>Ga0123333_10002524_pt1 | contig 18505 bp, 14 predicted proteins | sample BioC12SIPDNA_3_FD_89957 | JGI IMG/M metagenome (GOLD analysis project Ga0123333, IMG submission 89957) | Anaerobic biogas reactor microbial communites from Washington, USA - Biogas_R2_B C12 SIP DNA | ecosystem: Engineered > Bioreactor > Anaerobic > Unclassified | place: Washington, USA... | reverse complement strand
GGCGAGGCCTACGGGCTCACCGTCGACCCCGACGCGCTGGTCGAGACGCTCGGCGTCGGCGACCGCCAGCGGGTCGAGATCCTCAAGGTCCTCTACCGGGGGGCGCGGATCCTGATCCTCGACGAGCCCACGGCCGTGCTGGTGCCCCAGGAGGTGGACGACCTCTTCCGGAACCTCCGGGAGCTGAAGCAGGAGGGGCTCACCGTCCTGTTCATCTCCCACAAGCTCGACGAGGTGCTGTCGGTCGCCGACACCATCACGGTCATCCGTGCGGGCACGACCGTCGCCACCGTCGACCCCTCCGAGGTGACCGCCCGCGACCTCGCCAACCTGATGGTCGGCCACGAGCTGCCCACGCCCGAGACCCGCGAGTCCACCGTCACCGACACCGTCGAGCTGTCGCTCCGGGGGGTGACCGTCGCCGGCGCCGGCGGCAAGCCCGCCCTCGACTCGATCGACCTGGACATCCGACGGGGCGAGATCCTCGGCGTCGCGGGCGTCGAGGGCAACGGCCAGACCGAGCTGATCAACGCGGTGATGGGCCTGGTCGACCTCGTCGCCGGGACGATCACGGTCGGCGACGACGACGTCACCACCTGGTCGACGCGGGCCCGCCGCGAGGGGCGCGTCGCGTGCGTCCCGGAGGACCGTCACCGCGACGGCCTGCTGCTCGACGCCCCGCTGTGGGAGAACGTCGCCCTCGGCCAGCAGACGCGGGCCCCGTTCGTGAAGGGCCGCTTCATCGACCGCGACGGCGCGCGCGGGCGCACCGAGCGCATCGTCCGCGACTACGGCGTGCGCACCCCCGGAGTCGACGTGCCGGCCGGCGCCCTCTCGGGCGGCAACCAGCAGAAGCTGATCATGGGCCGGGAGCTGACCTCCGACCCCCGGGTGCTCGTCGCCGCCCACCCGACCCGCGGCGTCGACGTCGGTGCCCAGGCCGCGATCTGGGACGAGCTGCGCCAGGCGCGGGCGTCGGGGCTGGCGGTGCTGCTCATCTCGGCCGACCTCGACGAGCTGGTCGGCCTGTCCGACACGCTCGTCGTGCTCTACGGCGGTCGGCTCGTCGCCCGCGTCGACCCGGCGACGACCACGCTCGACGACCTCGGCTGCTACATGACCGGCACCGACCCCGCCGGCGGACCCGTCGAATCGGAGGAGCCCTCGTGACGCGCAACCGCCTCGCGCTCACGCTCGCCGCACCCGTGCTGGCGATCGTCGTCGCCACGATCGCGTCGGCGATCGCCCTCGTGCTCACCGGGTACGCGCCGGGTGACGTGCTCTCGATCCTCGCCGACCAGGCGACGAGCGTCCGCGACCTGCTGCGCACCGTCAACCGGGCCGGGCCGTACTACGTGTCGGGCGTCGCGGTCGCCATCGGGTTCAAGATGAACCTGTTCAACATCGGGGTCGAGGGCCAGTACCGGCTGGCCGGCGTCGTCGCCGCCGCGGCCGGAGCGGCCCTCCCGCTCCCCGGCCCGACCCGAGTGATCGGCATCCTCGCCGTCGCCGTGCTGGTCGGCGCCGCCTGGTCGGGCCTGGCCGGGCTGCTCCGCGCCTACCGGGGCGTCAGCGAGGTGATCGCCACGATCATGCTGAACGCGATCGCCCTCGGGCTGACGCCGTTCCTCCTCACCCGCTACTTCGAGGACGACAGCGAGGGCTTCGCCGTCCGCACCCGACCGATCCCGTCCGGCGGCCGGCTGCCCTTCCTCGACTTCCTGATCCCCGGCGGCGCGCCCGCGGGCGCCCGGTTCAACCCGTTCATCCTGATCGCCATCGCCGTCGGCGTCGTGTACTACGTCCTGATCTGGCGCAGCCGCTTCGGGTACGACCTGCGGGCATCGGGCTCCAACCCCCACGCGGCCCGGGCGTCGGGCGTCGACGCCAAGCGCATGACCGTCATCGCCATGGCGATCTCCGGCGGCATCGCCGGGCTGGTCGGCCTGTCGACGATCCTCAGCACGCCCTACAGCTACACGGAGGAGAGCTTCCTGTCGGGTCTCGGCTTCACCGGCATCGCCATCGCCCTGCTCGGCCGCAACCACCCCGTCGGCATCGCCCTCGGTGCGTTCCTGTGGGCCTTCATCGACGTGTCGCGCACCGCCCTGTCGTCCGCGACCCCGCCGCTGCCCCGCGAGATCGCCACGATCATGCAGGGGATCATCGTGTTCTCGGTCGTCATCGCCTACGAGGTGGTCGCCCGCATCGCCGAGCGCCGCGACGCCGCCGAGGTCGCCCGGCGCACCGAGGACCCACCCCCGACCACCGAGCCGTCGACCGCGGGAGCGGCGTCGTGACCGTCGTCGATCCCGACACCACCGCCGCCGACACCGTCGCGTCCGCCGCCGACGCCGAGGCGGCCCGCCGGCGCGATCCGATCGCCCGCCTGCCCGTATCGGTGCGCTTCGCGCTCTACGCCGTCGTGTTCGTGTTCGTGCTCACCGCGGCCGAGCAGATCTCGGGCCAGTCCCGCCTGACCGCCGCCAACACCTGGGCCTCGGCACTGAAGCTGACGATCCCGATCGCCCTCGCCGCGCTCGGAGGCCTCTGGGCCGAGCGGGCCGGCATCGTCAACATCGGCCTCGAGGGCATGATGATCCTCGGCACGTTCTTCGGCGCCTGGGGGTGCATCCAGTTCGGGCCGTGGCAGGGCGTGCTGATCGGCGTGCTCGGCGGTGCGGTCGGCGGGTTGGTCCACGCCATCGCCGTCGTCGCGTTCGGCGTCGACCACATCGTCTCCGGCGTCGCCGTCAACATCCTCGCCGCGGGCGTCACCCAGTTCCTCAACTTCGACTGGTTCGGCTCGACCAACCAGTCGCCCCGGCTGCCCGAGGTGGTCGGCTCGGTGCGCGTGCCCGGCCTGCAGGACCTGCTCGGCGCCCGCCTCACCGGACCGTCGCTGCTCGTGTGGCTGGCGGCGCTCGTCGTGCTGGCGGTCGCGGCGGTGCGGTTCCTGACCCCCGAGCGGGTCGAGCCGCTCCGCCGCCGGCTCGGCCCCGTCGGGTCCTTCGCCCGCCCGGCGGCGGTGACCGTGCTCGGCCTGCTGGGCCTGCTCGTGGTCGTCGACCTGGCGCCCTACCTCGCCCGCCAGGAGCGCTTCGGCATCTCGGAGTTCGGTCGCATCGTGATGGGTCTGACCGCCGAGGTGTCGTGGATCGTCGTCATCGGCGTGGTCGCCTTCCCCCTCACGACGCTGATCCTCTGGCACACCAAGTTCGGGCTCCGGCTCCGGTCGGTCGGCGAGGACCCGGTCGCCGCCGAGTCGGTCGGGGTGAACGTGTACCGGATGAAGGTCGTCGCCACGACCGTGTCGGGTGCCCTCGCCGGGCTGGGTGGCGTGTCGCTCGTGTACCTGTTCGCCAACCAGTACCGGGCGGGCCAGACCAACGGCCGCGGCTACATCGGCCTCGCCGCCATGATCTTCGGCAACTGGCGGCCGGGCGGCACCGCCGTGGGGGCGGGCCTGTTCGGCTTCACCGACACGCTCAGCCTGCTGAGCGGCCAGGCCACCCACGCCCTGCTCCTCGTCGTCGCCATCGGCGCCGGGGTCATGGTGCTGCGGGCGATCATCACCGGGCGGTGGCTCTCGTCGCTCGCGATCGTCGCCGCCGGGCTCGCCGTGTACGGCTGGTACCTCGTCACCGACGAGCTCCCGAACGAGATCGTGGTGTTCCTCCCCCACCTGACGACCCTCCTGGTGCTGACGTTCGCGTCCCAGCGGCTGCGGCCGCCCGCGGCCGACGGCCAGCCCTACCGACGGGGCCAGGCGGGATGACGGGGTGCCCCCGGTGAGCGGCCCGGCACCCGACGTCGACTGGGACGACCTGCGCGCTCGCGCCCGGGAGGTGAGCGGCCGGGCGTACGCGCCGTACTCGGGCGTGCGGGTGGGCGCGGCCGCCCTCGTCGACGACGGTCGGGTCGTCGTCGGCTGCAACGTCGAGAACGCCAGCATCGGGCTGACGACGTGCGCCGAGAACGGCGTGGCGTCGGCGCTGGCCGCCGGGGGCGGGGGGCGGCTGGTCGCCCTCGCGGTGGTCGCCGGCGACGGCGAGTACCTCGCCCCGTGCGGCCGCTGCCGGCAGGTGCTGTCGGAGTTCGCCGACCCGTCGCTGCCGATCGACACCGGCGACGGCATCGTGACGCTCGGCGAACTCCTGCCGGGCGCCTTCGGTGCGCCCGACCTCGCGGCGCGGCGCGACCCACCCGGCGCCTGATCCGGCGCGGGTCGGCGCGCCGGCGCGGCGTGGACCGGCCTCAGACCTCGGGCTCGAGGCCGCCGGACGCCGACACCGCGACGTCGGCCACGACGAGGTAGCGCTCGGAGCCGTCGCACGATCCCGCCGACGGACCGGTGGCCACCGCGGTGATCTCGCCGTCGCCGGTCACGATCTCGGCCGTGTCGGCGCCGCAGCCATCGATCACGTACCCGAACCGGCGGACGTCGGGCGCCACGTCGCCCGGGGGGTCGACCTCGACGTCGTGATCCTCGAGGAAGTCGACGGTGGCGTCGGCGTCGCGGAGCTCCTCCGCGGTGCGGCGGAGCCGCCGTTCGAGGCGCTCGAACACGACGATCCGACCCGGGCCCACCGGCGCGTCGGCGGGCTCGCCGCCGATCGTCACGTCGCCGGGCAGGTCGCCGACGGCCACCGCGGCGAGCGCCACGCTCGTCACCGTGCGGTCGCACTCCTCACCCGTGCCGGCGTCGAAACCCACGGGCACGAACCGGAGGTCGCCGTCGATCACCCGCAGCTCCGCGTCCTCGGGGCCGGCGCAGCCGACGCTGACCATCCCGCCGACGTAGACGGTGTCGCCGGGGCCGTCACCGTCCTCGAGGTCGTCGGCGAGGTCGTCGAGGATCTCGGCCCCCTCGCCGTCGTCGGCGAGGAACCGCCCGCGGAACGCCCGCACGCCCACCGCGTCGGTGATCAGCCCCGGACCGGGGCCGTCGGGATCGGCGTCGGTGCCGGCGGTGAAGATCACGAGGCGGGCCGGCACGACCTCGCCCGCGTCGACCGCCACGGTCGTGACCGATCCGCCCCCGTCCTCCCCCGTCGTCGGGTCGGGACCGCCCGCCGCGTCGTCGCCGGAGCAGCCGGCCGCCACCGCGAGCAACGAGACCGCCGCGGCGACCACGGCCCGGCGGAGCCTGTGGCGGGGGCCGATCGACGCCCGCGGCGCGGCGGCGAGGGGCCCGGTTGGCGTGCGCGAAGGGGTCATGGCCTCGCCGACGACCCTACCTAGGTCGCCACCGTCGCCTGGCACACCACGTAGGCGGGGTCGCTCCCGACCACCTCGACCCGTCGCCGCCCGAACAGGCGGGCCAGCTTGGCGTGGTGCGCCAGGTGCCGGTTGCCGACCACCAGCAGCTCCCCGCCGGGCGCCAGCCGCTCGCGGGCCTCGACGAACATCCGCCAGGCGGTGGCGTCGCCCACGGCGTGGTCGCGGTGGAACGGCGGGTTGACGCACACCAGGTCGCAGTCGATCGGTTCGGGGTCGAGCAGCCCGTCGCCGTGGACGAAGCGGGCCGGGCGGTCGCCGAGGTTCCGCTCCCACGTGGCCCGGGCGGACGCGAGCGCGAGGGCGGAGTCGTCGACGAACGTGACCTCGACCGCCGGATCGCGCCGGGCGAGCACCGTGCCCACCACGCCGGTGCCGCAGCCCAGGTCGACGGCCCGCCGGTGGGTGCCCGGCTCGGGCAGGGCGGCCAGGAGGGCGGCGGTGCCGCGGTCGAGCCGGCCCGCGGCGAACACCCCGGCGTGGGCGATCGCCACGATCGGACCGCCGGGCCCGTCGAGCGTTGTCTCCCGCGGCCAGCGCGACCCACGCCCGGCCCCGGTCGCCCCCTCCGGCGCGGTCGCCCCGTCGGGGCCGGTCGCCCGGTCGGGTCCCGCCGTCGCCAGGAGCAGTCGGGCCTTGCGCACCGCCCGGGTCGTGGCGGTGGGGCCGATCCAGCGGCCGAAGGCGTCGACGGTCGAGGAATGGACGTGGCGGGTCATCCCCGCCCCGATGACCGTCGCGGACGGCGCCAGCCGCGGCGCGAGCCGGGCGAGGTGGTGGTCGAGGACGGCGGACGCCTTGGGGACCTTCACGACGCCGACATCGATCGCCTCGGGCAGCGGGCCGAGCGGGTCGGCGATCGTCACCGAGCCGGGGTCGACGCCGTTCGCGCCCAGGTTCGCCACGATCGCCCGGGCCGCCGTGTACGAGTCGACCACCACGGTCGGGTGTAGGGATGCGAGCGGAGCCGCCAGCGCCCCCCACCCGTCGCCGACGACGACCACGGTCGGGGCGTCGTTACCGTCGTCCTCGACCAGGCCCACCTCGTCGAGGTGTCGGAGCGCCATCTCGTCGGCCGCGTCCCACGCGCGGAGCGGCGCCCGGCCGGTCGCGTCGGGGCGGACGAGGCGGAACGTCCCCTGCGGCACCGCCATCTCCTGCCGGTCCACCCGTCCGTCCGCCGACCCGTCCTCCTCCACGGCGCCGACGCTAGTGGGGTGTCTCGTAGGGCTCGGCAGGGAACCGGCGAGCCAGGGGCGTCCCTCGCAAGGACGCAGGACGACGCGCCTGCCTTGTCCAACCGCTTGGACGAGGACGCCGCGAGCGGCGTCATATGGCCGGCGGTTACCGGCTGGCCGATTGCATGTTGTACGGATGCTGTCGAAGTCCGCCGGCAGCCGCCGGCTCGGCTCCAGACGGCTGGAGCACCGTCGACACCGCCCATAGAGCAATCAACGCTACAAGGAGCACAGGCCTGCGGCGCATCATGGCAGACCCACCACGCACTCCATTTGCGACTGCTCAGTCTCAAGTTGGCCGCAAACGATCGCCACTTCCCCATCAGTGTCGAAACTGAACAGTCGAGCAAACCTTTCGTTCGCATTGTTCGGGAGCGGTGCCGCGGCGAACACCGCTGTACCCTCTTCCCGTACGAGCACCTCGCCATTGGCCGAAACCGCCCTGCAAGGGAAAACCGTCGCTACCGTCGATCACCACCAGTTGTCCCCCAAGCACACAGGGCTCGGTACCACGCAACGGAACCCGCTCGACAACCGAACCCTCGTTGTTGACGAGCAATAGATCGGGGTAGGCGTTCACCCAGACGCTGTCGGCGACCGCCCCGAACGGGATTCCGCCCGCTTCTACCGTCACCCCCTGGGCAGATGCCGATCCATCGGCGGCGAATACCCAGACGACACCGTCCCGGGGCTCGACGCAGGACGGGCTCTCCTGTCGGCATGTCGAAGCGAACGCGAATAGGTTGCGGTCGGTGACCCAGAGCGCCGGTGGACTGGTGGCGTTCGAAATCTCGGCCATGAGCTGACTGCTCCCAGCATCATCGACCCGCCAGAGCTGATAGTCGAGGGCCTCGGCTTCGGCAACATTTCGAGCAGTGAGCACCCAAACGTTGCCGTCCAAGACCGCAGCATTCGAGAAGCGAGAATCCTCCGGCCATGAGATGAGACCGTCGGCACCGCCGGGCAGGAGTGTCTGCCGGGCGGCGAGGAGGGTGGTGGTCCAGGGCCACGTGTGGTCGAGGTCGAGGCGTCTGCCGCTGGGGGGTGAGGTGGGGCCCCTCGCGACCGGGCCCGTATCCTCGGCCCATGGATTGGGAGCGCGACGGCTACCTGACGATCCCCGACGCGGTGTCCGCCGAGGACCGTCGGCGGCTGATGGACCGGGCCGCCGAGATCGTGCGGGAGGCGGCGGACGACCCGGTGTCGGTGTTCTCGACCCACGAGCAGAGCCGCACGTCCGACGAGTGGTTCCTGTCCTCCGGCGGCGAGGTCCGCTGCTTCTTCGAGGAGGAGGCCTTCGACGCCGACGGGCGGCTGGTCGTGCCGATCGAGCGGTCGATCAACAAGATCGGCCACGCCCAGCACGACGTCGACGACGTGTACTCCGAGGTGTCCCGGCGCCCGGTGATGGCCGAGGCGGCGGCCGCGGCCGGGATGCGCGACCCGCTGCTGCTCCAGTCGATGCACATCTTCAAGCAGCCGCGCATCGGCGGCGAGGTCACCTGCCACCAGGACGCCACGTTCCTCTACACCGACCCGATGACCGTCGTGGGGCTGTGGCTGGCCCTCGAGGACGCCACGCTCGACAACGGCTGCCTCTGGGTCGAGCCCGGCGGCCACCGCGGCCCGCTGCGCACCCGGTTCCACCGAGCGGGAGCGTCCGACGCCGACGGCACCGCGTTCACCACGCTCGACGACACGCCCCTCCCCGAGCCGGGTCGCGCCCCGCTCGTCCCGGTAGAGGTTCCGGCCGGCACGCTCGTCCTGCTGCACGGCCTGCTCCCCCACTGGTCCGGCCCCAACCGGTCGGGCCGGTCGCGCGAGGCGTACTCGGTCCACCTGATCGAGCGCGACGCCGACTACCCGGCCGACAACTGGCTCCAGCGCCCGGCCGACCTCCCCCTCCGGGGCTTCTGACCCCAAACTTCAATCCTGGTCCCCCGCACCGGTGGACCAGGATTGAAATTTCGACGGTTTCGGGGGCGCGGGCGGGGCGGAACGGCCGGGCCTAGGGTCCGCGGCCATGACCGAGCGACGGTTCACGACCCTGGCCGACGGCGGGACCTTCTTCGAGGGACCCCGCTGGCACGACGGACGCTGGTGGGTGTCGGACTTCTACCGGCGCCTCGTGCTCACCGTCGCGCCCGACGGCACCCAGGAGGAGGTCACCACCGTCGAGAACCAGCCGTCGGGCCTGGGCTGGCTCCCCGACGGTTCGCTGGTGGTCGTGTCGATGAAGGACCACCGTCTGCTCCGCGTCGCCGCCGACGGCACCACCTCGGTCCACGCCGACCTCTCCGGCATCGGGCTCAGCGGCCCGCTCAACGACCTCGTCGTGTCCGGGACCGGCCACGCCTACGTGGGCTGCTTCGGCTTCGACCTCATGAGCGGCGCCGAGGCGGTGGGAGCGCCCCTGTTCCACGTGGCCCCGGACGGATCGTTCGACCTGATCGCCGACGACCTCCACTTCCCCAACGGCTCGGTGATCACGCCCGACGGCCGCACCCTCATCGTCGGCGAGACGCTCGGCGCGCGCTACACAGCGTTCACGATCGGCGACGACGGACACGTGAGCGACCGACGGGTGTTCGCCCAGATGGCGCCGACCCCGCCGCTCGGCGACACCGGCACGGTGCTCGCCGCCCTCACCGTCGCTCCCGACGGGTGCACGCTCGACGCCGAGGGCCACATCTGGTTCGCCGACGCCATGGGCAACCGGGTCGCGCGGGTCGCGCCGGGCGGGGAGATCGTCGACGAGATCCCCGGGCCCGACGGCCTCGGCGTCTACGCCTGCATGCTCGGTGGCGACGACGGACGGACCCTCCTCGCCTGCTGCGCTCCCGACTTCTTCGAGCACACCCGATCGGTCGCCCGCGAGGCGGTCCTCGCGACGGTCACCGTCGAGATCCCGCACGCCGGCCTCCCCTGAACCCGCCGAATCCGCCGAAACTTCGATCCTGGTCCCCCGTACTGGTGGACCAGGATTGAAGTTTGGGGATCTCAGGCGGGTGGGAGCATCGCCCGGTCGACCTGACCGGTGTCGCGCATCAGGCGGCGGCGGGCCGGGTCGTCGAGGCCGAAGGCCCGCCAGCACCACCAGACCGCCGCCGCGCCGAGGACCTCCAGAACGACGATCACGACGACGGGCCGGTCGAGCTCCGGCAGCCGGCCCGACGGGAGCGCCCAGCCGAGGAACGGCCACCAGAACAGCTCGGCCCGCGTGAACGCGCCGTCGAGCACGAGGTGGAAGAACAGCCCGATCGGCAGGCCGATCCAGCGGCGACGCACGAGCCGTCGCTCACGCGTGGCGAGCACGACCACGGTCAACGCCCCGACCGCGCCGAGCAGCGTGTGGAGCACCCGCGGCCCCCCGGTGAGCACCTCGACCAGCGGCAGCACCGCGCCCAGGGCGACGAGCCGGTAGTCGAACGCGGGGCTGCGGAACACCAGCCACACGAGGGCCACCGTCGGCCCGACGAACCAGAGCAGCACCGCCGGTCGCTAGCGGACGAGCAGGCGCCCGCACTCCTCGCAGTGCACCAGCTCGTCGTCGGGCAGGCCCTTGATGCGGTCGAGCTCGACCGCCGAGAGCTTGATGTGGCAGCCCTGGCAGGTGCCGTGCTCGAGGCGGGCGACGCCGATGCCCGAGCGCGACGCCCGGAGCGTCTCGTACTCGGCCAGCAGGTCGGCGGGGACCTCGGCCGCGGCGGCGTCGCGAGCGGCGCGCTCGGAGTCGAGCTCGGCGTCGATCTCGGCCTCGGCGACGGTGATCCGGGCCTGGACGTCGGCCGCCCGGGCGGCCAGCGCCTCCAGCTCGGCGCCGATCGCGGCGGCCTCCTCGTCGAAGGGCTCGCGCTCGACCATGATCTCGAGCTCCTGGTCCTCGAGCTCACCGACGCGCCGGCCGAGCGAGGCGATCTGGTCCTGGAGCGCCTGGAGCTCGTGGGCGGCGGTGATCGCCCCGCCGTACAGCGTCTTCTCGGCCGCCTCCGCCTTCGACCGCAGCGTCGCCACCTCGTCGTCGAGGCGGCCCTGGTCGCGGTCGAGGCGGTGCCGCTCGGAGTCGACCGCCTCCAGCCGCTTGGCCCGCTCGGCCCGCGTGGCCTCGACCTCGGCGGCCTCAGCCCGCTCGGGCAGCCCGTCGCGGCGGGTGTGCAGCTGGGTGACCTTCAGGTCGTGGCCCTGCACGACGAGTAGCTGATCGAGCGCGTCGCTCATGGCGAGGGAGCGTAGGCGGCGGTGGCGGCGCTCCGGACCGGTCCGTGCCCGGCACCGTCCGGTGCGGTCAGCGGCGGCCGCGGCAGCGGCGGGTGGCGGTCGGCATGCAGAGGTACTCGCCGCCGGGGACCGGCTCGGGCTCGACGAACGTCTCGACCGGCGCCCCGTCGAGGATGTAGCCCATCACGGTGCCCCACATCAGGGCCGGGATGCGCCCGCCGGTGACGCTCGTGCCGATGTCGCGGTTGCCGAGCGCCTGGTTGTCGGACGTGCCGCCGACCCAGACCGACAGCGAGAGCTGCGGCGTGTAGCCGACGAACCACACGTCGCTCGGACCGTTGGTGGTGCCGGTCTTGCCCGCCGCCGGCTGCGCGCCGAGCCGGGCGTTGGTGCCGGTGCCGCTCTGCACGTTCTTCTCCAGCACCTCGGTCACCAGGCGGGCGACGTTCTCGGGCACGACCCGTTCGGGCGCCGCCTGGTGGGCGAACACGACGTCGCCGTCGGTGTCCTCGACCCGGTCGATGAAGTACGCGGGGTTGCGGATGCCGTCGTTGGCGAGCACCGAGTAGGCGGCGGCCATGTCGAGCGGCGACGAGCCCTGCGCCCCGAGCGCCATCGACGCGTAGTCGGGGTTGAGCTCGGACGTGATCCCCATGCGCTGGGCCAGGTCGGCGACCCGCTCCGGACCGACGATCTGGTTGAGCCGCAGGAACGCGCAGTTCGACGACCGCAGGGTCTGGCTGGTCAGCGTGGCGGTGCCGAGCCGGGCGCCGCCGTAGTTGCCGGGCGGGTCGTCGTCGGGATAGCCCGGCACGTCCCGGCACGGGCCCGAACCGTCGATCGTGTCGTTCGGCGAGTACCCCTCGATGAACGCCTGGGTGAGCACGAACGTCTTGAACGTCGACCCGGTCTGGCGCAGGTCCGACTGCGCCAGGTCGAACTGCCACCGGTCGAAGCCCGGGCCGCCGACGAGGAACCGCACCGCGCCGGTCGACGGGTCGACGCCCGCCATCGCCGCCGTGCCGATGCGCGTCGCGCCCGTCTCGGGGTCGGGGCTCAGCGGGAACGTGCCGTCGCCGGGACCGGGCAGGGTCTCGTTGCGGGCCGCCAGCGCGGCCAGGTACATCGCCGGGTCGAACGTCGTGTACACCCGCAAGCCGCCGCCGTAGAGGGCGCTGTAGCGGGCGGTCGGCGTGTCGCCGAGCCGCTCGTCGTCGAGGAGCTGCTGCTTGACGGCCTCCACGAAGTAGTCGTCGGGCTGACGGGGCCGGTGGGGCTCGGACGGGAGGCCGGTGAACTTCGCCAGATCGGCCTCGAACTGGTCGAGTCGCCCGGTGGCGCGGAGCGAGTCGATCACCGTCGCCCGCCGGCTGCGGGCCCGGGACGGCGCGACGAACGGGTTGCACGAGTTGGGGCAGCGGATCAGGCCGGCGAGCAGCGCCGCCTCGGACCAGTTGAGCTCGCCGACGTCCTTGTCGAAGTAGACCTCCGCCGCCGCCTGCACCCCGTAGGTGCCCGAGCCGAGGTAGATCGTGTTCAGGTAGCGCTCGAGGATCTCGTCCTTGGTGTAGCGCTCCTCCAGCTCGACGGCGAGCACCGCCTCCTCGATCTTGCGGGCGAAGTCCTGGTCGCCGCCGGTGATCGAGTTCTTCACGACCTGCTGGGTGATGGTCGAGCCGCCCTGGGCGACGCCGCCGCTCTCGATGTTGGCGGTGAGGGCCCGCCCGATCGAGCGGGCGTTGACGCCGTGGTGGCTGTAGAACGACGAGTCCTCGGCGGCGAGCACCGAGTCGATCACCGTCCTCGGTACGTCCGCGATGTCGACCCGCACCCGGTTCTGCTCGGCCACGAAGGTCGCCATCAGGTCGCCGTTGCGGTCGTAGACGTAGGAGCGCTCCGACAGCGGTTCGAGGGTCACCGGCGGCATCTCGAAGCGGTGCGCCTTGGCGATGTCGGCCACGCGGGGCGCCACCACGACGACCGTCGTGGCCAGGGTCGCCACGCCGAGCACGACGATGCCGCCCAGCCGGACGAGGCGTCCCAGGTTCACGAGCAGTCCGTCGATCACGCCCGGGCAACGTTAGAGGACCGACCTCCGGCGCCCCCGGCAGGTCAGACGGTTAGCGTCCCCTGCCATGGCCCACCGTCGTCCGTTCCGATTCGGCATCCAGCTCTCCGAGGCTCCCGACGGCCCGTCGTGGGTCGAGCAGGCGAAGCGGGCCGAGGACCTCGGCTACTCGACGCTGTTCATGCCCGACCACTTCGGCACGCAGCTGTCCCCGACCGTCGCGCTCCAGTCGGCCGCCGACGCCACGACCACGCTCCGGGTCGGCGCGCTCGTCTACGACAACGACTACCGGCACCCCGTCGTGCTGGCCAAGGACTGCGCCACGCTCGACCTCCTCTCCGGCGGCCGCCTCGAGCTCGGGCTCGGCGCGGGCTGGATGACCTCCGACTACGAGCAGTCGGGCATCCCGATGGACCCGCCGAAGGTCAGGGTCGACCGCATGATCGAGGCGGTCGCCGTGCTGAAGGGCGCACTGGGCGACGGACCGTTCGACCACTCGGGCGAGCACTACACGATCACCGGCTACGACGGGCACCCGAAGCCGGTGCAGAAGCCCCACCCGCCGCTGCTCATCGGGGGCGGCATGAAGCGGGTGCTGTCGTTCGCGGCACAAGAGGCGCAGATCGTCGGCGTCAACCCGACGATCCCGAACGGGGCGGTCGACGCCGATGCGGCCCGGACCGGTACCGCGGCCGAGACCGACCGCAAGCTGGGGTGGATCCGCGAGGCGGCCGGCGACCGCTTCGACGACATCGAGCTCAACGCGTTGAACTTCGCCACGATCGTCACCGACGACCGCGACGGCATGATCGAGATGATGGCGCCGCTGTTCGGGATCCCACCCGAGGCGGTCGACGACTACCCCCACGCCCTCATCGGCACGGTCGACCGGATCTGCGCCGACATCGAGGCCCGCCGGGAGCGGTGGGGCTTCTCCTACGTCGTCGTGCAGGGAGACTCGATGGAGCCCTTCGCTCCGGTCGTCGCCCGCCTGGCGGGGAACTGACGTGCGCGCCGCACGCGTCGTCTCGCTCGACGGCCCCGACGGCATCGAGGTCGGTGACGTCGACGAGCCCACCGCCCACCCGGGCCAGGTCGTGATCGACGTCGAGGCCGCGGGGATCACGTTCCCCGACCTGCTGATGACCCGGGGCGAGTACCAGATGCGCCCCGAGCCGCCGTTCGTGCCCGGATCCCAGGTCGCGGGCACCGTCCGCACCGCGCCCGAGGGGTCCGACCTCCGCCCGGGCGACCGGGTCGCCGCCCTGTGCGGCCTCGGCGGGCTGGCCGAGGTCGCCACCGCCGGCGTCGACGCCACGTTCGCCCTGCCCGACGCGGTGTCGTTCGCGGCGGCCTCGATACTGCCGGTGAACACGTTGACCGCCGAGTTCGCGTTCGAGCGTCGCGGGCGCCTGCAACCCGGCGAGACCGTGCTCGTCCACGGCGCGGCGGGCGGCGTCGGCACCGCGTGCATCCAGGTCGCCAAGGCGATGGGCGCTCGCGTGATCGCGGTGACCTCGTCGCCGGAGAAGGCCGAGGTCGCCCGGCGGGTCGGCGCCGACGAGGCGATCGACGTCGACGGGTTCAAGGACGCCGCCCGCGCCCTCACCGACGGGCGCGGCGTCGACGTGGTGCTCGACCCGGTCGGAGGCGACCGCTTCACCGACTCGCTGCGGTCGCTCGCCACCGAGGGCCGGCTGCTCGTCGTCGGCTTCGCCGGGGGCGAGATCCCGACGGTGAAGGTCAACCGGCTGCTGCTCGCCAACACCAGCGTCGTCGGCGTCGCCTGGGGCGAGTACGCCTTCTCGCACCCCGGCTACCTCCAGGAGCAGTGGTCCCGGCTGCTGCCGCTGCTCGCCTCGGGCGCGATCGACCCCGTCGTCGGGGCCACGTACCCGCTCGACGGCACCGCCGACGCCCTCGCCGCCCTCGCCGAGCGCCGGGCGACCGGCACCCTCGTCGTCGAACCCCGCCGGTAACACCTGGGGTCGGAGGAAACCTGTTACCGGGTAACAGGTTTCCTCCGACCCCAGGTGTTACAGGGTCTCGGCCAGGCTGACGTCGCCGCTGCCGCGGAGCAGGTTCTTCAGCAGCTTCCCGGACGCGTTGCGCGGCAGCTTCTCCTCGCGGACCTCGACGTGGGCGGGCACCTTGAACCCGGCGAGCACCTCTCCGACCCACGCCCGGACCTCGTCCTCGGTGATCGTGCGGCCCGGCTCGGTCTGGACCACCGCCTTGACCTCCTCGCCGAGGCTCGGGTGGGGCACGCCGATCACGGCGGCGTCGGCGATCGACGGGTGCTCGACGAGGCGGTTCTCGATCTCGACGCAGTACACGTTCTCGCCACCCCGGATGATCATGTCCTTGGCCCGGTCGGTGATGAACAGGAAGCCCTCGTCGTCGACGTGGCCGACGTCGCCGGTGTGGAGCCACCCGTCGCGGATCACCTCGGCCGTCGCCTCCGGCTTGTTCCAGTAGCCCGGCATGATGATCGGCCCCCTCAGGCACACCTCGCCGGTGGCGCCGGGCGGCAGGCTCCCGCCGGCGCCGTCGTCGATGCGGACGTCGACCACCGGCACCGGGCGCCCGACCGAGTCGGGCTTGCGGGCGCTGTCCTCGCCGGTGAGCGTCGTGGCGACCGACGACGACTCGGTCAGGCCGTAGGCGTTGGTGGTGAAGGCGACGTTCGGGAACGTCTCCTTCACCTTCCGCTGGAGCTCCCCCGCCGACGGGGACCCGCCGAACGCGACGGTCGTGACCGTCGAGGTGTCGTACTCGTCGCGGGACGGGTGCTCGCAGACCCGCCACACCATCGTCGGGACGGTCGCCCAGATGGCGACGCCCTCCTCCTGGATCAGGCGGAGGACGTTCTCGGGGTCGAAGCGGCCCTCGGGGATCACGATGCGGACCCCGCCGAGCATGCTCACGACCAGGTTCGAGTGGCACCCGGCCACGTGGAACAGCGGCGACGTGAGCAGGCCGACGGTCTGACCGCCGGCGGCCGCGGGCTCGGCGCCGTCCGGCTCGGGCATCGCCATGCGGGTCGCGATGCTGTTCAGCACCGTGTTCTGGAGGTTGGCGACCATCGAGCGGTGCGTGGAGATGGCCCCCTTGGGCCGCCCGGTGGTGCCCGACGTGTAGAAGATCACCGCCGCGTCGGTCTCGTCGATCTCCCCGGTCGGCGCCGGGGCCGGTCCCCCCGCGGTCAGATCGGAGAACGGGTGGGCCCGCTCGCCTCCGGACGCCGGGTCGCCGTCGATCAGGAACACCGCCTCCAGATCGGGCAGCTGCCCACCGGCCACCTCGGCCGCGATCCGCTCGAAGCGCGGGCCGTCGGCGACGAGCACCTTGGCGCCGCTGTCGGTGAGGCCGTAGAGCACCTCGTCGGTCTTCCACCAGCCGTTGAGCCCGACGAGGATCGCGCCCAGGCTCACCGTCGCCCAGAACGTGGTGCACCACTCGGGGTTGTTGGCCGACAGCACCGCGACCCGGTCGCCACGGCCCACCCCGCGCTCGGCCAGGGCGGCGGCGATCGAGTTGGCCTCGGCGGCGAACTCGGCGAAGGAGATCCGGCGGTCGCCGTAGACGATGAACGTGGCGTCGCCGTGGCCGGAGCCCATCGCCAGCACGTCGCGCAGCGAGCCGAAGCGGCTCTCGTACATGCGCATCGGCACCCCGTCGACCTCGGTCTCGACGATGGCGAAGGGACCGCCGGGGGCGGTGAGCTGGGCGACGGCCTCGGCGTGGGTTGTCATAGGCTGCATCATCGCGGGGATCGGGCGACCAGGTGGGCGACATGACCGAGAGCCGCGACGACACCGGCATCCGCGACGAGACGGTCCGGGACGATCCCATCTCCCGGGACGACACGATCAGCACGTACCAGCACCTGCGGGTGGGCATGGTGCTGCTGCTCGTCCTGCTCCTCGCGGCGGTCGGGCTCCAGGTGGCGGTGAGCGATCCGACCTGCCTCCAGAGCTCGATCAGCGCCTACTACTTCACGCCGGTCCGGGCGGTGTTCGTCGGCTGCCTGTGCGCGCTGGGCGCCTGCCTGATCGTCTACCGGGGCAGCGACGACACCGAGGACATCGCCATGAACGCGGCGGGGGCGCTGGCGTTCGTCGTGGCGTTCGTGCCGACGACGGTCGACGACTCCTGCGAAGCGGCGAACGTGCCGACCCGACGCGAGCTGGAGGCGGCGATCGACAACAACGTCGCCGCCCTCCTGATCGTGGGTGTGATCGGCCTCGCCGTCGCCTTCCTGCTGACCCGCGCGATCCGCGACGCGACCGCCCGCGGCCGGGCGCGGGTGTCGCTCGCGTCGATCGCGGTCGTGCCGGTCGTGACCGCGATCGCGTTCGTCGCCGCCCGCGAGACGTTCCGCACCGCCGCCCACTCGGTCGCCGCGGGCGTGATGTTCGCCGCGATCGTCGCCACGGTGATGACCAACGGCGTCGGTCTGGCCCGCCGCTCGACCACCGGACGCGGTCGGGGTCCCGGCCGCCCCGACGCCGCCGCGCTCCGCAACCGCTACGCGGCCGTGGCCGGGGCGATGGTCGGCACGCTCCTCGTCTGCGTCGCGGTGCTGCGCGTGGTCGTCGACCAGTGGATCTTCTGGCTGGAGCTGTTCGTCCTGATCGAGTTCGCCGCGTTCTGGGTGATCCAGACCCACGAGCTGTGGCGGGTCCGCACCCGCGACGACCTCGGCGAGATCCCGCCCGCCGAGATCTAGGCCCTCGGCGCGACGATCGCCTCCAGCCCGGCGACGAAGCGGTCGACGTCGGAGTCGGTCGTGGCGAAGCTCGTCATCCAGCGGACGAGGCGGCGCTCGGGGTCCCACGGCCAGAAGAACGACCACGCGCGCAGCGGTTCGATCGCGTCGGCGGGCAGGCGGGCGAACACCGCGTTGACCTCCGGCGTCCGGTCGATCTCGACGCCGGGCACCGCGGCGGCCCGCTCGGCGAGGAGCCGGGCGGCCGCGTTGGCGTGGCGGGCGTGGTCGAGCCATCGGTCGCCGTCCAGGAGCGCCGACACCTGGGCGGCGACGTAGCGGGCCTTCGACGGGAGCTGGCCGGCCTGCTTGCGCACGAACCCGACCGCCGGGGCGGCGTCCGGGTCGAGCACCACCACCGCCTCGCCGTACATGGCGCCGTTCTTGGTGAAGCCGAACGTCATCACGTCGACCCCGGAGTCGCGCACCGCCGTCGCCAGGTCGGTGCCGAGCGCGGCGACGGCGTTGGCCAGGCGGGCCCCGTCGACGTGGAGGCGGAGCCCGTGGCGGTGCGCCGCCTCGGCGAGGGCCGCCGTCTCATCCAGGGAGTAGACGGTGCCCATCTCGGTGGCCTGGGAGATCGACACGACCGCCGGCTGCGGGTGGTGCACCTCACCCAGCCAGTGGAGGTGGGGGTCGAGCTGCTCGGGCCGGAGCTTGCCGTCCTCGGTCGGGAGCGCGAGCACCGACGAGCCGGTGAACCGGACCGGGGCGCCGGCCTCGTCGACCACGATGTGAGCCGACTCGGGGCAGATCACCGCCTGCCACGGCTGGAGCATCGCCGCCAGGCCCACCACGTTGGCGCCGGTGCCGCCCCAGCAGAAGAGGACCTCGGCGTCGCCGCCGACGAGGTCGCGCACCGCGTCGACCGCCGCCGCCGTCCAGGGGTCGTCGCCGTAGGCGAGGGCGGGCCCGGCGTTGGCGGCGGTC
>Ga0123333_10002523_pt1 | contig 18511 bp, 16 predicted proteins | sample BioC12SIPDNA_3_FD_89957 | JGI IMG/M metagenome (GOLD analysis project Ga0123333, IMG submission 89957) | Anaerobic biogas reactor microbial communites from Washington, USA - Biogas_R2_B C12 SIP DNA | ecosystem: Engineered > Bioreactor > Anaerobic > Unclassified | place: Washington, USA... | reverse complement strand
GCCTGATCTTCTACGACGCCGAGATCTACGAGGTCAGCGGCGGCACGGCCACCAGGTTCGGCTCCGTCCGCTACGAGAACGTCGCGATCAACGAGCCCATCGACGAGTCGCTGTTCGAGTAGGCCGCTACCGCGTCCTCACGTCCGCGGCGTCGCGCAGCGCGTCGCCGACGAAGTTGAAGGCGAGCACGGAGACGACGATCAGCGCGCCGGGCGCCAGCAGCCAGGGGTAGAGCCTGAGCGCCTCGAAGCTCTGCGCGTCCTTGAGCAGGAGGCCCCACGAGGTCATCGGCTCCTTGATCCCTAGGCCGAGGAACGAGAGCGTGCTCTCGCCGAGGATGTAGCCGGGCAGGGCCAGCGTGGCCGCGATGATCAGGTAGGAGGTCAGGTTCGGGACCACGTGCCTGACGACGATCGGCAGGTCGCGGGCGCCGAGGGCCCTGGCGGCCGACACGAAGTCGACCTCGCGCACCGACAGGACCTGCCCGCGCACGACGCGCGCCAGCCCGGCCCAGCCGATCATCGCCAGCACCGCGACGATGCCGGCGTAGACCCACGTCGACGGCCACGACGGCGGGATCACGGTCGCCAGCGCCAGCAGGATCGGCAGGCGCGGGAACGAGAGCAGGACCTCGATGAAGCGCTGCAGGACCTGGTCGATCCAGCCGCCGTAGTAGCCGGAGACGCCGCCGATGAGGATCCCGATCGTGAACGAGATCGCGATGCCGATGATGCCCACGGTCAGCGAGACCTGCGAGCCGACGAGGATGCGAGAGAGGAGGTCGCGCCCGAAGCGGTCGGTGCCGAGCGCGAAGAACGTCCCGCCCTCGACGCCGAACAGGTGCCTGTCAAGGGGGATGAACCCGAGGAAGCGGTAGCGGTCGCCCCTCACGAAGAGCCTGAGCGGCAGGCGCTCGCTCGTGTCCTCGACGAACCGGCGCCGGAACGTGACCGGGTCGCGCTCCTGGACCATGGGGTGGACGAAGGGCCACACCAGGCGCCCCTCGTGCACGAAGTGCAGCCGCTGCGGCGGCTGATAGACGGCCGGGTACTGGCGCGTGATCGAGTACGGGGCCAGGAACTGCGAGAACAGCGCGATCAGGTAGAGCACCACGAGGACCGTGGCGCCGATCATCCCGGCCCGCGAGCGCCGGAACCGGCGCCAGGCGAGCTGCAGCGGCGAGCGGCCCTCGCCCTTCTGCCGCGTACGGCGCCGCAGCAGGCGCTCGGGCTCCATCAGGAGGCGCCCCTGTCGGTCGAAGCGCGCGCTCGGGATCGGCCGGCGCGAGCGAGGACGGTCACTTTGGGCCGGCTGGCGCGAGCGAGGACGGTCACTCGGGGCCTGCCGGCGCGAGCGAGGACGGGTGCTCGGGTGATGCCGCCGTCAGTCATAGCGGATCCGCGGGTCGACCCACGCCAGGGCGATGTCGGCCAGCAGGTTGCCGACCATCAGCAGGACGCTGGAGAGGAGCAGGAGCGACATCGCCACGTACTGGTCCTTGTTGATCAGGGAGTCGTAGAGCAGCGGGCCGATCGTGGGGAGGTTCAGCACGATGCTGGCGATGATCGTCCCGTTGATCAGCTCGGGCAGGCTGAGGCCGGCGAGGGACACCAGCGGGTTGAGGGCGTTGCGCACGGCGTGGCGGTTGATGACCACGCGCTCCGGGAGGCCCTTGGAGCGCGCGGTCCGCACGTAGTCGGCGTTGAGGACGTCGAGCAGGTTCGCCCGCATCTGCCGCATCACGGCGGCGATGCTGCCCGTCCCGATCGCGAGGACGGGGATCCACATGTGGTTGAGGAAGTCGACGAACCGCGCCCAGGTCCAGGGCGCGTCGATGAAGCGCGGGCTGAACAGGCCGCCGACGTTCGTGCCGCCGGACTGCAGCACCAGCGCCACGAGCAGGAGCGCGACGAGGAAGTCGGGCGTCGCGAGGCCGACGTAGCCGACGAAGCTGGCGAAGAAGTCGGTGAAGCCGTTGCGCCTCAGCGCCGTGAAGATCCCCAGCGGCACGGCCACGAGCCAGGCGAAGCCCATCGTGATCCCGGCGACGAGGATCGTCCACCACAGCCGCTCCCCGATGACGGTCCACACGGGCCGGTTCGCGAAGAAGCTGAAGCCGAAGTCGCCGCGGGTGACGATGCCGCCGACCCAACGCAGGAACTGCTCGTGGGGCGGCCGGTCCAGGCCCAACTGCTGCTGGATGCGCGCCACCTGAGCGGGGCTCATGCGCGGGTCCTCGAGGTACCTGTCGGTGAACGAGCCGGGGGCGATCTGGATGACGAAGAAGCAGACCACCGACACCAGGAACAGCGTCGGGATCATCACCGCGATGCGCCTGATCACGTAGACCAGCACGGGGCCTCCACGCCCTGGCCCGGCGCCCCGCTAGGGGGCGCGCGGGCGCCCAACAGAACCGGGCGGGTGAGGGAAGCCCCTCACCCGGCCCGGCAGTGGACCGATCTCGACTCTACCGCCCCGTGATCACCGCTCGACGGTGTAGAGCGGGACGGGGTTGTACCCGGGGATCACGCCCAGGCTGTAGACGAAGTTGCCGACGTGGTCCCACACGGCGGCGACGTTGGTGGGCTTGGCGATCATGATCACCGGCGCGTACTCGGCGTTCAGGCGCTGCCACTCCTTGTAGAGCTCGGCGCGGGCCGCCTGGTCGACCATGACCGTGCCCTGGTCGAAGATCTCGTAGATGCGCCGCTCCCAGTCGGCCATGGCGTCGAAGTTCGGCTGGCCGCCCGGCTCGGCCGGCTGGGTCGAGCGGTGCCAGTAGTACAGCGAGCCGCCCGGCTGCCAGATCGGCTTGCGGAGCTCGGGGTCGGGCTGGTTGCCGAGCGCGACGATGATCGCCTGGTAGTCGCCGGCGAGGCCGGTCGAGAGCAGGGCGGCGTTCTGCACCGCGACGAGGTCGACCTGGACGCCGATCTGCCCGAAGTCGTTCTGGAGGATCGTGGCGATGTCCGTGAACGTCTGCGAGTCGGAGGCGTAGGTCAGGCCGAACTGGAGGTTCGGGCCGCCGTTCGGCATGTTGCGGATGCCGTCGCCGTCGCTGTCGACGACGCCGAGCGCGTCGAGGGCCGCGGCCGCCGCCTCGAGGTCGAACATGTTCATGAGGCCGGTCGTGTCCTCGTAGAACGTGCCGTCAGCGGGGGCGGTCGGCGTGCCGGGCAGCGTGGCGAGGCCGTTGTAGACGTCCTCGATCACGCGCTCGCGGTTCACGGCGAACTCCATGGCCTTGCGGAACTCGTGGTTCGAGAACAGCTCGCCGAACGTGGGGTCGTCGAAGTTGAAGGCGATGTGGGGCGGTGAGCCGAACAGGGCGTCGCTGACGACGACGCGGAAGCCCGAGCCCTGGAGCTCGAGGTCCTTGAAGTTCGGGAACTGCGCGCCCGAGATGTTCAGCTGGTCGAGGTTGCCGGCGAGGAACTGCGCCGTCTGGGCCTCGGTGCCCTGCACCACGAGGAACCGGAGCTCCTCGGCGTACGGCAGCTGGGTGCCGGCCGCGTCCTGCTTCCAGTAGTTCGGGTTGCGCTCGAGCACGACGAGCTGGCCGGGCGTGTAGCTGCGGTACATGAACGGCCCGGTGCCCACGACCTCGGAGAGGTCGACGTCGGTCGGCCAGGCGTTGTTGATGTCGCCCGGCGCCGCGCCGCCCTCGACGGAGAAGTCGAGGAGCTTGTGCTTGGGCATGATCGGGAAGCGCTGCTGCAGTAGGAAGGCGGCGGACGGGGCGGGCAGCGTCATGACGACCGTGTGCTCGTCAGGGGCCTCGAACGTCACTTGCCGCTGCTCGCCCTCGACGGTGAAGGTGAACTGGGCGGCGTCGCCGGCGCGGGCCTCGGGGTTGGCGATGATGTTCTCGTAGGTGAACACCACGTCCTCGGCCGTGAACGGCGTGCCGTCGTGCCACGTCACGCCCTCGCGGAGGTGGAACGTGATGACGGTGCCGTCCTCGGAGACGTCCCAGCTCGCGGCGAGGCCGGGCTCGAGGGCGTAGGTCTCGAGGTTGAACTCGACGAGCGAGTCGAAGACCTGACCGGTGAGGGTCTGGGTCGCGTTGTCGATCTGGGCGTAGTAGAGGAAGGTGGGCGGGGCGGCGCCGAGGGGCAGGGTCAGGCTGCCGCCTACGGTGCCCGGATCCATGCCGAGCCCCGGGTAGTCGACGACCTTCGGCTGCGCCATGGCCGCGCCGAGCAGGGCCAACATGGCGGCCGCCAGCACGGTCACGAGGGTTCTTCGGTGCATCGTTACCTCCAGTCTTGTCGTCATCACGAACTGCGAGGCCAGGATAGACCAGCCCTGTACCACTCACAAGGGGTCGCACTGTGCATTAAGGAACCATCCGCACGGGCCTCACGCGGGCCCCGGGCTTTGGCGAGCGGGCGCCGGGCTATGGCGAGCAGGCGTCGGGCTATGGTCAGCGGGCGCCGGGATGGTATAGAAGTGGTACGCAACCTGTTGGGCTGCACCGTCCGGCGCCCGCGGCGCCCGGTGCTGGGAGGCGGGCCACATGACGGGAGCACGGTGAGCGAGCGAGCGGCTACGGGGGCGCTGTCCGGCGGCGCGCGGCGCGGCGGGGCGGCGTCGTCGCGCAGGGCCGAGCGCGAAGCGGCCGCGCACGCCGCCGGCCTGGGCATCGCCATCGACAAGTCCCTGCCTACCCCCGCGTACCTGCAGCTCCGCGACCAGCTCGCCAAGGCGATCGACGGCGGCGCCCTCCCCGCGGGCGCGGCGCTGCCCTCGGAGCGCGGCCTCGCCCTCGGGCTCGGCCTCTCCCGCATGACCGTGCGGCGCGCCTTCGAGGAGCTCGTCGACGCCGGCGTCCTCGAGCAGCGCCAAGGCTCCGGCACGTTCGTCAAGCCGCGGCCGCTCGAGCAGGTCATCGACCGCGTGCTCGGGTTCACCGACGAGGCGCGGAGCCTGGGGCTCCAGCCCGGCGCCCGGCTCCTCTCCGCCGAGGTCGTGGCCGCCGACGAGGTCGTGGCGAGCGCGCTCGGCCTCGAGCCCGGCGCCACCGTGCTGCGGCTCGCGCGGCTGCGCACGGCCACGGGCGAGCCTCTCGCCCTCCAGGACGCCTACCTCCCCGGCGACCTCGCCGACCTCTCCCTCGACCTCCTGACCGAGACCGGCAGCCTCTACCGCACGCTCGAGACGCAGTTCGGGATCCGACCGGCCAGGGCCCGCCAGACGATCGCGGCCCGCCTGCCCACCGAGCACGAGTGCCGCGTGCTGGGGATCGCCCGCTCCGTGCCCGTGCTCGCCCTCGAGCGCACCACCCACGGGGCCGACGACCGCCCCTTCGAGTACGTGCGGAGCGCCTACCGCGGCGACATCTACCGCATGGCCCTCGACCTCAGGTCGTCCTAGGTGGGCCCACGGGCCTCAGACGACGTCGAGGTCAGGCCGCTGCTCGGGGCCGAGGCGCTGAGCGTGCCGGCCCTGTGGAACGCGGCTTGGACGGGCCGGCCGGCCGCCGGCGCCCCCTACCCGCTCAGCGAGGCGCTCTGGCGCGAGCGTCTGGCCTCGCGGCACCACGACCCCTCCCTACTCCTCGGCGCCTACCTGAGCGGCGAGCCGGTCGGCTTCGCGTACGGCAAGCTCCCCGCGTCGCCCTGGCAGCCGGCGGGCGTGGCGTGGGTGTCGGCGGTGGCCGTAGCGGCCGCGCACCAGGGCCGGGGCATAGGCGCGGCCCTGCTGGGCGCGCTCCTGGCCCGCCTCGCGGCCGCGGGCGCCACCGAGGTCAGGTTCGGGTCGGACGCCGACCACCTCCTCCCGGGCGTGCCGCTCGAGGCGCCGCCGGCGGCGTGGCGGCTCCTCAGGCGACACGGCGCGCGCTTCGCCGCGCTCGAGCACGACCTGCACCTCGACCTGAGGCCGCCGCTGCCAGCGGCGCCCCTGCCGCCCGGCTGGCGGCTGCGCGACGACGACCCGGAGGGGGCCGAGGCGTTCGTCGGCCGCGCCTTCCCGGGCCGCTGGGCCGAGGAGCTGGGCGCCTACCTGCGGGGCGGCGCGACGGTCTTCACGGTAGAGCGCACGGCGTCGCACCCCGACGGCGCCTCGGCCGGTGCCGAGGGCTTCTGCGTCGCGTTCCGGGGCGGCGAGCGCGTGACCTCGCCGGGCCTGCACTGGGCCGCGGCCCTGGCGCGCGACTACCCGGGAGGACGGCTCGGCGCCATCGGGCCGCTGGGCGTCTCGCCCGCGGTCCGTGGCGGCGGCGTCGGCCTCGCCATGGTCAGGGGCGCGGCGGCGGCCCTCCGGGAGCGCGGCGTGACCGACGTCGTCATCAACTGGACCACGCTGGGCGCCTTCTACGGGCGCCTGGGCGCGCGGGCGTGGCGCACCTACCAGCGGGCGCAGGCGCCGCTGCCGACCGGCGCGGGGCCCGACGCCGGGTCGCGGGCGAGCGCGGCCGACACGGCCGCGCGGAGCGGAGGAGAAGCGTGAGCACCGAAGGTATCGACCCGGCCTACGCGGGCCTCGACACCTGGGAGACCGAGCGGATCCTGCGGGCGATCACGGCGTCGAACCTGCGCGCCGTGCAGGCGGTCGAGGCGGCCGTGCCGGCCCTGACGCGGGCGGCCGAGGGGGTCGAGGGGCGCCTGGCCGCCGGCGGGCGGCTCGTGTACGTGGGCGCCGGGACGTCGGGCCGGCTCGCCGTCATGGACGCCGCCGAACTCGCGCCGACGTTCGGCTACGACGACGCCGTCGTGCTCATGGCGGGCGGCGACGACGCCCAGGTGAGGGCCAAGGAGGGCGCCGAGGACGACGTCGACGCCGCGGTCGCCGACCTGGAGGGCGCCGGCGTCGGCTCACGGGACGCGGTCGTGGGGATCGCGGCCAGCGGCCGGACGCCGTACACGGTGGCGGCCGTCGAGCGCGCCAAGGAGCTCGGGGCGTTCACCGTCGGGATCGCGAACAACCACGGGTCCCGGCTGCTGGCGGTCGCGGACGTCGGCGTACTGCTCGACACCGGCCCCGAGGTCCTGGCCGGCAGCACGCGCCTGGCCGCGGGCACCGCCCAGAAGGTCGCCCTCAACGCCCTCTCGACGGCCGTGATGGTCAGGCTCGGCGGCGCCTACGACAACCTGATGGTGGGCATGCGGCCCCTCAACGCCAAGCTCGTCGAGCGCGCGGCCGGCATCGTCGCCAAGGCCACGGGCCGCGACGTCGAGGCGGCGCGCGGGCTCCTGGCGGCGTCGGGCCGCGACATGCGCGTCGCGATCGTCATGGGCCTGACCGGGGCGGAGGCGGAGGCCGCCCGCGCCGCGGTGACGGCTAGCGGCGGCCGCGTGCGGGCGGCCGTCGCGGCGCTGCGGGAAAGGGGTTAGCGGGACCCGGCCCCGCCGGGAAGGGCCGGCCACCGGGCTTAGCCGCTCGGGGCTCCGGCCGCGCTACTCGGTCGCCGCCACGAGCGCCGCGACCGCCGGCTCCGGGTCGACGCCCAGGCCCTCGAGGCGCGCGACGGGCACGCCGTCGCGGTCGAGCACGGTCACGACGTTCGAGTGGGCGAACATGCCGTTGCCGACGTCGCGGTACTGGACGCCGAGCATGGTCGCGAGCTGGCGCGTCTGGAGGGGCGAGCCGACGAGCCAGCGCCAGCCGGCCCGGTCCAGGCCCTTGCCGGCGGCGTAGTCCTTGAGCTTCGCCGGGGTGTCGGCAGCGGTCGCGAAGGTCACCATGACGAACTCGACCTCTTCCCGCACCGCGGCGGGCAGTGCCGCCTCGATGTCCTCGGCGGCCTTCACGAGCAGGGGGCAGGCCGTCGTGCAGTCCCCGTAGAACATCACGAACACCGAGGGACGGCCGCGCAGGTCGGGCAGGGCGAAGGCGCCGCCGTCCTGGTCGGTCCACGCGCTGGCGAGGTGGAACAGCGAGGCGCCGGGCAGGGGGCCGGCCGGCAGCGCCGGCTGGTGGCCGGCATGATGGTCGTGCGCCGAGTGCGCCACGGCTTGCTGCCCGTGACCCGCCGCGCCCGAAGCGTCCGTCGCGGCAACGTGGGCGACGTGGGACGGGTGGTCGGCCACGGGGGCAGAGGCGGCGGCGCCGTCCTCGCCGCAGGCGGCGAGCAGCGCGGCGAGCGCGGCGGCGGTGGTGGTGAGCAGTGCGCGGAGGGTGCGGCTCATGTCCCGTCTCCTCAGGAGGCGCAGCGGAAGCCGAGGCCGCCGCCGGCGTAGTCGCCGGTGAGGCCGCTCCGGAACGCGTAGCGCAGGAACGCGGCGTAGTCGCCGGTGTCGGTGGCGTTGGCCGACCCGCCGCCGCACACGAGCTGGAGGCGGCGGTCGCCGGCGGACCGGCTGTCGGCGGTGTTCAGCGCCGAGCCGACGTCGAACACCCACTCCCACACCAGGCCGTGGAGGTCGCGCACGCCGTAGGCGTTGACCTCGCCCTGCCCCACGGGCCCCGGGACGGCCCGGCGGCCGCTCACGAGGGCGAGGACGCGCTCGCGGTGGCCGGGCTCCCGGTAGCCGTCGGTCTCCTCGCGGCCGGCGCGGGCCACGAGCTCCCACTCGGCCTCGGTGGGCAGGCGGCCGCCGCGGGCCTCGCAGTACGCGGCCGCGGCGAACCAGGAGACGTTCGTCACGGGGGCGTCGGGGTGGGCCGTGCCGAGCCCGCCGTCGTCGCCCCAGTGGGCGAGGTAGCTGTCCGACGCGAACACGCTTGGGACGGCGCCCTTGGCCCACTCGGGATGCTCCCGTACGAAGGCGAGGAACTGGGCGTTGGTCACCGGGGTCGCGTCGATCGCGAACGGCTCCACTCGCGCCACGTCCTCGCCTTCGACGGGGAAGAGGAGGACCACCTCGCCACCCGGCACCTGCACCGCCGTGGTCACTGCGGCGTTCGCGGACTCGGCGCCGGCGCCGCCGACGGCGGCCAGTGCGGCGAGCGCGAGCAGGGTGGTGGTGAGGCGGGTCACGGAGGGTCTCCCTCTGGGGTCAGCCGGTCAGTTGCCGGCCGTGGCTTCGGGGTCGTAGGGCCTGATGTCGATGCGGTCGCTGAAGACCACGTGGTCCTCCTCGCCGGTCACGACCAGGCTGCCGATGGCGCCCTTGTTGAAGGCGCGGAAGATCGCGTGGTCGACGAGGGTCAGCGAGGCGGGGACGTCGGTGTCGAACTCGACCACCACCGCGCCGCCGGCCGGGATCATCGTGGTCTGGACGTCGCGGTTGATCATCGCGCCGCCCTCGAGCCAGACGCGGTCGAACACGTCGCCGATCACGTGGAAGCTGCTGCTGAGGTTCGGGCCGCCGTTGCCGACGAAGAGCCTGACGGTCTCGCCGACCTTCGCCTGGAGGGCGTTGTCGCCGGTGAGCGAGCCGACCCGGCCGTTGAAGACGACGTAGGCCGCGTCCTCCTTGATCGCCCGCTGCATGTCGAAGTCCTGCAGGCCGCGCTCGCCGAAGTCGCCGGCGGTGTAGAAGTCGCCCTGCACGACGTAGTACTCGCGGTCGACCGGGGTGAAGCCTTCCTTGGGCTCGACGACGATCAGCCCGTACATGCCGTTGGCGATGTGCATGCCGACCGGCGCGGTCGCGCAGTGGTAGACGTACACGCCCGGGTTCAGCGCGGTGAAGGCGAAGGTCGCCTGCTGGCCGGGGGAGACGAGCGTCGCCTCGGCGCCGCCGCCCTGGCCGCTGACGGCGTGCAGGTCGATGTTGTGCGGCATCAGGCTCGACGGGTGGTTCTGCAGCGTGAACGTGACGTAGTCGCCCTCGCGCACGCGGATCATCGGGCCGGGCACGCTGCCGCCGAACGTCCAGAAGCGGTACTCGACGCCGTCGGCGAGCTCCATGACCTCCTCGGTCGTCTCGAGCGTCACCTGAACGTGGGCGCGGTAGTCGCGGTTCACGGGCGGGGCGGCGTTGGGCGCGTAGCCGACCTCGGCGACGACGACGGGCAGGTCGGCGACGGGGACCTGGTCCTCCTCGTCGGCCCGGAGGGCGCGCTCCGCCCAGACGGCGTTGATGGTCAGGTCGTGGGCGTGCTGCCCGGACGTGTCGGCCAGCGTGTGCTGGACGTGCGGGTCGTCGGCCGCCACCGCGGGAGCGGCGGCGGCGGCGTCGCGGCCACCGAGCAGGGCGAGCGCGACGGCGAGGGTGACGACCAGGGCCGCGGCCCCTACGATCGCCCCTACATGCAGGTTCCCTCTCGTGTTCCTCACTGTCTTCCTCCTCGAGCCGGTGTCCCGGCTGGTACTCCTGGCGTCGCGTCCGGAGGCCACCACGGCCAAACTCGGACCTCGATATCCAGGTTATGGGGGCGCCCTGGTCAGCGTTAGGGACAGATGTCTTGCGGGCGCGCGACCCCGGATGTCTTGCGGGCGCGACCCGGGGCGTGCGGCGGCCGGTGCTAGCATCCGGCCGTGGAGCGACGGAGCGAGAGCCCCCCTGACGGCGTGCGCACGCTGCTGCGCCGGGAGGAGAGCTACGCGGTCCACGTGATCGTCTACGTAGCCGAGAACCCGGGGGCCAGCGCCGCCCGCATCGCCGAGGACCTCGAGTTCCCGCCGGCGTTCCTCGCCAAGGTGCTGGCGCGCCTGTCCAGGGCCGGCTACGTCGAGAGCAAGCCCGGCCGCAGCGGCGGCGTGCGCCTCGTCGTCGACCCCGCCAAGCTCTCCCTGCTGGACGTGATCCAGACCGTGTCGGGCCCGGTGCTGATGGACACCTGCCAGACGAGGCAGCGCTGCGCCACCCAGCTCCGCAAGGGCTACTGCAACGTCAACGGCATGTGGGTGCGCACGACGCTGCTCGTGCACGACGCCTTCGCCAGCGTGAACATGGCCGACCTCATCGACCCGCCGGCCCTAGAGCGGCTCCGGGCCGAGCTGGGCGACGTAGGGCGGGCCGAGCCGGACGCCGCGCCGGGCGCCGACGACCGTGGGGACCTCCGTGCCTGAGGGCCCACGAGCCGAGGGCCGCTCGGAGGACGAGCCGGCCGCGGCCGACGGGGACGGGGCCCGCGGCGCCGGCTGGCGGGACGAGGCGGCGTGGCGCGCCGCCTGGCACGCGCTCGAGCGTCACCGCCACGCCCGAGCGGGCTTCAGCCTGAGGTCGGCCTTCGCCGCCGACCCCGGCCGCGCCGAGCGCCTCACCCGGCTGCTGGCGCTGGGCGACACCGAGATGCTCGTCGACTACAGCAAGCAGCTCGTCACGGACGAGACGCTCGACCTCCTCCTCGGCCTCGCCCGCGCCTCCGGGCTCGAGCGCGCCAGGGACGAGATGTTCGGCGGCGAACGCATCAACGTCACCGAGGGCCGCGCCGTCCTGCACGTCGCCCTCAGGGACATGAGCGGGCGGCCGGTCACCTCGGGCGGCGAGGACGTGATGCCGCGCGTGCGCGACGTCCGCAGGCGGATGCGCGCATTCGTCGAGGCCGTGCATTCGGGCGCGTGGCGCGGCCACACCGGCGAGCGCATCACCGACGTCGTGAACATCGGGATCGGCGGGTCGCACCTGGGACCGCAGATGGTCGTGCGCGCGCTCGAGCCGTACGCGGTCGACGGCATCGCGGTCCGCTTCGTCTCGAACGTAGACGGCGGCGCGATCGCCCGCGAGCTGGCCCGCCTCGACCCCGCCACGACCCTGTTCCTCGTGGCCTCGAAGACGTTCACGACGCAGGAGACGATGATGAACGCCCGGACGGCGCGCGCCTGGCTGCTGAGCGCCGCCGGCGACGAGGCCGCCGTGGCGCGGCACTTCGTGGCCCTGTCGGCCGCCACCGGCGAGGCCGCGCGCTTCGGGATCCCCGCCGGGAGCGTCTTCGAGTTCTGGGACTGGGTCGGGGGCCGCTTCTCGCTGTGGTCGGCGATCGGCATGCCCATCGCCCTGGCCGTCGGGTACGACGGTTTCGAGCGCCTGCTGAGGGGCGCCCACGCGCTGGACGTGCACTTCAGGGACGCGCCGCTGGAGGCGAACCTGCCCGTGCTCCTCGGCCTCCTCGCCGTCTGGAACGTCGACTTCCTCGGCGCCCAGAGCCGCGCGGTGCTGCCCTACGACGAGTCGCTCGAGTTCCTGCCCGCCTTCCTGCAGCAGCTCGACATGGAGTCGAACGGCAAGCGGGTGCGCCGGCACGGAGCGCCCGTCGGCTACCCGACGGGGCCGGTCGTGTGGGGCGCTCCCGGCACGAACGGCCAGCACGCCTTCTTCCAGCTCCTCCACCAGGGCACGGTGCTCGTGCCGGCCGACTTCATCGCGTTCGCCCGCCCGCACCACGGCCACCTCGACCACCACCGCGCGCTGCTGGCCAACTTCGTGGCGCAGACGCAGGCGCTGATGCGCGGGCGCACGACTGAGGAGGCCCGTGCCCGCCTGAGCGGCCCCGACGCCGACCTGCTCGCGGCCGCGAAGACCTTCCCGGGCGACAGGCCGACCACCTCGATCGTCATGCCGAGCCTCACCCCCGAGGCGCTGGGGGCGCTGATCGCGCTGTACGAGCACCAGGTGTTCGTCCAGGGCGTCGTGTGGGACGTCAACTCGTTCGACCAGATGGGCGTGGAGCTGGGCAAGGAGCTGGCCGCCGAGGTGCTCCCGCGGCTGCGGGTCGGCGCCGACGAGGAGGCGCCCGCTGCCGGCGAGGTCGACGCCTCCACGGCCGGGCTCATCGCGTACCTCAACCGGCACGCCGACGCGGACTGACGGTCGGCCGCGCGCCAGGTGGACGTCACACGTGGCCGCGGGCGTCGAGCGGTTAGATTCTGGCCCATGGCGAAGAAGAAGCCCAAGCAGAGGGCCAAGGGCGGGTCGTCCGGCTCCGCAACGGTAGCAGAGGGGGCCGCCAAGCCGAGCGCCGCTCGGGCGGGCGGTGACGGGGCAGGCGGCGGCGCCAAGTCCGCCGGGCCGAGCGCCGCTCAGGCCGGCGCCAAGGCCCGGAGCCCCAAGCCGGGGAACGTCGCGGCGCAGGTGCGCAGCAGCCGCAAGCGCAGGCAGCAGCGCCTGAACATCGCCGTCGGGGCGGGGATCGCGACGATGGTCGTGGCGGCGATCGCGATGCAGGTGATCAGGGAGGCGTCGCGGCCCGGCCAGCGCTTCCCCAGCCAGGGCAACCTCCACCTGGTCTCGATCAACTCGCCCCACGTGCCCTACAACAGCGACCCGCCGACGTCGGGGCCGCACATGCCGACGATCGCGGCCTGGGGGTCCTACCTCGAGCCGATCGCCGACGAGTACCTGGTGCACAACATGGAGGACGCCGGCGTCGTCCTCTGGTACGAGATGGGCACGCCCGAGGAGAACGCCGCCCGCGTGGCGGCCCTCGAGGAGGTGTCGCGCGGCTGGCGGCGGGTGATCATCGTCCCGCGGGAGAACCTCGGCAGCCAGTACGTCTTCACGGCCTGGACGCGCATGCAGCGCTTCGACGACATCGACGAGGAGGCGATGCGCCGCTTCATCGACGCCTACGAGGGCATCGACCACCACCCGCGCTGAGGCGAGGCGGCGACCCCCGCTCGAGCCGAGGAGGGGCATCGGCCGCCCCCGCGCCGAGGCGGGGCCTCGACCCGACCCCGCCCGCACCGGCGAGCCGCTAGCATCGCGACGTCGCCACCTTCGCCGAGCTCGACGAGCTGGCGCGGTCGCTGCCCGGCGTCGAGGCGCGCCTGACGAGCGCGGGGCGTCCCGAGTACCGGGTGAGGGACAAGTCTTTCCTGCTGCTGAGGGAACCGCGTCCGGACGCCGTGGACGCCGAGACCGGCGAGCGCATGGACGACGTGCTGATGTTCCGCACGCCGGGCCTGGCCGTGAAGGACGACCTGCTCGCCGACCCCTCGCTCCCCCTCTTCACCACGCCGCACTTCCGCGGCTGGCCCGCGGTGCTGCTGCGCGCGCGCGCGACCTCCCCGGCGTGCCCCGCGATCGCCTGCGCGAGCTCGTGTTCCTCGCCTGGCGGGCGCAGGCGCCCAAGCGCCTCGTGCGCGAGGCGGAGGCCGCCGGCTGGCGCTGAGCCCGACCGCGCGTCCTCAGGCGTCCCCGACGTGCAGGCCGTTCAGGACCATCTGGACGGCCAGCATGATCAGGAGCATCCCCATCAGGCGCTCGACGGCCTGGAGGCCGCGCTCCTTCAGCAGCCGCAGCAGCAGCGGAGCCGCCAGCAGCACGGCGGCCGTCCCCAGCCACGCCAGCAGCAGCGCCAAGGTCAAGCGCCCCATGGCGGCGGGCTGGCTGCGCGCGAGGAGGATCACGAAGGCCATAGCCGAGGGGCCGGCGATCAACGGGATCGCCAGCGGCACGATGAACGGCTCGCCGCCCACCTGGTACCCCATCACGCCCTCGGCGCGCGGGAACACCATGCGCAGGCCGATCACGCCCAGCACGATGCCGCCGGCGATCGCGACGGACTCCTCCTCGAGGCCGAGGAAGGCGAGGATCGCCTGCCCGAAGTAGAGGAAGAAGAGGAGCACGAGGAGCGCGATGACGAGCTCGCGCAGGACGACCCGCCTGCGCCGCTCTTCGGGCACGTCCTTGAGCAGCGCGAGGGCGAGCGGCACGTTGCCGAACGGGTCCATGACGAACAGGAGCAGCACCGCCGGCTGCCACACGCCCTCCCAGAGGTCCATGGGGCGAGGATAGAGGCTAGCGTGGTGGCAGCACACGCTGCGCCACCGTCCGCATGGCGGGAGGGGACGCGGCACGCGGAGGGCGCGAGTGAGGCTTCTCGTCATCGGCGGCACCAGGTTCGTGGGCAAGCACATGGTCGAGGCCGCCGTGGCGCGCGGCCACGACGTCACGCTCTTCAACCGCGGCAACCGGCCCGCTCCCCGGGGCGTCTCCCGCGAGCTGCGCGGCGACAGGGACGAGGACCTCTCGGCTCTCGCCGAGGGCACGTGGGACGCCGTCCTCGACACCAGCGCCTACCTGCCGCGGCAGGTGCGGTCGCTCGTCGACGCGCTGGGCAGCCGCGTCGGCTTCTACGCGCTCGTCTCCACGGTCAGCGTCTACGCCGACCAGACCCTCCCGCACCTGGACGAGGACGCGGCCCTGGCCGAGGTCGACGACGAGGACGCCGAGGAGGTCACGAACCGCAACTACGGCGGGCTCAAGGCGCTGTGCGAGCGCACCCTGGCCGAGCGCTTCGAGGGCCCCACGCTCGTGATCAGGCCCGGCATCGTCGTAGGGCCCCACGACCCCACCGACCGCTTCACGTACTGGCCGGCGCGCTTCGCGCGCGGCGGCGACGTGCTCGTGCCCGACCGGAGGGACGCCCCCATGCAGTGGGTCGACGCGCGGGACCTCGCGGCGTGGACCCTCAAGGCGATCGAGGACGGGCTGACGGCCACGTACAACGTCGCCACCGAGCCGTGGCGCTTCACCCTCGGCGACCTGATCGACGCCTGCCTGGCCCACGCGCCCGCCCGCACGCGCGCCGTCCCGGTCGCGGAGGCGTGGCTGCTCGAGCAGGGGGTGCGGCCCTTCGTCGACGTCCCCCTGTGGCTGCCCGGCGAGTTGGGGAACGTCTTCCTCATCGACTCGTCCCGCGCCCACGCCGCCGGCCTCGAGGACACGCCCGTCGCCCGGACGGTCGCCGACACGCTCGCGTGGTGGCGGGCGTCCGGCTCCCCGGCGCCGACGACGGGCATGGACGCGGCGCGCGAGGCGCGGCTGCTCGCGCGTTGGGCACGTGCCGTTGACGCCCCTCGCGACGCCTAGTTATCTTCGCTGGAACGAGGACAACCGGGAACGGCCCTGGCCATCGGCCCGAACGTCCTCGATTACCCGGACATCACAGGTCCAGAGGAGAAGCGAACGCATGAGACTACGTCCGCATAGGCTACTTCTATCCCTTGTCGCGGCCATCGCGCTCCCGCTCGCGAGCGCGCAGGTCCTGATCGTCGCCCAGGGCACCGACGCCGTCACGCTCGACCCCCATGCGGCGACCGACTCGCCCAGCGCCACGGTCACCAGCCACATCTTCGAGACGCTGTTCGAGCTCACCCCCGAGGGCGAGGTCGTCCCCGGCCTGGCCGAGAGCTACGAGCTCTCCGACGACGGCCTGACGCTCACCCTCAAGGTCCGCGAGGGCGTCACGTTCCACGACGGCACGCCCCTCACGGCGCACGAGGTGAAGGCCAGCCTCGACCGCTTCCTCGACCCCGAGAACGCGTTCACGTTCCTCTTCCTCCTCGAGCCGATCCAGGAGGTCGTCGTCGTCGACGACATGACCGTCGAGCTGCGCCTCGACGCGCCGTTCGCGCCGCTGATCGGGCACCTGACCCACAGCAGCACGGCGATCGTCCACGCCGGCGTCGCGGCCGAGCTCGGCGACGGCTTCGCCCGCAACCCGGTCGGCACCGGCCCCTTCCGCTTCGTCTCCTGGGAGCCGAACCAGGCGATCGAGCTGGCGCGCTACGACGGCTACTGGGGCGAGAAGCCCGGCGTCGAGGGCGTGCGCTTCCTCGCCGTGCCCGAGAACACCACCCGCATGGCGATGGTCGAGAGCGGCGCGGCCCACGTCGCGGTCCGCGTGCCGCCGCAGGACATCGCGCGCCTGGACTCGCTGTCGTTCATCGACGTGCACAACGTCTCGAGCGTGCGCACGATCTACATCTACTTCAACCACAACATCGAGCCGTTCACCGACGCGCGCGTCCGCCAGGCCGTCAACTACGCGGTCAACAACCAGGACATCGCCGACTTCGTGACCGGCGGAGCCGTGCGCCCGAGCGACGCCGCCATCGCCCCGGGCATCTTCGGCTACACGCCCGTGGGCAGCTACGACTACGACCCCGAGCGCGCCCGCGAGCTGCTCGCCGAGGCCGGCTACCCCGACGGCTTCAGCACGACGCTCTACAGCCCCAGCGGCCGCTACCTGCAGGACATCCAGATCGCCGAGGCGATCCAGAGCATGCTCGCCGAGGTCGGCATCCAGGCCGAGATCGAGACGCTCGAGTGGTCCGCCTACCTCAGCGCCACCAACCAGCCCGCCGAGAGCAACGTCGTCCCGATGGCGCTCCTCGGCTGGGGCACCGTGACCGGCGACGCCGACTACGGCCTGTTCCCGCTCTTCCACACCAGCGAGCACGTGCCGGCCGGCTCGAACCGCGCCTTCTACAGCAACCCCGAGGTCGACGCGCTCCTCGACGAGGCCCGCACGACGACCGACGGCGCCGCCCGCGAGGGCCTCTACCGGCAGGCGCTGCAGATCATCCACGAGGACGCCCCGTGGCTGTTCCTCCACAGCGAGACGCAGCTCGTGGCCGTGAACACGGCCGTCGAGGGCCTGGTCATCCACCCGACCGAGCGCGTCCTGGCGCACAACGCCAGCATCAGGTAAGCGCTTCTCGAGAACCTCATGCCCGTGGCCGCTATCGCGCGGCCACGGGCGCTATCTGACCCGTGATGACGTCACCTATCTTCACCACCGCCGCGGCGCCGCCGCGCCGCGCCCGCCGTCGGTCGGCCCGCGCCTAGGCCGTGCTCGCCTACCTCCTCAGGCGCGTGCTCAGCGCCCTGCCCGCCGTGCTCGGCGTCATCGTCATCGTCTTCGCGATGGTGCGCCTCGCCCCCGGCGACCCGGCGCTGCTGCTGGCCGGCGAGTTCGCCGACGCCGCCACCGTCGAGCGCATCCGCGCGCGGTTCGGCCTCGACAGGCCGCCCCTGGAGCAGTTCTGGATCTTCCTCACGGGCGTGGCCGGCGGCGACCTGGGGACGTCGGTGCGCACCACGAGGCCCGTGGTCGACGACCTGGCGCGCTTCTTCCCCGCGACCCTGGAGCTCGCGTTCGCGGCGATCGTCGTCGCGGCGGTGCTCGGCGTCGCGGCCGGCGTGCTCAGCGCCGTCTACCGCAACACCTGGATCGACGCCACCGTCACGTTCCTCTCGCTGCTCGGCGTCTCGATGCCCGTCTTCTGGTTCGGGCTGCTGGCGATCCTGTTCTTCTCGGTGAACCTCGGTTGGTTCCCCGTGGCGGGGCGCGGCGGCCTCGCCCACCTCGTGCTGCCCGCGGTGACGCTCAGCACGTCGTCGCTGGCGATCATCGCGCGCATGACGCGCTCCTCGCTGCTCGAGACCTTCGGCCAGGACTACGTGCGCACCGCCAGCGCCAAGGGCCTCAACGACCGCGCCGTCGTGCTCAAGCACGCGCTCAAGAACGCGCTGATCCCCGTCGTGACGATCGGCGGCCTGCAGTTCGGCCAGCTGCTAGCCGGCGCCGTGCTCACCGAGACCGTCTTCACGTGGCCCGGCATCGGCCGCCTGCTCGTCGACTCGATCCTCACGCGCGACTACCCGGTCGTGCAGGGGGCCGTCCTGCTCATCGCCATCAGCTTCATCGTCGTGAACATCGTCGTCGACCTCCTCTACGCCGTCATCGACCCGAGGATCCGCTATGACTGACGACCGGCACGGACACGAGGCCGGCGCCGTCGCGGGGCCCGCCGTGGACCCGGCGCAGCGCCCGCCCTCCGACCCGCGGGGCGTCGACCCCGCCCCGCGCCGCCGCCGCGGCCCGAAGTGGTTCCGGCGCGTGTCGCGGAGCCCGCTGGCGGTCCTCGGCTTCGCGATCATCGGCATGT
>Ga0123333_10002520_pt1 | contig 18534 bp, 18 predicted proteins | sample BioC12SIPDNA_3_FD_89957 | JGI IMG/M metagenome (GOLD analysis project Ga0123333, IMG submission 89957) | Anaerobic biogas reactor microbial communites from Washington, USA - Biogas_R2_B C12 SIP DNA | ecosystem: Engineered > Bioreactor > Anaerobic > Unclassified | place: Washington, USA... | reverse complement strand
CTACACCGCCGAAGAAGGCGCCATCGTAATGTCAGAATATAACTTCAGCGAGCCCCCCGACCCGCTCGTCGGCGCCGGCTACTACACCTTCCCGGTGCTGCAATACTTCGACGGCCAGCCCGTAACCATCTGGCCGCCCGAGTTCAAGCAGGACGTCATCAAGACGCCTGGAAACTAGACCCGGTAGGCCGGCGTTGCCCGGCACAGGCAGGGGGCAGGGCGGTCATCACGCCGCTCTGCCCCCTGCGAAGGATTCCTGTTATGACCGCCATTCTGGAAACCACCGGCCTGACCAAAATCTTCGGCGGCCTCACCGCCGTCGATAACGTGACCCTCTCTGTGCAGCAGGGCGAAATCTTCGGCATCATCGGTCCCAACGGCGCCGGCAAGACCACCTTTCTCAACGCCATCGCCGGCACCTACAAGCCCGACGGCGGGCGCGTGCACTTCCTCGGCCGGGACACGACCGGCATCAGCCCCGACAAGATGTGCCGCATGGGCATGGCCCGCACCTTTCAGATTTCCCAGCCGTTCCCCAAGATGACCGCTCTGGAGAACGTGCTCGTCTCCGCCACGTTCGGCCATCGCGGCGAGCATCACGCCCACGACCTGGCCCTGCAGATGCTCGACTTTGTCGAGTTCCCCATGCCCGTAGACACGCCGGCCCGCAACCTGAACACCGTGCAGCTCAAGCGCCTCGACCTCGCCCGCGCCCTCGCCAGCAAGCCCCGGCTTCTCCTCCTTGACGAGCTGGCCGCCGGCCTGACGACGGGCGAGCTGGGCGATCTGATGACCATCATCCGCAAAATCCGCGACAGCGGCGTGACCATCATCCTCATCGAACACATCATGCGCGTCATCATGGGCCTTTCCGACCGCATCGCCGTCATCTACTACGGCGCCAAAATCGCCGACGGGCCGACCATGGAGGTCGCCCAGGATCCGAGGGTTGCCGAGGCTTACCTCGGCGAGGAGTACGACCTGTAACATGGCCGCCTCGACTCCTCTCATCCCGGACGCCGCACAGGCCTCCTTCTACCTGCCACTTCCCGCCTCCTACTCCTGCGGAGCGACTTATGCTTGAAGTAACCAACCTCGACGCCGGCTACGGCTTCCTCCAGGTCGTCTGGAACGTGAACATCCAGGTGAAGCCCGGCGAGTTCGTCGCCCTCGTCGGCCCCAACGGCGCCGGCAAGTCCACCACGCTGAAGACCATCGCCGGCCTCGTGCCCGTCCGCAGCGGCAGCATCACCTTCGACGGCCGGCCCATTGCCGGCATGCCCGCCCACCAGATCAGCCAGATGGGCCTTAGCTTCGTCTCTGAAAGCCTGAACCTGTTCACCAACATGTCGGTCTACGAGAACCTGCTGCTCGGCGCCTACCACGTCCACGACAGGGCGCAGCAGGAGGAAAGCGTGCGCTTTGTTTTCGATCTCTTCCCCCGCCTGCAGGGGCGCCGCAACCAGCTCGCCGGCACGCTCAGCGGCGGCGAGCGCAAGATGCTGGCTATCGGTCGCGGCATTATGTCCAGCCCGCGCATGTTACTCGTAGACGAGCCCTCGCTGGGCTTGGCGCCGAAGCTCACCCTCGACGTCTTCCGCGCCCTGGAGCGGCTGCGGCAGGGCGGCGTCACCGTCCTGCTCGTCGAGCAGAACGTGAACACCACCCTGCGTATCACCGACCGCGCCTACGTGCTGGAGCAGGGCCACATCGTGCTCGAAGGGCCGAGCAGCGAGCTGCTGCAGAACGACCACGTGCGCAAAGCCTTCCTGGGTATCTGAGGAGTTGACGCCATGACCGAACTGACTGTCAAAGAAAGTGTGCAGGAGAGCGCCTCCACCCGCCTGCGCCGCTGGCTGCTTTCGCCCGCCGGCATCACCATTATCCTCGGCATCGCCGCCGCTATCTACGCCACCTGGGACGGCGGCCCCTTCATTCTCGTCAACACCATCGTCACCGGCGGTATGTGGGCGCTGCTCTCCATGGGCCTCTCCCTCGTCTTCGGCGTGATGAACATCCCCAACTTCGCCCACGGCGAGTTCTTCGTCGCCGGCTCCTTCACCGCCTACTTCGTCTTCAACCCCATTCGCCACTACCTGGCGGAGAACCCCAACGCCCTGCTCAGCGCCCTGGCCCCCTTCGTGGCGATCATTGCCGCCTCCATCGTCGGCCTCATCCTCGGTCTCGTGCTGGAAATCGTCGTCTTCCGCCAGCTCCGTAAGCGCAGCCGCGAGCAGTGGATCATGAACTCCTTCCTGCTCACCGTCGGCGTCTCCGTCGTCCTCATCAACGGCGCGCAGCTCATCTGGGGCGCCGACTTCAAGGGCATCCCTGGCTACTTCAACTTCCCGCCCATGAACCTCTTCGGCGCGAACGTGGCTGTGGACCGCATCGTCGCCTTTGCCATCGCCGTCGTCACCCTGATCGCCTTCTGGTATTTCATGCGCCGCACGCAAACCGGCCGGGCCATCCGCGCTGTGGCTCAGGATGAGACGGGCGCGAAGATGGTCGGCATCGACCTCAACCGCATCCTTATGCTGACGATGGCCCTCAGCGCCGGGCTTGCTGCAATGGCCGGCGCCAGCCTGCTCTTTATGTTCCCGGCCTACCCATCCGCCGGACTCGGTCCGCTCTACGTTGCCTGGTACGTCGTCATTCTCGTCGGCCTGGGCAACGTCTCGGCGGCCGTCGTCGGCGGCTTCATGGTTGCCCTCCTGCAGAACCTGACCTCCTTCTACGTGGGCCCCGGTTGGGTAGACGTCATCCCGACTGCCATCATCATCGTCATCCTCATCTTCATCCCCTCCGGCCTCTTCGGCAGTGAGGTGAAGGGGATTCAGGAGCAGTAGCACAGACGTAGGGGCAGGTTTCAAACCCGCCCCTGCCGCAACAAGGAATTGTGACTATGGAACAAAGCGCGAAGACAACGACTCTCCACAGCGTGAACGCCCTGGCCCAGCTCCGCGACTGGGCCGGCCGGCTGGGCATCAGTCTGCCCGGCCTGGCAGCCATCGTTCTGCTCCTCGTTCTGCCCCTCATCCCGCCCTTTAACCAGGAGCATATCCTGCGCTGGCTGGTCAGCGCAGCTCTCATCGCCGCCCAGGCCATCGCCTTCGACTTTACCACCGGCTACATCAACGTCGTCAATTTTGGTTTCGCCGCCTTCTTCGGCATCGGCGCCTATACCTCCGGCCTGCTGGCGGTCAACTTCGGCTGGTCCCCGTGGGTCACTATCTTTATCGGCGTCTTGCCCGCCGCCATAGTCGGCCTGCTGCTCGGCCTGCTGACGCTGCGGCTGCGCGGCATTTTTGCCGCCGTCATGGCCTGGTTCGTCGGCCTGGCGGTGCTTGGCCTGACGCGCAACCTGGTAGACCTGACGCGCGGGCCGATGGGCCTCTCCACCCCGCGCTTCTTCGAAAACCCTTCTAATCTGCCCTACTTCTACACCATCGTGGGCATGATGCTGATCACCTATTTCGTCTTGCGCGGCATCGTCAGCTCCCATTACGGCCTCGCCTTCCGGGCCATCGGCCAGAACTTCGACGCCGCCAAAGCGTCGGGCATCAACCCGACCTATTACCGCGTCTTCAACTTCACCGTCCAGACGATGTTCGCGGGCTGGCTCGGCGGCTTCTACGCTCACTATTTCGGCATCCTGACCCCTGCCGTCATGCTCACCTCGCGCACCGTCGAGGTCCTGGCAGTCGCCTACATTGGCGGGCGCGGCAGCCTCTGGGGCCCGGCTTTCATTGCCTTCCCCTTCCTCTTCCTCATGGAATACCTGCGTTCCAACCTCTCCAACCTGCCCGGCCTGCACCTGGTGCTCTACGGCCTGTTGCTTATCCTGGTGATGATCTTCTACCCCGGCGGCTTCGCCCAGTTCTATCACAGTATCCGCCGCCGTTTCGGCCTGGAGAAGGCGACAGACCAGCCACCCGTGCCGACCGAGACGGCCCAGACCACTTCCACCACCGATTAACGAGGTACACAAATGTTAGTTGGCAACCGCATGACGCCCAACCCCATGACAATCTCGCCGGACACCTCCATCGCTGAGGCGATGGATCTGATGAAGCGCGAGAACGTGCGCCGCTTCCCGGTCGTCGATAAGGATCGCAAGCTCGTCGGCGTAGTCACCCAGACCGACCTGCTGCACGCCTCGCCCTCCGCAGCCACGTCGCTGACCATCTGGGAGATCACCTACCTGCTCAGCCAGATCAAGGTGCGCGAGGTGATGACCCGCGACGTGAAGACCTTTACGGAAGACACGACGCTGGAGGACGCCGCGCGCGTCATGGTCAATAACAAGATCGGCAGCATTATCGTCGTCCGCGACGGCATGCCGGTCGGCATTATCACCGAGTCTGACATCTTCCAGATCTTTCTGGAGATGATGGGCGCGCGCGAGCGCGGCATTCGCCTCACCGTGCTCGCCCCCTACGTCAAAGGCTCCATGGCCGCCATTACCTCGGCCGTCACCGAGGCCGGTGGCCTTATCCTGGCCTTCGACACCTTTCTCGGCGAAGACCCCAGCAACTGGGGTTGCACCCTCAAGGTCGCCGAGATTTCCGAAGAGGCGCTGTTGGAGGCAGTGAAGCCGCTCGTCGTCGAAGTTGTAGACGTGCGCCAGGCCTGACCGTCGCCTATTTTTAGCCACTGTCTGGAGGAACCGTATGACCAACGCAGTTACCACGACGCTTTCATCTCCCAGCCAGACCGTCACCATCCGGCGCGACCTGCCCACGGTGATCATCGGCGAGCGGATCAACCCCACGGGACGTAAGAAGGTGCTTGCCGCCCTGCAGCAGGGCGATTTCGACCTCGTCCGCCAGGACGCCATCGACCAGGTGGCCGCGGGCGCGGCGGTGCTCGACGTCAACGCCGGCGTGCCCGGCGCCGACGAGGCCGCCCTGCTCGCCCAGGTCATGCAGGCTGTCATGGAAGTCACCGACGTGCCCCTGTGCATCGACACCGCCGATCCCGAGGCGTTGGCGGCGGCGCTCGCCCTCTACCAGGGCAAGGCGCTGATCAACTCGGTCAACGGCGAAGAGCGTTCCCTGAACAACGTGCTGCCGCTCGCCCGGGAGCACGGCGCGGCGGTCATCGCCCTGTGCATGGACGACGACGGCATCCCCGATTCGGCCGAGGCGCGGCTGAAGGTCGCCGGCAAGATCGTCGAGCGCGCCGCCCGGCACGGCATCCCGCTGGAGGACGTCATTGTCGATCCCCTGGCCCTGACGATGGGCGCCGACAGCAACGCCGGGCGCATTGCCCTGGACACCATCGAGATGATCGTGCGCGAGTTCGGCAGCAACGTGACGATGGGCGCCAGCAACGTCTCCTTCGGCATGCCCGACCGCAAGTACATCAACGCCACCTTCATCGCCATGGCCATCCATGCCGGATTAACCTGCCCGATCACCAATCCGCTGGAGGAGATCGTGCGCACGGCCGTTCTCGCCGCCGACCTGTCCATGGGCCGGGACGAGTACGGCATGAACTGGATTCGAGCCTTCCGCGCGCGCCAGCCGGCGACCGCGTGAGACGTGACCTGACGGCTTTCCGCAGCCCGTCGGGGCTACAGGGGCGACTTGACAAGAAGTAAGAGGTAGAGGGTAAGAGGGTAAGAGGCTAACGGCTAAAAGCTACTGGAGATCCAACCATGACAGAGATACTTTCCCAAATTTCCACGGCCGTCATCGAAGGGCGGCACGAGCAGGTGGAGGCGATGACCCGGCAGGCTCTCGGCCAGGGCCACGGCGCGCAGGACATCCTCGACAATGGGCTGATGCCCGGCATGGACCACGTCGGCGTCGAGTTCCGCGCCGGCAACATGTTCGTGCCCGAGGTCCTTCGCTCGGCGCGAGCCATGCAGACCGCCATGGACGTGCTGCGCCCGCTCCTCGCCGACACCGACGCCCGAACCAACGGCCGTATCCTGCTCGGCACGGTCAAGGGCGACATGCACGACATCGGCAAAAACCTGGTGGCGATGATGTGTGAGGGCGCCGGCTTCGAGGTCAAAGACCTCGGCAAGAACATCGCGCCAGAGACCTTTGTCGAGGAAGTTAAGGCGTTCAACCCCGATATCCTCGGCATGTCCGCGCTGCTGACGACGACGATGCGCACGATGGAAGCCACGATCAAGGCGCTGGAAGAGGCCGGCGTGCGCGACCGCGTCAAAGTCATCATCGGCGGCGCGCCCGTCACCCAGACCTTCGCCGACCAGATTGGCGCGGACGGTTACGCTTCCAACGCTGCCTCCGCCGCCGATCTGGCGCGCGAGCTGGTCGGCGCTCGATAAAAAGGGAGAACCTATTGCCATGAGAACCAACTACAGAGTCAACTCCGGCGTCCGTTTCGAGCTGCTGTCCAGAGACCAGCTCCAGGAGCTGTTCGAGGGTGTGCTTCATGTACTGGAATACACCGGCCTGGACGTGCAGCACGAAGAGGCGCGCGACATCTTGAAAAAGGCCGGCGCCTGGGTGGAAGGCGAGCGCGTGCGCATCCCCTCCTACATCGTCCGCGACGCCCTGGACAAAGCCCCGCGCAGCTTCACCCTCTGGGCGCGCGACGGCAATCCAAAACACAACATCCACATCGGTCCCGGCCGCGCCCATTTTGGTCCCGGCCCTACCTGCGTCAACTTCATCGACCCCGACACGATGGAGCGCCGCCCCTACGTCAAGTCCGACGTACCCACCGTCGCTCGTATTGTAGACGCGCTGGACAACATCGACTTCTGTGAGTCGCTGGGCACCGTCGGCGACGTGCACCACGACCTCGGCGCGCTCTACGAGTTCGCCGGCATGTTCCCCAACACCAGCAAGCCCATCGTTGCCTGGTCCTACGACTGGCACGATTCGGCCGGCATCCACCAGATTGCCGTCGCCGAGGCCGGCGGGCAGCTCGCCTTCGAGAAGCGGCCCAACTACGTGCACTACTGTGAGCCGCTCTCCCCGCTGGTGAGTACCTTTGAGGCGCTGGACAAGCTCATCTTCGCCGCCAAGCACCGCGTCCCGCTCGTCTTCACCCCCTGCCCGCTCGCCGGCGGCACCGCGCCGATTACGGCAGCCGGCATTATCATCCAGGCCGCCGCCGAGTCCTGGATGGGCCTGACCATCGCCCAGCAGCTCGCGCCCGGCCTGCCCTTCTTCATGGGCGGCGTGCTCTCCGTCATGGACATGAGCGCCATGATTCTGGCCTACGGCGCGCCGGAGCTATCCTTGTTTATGGCCGGCATCACCGAGCTGGCCCACTTCGCTGGCCTGCCTCTCTGGCAGACGGGCGGCTGCACCGACAGCAAGACCTTCGACGGTCAGGCGATGATTGAAGGCTCGCTGTCCTGCTTCTTCTCCGCCCTCACGGGCGGCGACCTGACCCACGACGTGGGTTACACCGAGAGCGCCATGACCGGCTCCGTCTTCCAGCTCGTGGCTATGAACGAGGCCATCGGCTATGCCCGCCGCATCACGCGCGGCATCGAAGTGAACGAAGATACCCTCGCGGTGGACGTAATCAACGCGGTCGGCCCCAACAACCATTACCTGCGCGAGCCGCACACCCGTCGCTACTTCAAGAGCGAGTTCTGGTACCCGCAGCTTCACGACCGCCGCAACTTTGAGGAGTGGGAGATGATGGGCAGGACGACGATGAAGGATCGCACCATTGACCGCGTGCGCGACATCCTCGCCACCCATACCCCATCCCCGATCAAGCCAGAGACCCACCGGGTCATCGAAGAGGTCCTTGCCGCCGCAGAAGACCGCGTGCGCGCGAAGGCATAAGGAAAGACACCATGAGCACGATCTACGAGAAATTAGCTACCGTGGTCATCGAGGGCGATAGCAAGCAGGCGTCGGCTCTCGTCCAGCAGGGCCTCGCCGAGGGGCTGACCGCTAAAGAAATCCTCGATAACGGCCTCATTGTCGGCATGGGCGAGGTCGGCGCGCGCTTCAAGCGCGGCGATATGTTCGTCCCCGAGGTCCTGATGTCCGCCGAAGCCATGCAGGCCGGCCTGCAGGTGCTACGCCCGTTGCTCGCTTCCTCCGGCGCCAAGCTCATCGGCAAGGTAGTCCTGGGCACGGTCAAGGGCGACCTGCACGACATCGGCAAAAACCTGGTCGGCATGATGTGCGAAGGCTCCGGCTTTGAGGTCATCGACCTTGGCTTCAACGTGCCGCCGGAGCGCTTCGTGGACGCCGTGAAGGAGCACAAGCCCGACGTAGTCGGCCTTTCGGCGCTGCTGACGACGACGATGAGGGCCATGGGCTACACCATCAAGGCGCTGGAAGAAGCCGGCTTGCGTGAGAGCGTCAAAGTCATGGTCGGCGGCGCGCCTGTGGACGCCGAGTTCGCCCAGCGCATTGGCGCCGACGGCTACGGCTCCAACGCCGTCGCCGGGCAGGAGCTTGCCCAACAGCTCGTGGGAGCCGCCTAGTGACGGCGCCTCCGGCCGACGACCGGCTGCCTGTCGTCATCATCGCCTGTAAGGTGATGGAGACGCTGCTGGCGCACCTCGTGCCGCCCGGCCTGGCCCGCGAGATCCGCTACCTGGATTACGGGCTGCACCGGGTCCCGGCCAAGCTCACCTGGAGCGTTCAGGAGGCCATCGATGCCGTGGAGGAGCCGAGCCTCATCGTGCTCGGCTACGGCCTCTGCGGAAACGGGCTGAACGGCATCCAGGCGGGCCAGCACACGCTGCTTATTCCGCGCGTGGACGACTGCATCGCCATCTTGCTCGGCTCCCGCCGCCGCTACGTCGAAGAATTCGAGCGCGAGCCGGGAACGTACTACCTCAGCAAAGGCTGGCTTGAATCAGGCAGCCACCCGCTGAAGGAGTACCAGGAGTACGCCGAAAAGTACGGCCCCGAAGACGCCGAGTGGCTGATGGACACGCAGTACCAGCACTACGAGCGGCTGGTCCTCGTCACCCACAATGAGGAAGACCTGGAGACCTACCGCCCGCAGGCGGAAGAGGTTGCCGCTTTTTGCCGGCGCTGGGGCATGCGCTACGAAGAGATTGTCGGCTCCGACGCCTACGTCCGCCGGCTCGTCGAGGTGGCTGCCGCCCTGGACAGGGCCGACGATGCCTTTGTCGTCGTGCCGCCCGGCGGCGTCATCCGCCAGGACCAGTTTATCTGACGATGCTCAGGAGAACTTTCATGAAAGTCAGGAAGACGAACTACACGGTAAACGAGACGCCCCTGTTCCAGGTGCTCACCGAAGAAGAAATCGAGGCTATTTATTACTCGGCGCTGCGCGTCCTCTCGGAGACCGGCGTGCGCGTCTACGAGCCGGAAGGCATCGACCTCGCCCACTCCGGCGGCGCGACGGTCGAAGACCGTGACGAGGAGAGCGCGCTGGTCAAGATGCCGCCGTGGATGGTGGACCGCGCCCGCGCAACCCTGCCACAGAAGGTCGTCGTCGTCGGCCCGCCGGGGCGTGACGGCAAGCGCAAGAACCGCATGGAGCTGTACAAGAATCAGATCTACTTCGGCGCCGGCTCCGACACGCCCTTCACCATCGATCCCTACACCCGCGAGCGTCGCCGGGCTACCTATCGCGACGTAAAAAACTTCGCCCGCCTCGCGGAAAAGCTGCCCAACATCGACTTCCACATGTCGCTGGGCATTACCCAGGATACCGCCGTCGGCACCTACGACCGCTGGCAATACCTGGCGATGCTCGAAGGCACGACCAAGCCGATCAACATCACGGCGGTGGACCTCGATGGCCTGAACGATCAGCTGGAAATGGCTTACATCCGCCTCGGCGGCAAGGCCGAGTGGGAAAAAGCGCCCTGCTTCTCGCTGTACATCGAGCCGGTCTCGCCACTCAGCCACAGTGAAGAGGTCATCCAGAAGCTGCTCTTTTCCGCCGACCACGGAATCCCCTTCGTCTACACGCCCTGCCCCATGGCCGGAGGCACCGCCCCAACGACCCTCGCCGGCCTGCTGGTCCAGGCGCTGACGGAGAGCCTGTTCGGCATCGTGCTTAGCCAGCTCCGCAAGCCCGGCGCCCAGCTCATCATCGGCGGCCTGCTCTCCAATATGGATATGTCCACCACGGTCATGGCCTACGGCTCGCCGGAAATGGCCCTGCTCAGCGCTGGCTACACCGACATCACCAAATGGCTGCGCGTGCCCATGTACGAAACGGCCGGCTGCTCCGATTCCAAGCTGTTCGACGAGCAGGCTGCTATGGAAGCGACCTTCAACATCGCTACCGCCGCCCTCATCGGCGGCAATATGATTCACGACGTGGGCTACATCGAGTCGGGCCTGACCAGCTCGCCGGAGATGATGGTCGCCTCCAACGAGATCATCGACATGGTCAAGCGCATCCTGCGCGGCATCCCCGTAAACGACGAAACCAAGGCGCTGGACGTAATCGATGCCGTCGGTCCCGGCGGGCACTACCTCGACCAGGACCACACCTTCGAACGCTTCCGCACCGAAATCTGGCAGCCCGGGCTTATCGACCGGCATAACTGGGAAAACTGGGAGATGCTGGGCAGCAAGCGCTTCGAGGAGCGCGTGCACGAGCGCGTTATCGACCTGCTGGACGAGGAAGAGGAAGCGCCGCTGGACGAGGCCATGTACGCCGAGCTGCGCCGCATCTGCGAGCTGGCCGACGAGCGGCACAAGGGCGAAGAGCTGGAGATGTCCCTCTTCGTGTAGGTCGGATTCCTGGCTCAACCGTATGCGACACGGTAGGGGCGGGTCTCAAACCCGCCCCTACAGATGACTGTCATGAAAAACCACGAAGCGCTCGTCCTGGGCATCGACACCGGCGGCACCTACACCGACGGCGTGCTGCTCGAATACTACTCGCGCCGCGTCCTGGCGACGCACAAGAGTCTGACGACGCGGCGCGACTTCGCCCTGGGCATTGGCGCCGTCATCGACGCCATCCACATCGAAGACCCCTCCGCCGTGCGCATGGTCTCCGTCTCTACCACCCTGGCGACCAACGCCATTGCCGAAGGGAAGGGCAAGCGCGTCGCCCTGCTGCTCATCGGTTACGATCCCGAGCTGATCGCTAACTTCAAGCTCGGCGCCCGCTTTGCCACCCCAACCTATTACTTCGTGCGCGGCGGGCACGATGTCTACGGGCGCGAGAAGGAGCCGCTGGACCTTGCCGGCCTGCTCGATACGGTCAACCGGGTAAAGGGGCAGGTGGACGCCATCGCCATTTCCAGCTACTTCAGCCCGCTGAACCCGGAGCACGAAAACCGCGCCTACGAAGCGGTTCGCCGCGTCACCGACCTGCCTATCGTGCTTGGCAACCAGCTATCCACCCGCCTCGGCTCCGTCGAGCGCGCCACAACGGCGGCCCTCAACGCCTCTCTGCTTGCTGTGCTCCAGCAGTTCATCATCGCCGTACAGCGGGCCATGGAGCGCCGGCACATCGACGCGCCGCTGATGGTCGTGCGCGGCGACGGCACGCTGATGAGCGCCGAGTTTGCCGCCCGCACCCCCGTGGAGACGATCCACTCTGGCCCCGCTGCCAGCGCCATCGGCGCTCGCTTCCTCACGCGTCTCGACGACGCCCTTGTCGTGGATGTCGGCGGCACGACCACCGATTTCGCCCTGGTTAACGGCGGGCAAGTACGGGTTGGGGAGGAGGGCGCGCGCGTTGGCGGCTACAAGACAGCGGTGCAGGCCGCCGATCTCCTCTCCATTGCGGCAGGCGGCGACAGCCACATCACCCTCAGCCGCGACAATAAGCGGCTGGAGGTCGGCCCAGAGCGTGTCATGCCTCTCGCCTACCTGGCCCACGAGTACCCGGAGGTCGCTCAGCGGCTGCACACCCTTTCCCGCCGCTCCTGGGTGCAGGCCGCGCCCGAATGGCTCGAATACTGGTTGCTACTTCGCGAGCCAGACGGCGATAGCCTGCGTAATGATCAGGAGCGGGCGCTCGTCGCCCTGCTGGCGGAAGGGCCACAGCCGGTGCCGGAAATCGTCAGCCGGCTCGGCGTGCTGCATATCGCTCAGATTGGCGCCGGCGAGCTATTGCGCCAGGAAATCATCGGCCGGGCCGGCCTCACGCCCACTGATCTACTGCACATCGAGGGGCGCGCCGGCCTGTGGGACGCAACCGCCGCGCGCGAGGCCTGGAAAACCTTCGCCCGCTTCCAGTTCAAGGAGCCAGACGAGCTGCGCCGGCAGGTCTGGGAGCGTTTGGCGGAGAATATCACCTATGCCGCCGTCTCCTTCCTCAGTGGCAAGCAGCTCCCGCCGCCGGCCCATCCGGAAGATCGCGATATGGGCCGCTGGTTCTTTGGCAACAGCCTGCAGCCGGCCCATCCTCACCTGGAGACCGAAATCCGCCTGCGCCCGCACCTGGTCGGGATCGGCGCGCCCGCCGGCGCCCTGCTGCAGGACGTCGCCGCCGCGCTGCACAGCGACCTCATCCTGCCCAAACACCACGAGGTCGCCAACGCCATCGGCGCCGTCGCCGGCAGCGTCATGGTTGCCGAGGAAATCCTCGTCTACCCGCACCTCTCGCTGCAGGGCGTAGACGTGCTCGGCTACTTCGTACAGACGAGCGATGGGCGAGAGCTGTTCGAGGAAGAGGAGGCCGCCCTGGCCTACGCTCGCGCGCTCAGCCAGGAACGCGCCCTGGGCGCCGCCATACGCGCCGGCGCCGACAACCCGCAGGTCATTGTCGAAGACATCTCCGACGGTCTGGATACCCACCGCATCCGCGCGCGGGCGGTGGGCAATCCGCGACTGGAGAAGCCTTGAGCCATAAGCCATAGGCTGTATACTGTAAGCTGCGCTCAGGGCTTACAGCTTACAGCTTATGGCTCCAGGAATCGCCATGGACCTTCAACGTATCGACACCCAACGCACCTACCGCGAGCTGCTGGAGCTCATCACCACACTGGCGCTGCCGCCCGGAGAGCCGCTGAATGAACAGCTTCTCGCCGGCCGGCTCAACACCACGGTCACCGCCGTGCAGGAGGCGCTCAAGCTCCTCGCTCACGACGGCCTCGTCACGGTGACGGCGCGCCACGGTATCTACGTCGCTGAGGCCAATGCCGCCGACCTGGCCGAGCTATCCGAGCTGCGGCTGGAGCTGGAAGGGCTGGCGGCTCGCCTTGCAGCGCAGCGCGCCACAGCCGACGACCTGGCCGTCCTCGATGCCCTCTGTCGCGAGCAGGAAGCCTTTGCCCGTGACGAGCCGCAGCGCCTCTTTGACCTCGACCACCGCTTCCACCAGGCCATCGCTGCGGCGGCCCACAACCGTTACCTGGCGAAGACGTTGGAGCAGTTCTTCGGCCTCTCCCGCCGCCTCTGGTTCCTGGCGCTGCCCCGGCTGGGCTCGCTGCCGGGTGCTGTCGGGGTACACGTCGCCCTGGTTGAGGCCATCCGGGCTCGCGACGCCGACCGCGCCGAACGGCTTATGCACGCGCACGTAGAGGGCTTTTATGCCGAGGCCCGCGCCGCGCTCGAAGAAGACAGAAGTTAGCAATCAGCCATGAGCCGTTAGCCTTTGGCTAACGGCTCATGGCTCATAGCTCAATCGCTCAAAGGCCCGCCATGATCCACGTTACCCTCATCTACGGCGAAAACGAAGTCACCCTCGAAACGGAAGCGGGTGCTCTGCTCGGCGATGTCGTCGCCCGCTCCGGCCTGCCCCTGGAGCAGCCCTGCGCCGGCCGGGGCACCTGCGGCAAGTGCAAAGTGCTCGTCGAATCGCAGGGCGGCCTCAAGCCGCCGGACGAGGTGGAGCGGGCCAACCTGACGCCCGGCGAGATCGCCGTAGGCAACCGCTTGGCCTGCCGCGCTCACCTCGACGGCGACGCCCGTATCACCCTTGCCCCCATCGTCGTCTACTCCAATAAGATCTTCCGCGCCAGCAACCGCTTCCGCCGCCAGCGCGACGTGCCGCTGGGGCTCGCCATCGACCTCGGCTCAACCACCGTCGCCGCCCTGCTGACCATGCTTGATAACGGCGAGGTATGCGCCGGTGCCGCCGCCCTCAACCAGCAGACTGTCTACGGCGCCGACGTCATCTCCCGCATCGCCGCCGCCACCCGCAGCGACGAGGACGCCGCCCGCCTGCAGCGCCTGGCCCTGGCCTCCATCAACCAGGCTGTGGACGCCCTCAACCTCTCCGGCGCCATCCGGCAGCGCGTGTGCCGCGTGACCATCGTCGGCAACGTTGCCATGCACCACCTGCTCGCCCGCCTGCCGGTCGAATCACTCGCCGCGCTGCCCTTCCAGCCGCACGAAACGACCGCCATTGGGGACGCGGCGCCGCTCACCGGCGGCATTTTCCCCCAGGGCACGCGCGTCACTCTGCCACCCCTGATCGGCGGCTTCGTTGGCTCCGATGCCCTGGCCTGCCTGGCCTACTTTGGCTTCGACCGCGCTCCCGGTCCCATGGCTGCCATCGACCTGGGCACCAATGGTGAGGTGCTGGTCACCGACGGGCAACGCATTGTCACCGCCTCGACCGCTGCCGGTCCTGCCTTTGAGGGCGTCAACATTTCGTGCGGCACGCGGGCCGTCGACGGCGCCGTCGTGCAGGTGGCCCTGGAGGATAGCCGGTTCCGGCTGGAGACGATAGGCGACGAGCCGCCCATCGGCCTCACCGGCTCCGGTCTGCTCAGCCTCGTCGCGGCGCTGCGGGGCGAAGGGGTCATCGACGAGAGCGGGCGCATCCAGGACGACCCTCGTTTCGCGCATCGCCTCAGCCGCGACGCGCACGGCGCCCGCGTGCTGGCTCTCGACGGCGGCACCGGCCTCTCCCTCTCCCAGTGGGACGTGCGCGAGCTGCAGAAAGCCAAGGGCGCCATCCGCGCCGCGCTCGACATTCTGCTGGACGAGGTCGGCGTGGCGCCGCACGAGCTGGAGCGGCTGGTTCTCACCGGCTCCTTCGGCGGGCAAATTGACGTGGACGCCGTGCTGGCCCTGGGCATGCTGCCGCCCGTCCGCCGCGAGGTCGTGGAAACCGAAGCCAACGGCGCCGGCCTCGGCGCGGCCCTCTTCCTCACCGACGAAGGTTTTGCCCGCGCTCAGGCCATCGCCGCCCGCGCCGAGCAGATTGACCTCGACCTCGACCCTGACTTCAATATGCGCTATGTGTCGGCCATGAGCCTGACGCCCGAGGTCACCCGCCGTGTCTGAGCCAGAGCTGGCCGCACAAGCCGCACCGCCGCCTGCCGGGGTCTCCGGGAAGCCCGTCCTCTCCCGCACCCGCAGTCTGTTGCTGGTCCTGCTCGCCACTATTTTCTGGTCCACGTCGGGCTTCTTCATCACCGTCGTCGTCGAGAACAGCAACCTGACTGCGGTCAGCCTCGCCTTCTGGCGCGACCTCTCCACCTTCCTCGCCCTTCTCGCCGGTCTCGCCCTGTTGCAGCCGGCCCTCCTGCGGGTCAGGCGGCGCGATCTGCCCTGGCTCGCGGCGATGGGCGCGATCAGCATCGGCTTCTTTCACGTCGCCTGGAACAGCGCCGTGCTGCTCGTCGGCGCCTCCGTCACGACCGTCTTCCAGGGCAACTCCCCGCTGCTCGTCGCCATCCTCGCCTACCTGCTCTGGCGCGAGCCGCTGACGGCGCGTAAATGGGTCGCCATTCTGCTCGGCGTCGCCGGCACGGTGCTCATCGCCGGCCTACCGTCTCTCGGCGGCAGTCCCGGCGCTGGCAACATCGAGATTACACCCGCCGGGCTGCTTCTTGGCCTTGCCGTCGCCGGCGCCTATGCCATGCTCACCCTTTTCGGCAAAAAGCTCGTCGGCGACTACAGTCCGTGGACGGTGCTCACCTACATCTTTGGCTTTGCGGCGCTGGCCCTGCTGCCGCTGCAGATCGGCCGCCCGCTGCCCGGCCCCCTCTCCGCCGCCTTCCTGCTCCCGTTCGCCGCCCTGGTGCTTATCACGACCATCGGCGGCTTCGGCCTCTACACCCTCGGCCTGCGCGGTCTGGCTGCCAGCACCGCCGCCATCGTCGGCGTCGCCGAAATCCCCTTCGCCACCATCCTCGCCTACCTCCTCCTCGGCGAGCGCCTGACCACTGCCCAGATCATTGGCACGGTGCTCGTCGCCGCGGGGGTAATCATCATCTCACAGCGCCGCTGAACTATGATTCGCCTGATTCCCCTGATAGCCTATGATTTCGTTCGGAAAGTCGGCTAGTAAAAGCAGCTTTGACGCGACGTTTAGCTGGGTCGAGCGGCAGGACGTTTTGGTAAGGGTCGGCTTCGCTGATGACGAGTACGACGTCCGGAAATACCTGCTCCTTGAGCGCGAACGCCACCCTACTATTCAGGATTCGAAGTTAGGGTTCGGTGAGCTACATATCGAAATCGACGACCAATCCAATTCGGCCTACGGTCAAATTCGTAGATGTGTGCTTCGAGAAGATAAAGCCCTGGTATGGTTTGAAGCCGAGACTACCCTCGCGTTGAAAGTCTCAGAAGTGGAGATCTGTTTCGCGTTTCAACGACTGCAGCTGGATGAGATCGAGCGCGGGCTGGCACTGCTCTTCGAGGACAATCCTACCGCTTTCGAAAGCGAAATCTAGCCGTCTGTTCGGCAGCAAAGGCTCGTGAACCGCAGCAAAGCGCCAAATCATAGGCCATCACCCAAATCAGACGAATCACAGTTCAAGTTCCAATCTGCCCCGTCTCCACCGCTCCTGCCCGCAGGTACCTGGCGATTATCACCCCGCTCGGCGTCGCCCTTGACTCGACCAGCGTATACGCCGCCGGTTTCGCCCCTTCTCCAAACAGCCGCTTGCCCTCGCCGACCGTCACCGGGAATATCTTCAGCCACAGCTCGTCTATCAGGTCGTTCGCCAGCAGCGTTTGTAGAAGCTCGCTGCTGCCGTGCACCTGGAGGTCGGGCCCTTCCCCCTGCTTGAGCTGCCGGATTTGCGCCACCACGTCGCCGTTGAGGAAGACCGATTTCTGCCACTCGTGTTCGCGCATCGTCCACGACGCCACATACTTGGTTGCGTGATTGATCGGGTTATCGCCACCCTCGGCTGTCGGCCAGTAGGTTGCGAAAATCTCAAACGTCTTCCGGCCCAGCAGCAGGTCGAACGGCTGGCCCATCTGCTCGCCCATTTCCTGGCCCAGCGCCTCGTCAAAGTGCGGCACCAGCCAGCCCCCATACTGGAAGCCGCCGCTTGTATCTTCGGTCGGCCCGCCCGGCGCCTGCATGACGCCGTCCAGCGTGACAAAGGTTAGAACGATGATCTTTCGCATGGCATTTTTCTCCGTATAGGGCTAATTGACTGGATGTTACAGGAACACAGTATGGCCCTCTTTCTCCCCTATGTAAAGAGCCGCTTGATAACAGGGAGAGATAATCATAGTCCATCAAAAAATCAGACGAATCACAGTTCATAAGATTGACACTCCTCGCTCAAATGTTCTACAATGAGTTGAGGCTTATCCCCAATTCAGCCCCACGGAGGTACCCATGCAACAGAGAGAACTTATGTTGACGGTTGGCGACCAGGAAGCGCGTGCCTATCTGGCTGCACCTGAGCAGGGCGGGCCCGGCGTCCTGGTCCTGCACGCCTGGTGGGGGCTGAACCCCTTCTATAAGAGCCTCTGTGATCGCTTCGCCGGGGCTGGCTTCATCGCCCTCGCGCCTGATATGTTCGGCGGGCAGGTCGCCACGACCATCGAAGAGGCCGAACGGCTCTCGAAGATGGGCGATGCCGGCCCGACGCCGCAAATCGTCCGCGCGGCGGCGGATGCCCTCCTCGCGCAGCCCGGTCGAACGGGCGCGACCATCGGCGTCGTCGGCTTCTCGTTCGGCGCCTGGTACGCGGCCCAGCTCGCCGCCGAGGCCCCCGACGAAGTGGCCGCCGTCGTGCTCTACTACGGCGCTGTAGACGGCGACTTCGCCCGCAGCCGGGCCGCCTACCTGGCCCATATCGGCGAGCTGGACGATTACGAGCCGCTGGAGTACGTCCGCCAGATGGAGCAGGCAATCCGCGACGCCGGCCGGGAGTTCACCTTGCACGTCTACCCGCAGACCGGACACTGGTTCGTCGAGGAAGACCGCCCGGATGCCTACCAGCCCGAAGCCGCCGCGCTGGCCTGGGTGCGCACCATCGCCTTCCTGCAAGAAACCCTTGGCGATTCGTAGGGCAGGTTAGTTGGAAGTTAACCAATGACGGGGCATTTTGGAGAAGCACGATTCTTGTAGAGCGATTTTTCCAAATCGCTCCCCGCCGCCAGGCTGGAAACCGACCTGCTGCCGTTAGCCATGAGCCGGCACATGGCTAACGGCCAGGAGCTAACACCTTTCTTGCATCCACCTTTACGAAGCTCTAGAATGGCCCGGAGGAGGTGGACTATGGCGCCAATCCTGCAGGCTCAAAATCTGGTCAAGATGTACGGCGACAATCCCGCCGTCAACGATATCTCCTTTGACGTGGAGGAGGGGGAGGTCTTCGGCCTGCTCGGCCCTAACGGCGCCGGCAAGACCACGACCATCTCCATGCTCACCGGCATCCTCATGCCGACGTCCGGCACGGCGACCATCGGCGGCTACGACATCCGT
>Ga0123333_10002514_pt1 | contig 18555 bp, 13 predicted proteins | sample BioC12SIPDNA_3_FD_89957 | JGI IMG/M metagenome (GOLD analysis project Ga0123333, IMG submission 89957) | Anaerobic biogas reactor microbial communites from Washington, USA - Biogas_R2_B C12 SIP DNA | ecosystem: Engineered > Bioreactor > Anaerobic > Unclassified | place: Washington, USA... | reverse complement strand
GCTTCGGATACGCAGCGACGTGGGCATCGTCGTGCAATACGGGCGCGCGGACGTGTCGCAGCCGAACCTCGCCTATATCGCGACGCTCGGACACGCAGAATAAGGAGGAGAAACCATGAAAACAGCATCCATCCCCCTCGGCGAATTCGAACAGCGGATCGCAAACATCCGCCAGGCGATGGCGGCGCGCGGCGTAGACGCGTTTTTCGTCTACGGCGACGAGTACCGCAAGGAAAACCTGCGCTATGTCAGCAACTATTGGCCGATCTTCGAGCGCGGCGGCATGCTGCTCGGGCGCGAGGGCACGCCGGTGGTGCTGTGCGCCCCCGAGGGCGAGCAGGTCGCCAGGGAGATGAGCGTCTGGCCGGACGTTCGGCTGCTGCCGGACTTCCTGTGCGTGACGGTGCCGGACGAGATCGACTATCCGCTGGCGACCTACACGAGCTTCCGCGCGCTCGCGGCGGAGCTCCGCCAGAAGGGGCCGCTCGGGAAGCTCGGCGTCGCGGGGCTCAAGGACATGCCGGCCGTGCTCCTGAAGAGCATCGAGGCGGCGTTCCGCTGCGAGATCGCCGACTGCGCGGACGTGCTGTTCGACTTGCGCAAGCGCAAGTCCGAAAACGAGATCGCCTGCCTCAGGGAGGCGGCGCGCATCGCGGAGGCGGGGTTCCGAGCGATGATGGGGGCGGACCTGATCGGCAAGACCGAGCGGTATGCGGCCGGCATCGCCGAGGGCGTCGCGCGACGGGAGGGCGCGGAGGCGGTGATCTTCACGGTGTTCGGCTCGGGCGACCGCTCGGCCCGGATCATCGGGCGGCCGGAGGAAAAGATCATCGAGGACGGCGACATGATCATGTGCGCGCTCGCGATACAGTACGAGGGCTATGTGGCGACCTGCGAGTATCCGTTCGCGGTCGGCAGCTACTCCGAGGCGACGCGCCGCGTGCTCGACGTGCTGATCAACGCGAGCGCGAAGGGGTACCCGCACCTGCGCGCGGGCGTTCCGATGAAGCAGTTCGTCCGCGCCGTGCGCAACCATTTCCGCGAGGAGGGGCTCTCGGAGTACGACGTCTACCCGCCGCTGCACGGCATCGGCTGCGCGGAGGCGGAGAGCCCGTACCCGGACGAGAACACGGACGCGGTGTTCGAGGTCGGCATGTGCGTGAACACGGACATCAGCCTGTTCGGGCTCGAGGGCGGCTCGAACCGCATCGAGGAGGGCTTCGTGATCCGCGAGGACGGCGCCCAGACGCTGTTCCCGAGGATGCGCGCGTATTACGAGGACTGGCTGAAGGAGAACTGACGCGAAAGGACTGAGCGGACTTGGCCACCATAGAGGACGTCGCCCGAAGGGCCGGCGTGTCGCGGATGACCGTCTCCCGGGTGATCAACAAGAGCGGATACATCAAAAAGGAAACGAACGAGCGCGTACTGAAGGCGATCGAGGAATTGAAGTTCCGCCCGAACATGGTGGCCAAGACGCTCGTCACGCGCAGGAACCGCGTGCTCGCCTACGTCATGGTCAACATCTCGGACCCGTTCCACAACCTGGTCAGCCAGGGGTTCGAGTCGGTCGCGTTCCGGGAAAAGTACACGACGATGATGTGCGACACGCATTCGCCGAGCCGCGAGCTCGACTACATCAACCTGTTTCTCGACCACCGGATCGGCGGCGCGGTGTTCCACCACCTCGCCATCGCCCCCGAGCAGGTCGAAGAGCTGCTCGAGGGCGGCGTGCAGTGCGTGCTGATGGACAACGAGGAGGAGCTCGAGGGCGTGCCGTCGGTCAACACGGACAACCGGCTCGGCGGCGCGATGGCGGCGGAGTACCTCGTCTCCAGGGGCCACCGGCGAATCGCCTGCGTCCACGGCGCGCTCGAAAGGCCCGCGGGCGACGACATCCCCTACGAGGACACGTTCCAGTTCAACTTCTGGCGGCAGCGCGTCGAGGGCTTCCGGGGTGCGATGCAAAGGCTCGGCGTCGAGCCCGCCGGGTTCTACCGGAGCAACGGCCGGTTCGACTACGCGGTCGGGGTGACGAAGGGGATCGCCGACGAAATCCTGGGCGCCGAAAACCGCCCGACGGCGCTGTACTGCGCGAACGACATCATCGCGGTCGCGATGATCAACGAACTGCAGGGCCGGGGCGTGAAAGTCCCCGGCGACGTCGCCATACTCGGCCACGACGGGCTCGACCTGTGCCGGATGCTGCACCCGCACATCACGACGGTCGCGCAGCCGCGCTACGAGATGGGCAGGGAAGCGGCGAGGATGCTGATCGACCGCATCGAGAGGGGCGGCGCGCCGCGCGCGGTCGTGCTGCCGCCGGGGATACTGGTCGGGGAGACGGCGTAATGCGGGGGGATGTTCCGTGAAGTCCATCCGTACGGTGTGCGGCGAAATGCGCGCTGAAGAAGCGGGGCTGATCTGCGTGCACGAGCATCTGATCCTGGACATGACCCACGAGGCCGTCGCCCCGAAGACCGAGGCGGAACGGGCGCTCTTCCACGGCGGGATTCGCATGGAAAACCTGGGCGTGCTGCGCAGAAATCCCTATCTGGTGCGGACGAACCTCGAGCTCGACAGCGTCGAGGACGCGGCGGACGAGCTGCGGCCGCTCATCGGGATCGGATGCAACCTGCTGTTGGACCTGACGAGCGTCGGACTCGGGCGCGACGTGCGAAAGCTACGGCAAATCTCCGAGCGTACGGGTTTGAACATTGCGTGCGGCTGCGGGCTGTTCGTGCGCGATTCCCGCGTCGGGCCTTATTCCGACTGGAGCGCCGATGCAATCGCCCGGTGGATGCTCCGCGAAATCCGGGACGGCATCGAGGACACCGGCATCCGCCCCGGCGTGATCGGCGAGATCGGCACGAGCGAAATTATCCACCCCCTTGAGCGGCGCTCGCTGCTGGCCGCGGCGGCCGCCTCTACGGAGACGGGCCTGCCGGTGTACGTGCACACCTATCCGTGGAACCGCGCCGGGCTCGAGGCGATCGACCTGCTGCTGGAGCGCGGCGTGCCGGCGAGGCGCATCTGCGTCTGCCACCTCGACGTGACCTTTGACGAGGAATACATATTGCGTGCTCTCGACCGGGGCGTCTACGTAGAATTTGACAACCTGGGCAAGGAGTTCTATTTCGAGGCCGCGGACGGCGCGTTCGCGGGCGGGCCGTTCGAGACGGACGTGTCCCGCGCGGGGATGCTGAAAAAGCTCGTCGAGCGCGGGTACGCGGGGCAGCTGCTGCTCGCGAACGACCTGTGCCTGAAGGCGTCGCTCCGGAAATACGGGGGCTGGGGATACGACCATCTGTTCACGAACTTCGCTCCCATGATGCGCATGGAGGGCGTCCCCGGGCGGGAGATCGAGCGCCTGATCCGGTTGAATCCCAGCGCATTTCTCTTTGAAGGCTAGTTTCCCATATTCGCACAGGCGGCCGATCGCGGCGCATCCCAAGGAGGGCAGATATGAGCGACATACTCGTGCTGGACAGGATCAACAAGAGCTTTCCGGGCGTCCAGGCGCTCAAGGACATGTCATTTTCGATCCGGGAGGGCGAGGTCCACGCCATATGCGGCGAAAACGGCGCCGGGAAGTCGACGCTGATGAAGGTCGTCTCGGGCGTCTACGCGCAGGACAGCGGGGACATCTATGTGCGCGGCGAGAAGGCGACCATCAAAAACCCGATCGACGCGTTCGAAAAGGGCATCGCCATCATGTACCAGGAGACGAGCCTGTTCAACGAGATGACGATCCTCGAAAACCTGTTCCTGAACCACGAGCCCACGAAGAAGGTGCTCGGCGTCCCCGTCATCGATCACCGGACGATGGAGAAAAAGGTCGACGAGATCCTGCGCCACATGAACGTGTCGATGGACATCAACGCGAAGGTGCGCGACATCGGCATGGCGCAGAAGCAGCTCGTCGAAATCGCGAAGGCGCTGACCTTCGACGCGAAGATACTCATCATGGACGAGCCGACCGCCTCCCTGACCGAGCGCGAGGTCACGGCGCTGTTCGAGATCATACGCACGCTGAAAAACGAGGGGGTATCGATCGTCTACATCAGCCACCGGCTCGAGGAGATCTTCGAAATCTGCGACCGCGTGACCGTCATACGCGACGGCGAGTTCATCTCCTGCCGCGAGACGTCCGAGACGGACAAGGACAGGCTCGTGGCGGACATGGTCGGCCGCGAGGTGGGCTCCTACTACCCGAAGGCGAACACGGATGTCGGCGGCGTGCTTCTCGAGCTCGACGGCATTTCGCAGGGAAACGTGCTCCGCGACATCCGCCTCAGCGTCCGGCGCGGGGAAATCGTCGGCCTCAGCGGGCTGTCGGGCTCGGGCAGGACGGAACTGGCGCACGCCATCTGCGGCTTTTCGAAGCTCGACGGCGGCGAGATCCGCATCGAAGGCCGCGCGGTAAAGATCGAAAACTATCGAAAGGCGATGGAGATGGGCATCGTCTACGTGTCCGAGGACAGGGCGAAGTACGGCCTGGTCGCCGCGATGAGCATCCGGGGAAACATATCGCTCCCGCAGATCAAGAGCGTCTCGCGGCGCGGCTTCATCGACTTCGACCGGGAGAGGCGCATGGCGGAGGAGGCGATCGAGGCCTTCGGCATAAAGGCGCAGGGGCCGGACTTCCCCGTCGAAAACCTCTCGGGCGGAAACCAGCAGAAGGTGTCCGTTGCCAGGTCGACCGCGCTGCGGCCGAAGATCATGATCCTCGACGAGCCCACGCGCGGCGTGGACGTGAACGCCAAGGCGGAAATCTACCGGATCATCGGCGAACTGATCAAGCAGGGCCTCTCGATCCTGATGATCAGCTCCGAGCTGCCCGAGCTCCTGGGCATGTGCGACCGCATCTATGTCATGAACGCCGGGCATATCGTCAGCGAGTTCGACCGCGAGCACGCCACGCAGGAGTCCATTCTGAAGTATGCCTTGGGGGAAAAGTGAGCAAGGAAGGGCGGGTGCGGATATGAAGCCACAGAGCGTCGGGGCATTCTCGGTTCGCGGAAGGGGCAGGCTGAAGGGCGAGGGCATACTCGGGTTGCTGATACTCGCGATTCTGCTGCTGCTCTACATATTCGGCGGCGGGACGTCCGGGTTCTTCGGCGTCCAGAACATCGTCAATGTTCTGCGCGTCTTCAGCTATCTGTTCATCGCCGGCATCGGCATGACGATGATCATCATCACCCGGAACATCGACATCTCCTACGGCGCGGTGATCTCGGTGATCGCCATCGTCATGGCCGCGATCAGCAAGACGAACCGGCACCTCCCCTTCTACGCGTTCCTGCCCGTCGGGATGCTCGTGGGCATGCTGCTGTGCGGGTTCAACGCGTGGATGATGGCCACGTTCAAGATACCGTCGATGGTCATCACCCTCGCGACCACGCAGATATACTACGGCGCGCTGCTCTTGTTCCTGGACGGCTCCATCTACAACCTGCGCTCGAACTGGACGTGGTTCACGTTCAAGGCGAACCTCTTCAACTACATACCCCTGTCCGTCGTCATCGCGCTGGCGCTCCTGGTGGCGTCGATACTGTTCTTCAAGTATTCGCGCTTCGTCCGGCGGCTCTACGCCATCGGCAACAACCGGCAGGGCGCCGTCTACGCCGGCATCAACGTCAACCGGACGATGATCATCACCTACGTGATCGGCGGCGCGCTGCTGAGCTTCAGCTCCGCGACGCTGGCGACGCAGGGCTCGCGCGTGACGTGCACGGTGGGGAACAACGTCGAGATGAACGTCATCGCGGCGGTGGTCGTCGGCGGGACGAGCGCCGTGGGAGGCTCCGGAAAAATCTACGGGACGGCGCTCGGGGCGCTGCTGCTCGCCATCATCAGCCCGGCGCTCGCCTACGTCAACATCAACACCTACTTTACAAACCTCGTGACGGGCGCGATCATCGTCATCGCGGTCGCCACGAGCGCGCTGAAAAACGTGGAGTTCCGATTTGGCAAAAAGAGCCGGATTGAAACACGGAGGTGAACGGACATGCGCATTGCAAAACCGTTTCGGTTCTCCTACACCTACGCGCTGATTGCGCTGAACCTCGCGCTGATCGTCGGCTTCGGCCTGTCCAGCCCGTCGTTTTTCTCGCTGAGCACCTTGCGCGGCACGATCATGCTGACCGCGGAGATCGGCATCATGGCGCTGCCGCTGACGCTTTTGATCATCATGGGCTGCACGGACTTTTCGATGTGCGCGATCCTGACGCTGTCGGCCTCGCTGGGCGGCATGGCCTGCCGCGCGACGGGAAGCGAGCTCCTCGGGGTGCTCGTGATGCTCGCCATCGGCGCCCTCTGCGGCCTGTTCAACGGCGCGATGGTCGCAAAGCTCCGGCTGCCGCCGCTGATCTCCACGCTGGCCACGCAGTACCTCTTTCGCGGCATCACGGAGGGCATCGTGCTCGGCACCGGCTACGGGATCAACGTGGCGACGACCGGGGCGGCCTCGTTCATGGGCTCCGGAAACATTCTGGGCGTCATGACGCAGCTCTGGCTGTTCGCGATGCTCGCCGTCGCGTTCGGCGCCGTGCTTCGGCGCACGGTCTACGGACGGCTTCTGTACGCGATCGGCATGAACGAGAGCGCATCGCGCTTCGCGGGCATCAACACCGTGCGCATCAAGCTGCTGACCTACGTCATCGGCGGGATCGTGTTCTCGCTGGCGGGCATGGTGCTGCTGGGGAGATTCTCGGCGATACAGTACAACTCCGCGGACAGCTATCTTCTGCAGATCATCATCGCGTGCGTGCTCGGCGGCATCAACATGAACGGCGGGCACGGGTCGATCGGCGGCACCTGCCTGGGCGTGGCCGTGATCGGCATCTTGAAGAGCGGTATGAACTTCGTGCAGCTGCCGCAGACGCAGCAGAAGATATTCTTAGGCATCATACTGCTCGTCAGCCTGATCGCGAGCGAGGTCATCGCGCGGGGCGAGAAGCGGCTGAAGCCGAGGCGATCGTAGGGGCGCCGAATGCAACGCGCAGGGCGCGTTAATAAACATAACGGGAGGGGAAACCATGAGGAAGTTTCTTGCACTGGCACTGATCGCAACGCTCGCACTTTCCACACTGGGCGCTGCCTTCGCGGAAGAGGGCAAGCCCTACAAGATCGGAATGCTTCCGCAGTTCATCGGCGAAAACTACTTCGACGGCTGCCGCGCGGGCGCGGAGAGCGCCGCGAAGGATTTCGGCGTCAACTTCGTCTACGACGGCCCGAATCAGTCCGAAGCCACGAACGCCAAGCAGGTGGAGATACTGACCGGCTGGATGGCCGCCGGTGATTTCGACGCGTTCATCGTCTCCCCCTGCGACTCCGAAGGCATCCTTCCGACGCTCTACGCGGCGCAGGAGATGGGCATCGCCGTCATCACGTTCGACTCCGACACGCCCGACATGAACGCCCGCACCTTCTTTGTGAACCAGGCGCCCGCCGACGCGCTGGCCGAGGCGATGGTCACGATCGTCGCGGAGGACCTCGCCAAGCACGGCTTCGGGGAAGGGGTCGGCGCCCGGCTCGCGATGATCAGCAGCAGCGGCCTCGACCAGAACGCGAACGCCTGGGCGCTGGCGGTGAAGAACTACTGCGCGGCGAATTTCCCGTGGATCACCGTCAACACCGACGAAACGGGCTACCTCGGGCCGGATATCTGGACGCCCGGATCGGACGAATCCGCCGCGCAGGCCGCCGCGAACGAGACCATCGCGCTCTCCGGCGACGCGAAGGACGGCTCGGAGATCAACGCGATCATCGGCCTGAGCTCGATGGCGACGCCGGCCCTCGCCGCGGCCTGGAACGCCACGGTGGGCCAGAAGCCCGTCGTCTCCATCACGGGGCTCGCGACGCCGATGGCGCTGGTCGACTACATACTCGACGAGGAAAACCCGATGAAGTACGGCGTCCTGTGGGACGTGAACGACCTGGGGTACCTGTCCGTGGAATCCACCGTCGCGTACCTCGACGGGACGATCGAACCGGTCGCCGGCAACACCTTTGAAAGCAGCCTCGGCACAAAGCAATTCGCGATCGGCGTGTTCGGCGGCCTCGACCTGCTGCTGGGCGACGCGCTGATCTTCGGGGCGGACACCGTGGAGGACTACGACTACTGATCCTCGATCGGCCGATCTGGGGACCCGCGGACGCGGCCCGCGGGTCCCCAAATGCAGCCAACCTTCATGGACGGCGATTCGCCCACAGCGCCTTCCTCCCTCTGCGGAGGGCCCTCCGTGGGATAACATATGAGGAGGATTCACCCATGTTGCAGCCAAGGGTAAGGCCCAGGATCGCGCTTCTCCCCACCGGCCACAAGATCTATTGGGGGCAGTTTCCAAACCTCCGGGCGATGGGCACGAAGATGTACGAAAAGCTGCTCGCCGGGCTCGAGCAATTCGGCGACGTCATAAGCCCCGGGCTCGTGGACACGTATGAGTCCGCGGTCGAGGCGGCGAAGCTGCTCTCCGCCTGCGACGCGGACATCTTGCTGATCTTCCCGTTCGGCTACACGACCGGAACGATGATCGTGCCCGTGGTGCGCGCGATGAACGTGCCGATCCGCATACTGAACGCGCACGAGGATTCCTCGTACGACTACAAGAGCGCCGACACCGAGCTCTACCTCCACCACGAGGGCGCGTGCTGCGTGCCGGAGTATTCCGGGACGCTGGTCTCGCTCGGCAGGAAGTTCCGCGTCATCACCGGGCACTTTGCGCAAGCGCGCTTCTGGGAGGAGATCCGCCGCGACTGCCTCGGCACGGCGGCGGCGAAGGCGTTCTCCCGCTGCCGCTTCGGTGTGATCGGAAACACCTATACGAACATGACGGACATGCCGACCGACGAGCACCGCGTGCTCAAGGCGACGGGGCAGCTGCTCGCGAGGCCCGAGGTCGAGGAGATCGAGGAGGCGTGGAAGCGCGTGACGGACGGGCAGGTCGGGGACATGTACCGCCAGTTCCGCGAGTTCTACGATGTGGACGAGACGGTGACGGACGAGCACATGTACGAGTCCGCCAGGGTCGCGGTCGCCTTCGACGAGGTCGTCCGCAGGCACGGCATCGACGCCTTCGGCTTCTACTGGTGGGGGGAGAAGCCCTACATGACGGAACTGCGCGCGCAGTCGGCGCTCGCGGTCTCGCGGCTGGCGGCGCTGGGCATCCCCGGCGTCACCGAGGGGGACGTCAAGACCGCGATGGCAATGAAGATACTCGACCTCCTGGGCGGGGGCGGCATGTTCCTGGAGTTCTTCTCCTCCGACTTCGACGAGAACTTCATTTTGGTCGGCCACGACGGGCCGAGCAACGTCAACGTCGCGAAGGGGAAGCCGGTTCTGCAGAACCTGACGGTGCACCACGGAAAGACCGGCGAGGGGCTGGGCATCGACTTCAACATGGCCGAGGGGCCCTGCACGCTGCTCAACCTGACGCAGTTTGGGACCGAGAAGACCTTCAAGCTGATCTACACCGTCGGCGAGGTCGTCTCCGGCGACATCCTGAACATCGGCAATCCGAACTGCCGCGTGCGCGTTAAAAAGCCCATCCACGAGTTCTTCGACGACTGGTGCCGGCAGGGGCCCGGCCACCATACGGCGCTGGGCGTCGGGGACTTCTCCAGGGAGATCGAGGCGTTCGCGGAGAGGATGGACTTCGCGTGCGTACGCGTCTGACGCGCTTCCAATCCTTCGCCCCGCAGAACGGGCGGCTCCGCGTGCGGGGCCGCCCTTCTATTCTCGGTTGGTCAATACGGCCCCGTGGGCGTCGGCGTCGCGAGCGGAATCACGTGGTACGTCCTGAATTGGAATCTCGGAGTGGCCGTCGGAAGCGGAATCACGTGGTACGTCCTGAAGCGGAAGGTCGCGGTGGGCGTCGGCGGCGGCGGAGTCACCTCGTGCGAGGGGGTCGGGCTGGGCGTGCGGTTCGGCGTATGCGTGCGCGTCGGCCCGGGCGTGGGGCTCGGGGGCTTGGGCGTGCGCGTCGGCCTGACCGTGTACTGATCGGGGAGCATGGGCGTCGGCGTGGGCGTCGGCTCGTCCTCGCCCGGCTCTCCTTCGCCCGGCTCGCCCTCGCCGAGCAGCACGTATTCCTCGTAGAGCGTCGCGGCCTCCTCCTCCGCGTCGTTGACGATCGCCTCGTGCCACAGGCAGTAATCGCCGCCGCTTTCGAACACCGCCGAGACGCAGGCGAACCGGCCCGTGTAGGAATAGGCGGTGAACACCCCGCCGGCGGTGGACAGGCTCTGGTTCGTCGCGAGAGGCTCGCCCATGAAGCCGAGGATGTCGTCCATCGCCATGCCGGGCAGCATCTGCGGCGCGTAGCGCGCGCGCACCTCCGCGTCGCCGAGGGGGAACGCCTCGACGTTCTTTGCGATGAGCATCCGGGAATCGTCGTCGGCGACGGTGAACGAGAACGCGACGCCGCCCGTCGCGTAGCCGCCGTGCGGGTATTCATAGGAGAGCGTGCGCAGGCCGCCGCCGGACGCCTCGTATGTGGGCACGCCCATGACCCTCGTCACGTCGGCCTCGCCCTGCCCGGGCCGCAGCGTGGCGAACTTCATAAACGGGGTGAAATCGGAGAGCGCGGAGTTCCCGTTCTCGGGCAGCGCCTTGAGGTACCGGGGCGCGCGCGGCGTGAGCCCGTCGACCTCGGCGGCCGGCAGCACCATGCCGTTGGGCTGGTACTCGCAGCGGAGCACGACGCCTCCTTGCACGACCGCCACCAGCTGGCCGCTGGCATCGGGCCACAGGCAGACTTCGTAGCGGTCGGCGCCCGTCTCCGCGTTCGGCGGGAGGAAGGACATCCAAAGGTACGGGTCGACGCCCGCCGTCAGGAGCAGATCGGGGTACGGCGTGCCGCCCTCGACCGCGAGCGCGCTCGCGTTGGCCAGCAATCTGGAAAACGCCCCCGGCGAGGACACCTGCTTTTTGAGGATGCGGCCGTCCAGCGCGCTCGCGATGCACTCGAAGTTCAGCGAGTTCGCGCGGAACCGGTATACGACGGCGGGCTCGGCATTGCCCGCGCCGGCGATCGCGCGGTAGACATAGCCGTCCTGCCCGTAGACCGCCGTGGGCTCGCCGAACGCGGCCATCGCGGCCTCGACGGGCTGCCCGAGCTCGATCTCCATGTATTCCCGGAGGGCGCTGTTCCCCGTGGTCGTGAACGAGATGGGCGGGAAGGTGGGCGTGGGCAGGGGCTCGCCGCTCCCCGTGGGGGCGAGCAGGGCCAACGCGAGGCAGACGGGCAGAACAAGCCGGATGAACCGCGATCGACCGCTTCTCATAATGGGGCCTCCTTTCGGCACTGGCAGGGACATTCATCCAGTGTCATTCTGGGAGGCGCGCATTAAATCCGCATTAAACGCGCCGGCGGCTTCCGGAATTCACGCGCCCGCGCCCGGGCGCTCGATCCCCTCCCGCGCATAGCGGGCCCTGAACGCCTTCGAAACGGCGCCGGCCATGTGCTGCCGCCCGGTGCTGCGGTACAGCTTGATCAGCGCCGCGTGCGCGCTCTTGCTGACGGGGTCCAGCTTTATGATCCGAAGCAGCACCGCCTCGGCGGCGTCCGCGTCGCGCTCGGAGATCCAAAGCGCCGCGGCGCGGTGCGCGGCCTCGAGGAACATCGCCTGGAAGTGCTCGCGATCGACGGCCGTGTAGTCGTCGTAGACGTCCGCGGGCAGCAGGCCGTCGCCGTACAGGTCCATCAGCTTGCGAAGCGCCGCGCGCTCCGCGCCCGGGTCCGCCCCCTTCAGCGATTCGAACAGCGCGGCGAACGCGTCGGTGTCGGTCGCGCAGGTCTTTTTCAGGATGCAGAACCCGCGCCTGCTCTCGGTGATGAGCGGCGTCGCGTCCTCGAACGAGATGCCCGCGAGGGACAGCACCCTGCGGATCTCGCAGATCGCCACGCGCAGCGAGTTCAGCGCGGCCTTCTTCTCGGTGTCCGGCCAAAAGACGCCGGCGAGCCTCTCCCGGGAACAGTGCGCGTTCCGGTTCAGCAGCAGGTATTTGACGATGCCGGCGGCCTTGCGGGTCTTGAAGGAATCCTCGTCGACGGACGCCGCGCCGGCGGTGATGCTGAGGCCGTCCAACAGCCGGGCGCGGATGTCCCTCTGCGGCGCGCGCGGCCCCTGCGCGAACCTGCGCAGAAACGCCTCTGCGGACTTCGGGGAACCGGGCGCGGTCAGCCCCCTCCCGGCCGCGCCGAAGTATTTCTCGAGGATCGCCCCGGCGTGCGCCGGCTGGATTCCGGCCGCCGCGGCGCGGGCGCAGAGATCGACGAGCGTCGGGAAGTGCAGGTCGTAAAAGACCGCGTATCCGCTCTCCGCGCACGAGAGCAGCGCGCGCCTGAGCCGCGCGAGGCCCTCCTCGGGGTTTCCCGAATCGAAATACAGCTTCGCAAGGTGCAGCGCGGTTCCGGCCGCCGACTGCGCAGCGCCCTTTGCCGCGCTCCGGCCGAGCGAATGCAGCAGCAGCTTCTCCGCCTGCGCGTATTCGCCGCACTCCCGGAGCGCCGCGCCGGCGAGCGAGGCGGCGAGGTCGTCGTCGCCCTGCACCGGGTTCAGCGCGGCGAGCGCGTCGTAGGCGTCCAGTATCTGGGCGGGGGACGCGGCGTCGCCCGTCCCCGAGAGCCACAGGTAGAGGTGGAGCCTGCACAACCCGGCGCGGGCGCCGTTTTCAAACGACAGGTAGTCCCGCCGCGCGCCGCACAGAAAGCGCATCGCGCCCTGCGGATCGTGCGACAGATACTTGATCTGGGCGAGGTAGTATTTGCCGTTCGCGCTCGAATACGGGTGCGCGTACCGCTCCCCCAGCTCGAGCAGCTCCCGCGCGCGCTCCTCGGCCTCCCGGAGCTCGCCCTTGAGCAGAAGCACGCGGCTCATAAGAGACAGCGCGAACGAGCGCCAGTACATGTCCAGCCGGACCAGCGGCGAGGCGAACGGCTGTTCGATCAGCGAAAGCGCGCCGTCGAGGTCTCCCTGCCGGTGCCGGAGCGCGCATCCGTACAGGTATGTCCCGCACCGCTCCTCCTGATTCAGGTCGTCGCCGCGAAGCTGGGAAAACAGCGCCTCCCCCTCGCGGAAGTCCTCCGAGAGCGTCGCCCTCGAGAGCGAGAGCAGCCGGAGCGACCGCCTGCACAGCGCGTCCTCAAAGGCGCCGGGGATGGTCTTCAACTCCTGCGCGACCCTGTTTACGATGTCCAGCCGGTTCTGGTAGACGGACGTCATCATCAGGTGCAGGCAGGCCTGTATGCGCATGGCGTGGTTCCCGGCCGCCTCAAAGAGCGCCCGGGCCCGCTCGAGGCAGCGTATCGCGCGGTCGAAATCCTGCCGCTTGTTCGCGACGCCGTCGCACATCAGAAGGTGCGGGTGGTTCTCGCGGTACGCCTCGGGGAAGTAGCCGACGAGCGTCTTGACGGCCTCGACGGCCCCCTCGTCGATCATGCGGTCCGCGCATTCGCTGACCACCCCGGCCGCCTCGTCGATCTCGCCGGCGGCAAGGTGGTGCCGGACCGCCCTGTCGCATCGGCCGGCGGCGCGATAGCACCGGGCGATGTGCCCGTTCAGCGCGCAGACGCCGCCGGCCCCGAACGCATCGCGCGCGAGGGCGGCCAGCGCGCCTCTGTACAGCGAGTGAAACCGGTAGACGGCCCCGCCGCCGGTCATGGTGCGGGTCAGGAAGAGGTTCCGGGCCGCGAGCGCGGCGATCCTCTGCTCCGCGCCGGCGACGCCGAAGATGTCCGCCGCCTCCTCCGGGCGGAAGTCCTCCAGGAGCGAGAGCTTCAGAAGCGTCTGGATCGACTCCCCGTCCTCCTGCCGAAGCGTCCGGGAGGTCAGGCAGTTAAACAGCTCGCCGCCGGTCATGTCGCCGTCGAGAAAGCGGTCCAGCCGCGCGCCGCCCGAGGCCCGGAACGCCTGCAGTATCATGGCGATCCCGGCGGCCCAGCCCTCGGAGAGCTGGTGGACCCTGCGGAAGTCGCGGTCCCGCGCCCCGGCGCCCAACCTCCCCCGGCAGTACGCGCGCGTCTCCTCCGGCGTGAAGCGGAGCGCGTCCGCCCCCACCGCCGCAAAGCCGCCCGCCAGCGCGAGGTCCGCCTCGAGCCCGGTCGGTTCCCGGGAGATGACGATCACGCGCACGGCGGGCGGCAGGTTCGAGAGCATGTAGCGGACGCACCGGGCGATCCGGGGCTGGCTCGCGGCGTGGTGGAAGTTGTCCAGCACGAGGCAGACGGGGGCGCGCCCGGCGTCCCTCCCGAAGCGTTCCCAGGCGTCGTGGCAGAGCGCGGGGTCGAAGAGGTCCATGTCCTCCGCCGCCCTGGAAAGAAGCGCCGCGCTCCGCGGCGCGCCCGCGCCGGCCGCCTGAAACAGCGTTTCGACGAGGTGCGCCGCGAACACCGCAAAGCGCGCGTCCTCCCGCTCGAGCCGGTACCAGCACACCTGCGCGCGAAGCTCCGCCAGCGCGAGCAGCGCGGCCGTGGTCTTGCCGTACCCCGCCGGGGCCGCGATCAGCGTCAGGCGGCGCTCCGCGATCCCAAGCCGCCTGAGCCTCTCCGTGAACATCGCCGCGGCGGGCGGCTCGGGCGCGATCAGCTTCGATTTAAGCACCGGAACGCCCTCGGAACCGACCCATTCCATGACGATCCCACCCTTTCGCAGGCGCAGAGAGGAGGACGAGCAGCGTCGAGGGGCGCGGCGGGCGAAAGTCGGTTTCTTTGAGGGGAAAGTATGCCTGTTTTGAAAATATTATACAATCCGCCCGGCGCGCGCGCAATGGTCTGCCGGGTTTCTGCAAAATTAAAGCGGCCGCCGCGAAAACGGCGACCGCGGTGAGCAAAATATCCGTCAGCGCATGCCCTTCGCCGCCTCCGGCGCGCATCCGAGCACGACCGGGGTCGAGCGGTATCCGACGCCCATGCGGTCGATGCCCATGTCGATGAGCTGGAGGAAGTGCTCGCGCGTGCGGATGCCGCCGGAGCCCTTGACCTTGATCTTCCCCTCGCCCGCCTCCATCATCAGCGCGACGACCTCCGGGGTCGCGCCGACGCTTTCGCCGCCGCTGTAGAACCCGGTCGAGGACTTGATGAAATCCGCGCCCGCGCGCACGGCGCAGCGCGTGCCCTCGATGATCTGCTCCCGGTTCAGGGAATCCGTCTCGATGATGACCTTGACGGCCGTGTTGTACTTGTGGCAGGCGAAGACGACGGCCCGGATGTCCTCCTCGGCCGCGCCGTATTTCCCGCTTCGCAGCCAGCCGTAGTTCGCGACGATGTCGAGCTCGCAGACTCCGTAGTTCTTGCAGTATTCCTCCGCCTGCAACACCTTCGCGGCGGTCGTCGAGAGCCCGAACGGGAAGTCGCAGACGACGCAGACCCCCGTCTCGGTGCCCCTGCACATCTCCGCCGCGATCGGAAGCGACGCGGGGTTTATGCAGACGGTCGCGCAGCCGTAGTCGATGCCCTCCCGGATGTATTTTCGGATTTCGGCCTCCGTGAATTCGGGCTTCAGCACGGACTGATCGATGTACCGCGCCAATTCCCGAACCGTCATCTCCGCCGCCTTTTTGTCCGGTTTCACCGCTCCCGCCCCCTTCAAACACAGTGTCGTGAGGATTACCGAAGCGCCTCCTCGAGCGCCCTGTGCATGACCGCCTTGTCCGGCTTTCGGCCGGTCCACATCTCGATGTTCAGCGCCGCCTGGTTGATCAGCATGCCCGCGCCGGTCGCGCAGGGGATGCCGCGCGTTTGCATCTCGCGGATGAACGCGGTCAGCGTGGGGTTCGGGATCACGTCCTGCACGAACATGTCGGGCGTGATGGAGTCGAGGTCGATGTTCGGCATGTCCTCGACGTTCGGGTACAGCCCCACCGAGGTCGCGTTGACGACGATGTCCGTCCCCGCGGGGATGCGGAACGGGCCGTTCCAGTCGGCGTACGACACCTCGGCCTTCGTGTTTTTGCGGAGGATTTCGACGAGCGCGTCGCCCAGATGCCTGTCCTCGGGGCGGTTGACGATCGCGATGCCGCCGACGCCCGCGAGGCCCATCTCGACCGAGATCGCGCGCGCCGCGCCGCCGGCCCCGAAGATCACGCACTGTTTACCCTTGACCTCGACGCCGCTTTCCCGAAGCGACAGCATGAAGCCCTTGCCGTCGGTGTTATCGCCGAAGAGGGTGCCGTCCCGGTTGACGATCATGTTGACCGCGCCGATCAATTTCGCGCTCTCGGAGACCTCGTCGAGGTATTGCATGACCGCGATCTTGTGCGGAATCGTGCAATTGATGCCGTGCATCTTGAACGCCTTGAGGCCGCGGATCGCGTCCTCGAGCTTATCCCTGTCGACGTCGATCGTCAGAAAGTGCCACCGCTCGAGCCCCAGAGCCCGGAACGCCGCGTCCTGAATGACGGCGCCGGGGTTCTCCGCGACGGGCTGCCCGAACACGCCGACCAGATGATCCAGATAGTTCTGCTCCCGCATGGACCGAACCCTCCTTTTTGACGAAGCCTGGGGAAGCACTGATGCAATGAGGTGGTGGATTGCCGAGGTGATTTTTCGTCCCCACAAGGAGCCAGCAGGGAGCCGTAGTGGGAACCTACGGCGACCGGATGAGCGACACCGGCGTGCGATTCAAATGCATTTGAATCGCACGGTCGCGCAGCGACTTGTTTTCCCGACGGGAAAACAACCTTGGGGGGCGGAAAAGCGACCGGCAATCCGCCGCCGAATACATCAGGGATTCCCTACGTGCGCTGGCGCTTGCGCATTCTGAAGAAGCAGTCGAAGCCGATGATCAGCACGATCAATATGCCGGTGAGCAGCTTCTGGTAGAAGCCGTCGATCGCGAGCATGTTCATGCAGTTGTTCAGAAGCTGCATGACGAACAGGCCGATGAAGCTCTCCAGGATGCCGCCGACGCCGCCCGCGAACGACGTGCCGCCGACGACCACGCCGCAGTTGACCGTCATGCCGGTGGTGTCCCCGTAGACGGACGAGCCGCCGTTCATCTGGGACGCCAGCAGCACGCCCGCGAGCGCCGCCGTCGCGCCGCTGATGATGAAGGCCGTCCACTTGATCGCGACGACGCGTATGCCGGAGTTCTTCGCGACCTCGTAGTTGCCGCCGATCGCGTAGCAATTGCGGCCGAAGCTCGTGAAGCGCATGAGGCAGAAGAACACGATAAACAGCGCCGCCATGTAGACGATGAGGATCGGAATGTCGCCGCGGCCTATGGAGAACTTCATGTTGGAAATCTTCATGAACGCCACGACCTTGCTCGTGAGCGGATGCGCGTCCGTCAGCTGCTGCGCGACGCCCTTGAGGAGCATGCCCATGCCCAACGTGATGATGAACGGCTCGGTCTTCTGGTGGACGACCAAAAAGCCGTTGACGAAGCCGACGAGCGCGCCCGCGATGACCGCGGCGACGAACGCGATCCAGATCGGCTGGCCCCCGTTGATCAGGAGCACCGCGACGATGCCGCCTAAGCTCAGCGTGCCGCCCACGGACAGGTCGCAGCCGCCGCAGATGACGGCCACCGACACGCCGAAGGCCACGATCTCGAGGATGGCCGCGGATTTGAGCAGGTTCATCCAGTTGCCCCGCGTATAGAAATTCGTCTTGAAAAACAGCATCAGGACCATCATGCCCAGGATGGCGAGAACCGCCTTCTGTTTGGAAACGGCCTTCCAGACCCTTGAAACCACAGTATTCGTCATAATGCCGCCCCCTTACAGTTCCCTGCGGTTGTCAAGCCATATCGCGGTGACGAGCACGGCGCCGCGCATGACCGTCTGCATGTAGGTGGACAGGTTCAGCATGTTCATGCAGTTGCCCAGGAGCGTGATGAGCACCACGCCGAACATCGTGCGCAGCACGCTTCCCTTGCCGCCCTTGAGCGTCGTGCCGCCCACGACCACGCAGAGTATCGCGGTCGTCTCATAGCCGACGCCGCTGGTGGCGCTCGCGATGGTGGTTCTCGACATCAGCGAAATGGCGCCCATCGCGGACATGATGCCGCTGATGGTATATACGAGGCGCATGCTGTTTTTGACGTTGAAGCCGGACAGGAACGCGGCCTCGCGGTTGCCGCCCATGAGCGATATGCCGCGGCCCACGAGCGTCTTTGTGTGAAACAGGTGCATGAGGACCAGCAGCGCGAGGAACACGAGCAGCACGGTGGGGATGACGCCGAAGACGGTGCCCGAACCGAGCTCCGTAAAGATGCCGTAGGGCTTCAGGCTGCGCTCGATGCGCATCGTCTCCGCGTTCGTGAACAGAAGTCCCACCGCCATGTAGATCGAGCTCATGCCGTAGGTGATGAACAGCACCTCCGCCTGAATCTGCGCGCCGAAGGCCGTGAGTATGAAGCCGTTCAGATAGCCCAGCAGCGCGCCGGCGAGTATGCCTACGAGGATCGCGCCCACCTGCCCGAGCGGGTTGATCATGTACATGGTGATCACGCTGCACAGCGAGATGATGCCCACGACCGAAAGGTCGATGAACCCGCCGATGATGACGAAGGTCATGCCCAGGGCGACAAACGGCAGCGGCCAGAGCT
>Ga0123333_10002511_pt1 | contig 18571 bp, 8 predicted proteins | sample BioC12SIPDNA_3_FD_89957 | JGI IMG/M metagenome (GOLD analysis project Ga0123333, IMG submission 89957) | Anaerobic biogas reactor microbial communites from Washington, USA - Biogas_R2_B C12 SIP DNA | ecosystem: Engineered > Bioreactor > Anaerobic > Unclassified | place: Washington, USA... | reverse complement strand
GCTACCTTACGGCTCGGCCGCCCCATCGTGTACGGTTCCCTACCCAGGGTGCGCCGCGAAGCGGGTAAACTCAGACAGTCTTCTTTTGTGCGGAACAGACGGGACGACGCGTGCCACGTCGCACGGCCAACAAGGGACGTGCCACACGCCACACGCCCGGATGCCCTGCCGCGGTTGTTTTCGGTACCCGGATAAGGGCTGCGCAGATCTACCGGCCGCAGGTGCAGGTACAGGGGCCACCGTGCGGCTCGGTGGGGACGCACTTCAGGTGGGTGGCCGGCGCGCACCGCCACACTGGGGCGCATTTCGGGCAGTAGTTATCGCAGCCGAAACAGCCGATGCGCGGGACGCACGGTGCGCACTTGTACTGGTAGTCGTCGCAGCCGAAGCAGCCGATGCGCGGGGTACAGGGCAGCGGCTTGGGACAGTAGTCGTCGCAGCAGGTCTTCTGGATGCAGTTGGGCCAGCACAGACGCCATGACCACAGGCGGCCGTGGTCTGCGGCGCAGGCGGCGGACGGCGTCACGGTGGCCAGGACGATGACGATGAGGGGTGTTTTCGTTTTCCAGAACATGGTTCTTCGATCCTATGCGCGTGGCGCGTCGTGAGTCTGCTACATGGTGCCGGCCGGGGTCGGCACGGTGTCGGTGGGCAGCGGAGCAGCCTCGGCCGGCTCGGCCATGGGCGGGACCGTGGCAGCCAGCGTGCCGACGCCGGTGCGGATTTCCCAGCCGCCGCCGATGGCCTTGTAGGCTGCGATCAGATACAGGGCGACCTTGCCGCGTGTGGCAGCCAGCCGCTCCTGGTCCTGCACCAGCGCTCTCTGCAGGGTGAACACGCGGTTCATGTCCACCGCCCCTTTCTCAGACTGCAACTCGATGATCTCCACCGACCGCATCGAAGCCGCCACGGCCTCCTCGGCCGCCTTGAGCTGCTCCTGGGCGTTCAGGAAGTTGTTGATCGCCGACTCGACCTCCGCATTGGCGGACAAGACCAGCTGCTGGTACTGGTATGCCAGTTCCTGGAAGCGGGCATCCTGCGCCCGCACCGTGCTGATCAGCCGGCCGTAGTTGAGCACGTCCCAGGCAAAGCCCGGATTGATGATGCCGGCCGAACTGGCCTGCGAGAACAGATCCTTGAACCGTTCGGAGTCGACGCGGATCGAGCCGGTGATGCCGAAGTGCGGGAACAGGTCGGCGGTGGCGACGCCAATCCGGGCGCTCTGAGCCGCGACGCGCCGTTCGGCCGCCCGGACGTCGGGGCGCCGGCGAAGCAGATCGGCCGGCACACCCAGCGCCACATCGGGGCTCGGCACCGGAATGGGACCGTTGCCCAGTTCGGGCGCCAGGTCTCGCGGCGGAACTCCCATCAGCGTGCACAGGCGGAGATTCGCATCCCGCACGCGCGCCTCGGTCGCCGGCACGAGCTGTTCCGTGGTCTTCAGGTTGGTCAGCGCCTGCTTGGCGTCCAGTTCGCTGTACACGCCGCCCTCGAACTTGTCCTGGGCGATCTTCAGCGAACCCTCCTGGGTCTGCACGTTCGCCCGGGCGTAACCGAGCGCCTCCTGGGCCGTCCGGTACTCGACGTACGTCGCCGCGGTTTCGGCCAGCAGCGATACCAGGATCGCGTCGTAGTCCTCGATCGACGCCTCCAGTTCCGCATCGGCCGCCTCGATGTTGCGGCGGAACTTACCCCAGATGTCCAGTTCCCAGTAGGCGTCGAAACCGGCCGTCCACGTGTCGTACTGGCGGTTGATCGGCAGTCCCTCTCCGATCAGCTTGCCGATGCCGGCCGTGGTTGTACTGAGCTGCTGCCGGTTGTACGCCCCGAACCCTTCCTGCATCTGCGGGAACAACCCTCCCACCGCAACGCCGCGCATCGCGCGGGCCTGCATCACACGCATGCCCGCCGCGCGCAGTGTCAGGTTCTGGTCGTACATCGTCTGCACCAGCTCGTTCAGCTTCGGGTCGTCGAACACGAGCCACCACTGCGGGTTGTCCGGCAGCTCGCTCTGTACGCGCTGGTCGTAAGCGTCCAGCCACGCATCGGCTATCGGCGCAGCCGGGCGGCCATAGTTCGGACCGACTTTGAAGCCGTTGTGGTACCAGTTGCTGATCGAGCCGCAACCGCTCGCGAACACCACCAAGGCCAGCGACAACACCAACCTGCCTCCCCGCCGCCGGTGCGGCAGCGGCATGGCAGGTGCCAGCTGAGACGGTCGTACGTTGTCCCGGACAGTTAACGATGCAGACATGATTACCCCCTGGCTGTGGATGGTTAACAGCCAATGATGCAGGCTGCGAACGGCAGGTGGCTGCGTTCGGATGGGCTGCGGGTCTGCCGGCACAATGCCGGAATTCGGTGGGATCCGCATAAGCGGAACAATGCAAGTCTTTGGTACAATCGGCAACTCGAATTGCCGCAATCCACAGAAACTGGACCCACAGCCCGACACGCAGTCGGCCCGTTTGCGTGCCAGGTAAGCTGGTGAGATTATGACGCTTACCTTCCGGTGTGCGGCGCGCCGCACCCGGTCTGTCTGCCCGCTCCGCCCCCCCGACTCAGATGTCGAGCGACCACGGCTTGCGGTACTCGTAATGCAGCAGGTGATTGGCGTCCGGATGGTTCGTGATCTGCTCGCGTTGCGGATCCCACTCGAGACGCTGCCGGACGGCCAGCGAGATCTTGCTCAACAGACTCATGGTCGTCGAGCGATGTCCTTCCTCGATGTCGGCGTTCGGAGTGGCGCGGGAACGCATGCAGTCGAGGAAGTTGCGGGCATGCTGCGTGGTCAGATCCCCATCGGTGCCCGTCAGCTGGACCGGTTCCATCCGGTAAGCCGGGTCCTGGAACTGGCCGCCTCGTTCCGGCACGATCTCGATGGTCTGATCGCTGACATACAGGGTCCCCTGTGTGCCGCGCAGCTCGACGAAGCCTCCGCGGGCGGTCGTCGGATTGCCGTTGGCTTCGTACATGCCGAACAGTGACAGCCAGCCGGTGGGGAATTCGTAGATCGACTGGGACGTGTCGGGTTCCGTGCGATCGTCCTCGAGGGCGTATTTCCCCCCCATACAGCAGATCGAGGTGGGGGCCAGTTCGTTCATGATCCAGCGGGTCATATCCAGCGAGTGCACGCCATTGTTGGAAATCTGGCTGCAGTATTCGGTCCACCAGCGGAACTTGTAGGGCGCAATGGTGTCCTGAAACGGACGACTCGGGCGCGGTCCGAGCCACATATCCCAGTCGAAATCAGCGGGCGGCGCGCCGGGCGCGGCCTTGCCGATGCCGAGCGGGAACATGTTGCTGCGATGGTAGCTGCGTGTGACCGTCACCTTCCCGATGGTGCCGGACTGGACCATCTGCACTGCTTGCGCATAGAGCTGGCTGGAGCGGCGTTGCATGCCGACCTGCACGATCCGGTCGTGGCGGCGGGCCGCCTCCACCATCTGGCGTCCTTCCACCACGGTCAGCGAGACCGGTTTTTCCACGTACACGTCCTTGCCCGCTGCGCAGGCGTGGATCGTCTGCAGCGCATGCCAGTGGTCGGGGGTGGCGATGACGACGGCGTCGACGTCTTTGCGCTCGAGAATCCGGCGGAAGTCCTGGTACGTGTCGGGCCGGCCCTCCAGCCGCTGGTGGGCGGCGTCGAGCGTCGTCTGGGCCACGTCGCACAGGGCCACGATTTCCATATCGGCGTGCGGCAGGAACGCCGTGAGCAGCTGGCCACCACGATTGGCCAGTCCGATGAATCCCAACCGGATGCGTTCGTTGGCTCCCCAGACCTTGCCTGCCTGCAGCGCCGTCAGTCCGGCCGCGGCGGCGGTGGTGCGGTGAAACGTGCGGCGGGAGATTCTAGCGTGCGACATAGACATAACGGTCATCTCCTTATGGGGAGTCCATGTGGTAACAGGACAGCGCAGGCATTATCCTCGAAAAAGCGGGCTCTGTGCAACACGCCTGACATGGCCGGTGTGCGCGAGCCGAGCCAGAGCCCCGCCAGAACCAGCGGGAACCGATTTTGTCCGCCGAATACGAGAGGATGTCTCACGATGATGATCCGTACGTCGTTGTTGATTGTGGCCATGTGGGCGTCGGTAGCTTGCGGCGCGGATCCCGAGCCGGCGGCAACGGGCGGCGCAGCGCGTGCCGCAGTGCTGGACGAGCCGGGCATGCCGGTTAGCGGATGTCCTGCCGCGCCGGCCGTGGTGGCGGAGATCCTGCAGGATGCGGGGGTTCAGGTGCAGCGCGTCTCGGCCGCCGAACTGGCGGACCGGCAGGTGTTGTGCCGGCAGCGATTCGATCTGGTGGTGCTGCCGTACGGCGAAACGTTCCCCTCGGCGGCGCGGGAATCGTTGCTGGAGTTCCTCCAGGCCGACGGCGACCTGGTGACGCTGGGAGGCTACGCCTTTCAGAATCTGGTGCGGCAGGTCGACGGCCGATGGGAACGTGAGGAGGAGATCCTGGCGGCGAAGCTCGCGGCGGCCACCCGCGACGATCAGTCGCTGATCGCCAACGGCGGGTTCGAGGATGCGGCCGAGATCCCGGTGGGTGGCGCCGCGTTCGACGGGCGGTGGCGCCGCACGGGCGACCATGCCGTACTGTCGGCTGACAATCCGTATCGCGGGGCGCACTGCGCGCGGGTCGAGCTGCACGACGACGCGTGGGTGGGCAGCGGCGGGTACTATGCGGCCGTGCGCGTGACTCCCGGCCGGCAGTACCGGGCTTCAGGCGCGATCCGCGCCACGCAGCTGGCCGGGCCGGGCATCGCCTACATTGCCCTGTACCAGTACGACGCCGAGGGGAAGTTCGTCGATTTCCGCGACTTCGCCTCGATCCGGGAACCGGCCGACTGGCAGACGTTCGAGTACCACTTCGTCCCCTCCCTGCGCGTGGATCATGTCCGCGTCCACTTCGGGTTCTTCCAGAAAAGTGGCGTGGCGTTCTTCGATGAGATCCGGCTGTTCGATGTCACCGACGCGGTGTCGAGCCCGATCAACACGGCCACGGGCGAGCCTGGCGACGGGTTGAAGGTGACCCCCGCGCAGATCGGGATCTTCGATCCGTCGTATCCGCTCAAACGCGCCGTGCAGCTGCGGGCGCCGGCCGGCCAGTCGGTGGTCCAGACCGCCATGCAGTGGCCGCAGCCGGTCAGCGGCTGGGCGGCCTCGGGCGTCCTCGGCAGCGACCAGGCGCGGTGGATCCCGCTGCTGGAAGCGTGCGACCGGTACGGCCGGCCGCGCGGCGCTGCGGGCGCCATGCTGCTCCACTACGGCGGCCACTACGACGGCTCCGGCTGGATCTACTTCGGCGTCGACAATGTCGATCTGTTTGCGGATCGAGCCAGCGACACGGCGCGGGTGCTGCAGCAGGCGGTGCGGTTCCTGGCCCGCAAAGTGTTTCTCCGCAACTTCACAACCGATCATGCGCTCTATCGCCCGGGCGAAACGGTGCGGGCCAGCGTGCAGGTCGACAACCGCGGCCGGGCGGACGCGGTGGCGCGCGTGGTGTTCGAGTGGGAAACGCCGTCCCCCCTCCCCTCCCCTGCCCCGGCGGTCGTCACGAAGACCGTAGTCGCCGGGCACAGCGAGCCGTTCGAGGCGGAGTTGGGGCCGGTGCCGCCCGGGCAGGCTGCAGCGCGGCTGCGCGTCCGCCTGCTACTGGATGACAAGCCGTTCGACCAGCTGACCACCGGCGTCGTGCAGGAGGACGCGGAGGTGCTGCAGAGCGGCCCGCAGCTGCGGTTCGTCGACAACTATTTCACGCTCAACAATCGCCCGCTGTTCCTGTTCGGCACCGATACCTACGCGCGGACGTACCAGGCGGCCTATGAAAATCCGGCTACCTGGCTGGAGGAACTCACCGCCGCCCGCGACGTGGGGCTGAACCTGTACGAAAACCTGCAGTACCAGCGGCCGGGGCATCAGATGCGCGATGAGGACTGGCGCAAGTTCCGCGCCATGGCCCAGCTGTGCCAGGCCCAAGGGCTCGTGTTCATGCCCGGCATGCTCATCGGCCACAACACGGCGGTGCCCAGCGAACGGCTGGCGGAAGAAAGCCGGTTGTGCGCGGAATATGCCCGGCAGCTGGGGGACGTGCCCGGATTGCTCTACTACATCAACGGCGATTACCTGTTGGACGTGTCACAGCATGCCGCCGCGGTGCGGCAGGACTGGCAGCAGTTCCTGCAGTCGCAGTACGGAGGGATCGACGCATTGCGACAGGCATGGGGGCGGAACGACCTGCCCGACAGCTTCGACCAGATCGACTATCCGCCGGTCAATTCCGGCCTCTGGGACGACCGCGCGCGGATCGACGACGTGCGTTTCCTCATGCAGCTGACCACACGCTGGAACGCCTCCCACGTGGCCGCCGTGCGGTCGGTCGATCTGGACCATCCGACGACCTCCGAGTACTACGCGCGACCGTCGGAAGGGATCGACCTGCCGTTGACGATCGACGCGCAGGATGTTTCCAACATCGGCTACTTCGATCTGCCCCACGCCGACCTGGAACATCTGCCGTGGCGGATCTGTTTTGTGGATCTGCGTGCGCGGGGAAAAGGGGTGAGTCTGGGTGAATATGGCGTCAAGACGCATCCGGCATGGGAGGAGTCAAACGGCGCGTGGGGATACCACATCCGCCGCACGGAGACACAGCAGCGGCAGCTGTTCGCGGCCATCGCGCACTACGGTTTGGGGCTCGGCTGCTCCAAGGTCCAAAACTGGTGTCTGCGCGACGGGGACGCCAACGTGTTTCCCTGGGGCCTCTTCTACCCGAACCAGCTGGTGCCCAAGGATGTCGCGTATGTACACCGCAACCAGTCGCTGGCATGGCGTTTCCTGACGCCGCAATACCAGCCCCCGGAGGTGCTGGTGGTGCTGGCCAACCAGCTGCGTCTGGGCAACGACGGGCGGAGCGGCGAAGCCGTTGTGAATCGCGCTTGCGCCGACCTGCTCGCCCTGCACGTGCCGTTTGGTTGCTTGGACGACGATCACCTGCAGCACATTCCCGCGTCCACCCGGCTGATGATCTATCCGAGTCCGTTCACGGCGCGCGATCAGACGGTTGCACAGCTCCGCGCGTGGGTCGCCCAAGGCGGCACGCTCCTGGTGACGGGGGACCTGTCGTACGACGAGAATCGGCAACTGACGCGCGCCGACCGGTTGAGCGAGTTGGCGGGGGTGCGTTTGGGGGCACGCCAGTACGACAATCTGCGCCGCGATACGGCGACGGACCGACCGGCCCAGTTCACGCTCGGAGGCACCTTTGCCGGGGCCGTGCGCCCCTGTGTGGAACTGGAAGACGTGCGGGGAGACGTGCTGGGACGGGACGACCAGGGGCGGGCGGTTCTGGTGCGCCAGCCACTGGGCCAGGGCACTGTCTACTACTGCACCGACCCGCTCGAGCTGGCGCCGGATGACGCCGCGATGACGCTGCGCCGCCATCTCTATGCGGCGCTCGTGCGGGAATGCAAAGTGGCGGCGCTGCCCGTGGAGCCGAACGTGCCGTGGCTGCACGTCATGCGGCAGCCCACGGCCCGCGGCGCGGCATACGTGGTGTTCCATACCGAGTCCGGTCCGGCAGCGCAGCAGGTGGCATTGGACACACCGGCGGGCCGCGTGCAGCTGAATACTCGACAGGGCTGGCCAGGATTGGCCGTCACCACCAACGCCGGGGACGTCGTCATGGTCCACACCTACGGCACGGCCGCGGTGGCCGGGCAGGAACTCTGTCGCGGCACGGGCCAGCAGATCCTCGTCGCGCTCGACGGCCAGGACCTGCGGCAGTCATCTGCTCTGCTCCTGGCTCCGCTCGAGTCAGGTACCCTGGCGCTGCCGCCACGCGACCGTGCGAGCGTGGCCCTGGTCGGGGATTTCGTGCAGGGGAAGTGGACGGTCGCCGAGTCGATCCCGCTGCCCGCAGACGCGTGGCGGCTGGACATCGACGACGATCGCGCCACGATGGTCATCCTCCTCTGCCCGGCCGACGAGCAGCAACGTTGGGGAGCGCACCTCGAACAGGCGCTGCAACGCCCGGACCAGCTGGAAGGCTGGTAAATTTCGGATGACGAGTGACGGAAGCACGAAGGAATTTCGGATGACGAGTGACGGAAGCACGAAGGAATGACGGATGACGAGTGACGGAAGCACGAAGGAATAACGAATGATGGAAGCTGAAGCAACTGCCGCGACGCTGGACTATTGCGTGCGGATTTGGCTGATCGGTCGCTGACAATCCCCAGTCATTCCCTCATGCCTCCATCATTCATCACTCGTCATCCGTCATTCCTTCGTGCTTCCGTCATTCGTCATTAGTTATTCCCCCCGGGTTCGGCGACGAAGCGGTAGCCGGCGTCGCGGATGGTGAGGAAGTGGCGCGGGTTGGCGGGATCGGGTTCGAACGCCTTGCGCAGCCGGCGGATGAACTGATCCGGCGCGCGGGTTTGCACCTGGCCGTGCATCCCCCAGACGCTTTCGAGCAGTTCCTGGCGGGGAATGACCCGCCCCTCGTGCTGGATGAAGTACTGCAGGAGCTTCATCTCCAGCTGTGTCATGCGGATCGGCGACCCGTCACAGGTGGCCTCGAAGGTTTCGAAGTTGACGCGGGCCTTGCCGAAGGAGTACTCGACGATCGGCTGTGGCGTGTTGACACGCGGTCGATGGTGCGTCAGCAGATTCCGTACACGGCTGATCAACTCGTCCAGGTCGAACGGCTTGCTCATGTACTGGTTGGCGCCGACGTCGAATCCCTGGCGGCGGTCGTCGGGAAGCGTCCGGGCGCTGAGGATCAGCACGGGCCTGTCCCAGCCATGGCCGCGCAGCGTCTCGCACACGTTGTAGCCGCTCATGCCGGGCAGCATCAGGTCGAGGATGAGCAGGTCGACGTCGTCGGGATGCGCCTGGATCAGCGCGAGGGCCGACACGCCGTCCTTGAAGTTCGTGACGCGGTAGCCCTCGGCCTCCAGGTTGAATTTCAGGCCGATTGCCAGATGCTCTTCGTCCTCCACGATCACAATGTGATGGCTGTCGGAAGTCATACGGTTTCCACCTCCGGAGACGAACTGATCCCCCGCGCCGCGATGCGGGGGCTGGCGCCGGGACTCACCACAGGCAGGGTTACCTCGAAGGTTGTGCCGGGGCCCCCCTCGCGATCCCGCACGCGGATCGTACCCTGCAGACGCCGGACCAGGATGCGGACGATATGCAAGCCCAGGCCCAGGCCGGCGGATTCCCGTTCCAGTTCCATGCCGACGCGATAGAAACGGCCGAAGATCTTGCGGCGCAGATCGGCCGGTATCCCCTTACCGTTGTCGCTGATGAGGATCACCCCCAGATCTTTGCCACCGCGCCGGGCGGTGATCTCCACGTGCGGCTGGTCGCTCGCGTACTTTACCGCATTGTCGATCAGGTTGCGGAACACCAGGTCGAGATCCACGGCGCGGGCCCGGACCCAGAGCGGTTCGGCCTCCAGCTGCACCGTGCCGGCCGGCATGCGATAGCGCAGGCAGACCGCCTTCACGCAGTCGGCCAGTACCTTGGCCAGATCCATCAGCTCCACGTCCGATCGCTCGATCCGGTGGTCGAGCAGCGCGGCGTCCAGCAGATGGTTGATCAGCATGTCCAGCCGCTCGACATCGTCGAGCATGAACCGCACGAAGCTCTCCTGCTCCCCGGGACTTACCCGGCACCGCTCGAGCGTCTGCAGGTAGAGTTTGAGCGACGCGAGCGGCGACTTCAGTTCGTGCGTCACGCTGTCAATGAAATTCGATTGCCGCCGGTTGAGATTGATCGTCTCGACCGACAACCGCAGGTACAGCACGACCCCTACCAGCACGAAGACCAGGAACGTGGTGCCGACCGTCAGCAGAGTCCAGTAGAGCGGTGCCCGGCGGATGTTGGCCACCGCGCCAAAGGTCGACAACAGCACCCAGCCGACCGTGAGGGCCACGACCGACACGATCATCATCACGCCGAGCGTGATCGGCAGCTTCAGGGACCGGCGTTCGAACATCTTCGCGATACGGCAGGAGGAGGCGTATCCCGCGTTTTCACGCGCGGGTGGTTACCGTGCTAGTTTCCACTGCGGAGAGCAGATACGCAACCACGTCCTCGGCCGAGTAGCTGTCTGCGTCGGGTGCCGGTAGAAATTGCGCCACCTTCGCGACGTCATCGCCGCTGGTGACCAGCGCCTTCTCGGCGCCTGTGCCCGGCCGGATCTGAGCCAGGCTGATGTTCGCCATCAGGCCGTTGCACACGCACTTGCGACCCCGTGTGTCCTCCAGCTTGCCACCCTTCCGCACGTAGTGCTCGACCTTCTCGGACGGGCAGCGCCATCCGATCGTCCCATCCGGTTTCTTGTAGGCGTGACGCAGGTAACCCAGATCGCAGATCCGCTGCCGCTGCTGGTATGCATCCTCCTCGGAAATCGTTCCGGCCAGCTCCACCACCTTGAAGGGAAATCCAGTCGGCGAGGCCAGCGGATCGGTCTTGACCCGGGCTGAGGCCGTGCGACTCAGGGCTATCACCTGCCGTTGCAACGCGGGATCCAGGTCCGATTCCCGGCAGTAGGCGAACGCGGTGCCGACCTGCACGCCGGCCGCACCTGCCTCCAACGCCTCGACCACGCGCAGCGGGTCGCCATAGGACCCGGCCAACCAGAACGGCCGGCCCAGATCGGCGATCACCTTCAGGTCGGCAACGTCCCGCGGCCCGTAGATCGGTTCGCCGCGCGCGTTGAGCTGCAGATGGCCACGGGGTGGAGCGTTGTGTCCACCCGCCGTCGGGCCCTCCACGACAAAGCCATCCACGTGACCGGTCGATTTTCGCACCAGCATGGTGGCGAGCGTGGCCGACGCAATGATGGCCAGGAACTTGGGACGCATCAGCCAAGGGAGCTGCCCGGCACAGAACTCCATCGGGTCAAACCGCGTCACATACTCCTCGTCCGGCCGGGCGCCTTCCACGTGATAGGGTGCCTCCACCGCGTTACCCCGGGCCAGACTGTCCAGAATCCCGGGAATCGTGCGCGGAATGCCGGCCCCCATCAGCACGTAATCTACACCGGCCAGCATGGCCCCGAAGAGCGACGGCAATGTCGGGAGCTGGATCTTCTCCAGGAAGTTCACTCCCACCAGCCCGTCGTGCCCCTCACGTGCCAGGTAGACCTCGACGAAGTTCGCCAGGACCAGCAACTCCAGCCGCTCCCGCGCCGGCTGCGGCGATAGCGGCGGTACGGCCTGAAATGGCGCGCCCGCAGCCTTGCCCCCCTCGATGAAATAGCGGTCCAGCACGCGCTCGGCCACCCCAGGCAGCGGGAACTCAGCCATCGCACGACGCATGTGCCCGGCCGGGTCCCCCAACTGCAGGTGCCGGGCCAGCACCATATCCAGTGCCGTCCCCGACACGACTCCCAGCTGTCCTGTCTCCGATACGGCACGCGCCAGCCGCCACCCTGATACGCCAGCCCCCATCCCACCCTGAATGATGATGGGTTCGCGATTATCGAGCATGGGATCTTCCCTTAATGCTTCAAACACAGCGGGTCCGTCAACAGTCGGCTCTCGCCAGCGGCCCGCCAGCGGTCTACCGCCGGCGCACCTTTAGCAGAGATCCATGTTATGGATAACCTAGCCGAGTTGCCCACTGACACCATGGCCCGCGTGTAAATCTTGGGTAAAAGTCCTCCAATCGCTCCGCGTGGTCGGCAAAGTCACCCAGGCCTACTCATGGCCCTCCTCCTGAGGTGGGGGGTTTGAGATATTTACTGCCGATGCCCCGGAGCTTTCTTAGCGGCAAGCTATGGTTTTCAGGGTCTCGGTCGATGTGCACATTGCTGTGTGCATTGCCCTGTTGTCGGCCGGTGTAGCGGGGGCGGCCGGGGGGTGGATCGACAGGCAGTGTCTGGGTGTTGCAGGGCGCGACCGCAGGCGGGACCGCGTCGTGAGGCGAGGGGCAGGATGATGCAACTGCTGGTTTCCCATGTTCTGGTGGGTGTTGTGTTTGCCGTCGTCGGCCTGTGCGCAGGCTGGTGGCTGTGCCAGCACTGGCCGTCTGCTCAACTCCTGACGGGAGTTGATGATGCCCAACTGGCCCGAGAACTCATGACCAGCCTCCACCGCCTGTCGGTGCGCATGGCCGCCGACGTGGGTGAACACAGCGCCCGAGTGGGGGAGGTGGATCAGGAACTCACAACCCAGCCGCATGCGACCTCGGCCAGCCTCACTGCGTTGGCTGACCGGCTGCTGAAGGCCAACGAAGTGATGCAAACCAAGCTGTCCCAGGCGGAATCCAAACTGGACGAACTCCATGACCGGATGGAATTCCACGCAGCGGAAGCGCGCACGGATGTGCTGACCGGCATGCCGAACCGCCGGGCGTTCGAGGAAGCGGCGCGGCAGCTGTTAGCGTCTCAGGAGACCGGGACCGAACTGTCGCTGGTCATGATCGACGTCGACCGGTTCAAACGGGTCAACGACCAACTCGGGCATCCGCAGGGCGACAAGGTTCTACGGCGCATCGGGTCCACCCTGCTGGCACACTCCCCGTGGCAACATCTCGTGTCGCGCTACGGTGGTGAGGAGTTCGCCATCCTGATGCCGAATACCACTTGGGAGGACGCTCGAGTCCAAGCCGAGCGGTTACGCATCGCGGTCCACGAGACGCAGTACCGGGTGGGCACCAGTGTGCTGAACATGACCATCAGCGCCGGGGTGGCGCAGCTGATGGAAGCGGAGACCATGGAGTCGCTGATCCAGCGGACGGACAGGGCCATGTACGGTGCCAAGCACGCTGGACGCGACTGCGTGTGCTGGCATGACGGATTCCGGGTGCGGGTGTGGAAGGCCGCGGCGCAGGGTGGGTCGGCCAGCGACGGGCAAACGCACCGGCCGGCATCGTCCGCGGCACCGCCGCCGACACCGATCGAGCTGTCGGAACAATGCGGAATGTCCATTGACGAGAGCGGACCGCACGCCATGGCCGACATCGACCTGTGCACGCCGGAGAACGTCGATCTGGACCTGCTCCACAACCTGAACAACAAGACGATGTTCTGCCAGCAGGTGCATCGCCGCATTTGCGAATTCAACCGGGGAGGGGCTCCCTTCTCGACCATGCTGCTGAGCGTCGACAACTACGCGCACCTGGTGCACGAGCATGGGGTGCCGACGGCCGAACTGGCGCTGGGCGTTGTCGTCCAGGCTATCCGCGACCGCGTGCGCAACATGGACATGTTGGCCAAGTACGACGAGTCGACGTTCGGCCTGATCCTCCCCGGTGCCCTGCTCCGCCATGCCGTCTGTATCGGAGAACGGCTCCGCAAGGAAATTCACCAGGTGGGGATCATGGTCAATGGCCAGCCGGTGAGTTTCACGGTCAGTCTGGGCGTGGTCGAGGTACTGGACGGTGACGAAATGGCGGCGCACGTCGAACGCGCCTGTGCCCAACTGGCGCAGGCGTCCCGCAGGGGCGGGAACCGCACCGGTTTCACCCCCTCCATCGCCTCCTGAAACTCTCCCGGGCCCCCCCGATCGCTCTCCCGAGCCCCACGTCACCGCAAGCGTCCCACGTGCGGTCGGTCCCGCGACGACGACCTCTCAGCAACGGCCTGACTGCGCCGTAAGTCGCTCCGTGAAGAACAGTTGGGATCAGAGGTAGAATCTCGCCGGAGCGGGGTCTACACGGTTGACGCGGTGTCGATCAGACGGGCTGCGCTCATCGTGCCACGCGGGGCAACGCGTTATCTGCGAACGACTTCCTACGACTCTTGAGAAGTCGCATTTTCGTTGCAATAGGTTTGGCCGTAATTACAATCCAACTTATGTGGCGTGCATGACGCGACAGAATTGCCTGATTTTCCTATAGCACCCAGTTGATGCTGCTGGCGTGTGGCAGTTTTGGTCTTTGCTCGCAGCCGTCGTGGGCCGGCTCCGGGTGCGGTGGGCGTTCATAAGCGGGTTTGTCGCCTCCAGTTGCTCTCTGAGAGAATTCGCACTGTCGTTTGTTGAGGGGTTGGTATATGGCCATCCGGCGTTCGCACAAGTTGTGGAAGTCAAGGAAGTTCCGTCGCAGTTCGAGCTTGCGGGCTCTTCGCCGCTCGGAGCGTGGTTTGCGGATCGAGACCCTTGAGGACCGCCGGCTGTTGGCGCTAGGGCCGCAGCTGATCGGAGTGCTGCCCAATGCCGGGTCGCTGCTTGTGGAGGGGGACATCCGCAACGTGGCGCCACAGGAGCTGCTGTTCAAGTTCGACGAGAGCCAGGTGTTTACCGACGACCCGGCAACGCTGCAGAGGGCGTTTCAGATCACGCGTGCCGGCGGGGACGGCGTGTTCGGGGACGTGGTGGACGGGATCGGCGACGACGTGGTGGTGACGCCCGGGTATGTGGGGCTGGTGACCGGCACGACGAACCAGCTTGTGTTGCGGTTCCAGGACCGGTTGGTGGACGATCACTATCGTCTGGTGGTCAAGGGGACGGGGGTCGATGCGCTGCGCAACGCGGACGGCATGGCGCTGAACGATCTGACGGACGACAATGTAGACAACGGTGCGGACTATCGTCTGAACTTCGAACTGGATCTTGGTGCGCAGATTGTGGCGGTGGTTCCGCAGCCGATCCATCGCAACGCGAATGGTACGCTGTCGCAGGACCGCAACAAGATCGTCGTGTACTTCAACGACGACGATCTGTTTGTCCAGAACGGCCCGGGGGGAGCCCCTACGGCCGCTTCGGCCGAGAATCCGGCTTTCTATCAGTTGATTCTGACGCGCGATACGGTCAGCAATCAGGACGACGTGAAGTTCAATCCGACGAAGGTGCAGTATGACCCGGTCACCGACCGGGCGGTGCTGACGTTTGGCCAGGCGGCGAGCCTGGAGGGGCTGGCCGGGCCCGGCACGTTCCGGCTGCGGATCGGGACCGACGAGTCGATCCCGGCGGTGCCGGTGGAAGTGACGTTGACGCGCGAGCCGGGATCGAGTTTTGACACGGCGATTGACCTGTCGTCCGACTTCAACACCGATCATGCCAGCAGCGTGATCGTATCCCAGAAGATCGTGTCGACCGACTATCTGCTGGACTTCCCCGGTGCGGTGGATGAGCCGGGCAATCGTTCGATTCCGGTGCAGGGGCCGTACTATCCCTATCACGACGTGTGGGCCATGACGCTCTACGACGCCGACCTGCTGGGCAAGGACCCGCTGGGTGAAGGGATCACCACGGCCTATTACAACTTCCAGACCTTCTACGGATTCGACCCGGAAGGGAACGCGCTGCGCAACCAGATCACGGAGAGTCAGAAGCAGCGGGCGCGTGAGATCTTCGAACTCTATGGTGAGTACCTGGGGATCGACTTTGTCGAGACGGCCGCGCTGGGGATGACGATCGTCACGGGGGACCTGCGGGCGATCGAGCCGACGGTCGACACGCAGACGGTGATTGGTTTGGCGGAGCCGAAAGACCTGGAAGGCCGCGCGATCATCAACGCGGGTGTGAACTGGAGTGATCGGTACGGGGACACCTGGTTCCAGGCCGCCATGCACGAAATCGGTCGGCTGCTGGGGCTCCATCTGACCGACGAGCTGCCGCCGATCACGATCATGAACGGCGAGGCGATCCTCAATTTCGACAACGTGCCAGAACCGGACTTCCCGGGCCAGCATGACATCGTGCACGGCCAGCACCTGTTCCGCCCGGAGAACAAGGACATCGACCTGTACCGGTTCGAACTGCAGACGAGCGGCCTGTTCGTTGCTGAAACGCATGCCGAGCGGTTGCCCACCTCCAGCCTGCTCGACACGCACATCCGGGTCTACAAGCAGACGCTCACCGGCATCGAGGAAATTGCGCAGAACGACAACTATTTCAGCAAGGACTCCTATGTGTCCCTGTCGCTCGACGCGGGGGTCTACTTCGTTGGCGTCAGCGCCAGTGGCAATGACGACTATGATCCCGAGATCGAGGATTCCGGCATCGGCGGGACGAGCGAGGGAGACTATCAGTTGCGGCTGAGTTTCCGCCCCGGCGCCACGCGCAGTATCACGGACCAGGACAATCGGTCCCTGGGCGCGACACGGCTCGATGGCGATCTGGACGGGATCGCGGGGGGCGTGTACGACTTCTGGTTCCGCGCCGCGGCGCCCAAGGGCGAAGCCGCGCCCGGCCAGCCGCGGACGATCTATGTGGACAAGAGCGCGAACGTCGGAGTGGGAACGCTGCAGGCTCCCTACGGCAACCTGGCCTATGCCACCGCCAACGCCTTGCCGGGGGACATCATCCGGGTGGTCGGCAACGGGGGACTGGACAAAGACATCACGACGGTGGCGGACAATCGGGCGTATGAGATCGGTTTCGGCAACCTGCCCAACAACATCCTGTCCGACGGTGCCGAACTGGTCGTGCCCAAACTCGTCACGCTGATGATCGACGCGGGGGCCATTTTCAAGTTGAAGGATTCGCGGATCGGGGTTGGCAGTCCGAGCCTGTCGAAGGATCTGTCGGCCGGTGCGATCCAGGTGCTGGGTACGCCCGATCTGAGCGTCATCTTCACCTCGTTCCAGGACCAGGAGACGGGGATCGACACGGATCCGCTCGTGACCACCCCGGCCGCCGGCGACTGGGGAGGCATTGTCATCCGCAACGACCTGGATCGTGCTGAGAACCGCTTCCTGTGGGACGAGCACGGCATCTTCCTGGACTATATCAATCACGCCGACATCCGTTACGGCGGCGGCAATGTGAAAGTGGACGGTGTTCAGCAGATCGTCAATCCGATCACTCTGAGTGAAGCGGCGCCGACAATCTCGTTCAACCAGATCACCAAGAGCGCGGACGCGGCGATCTCGGCCGACCCCAACAGCTTCCTGGAGTGGAACTATCACAGTCCGCGGTACCAGGGGGATGCCCCCTTCACGATTGACTACACGCGCGTCGGGCCCGACATCGATTTCAACAGGATCGTCGAGAACACGACCAACGGGTTGTTCATCCGCGTGACGACGCCGGCGGGCACCGCGACCAAACCACAGACGGTGACGGCCCGCTGGGACGACACCGATATCGTCCACGTGCTGGCTCAGACCCTGTTCATTCAGGGCACCCCTGGTGGTCCGATCCTGGAGGAGTCCCTGCCGCCGTCGGAATTGATCAGCTTGACCAGCCTGCCGGGCGGGAATCTCGCCGCCGGCCTCTACAACTACAAGCTCGTGTGGGTGGATGCCAACGGCAACGAGAGCCTTGCTTCCATCCCCACTCGGACGCTGCAGGTGGACGACGGCAGTCGGATCCAGCTGACGCAGTTGCCGCCGGCCCCCACGGGATTCATCGCCCGCCGGCTGTATCGCAGCGAGAGCAACGGGCTGCCGACCGGCGAGTACCGCCTGGTGGCGCAGCTCAACACGTCGTCCATCACCTACACGGATGTCGGCAACCCGGGAGGGATTCTGCTGGATCAGAGCGGCGCGGCGGCGAACCTGCGGCGGGCACGGCTGGATGCCAGCCTGGTGATCGATCCCAACATCATCGTCAAGCTGGTCGGGGCCCGAATTGAAGTCGGCATGGGCGCCCAACTGGTCGCCGAGGGACGCGATGGGCAACAGGTCATCTTCACCTCGAAGATGGACGACGAGTTTGGTGCGGGAGGCACCTTTGACACGGGGAACGACGGCGCTGCCGTGGCAGCGGCCCCGGGCAACTGGGGGGGCATCTTCGTGAGCCCGACGGGCAGTGCGAGCATTGACTACGCGCTGTTCACGTTCGGCGGAGGAGAGGTGCCGGTCGAGGGTTCGTTCGCCGGATTCAACGTGCTGGAAGTGCACCAGGCGGATGTCCGCGTGACCCGCAGCATCTTCGAGAAGAACGATGACGGCGTGGGGGGACAGGCCCCATCGCACCGGTTTGGCCGCGGTTTCAACGACACCGGCACCATCTTCATCCGCGGGGCGCAGCCGGTCATCGTCGACAATATCATTCGCGACAATCTGGGGGCCGTCGTCAACGTGAACGTCAATGCCCTCGATCATTCGCTGGTCAGCGACCCCGGACGCTCCACCGGCCTGCTGGATCGGGCAACGGAAGTGCGCGATAACCAGGGTCCGCTGGTAAAGTTGAACCAGCTCGAGAACAACGGCATCAACGGCATGATCGTGCGCGGCGAGACGCTCACCACCCAGAGCGTCTGGGACGACACGGACATCACGCACGTCGTCTTGGACACGATCTACATCTCCGACTTCCATACCTATGGCGGACTGCGGCTCGAGAGCAATGCCACCGAGAGTCTGGTCGTCAAGCTGTTCGGGCCCACGGCCGGGTTCACCGCGACCGGGCGGCCGCTGGACATCGACGACCGGATCGGCGGCATCATCCAGGTAATCGGCCAGCCGGGCTCGCCGGTGGTCTTCACGTCGCTGCGCGACGACACCACGGGAGCCGGGTTCCGCGTGTCGGACGGCATGCCGCAGACCGACACGAACAACGACGGCAGCGCCACGCTGCCGGGACCAGGCGACTGGCGCAGCATCCTGATCGACCAGTACGCGCACGACCGCAACGTTGACGTGTACGTGGAATCCGAGG
>Ga0123333_10002507_pt1 | contig 18592 bp, 10 predicted proteins | sample BioC12SIPDNA_3_FD_89957 | JGI IMG/M metagenome (GOLD analysis project Ga0123333, IMG submission 89957) | Anaerobic biogas reactor microbial communites from Washington, USA - Biogas_R2_B C12 SIP DNA | ecosystem: Engineered > Bioreactor > Anaerobic > Unclassified | place: Washington, USA... | reverse complement strand
TCCCAGCCCGATGGCAATGGCTATGAACAGAAACATCAACTCTTCCGGCTCTTTGATCGCCGTACGAAAGCGCACGATCGACAGTGCCCCCACAAGTCCCAAGGAGAGCGCCAACGAGGACTTCACTACGGAGATAACGATTCCCGTCGTCAGAGTAAGGACGGGCATGAGGCTCGCTAGCCTACGTCGGTTCCCTAGAACCCGACCATAGGCGCGGTAGTACCAGGCCACTGCCACGCTCAATAGAAGCCCCAAGAGCATATCGAGAGCAAACGTGACAATCGGCGCCGCAGACACAGGTAGAGTCTGATCCATACGGTCAACACCTCAAAGTGTGGTTGTCGTTCCACAGTGCGCGAGACTGAAGTGTAGCATAGACCGGGCTGTTGACAACAAGGGTCGTGCGATTACCATGCAGCTGACGGCCGAAATCACACTACCCCTTGAGGTGTGCATGAAGAGACTTGGACACAGCCGCTGGTTCTACAGCACGCTCCTTCTGGCGCTCGTATTGGCCTTGGCAATTGGGTCGGCTGTTCTGGCGCCAGGGGGACAGGTCCACGGACAGATCACCGGCAACAGCGCAGATGTCATCCCAGCTACCGTGCACCTGTACATTGGGAACGATGAGGCCGCCTGGCGCGAGTCGGTTCCGATGTACACTGATCCTCCCACCTTCGACTTTAGCCTGGAAGCCGAACGGATCGACATCCCGTTGCCAACGACACTAGGCTCCACAGACGATAGCTTGTCCCATGTGCCATTCCGCCCAAGTGCCGGCACAGACCTGGCAAGCACTACCGGACCCTTCCTGACCTATAGCGCCGCCTTCGGAGGGCAGAGGCGGGATGAAGGTTGGGGTATCGCGGTCGATAGAATCGGCAACATCTATGTCAGCGGCATCACCGAATCGGCGGACTTCGCCGGCATCAGTGGGTACACTGGTGACAAGGACATCTTTGTGGGCAAGTTCAGCCCCTCAGGATTGCTGGTGTACCTGACCCTCATCGGCGGCCAATCGGGTGAGGAAGGCAATGCCATTGCCGTTGACGACTACGGCAACGCTTATATCGCCGGCGAGACCTTCTCCTTGGACTTTCCGGTGCTCAATGCTTGGCAGCCCTACTTTGCAGGCTATGAAGAGGCCTTCCTGATCAAGCTCGATCCAGACGGGCGACTGAACTACGCCACGTTCGTCGGCGGAAGCGGTGCTGACGAGGTCAACGACATCGTGGCGGACAGCGTCGGCAACGTCTACCTTGGCGGCGAGACCTACTCGGACGATTATCCATTGATGAATCCCTGGTCAGCAGACGCCTTCGGACCAGAGGATGAGGACGGGTTCATCACGATATTCAATGCCGAGGGCGATATGGTCTATTCGACATTGATCAGCGCGCCCAGCCGTGACCAAGTCTTTCGCATTGCCGTGGGTGCCGATGGTCACGTCTACGCGGCCGGGATGACGTCCTCCCCGAACTTCCCTCTCGTGAATGCCTTCCAGACGGCCTATGGCGGCGATTGGGACGATTGCTTCGTTCTGAGACTCAATCCGTGGAACAACACAATGATCTACGCGTCCCTCCTCGGCGGCAGCGGCCGGGACGAGTGCTGGGGACTCGCAGTCAACAGCGAAGGCGAAGCTTACGTGACCGGACACACGCTGTCACCGGATTTCCCGCTGGTTGGCGCCACCCAGCCTAGGCTGGCAGGGCAGGAGGATGCTTTCGTTGCCAAGATCGCGCCTGCTGGCGCGTCGTTGATCTTCTCCTCCTTCCTGGGCGGGTCACTCGGCGATCGCGCCCGCGACATAGGGCTCGACACCGGCGGGAACATCTACATCACGGGCGAGACGGAGTCAGTTGACTTCCCCATCACCGGTGCCCTGCAACCCAGCTACAATGGAGCGATGGACGCCTTCGTTGCTGTGCTTGCCCCCTCCCATCAGTTGGCCTATGCCTCGTACATCGGCGGATCGCAGTATGACCGTGGCTACCGACTGTCAGTCGATGACGCCTGGGTGGTTCACATTGCCGGCGGTACGGCCTCAGACGACTTCCCCGTAACACACACCGTCGCGCCCAACGGGGGACAGACCGATGCCTTTGTGATGGCCTACGGACTGATCCCCACCCCGACTCCTACGCCGACGCCAATCCCTTACGCCGCAGCAGAGATTGGGCCAGAGGGGGGGGCTGTGTGGATGAGCTATCCCGGACATGTGACGCTCTTGACCGTTCCGATGGGCATTCTCACGAGCCCCGCGGTCTTCACGCTTACATATGAACACCGCGCCGACGTCCCAACAGATCTCACCGGGGTGAACCACTTCTTCCGGCTAGATTCCAGCCTCGCACCGGCTTTTCAGGTGGCACCCTATAGACTCCCTGACGGCCTATCACTGGCGCTGGGCTTTGAGCCCGGGCCAGTCATCGAGGATACGGTCACCCTGTATCATCTGGTGGCCAACACGTGGACCACGGATACCATCACGGTAACGTCACGACAACCACGCTATCTCCAGGCCAGTGTAGAGTGGACCGGGGTCTACGGTCTGATGGGCGAGAGCAAGCGCGTCTTCCTCCCGGCGCTTCTGAAGAGTAGATAGAGCGCCCCCGCAGCGGTCTCTCATTCGTGCGGCGCCTGCGAACGCAGGCGCCGCGCCATACAGCCCAGCCGATAGAGTTGCTGCCCGGAGTTCAGCGCGCCGGGTGACACAACAGTGACTGTCCCCAAGCAGGCCTCGTCCAGCGACTCGCACGCTGTAGGATCGACCCGCCAGTCTCTGATGTGATCATTGCCTCCGCGCCCAACAAACACCGCGCCGTCGTCACTCCCCAGACGATCGAATGGCACATCGAAGACAACGCCGTCGGCCAGGATACCGAAGGAATAAGGCGTCACCTGCTGCCCTTCGGCGACAAAGTCCACACCGACGTCGTCGCTGAAGGCCATCGTGGGGCCCGGTGCTAGGAGCGCCAGGTTGTCATCCTGCGTTCCCAGGCCAAAGCCTGGGTCTGTGGAAACATCCAGCGTGCCATTTCCCACGTAGAGGATCAGGCGCCGGTCGACCGCGTTCAGATCATCAGCCGGGAAAGCGGCCGAGTTGGCGTCAGACTCGGTCGCCACAATCAGAATCACAGTGCCACACGGCACTTCGGCCAGGGCGTCGTCATCGGGAAAGATGAGCGAACCCTCGGCGACACCTGTCTTGCTATCATTATCGGTTAGCCGCCAACCACGGAGGTCAACCGGGGCGGCGCTGCGGACCAGCAGTTCAATCCAGTCGCCTTCCAGCGGCCGGTATCCCAACGTGGGATACTCAGTACCGTCGTCGTTGATCCATATTTCGTTGATTAGCACGTCATCCGGATAGGGCCCAAGCTCGTCCTGTCGCCGTTGCCCAAACTCGGCCGTCAAGACCACCGGCTGGTCGAGTGTGACTGTGATGGCCGTAGACGTGGCGTCGCTGGCACCCGACCAGCGAGAGAAGCCATAGCCGGGTTGCGGAACCGCAGTCAGGGTGAGAGCCGTCCCTGGAACGTACTTGCCCTGCCACTCCGACGCTCCATCAAGAACACGGATCCCATCGACGTACAGCGACCCGGTCCCCGGAGGTATGACGCGGAGGGACAGTGCGGCAGACATACCAGACTGGTCCGCTGTCACGCCCCAGCGCGCCTCGTAAGCCGCCTGAAACGCACCGACCTCCCGACTCCAGGGAGGCACGGCGGGCCATCGCGTTCGTTCATGGTCGAAGCTCGGGGCCAGCGCGCTCTCCAGCGGGCCGACGTACGTCGCGACTGAGCCGGGGTCGAGGATCGTGCTCGCGAGATTGGCGGCGCGGCGCTCAAAGCGTTCGCGATATTCTGGGTTCTTCAGCAGTGCCGCCAGTAGCAGGTCGAAATCCGCCCTCCGCGCCCTCTGAGTCGCGGCGCCCTCAAACACCCAGAACCATCGTCCTCCCTGCGACCTCACCGTGATAAGCGCCTCTGGTGGAAAGTCGAAGTGTCGATAGAGAATGGCAAAGTCGGTGAAGTTGTCCAGATCAATGCGGGCCGCGAACCACGCCAGGGTGTCCGGCTCGGCCATATCCCCATCGCCGGCTCGGTCGATCAAAGCGTCCCAGTCATCATCCAGACCATCGCGCGGATTGCCCTCCTGCAAGACATCGACGCCGGAGAATCCGTAACCATCTGACAACATGAAGCGATCAACGCGCTCGGTCAGACGATAGAGCCCCCAGGACGAACCGTTCACGAACACCCACATAAACCGGCCCTCGGCTACTGGGAGGCCCAAAGCCTTCGCGACGCCGCTCACGACCTGATCGCGCAGCAGAGTCCACACCACGCCGTGCTCGCCCGCCTGCAACGTAAGCCGTTTGTAGCTCTGATCCTGCGCCGATTGGCGCGCATGGGCCGGGAAGAGCGGGACCGCTAGCCGGTCCACACCATAGGACTCTCGTGCATAGAGCCTGAGGGACTGCTTCGGTACATCAGGCGGCAAATCGTCGTGCATGCGAATCCCAAGCGGCAGTTGGTGGACCTCACCCCCAAGGAAGAACGTTGCGTGGATCGGCCGCTCCCACTCCGATCCTCGCCACGTTGGGTTTGCCAGAATGCCTATGTCAGCATCCCATAGGTCGTTAGGATCAGCAACAATCGACAGCACGGGTAGCTCGGGCACCATTCCGACAATGTAAGAGGCGGTCAGGAGGGGCCCAACGGCGTCACCGTAGATCTCAACCGCCCTTAGAATGCGAACGCCGGGGAGCGAGCGATCGAACCGAATCTGGCCTTGGTACGGCGTACCGACTGCTGCCGTTGGTATGGTGCCATCGACCGTAACCGCAACTTGGCCCCGCGCCCGGTACGGTTGCAGCGTTATGGCTACCCCGCTCGGGTAGATACCGGCTTCAGGCGCGACTCGCAGCGAGATGAGCTCCTCTCCTGCCGTCGGGCCGACCTCTGAAATCCGCTCCACCCGATCAGCTAGCACGACCACGAGCCCTACGGCCGCGGCCAACAACAGGAACAGCGTGAGTGTATGCCAACGCTTCATGAAACGAACCTAGCGGACAGCGAATTCATGGAGCACTATGCGATCATCGGGCACGCGTGCACCATCGCCGTCGTAGACCGGCGACCGCGTAGCTGATTCTTCGATGTAGAGACCCACAACCAGCGTATAGTCCCCTCGTGCCAGATCCTCGACTGGCGCTATCAAATGCTCGTCGCGGATGAAATCCCCAGGCTGCCACCGGGCGGTCGGATATAATCCGAACACCGGGAAGCCATCAGACTGCGCCGCCAGTGTGCCGTCCTTCCTGAGCACGTGGATGAACACCTTGTAGTTATCCGCTATCTCCCCAACAGTTGTCCACAGCAGGGTCACCCGCACGTCTTCGCCGGGCTGCACACGTGAGGGCGCATCAAAGCCGACCAACTTGATGGGCCCCTGAGCAGTATCCAGCCGGTAATCGGCGGCAAACTCGGTAGGCGTAGGCGCACGGGCCACATCAGGCGGGTGCGCCACCTCTGCCAAGAGCAGCTCCTGATCGGCCACATCGCCGTCCCCCAGCACAGGGACCGGACGACCGCTCTGCTCAGTGAGGCCGATTCTCAGGGCATAGTCTGCCTGCGGTAGATCGTCGGGGATCGTCACAACGTACCGCTGTGCCAGTCGAGCATCATCCCAGATCAAGCCCGAAGGCTGGAACGACGCCTGTGAACGGTACCACTCCCGATTGTCGCTCTCAGCGACGAGCCGCAGGGTCGCCCTGAGCCCACTGTAGTCTCGACCAGGAACGTCATCCCACAACAAGGCCACATACAGGGGCAGGCCAGGCGTGAGGGTCGTACTGCTCAACCGGTAGCCCCTCAAGACGACAGCATCGGTCGCGAACTCACCCGGCGCGGGCGAGTTAGCTCCCCGGTCGAAAGGCGAAGGGCTATAGGCGAACAGTGTGAGCGCGACAGCAGTCGGGTAGACACGGCGCGACACAGCGACCGGCTCATAGCGCTCATAGAACCAGGGTTGGCCCCGCAAGCCATCCCACACAAGGCCTTCGCGCCCGACGATATAGTCGGGACGATGCGCATCCAGCAGTGCAAGAAGCTCGAAGGCGTCCACCCCGGAGGGGATCGCCAGCGTCGACCTGCCATCCAGACAGGCAACATCTGATTCGGCAAGTGCAATGACTTCAGACGGCAAAGCGTAAGTCGCCAGCCATGCAGACAGGTCGAGGTAGGCGCTGTCCCAAGGACAGCGCCCGCAGCCGCTACACAACCCTAGCAACACAATCCCTGCAAGAAGGAAGCACCCAAGCGGTGTTCGCATTGTCCAGCACATCATCTCCCGGCGCCAATCTCACCTGCGCCGATCTGCTCGCGTCCAGACAAGAGTATACCATTGCCGAGTTCAGGCAACTGCCGCCCATCCCCCCGCCTCTGTGCAAACACACACGCCTCAGGCAACCCAGCTTTCGCCGAAAACTCCTGGGATATATGTCACGAACCGACATATACTCGTCCTACCATGACCGGGTATAGAATGTTAGTTCTATTCCGGGGCGGGTGTGCCCCACGATGTTGACCGTGGTATAATGACCGTTTGCGCTCCTTGCTGAGATACGGTGTGGAAGGACAAGGCGATGGAACCCCAACAGATCACGATTCGCGGCGCGCAGCAGCACAACCTGAAGCACATCGATGTCACGATCCCTCGCAACAAGTTCGTTGTGCTTACCGGTGTGAGTGGAAGCGGCAAGTCATCGCTGGCTTTCGACACCATCTACGCCGAAGGCCAGCGACGGTATGTCGAGAGCCTATCGTCCTTCATCCGCCAGTTCCTGCGCCAAACCGAGAAGCCCAAGGTCGACTACATCGGGGGGCTCAGCCCCGCCATCGCGATCGAGCAAAAGGCCGTGAGCAAGAACCCGCGCTCCACCGTCGGCACCGTAACCGAGGTGATGGACTATCTGCGCATCCTCTTTGCGCGCGTCGGCATCATTCACTGCCCCCAGTGCGGACGGCGCGTCCAGGCACAGAGCGCCCAGCAAGTGGCTAACCAGATCTCTGAGCTACCGCCGGGCACGCGCCTCCAGATCCTGGCGCCGCTGTTGGCGGAGCGCAAGGGCACCCACCGTAACCTCATCGCCTCGCTGCGCCGGGAGGGTTACCTGCGGGCGCGGATCGACGGCGTGCCCGTCGAGCTCGACAGCAGCATCAAGCTCTCCAAGACCAAGCAGCACACGATCGAGCTTATTGTCGACCGGCTGGTGGTGCCCGATAGCGTGGATGCCGACTTCGCCACCCGCCTGATGGACAGCGTCGAGACGGCGCTGAAGGCTGGCGAGGGCAATCTGCTTGTGGACCTGGGCGAGGGCAGCGAGCTGCTCTTCAGCGAACACCACGCCTGCCCGCACTGCGGGATCAGTTTCCCGGAGATGACACCCCAGCTCTTCAGTTTCAACTCGCCGATCGGCATGTGTCCCGAGTGCAATGGCCTCGGTACCAAGCTGGAGGTTGATCCGGCGCTCATTGTCGCCGACCCAACGATCTCAGTCCTTGACGGGGCGCTGCGGTGGTACGGCAACATCCGCAAGAAGAACAACAAGTGGCAGATGCACCAGGTAGCCGCGATCGCGTCTCACTACGGTGTCGACCTGGAGCAACCGTGGCAAGAATTGCCCGAAGCGTTACGGCACGTGCTCTTATACGGGTCCGGCGACGAACGCATTCACTTCGAGTACCATTCTGAGGGCCAGGACAGCTCGTGGTCCGGCGAAAGCACCCGCCCGGTCAGGGGCATCATCTTCCACATCAACCGCCTCTTCCACCAAACCAAGTCAGACTACACGCGGCGTTGGTATCAGAGTTTCATGAGCGAACAACCCTGTGCTGTCTGTGGTGGCGCGCGGCTACGGCCCGAGGCGCAGGGCGTCAAGGTCGCCGGCGTCACCATGGTCGATGTCGGCTCGATGACCATCGACGAAGCGCACACGTGGATCACGTCGCTCTACAACACGCTTACCGGTGAGGCCTTCGAGATCGCCGGCGAGGTGCTCAAGGAGATCCGCGACCGCCTGCGGTTCATGCTAAACGTCGGGCTGCACTACCTCACCCTGGATCGATCGGCGCCCTCCCTCTCGGGTGGGGAGTCGCAACGTATCCGCCTGGCGAGCCAGATCGGCTGCGGCCTGGTCGGCGTGCTCTACATCCTGGACGAGCCGTCGATTGGCCTGCACGCCCGCGACAATGAGGCGTTGCTGGAGACCCTCACCCAACTGCGTGACATGGGCAACACCGTCCTGGTGGTGGAACACGATGCTGAGACCATGCTGACCGCCGACTGGATCGTCGATCTCGGCCCTGGCGCAGGCGTCCTCGGCGGCGAGGTCGTCGCAGCAGGCACGCCGCAGGCCATCATGCGCCATCCCGACTCGCTGACCGGCCAGTATCTCAGCGGGCGCCTTAGCGTCGTCACGCCGACGGAGCGCCGACGCAAGCCGGTCAATGGCAGCCTGGTATTGCGCGGCGCCAGCCTGCACAACCTCAAGCGCATCGACACGCGCTTCCCGCTCGGGCTCTTCACATGCGTCACCGGCGTGAGCGGCAGCGGCAAGAGCAGTCTGGTGGCCGAGACGCTCTATCCCCTGCTCGCCCGCGAGCTCAACCGCGCCGACACACGCCCAGGACCGTACGCTGCGGTCGAGGGCCTGGAGCACCTAGACAAGGTCATTATGATCACGCAGGATCCTATCGGCCGCACCCCGCGGTCAAACCCGGCCACGTACGTCGAGGTCTTCAACGAGATCCGCACCGTCTTTGCCAGCACGCCCGAGGCCAAGATGCGCGGCTACCAGCCCGGTCGCTTCAGCTTCAACGTCAAGGGTGGGCGGTGCGAAGCCTGCAAGGGCCATGGCAAGAAGCGCATCCAGATGCACTTCCTGCCCGACGTGTGGGTCACCTGCAAGGAGTGTGAAGGCACGCGCTTCAATCGCGAGACGCTCCAGATCAAGTACAAAGGCAAGTCGATCGCCGACGTGCTCGACATGGACGTCCAGGAGGCGCTGACGTTCTTCGAGGCGCATCCAGCGATCTCGCGCCAGTTGCAGACCCTCCACGACGTAGGACTGGACTACGTCAAACTGGGGCAGAGCGCCACGACGCTGAGCGGCGGCGAGGCACAACGTGTCAAGCTGGCTAAGGAACTAGGGCGCGTCGCTACGGGGCGCACGCTCTACATTCTCGACGAGCCCACCACGGGATTGCACTTCGCCGACATCCAGAAGCTGCTGGACGTCCTGCACCGGCTCACCGATGCGGGGAACACCGTCGTCGTCGTCGAGCACAACCTCGACGTCATCAAGACCGCCGACTGGATCATTGACCTGGGGCCGGAGGGCGGAGATGCTGGCGGGTATGTGCTCGTGCAGAGCACGCCCGAAGCTGTTGCGCGACACGCCGAAAGTTACACCGGGCAGTTCCTGAGGGCAGTGCTTGAGGAGACCGTTCAGCCGATTCGGGATGAACTTACGTCCGTGGCATATGCCACAGAGCAGATCCTTGCCCCGAAGTGATACCGCCACCAGATGGGCGCAAGTAGCGCGACGCCCCGGAGTTGCCACCCGTTCGGTGCGGGCAGACGACTGTGCCATTCCGAGGCGATGTCAGGCCCTACTCGCGACACAGCTGGCGTCAGCGGACGAGAAGAGCCTGAGTCTCTCCCGGCAAGTGATACCGTTACTTGCGGGTAAGCAGCAGCGCTACGGCACCACCAATGACCAGAGCTGCTCCAGCGAGGAGTAGCCAGGGTACGGGACGCCTTGTGCCAGCGCCGGAAGGTGCCTCGGGGTCGAGTTGGTCGCCCTCGTCGGTCGGCTCGGTCACCGCTGGAGACTCAGACGTCGCCACGATCTCGTCTGTCGGAGGCACCGTCGCTGTTGGCGTCGACGTGGCCGAGGGCATCGATGAAGGCGTGGGCGTCGGACTGCCGGTACCCCGGACGGTCTCGGTCGCAGACGGAGTCGGCGTTGGTGACCCTTCCCCACCCCCATCGTCAGGCGTCGCGGTCGCCTGGGTTCGCGTTGCCGTGGGCAGAGGCGAGGGTTGGGCAGATTGCTCCGGCGTGTCGGTCGCCGTAGGGGCTGCGCTGGTTGGCTCTTGTGGCTGGGGGGAGTCCGTCGAGGGCGGGGGGGGTGTTACCGGCGTAGGCACAGTCTGAAGCCTATGCCGATGAATCGGCATAGCCCACGCGACAGGCATCGCGCTCAGCGCGATCACAACGCCGCCAACGAGTATTGCCAGCCACAGCTTGATCCCTGTCAATCTCATAGCTTTCAGTCCTCCGCAGTTCGATATTGGACCTCGATGCCCACGTCCCTGCTGGACGCGAACTCGAATGTCAGAGTTCCCTCGCTCGCGTCTGTTGGCTCGGGAAGCACGTGCAGCACCTCCGCAGCAGGGGTAAGGCGCAGATGCACGCTGCCTGTTAGCGTGCGAATGCCTGCCTGTTTCTGTATCGTCAGGCTGTAGACACACACCCCATCCGCCCCGCAGGTCACGACCTCCGGCGGCAGCGCGTAGCTGAAGGTCAACTCTCGTTGAGATGCCCTGGGCACCAGCACCGCCTGACCGAACACCATATAGATCGCTTCGCGCGCCGCAACGGCCTCGCCGGGCCAGGCCCGCCCCGTGTCCAGGTACTCCGCCGCTATCGGGCTGTCGCTAGCGCTCAACAAGCTAGCGCCCCCGGGCGTGTAGAGGCGTGTATAGGCCCAGTAACACCGCTCCATCATGGCCGCATAGGACGGATCATAGCGTGGCGCGTGGCTGCAGGGAGCGCCGTCCTGGCTTAGGTTCCTATACAACAGGTGCACTGTGGCGCGGGGCGGCCCCACCGCCAGATCCACCTCGTAGTGCATTGACCGGACGATGCTCGCGCTGGCCTTGTTGTACCCAACGTTGGCCTCCACGACCATCAGGTAGTCGCGGTTCGCCGGGGCGATTCTGCCGTCCCACCCCCTGCCCGCGAGCACCTCGGCCAGCGCCGCGTCGTTGACATACACTTGAATGTGCCGTTGGTCCAGCAGCTCCAGCGCCACCTGTCCCAGCGCTACGAAGTCAGTGTCGCCCGACTTCACACGCTCAATCGCTGCTTGCGCCATCTCTCCCATGAAGTCCTTGCGCTGTCGCCACCAAGCCACATCGATCTCGCCGCTGTCCGGCTCCCATGACGCGTGCATGTAGTCCACCAGATCCTCGCCTGTCAACGGTTCATCGGCATCGGGCAAGCTGACGGGGCCCAGGGCCCCAAACAATGCCTGTACAGCCCACTGATCAACAGCGATTACGCCGTGGACCTCTACAGGATGTCCAGGTCGATAGAGCGGCAGAGCATCCCGGACAGCGGTCGGAAAGTCAGGAGACCAGTTGCTATCCCGGAACACCCACAGTTGTAGGCCCATCAGGTCGCGGAGGGGTTGCGGCGCGCCGGGATAGGGCTGCGTGAAGTCATCTACAGCATAGCCATCCCTGAACGTCATCGATACCACATCTCCTGCAGCAAGACGTACCTCGCCGACGCCGGAGATGAACCCACCGCCGGGACGGAGTTCATCTTCGTTGAGCGCCAGCACCAGATAGGTCCTCGGTTGATCATACCCCAGGAGCGACGGGATGGTTGGAACAGACTGCAGGCCGTCAGAGAGCAGTGGCAGGACTTTTCCAAGTTTCTCCATCGGTCCACGCGCCCGAAACGGTAGATCCGCCACGGCGATGTCAGCATGGGCATCGGCGGCGATTGAGGCCAGCCGCCGCTTGCACGCGAGATCCTCGGCTAACGCGACCGATACATCGGGCACCAGACTCTGTACCGATTCGCCTTGCCGGTAGCCCTCGAGTGCAGGTTCCACATCGCGCCACAGAAGGACAGCGACCTCGGACAGGGCGTCCGCCATGTCGAGAAGACGTGGCGCCTGCCGAAGCAGCGGCCCGACGCGCGGCAACCAGTCAAGCCGCGCCGCCCCCGGCAACAGCCAACCGGTATTGTTACGCAGGGTCACTACATCGCGCCGCACATCGGCGACCAGATCCCCTACATCGGCAGGATCGACCGCGGTAAGGCCACCTTCGGAAAGCTGCTCCACCCGAGCCAGTTGGCCTATGAGCCCCGTCGCCGCTCGATACGTAGTGACTACCCAGAGCACGATCAGCAACGCGCCAACAACAAGCAACGCAACCCCGATTCGTCGCACAGACACAGCCTTTAGCGACACAGCAGTTCCCCCTGCACATCGATCTCACACAGAGTACGACCCTGAATGACCAGCTTCTCCGGCTCGCCTGCCGCAACGCCCCGCACCTCCGTTAGGTACGCTTGGTAGAACGGATAGGGCAGCAGGCGTTGGTCAACCACGAGCAGATCGTCTCGAAGCCCCAGCGCTTCCGTAGCATACCACAGAGCGAAAGTATGCTCATCCTCTCGTGTCACCACGACAGCCTGCGCTGGGACCTTGGGTAGAGTTGCGTCCAACCATTGCCGAGCATCATTGCTGCGGCGTAGATTCATGTTAGGCCAGTTCAAAAGCAGCAGAGCAGCCGGCAGCACTATCGTAAACGCCTGCGGCACGCCCCTCCCCACAGCCCACTGCAACCCGTGCCCAAGAGCAACAGCCAACAGCGGCAGGAACGCCACTAGATAGACCCATGAGTCAGCCGAGTTGTAAGTGATTGCGTACACCGACGCCAAACCAAACGTCACCGACAGGCCGATCGCTTCCAGCCGGGTACGCCGCCAGAGCTGAGCCAGCCCGACACACGCCAGGAGCAACCCTGGGGCTGTGAACTGCCGGCTCAGAAGCGCACCCCAGGCAACGAGTCGCCGAGGCCAATGAACCAAGGGCAGAGCGAACGCGTTCCCCCAGTAGAGCCTTGCGCTTACAAAGTCAATCCATGCACCCAGTGACCGGAGATCGCCCCACGGCTGTGGCCACACCCCTCTGAACACGAGCAAACCATAGGGTACGAGCCCAAACAGCCATCCAGCAAGAAGCGCCCGCCACCTGATGCCACGCGACAACAGAATCGCCGGCGCCAACAACGCAACCGTCAGGTGCGTTGAGACCGCCAAACCGAAAGCCAGGCCGGCCCCAAACCAAGCCCCCACACTCCCCTTCTGGCGAGCAAGCACAGCAAGAAGCACGGCGATACTGGCCAGCAGCGCAGCCATCGTGTAGACCTCGGTGATCACAGCTTGAGACCACACCCAGGACGCAAAGGCTCCTGACAAGGCCGAGCTACTGGCGACCCACCCACCACACCCGGCGGCCATCACGATCGCTGTCACGATCGCAGCCGTGCCTGCCGCGGCAACTGCGGACAGGCCGTTCAACGCAGTAGCGGGGTCACCACCGACCAGCTTCAGAAAACCGCTTGCCACCGCAATGTACACAGGAAATCCCGGCGGATGAGGCACCCGCCCGGTTACTGCCGCCGCGATCAGGTCTCCGCCGTCAGATCCCCAGTGCGACCAAGTGAGCGAAGGGGCCAGAGTTAGGCCATAGACAATGAGGCTCACTCCAGCGACCATCGCGCATACGAGAAGGTCTCGCCGCCGCATTGCTGCGGTGGGACCAACCTGTACGGTCATTGTCTTCCGCCCAGCGGCTTCCACGAATGCACAGCCAGGCCAAGGGCCAGGCCCACGATCTGGACGAGTGCGCGCGAGAACGCTGCTAGCGGCCATATCGCGGCGACGGCATGGTCTCGCGGCCACACCCAGCGCACGAACGGGAGCGTCGTCGCGGCGAACGCGACCAGCATCGCGGCCGCAGCCACCCCGGACGGCCACCACAGCACGCTCACCACGCCGAACACAACCGCCAGCGCCGCCAACCCGAACTGCATCTTGAGCGCCGGGTCGGTGTGCGCATCGCCGGCGATCTTGTCAGGGTAACGTAGGTACAGCAACGCACGCCAATACCCGAATCGCATCTTGCGTCGCAGGTACACGAACAGCGATTCGGGATGAATGTGCTCCACCCACGCATCGGGCACGAACACCAGAAGGTGCCCCGCCCGCGCAAGGCGGAACGACAGATCAACATCCTCCGCGGATGGGACCGGGTAGTCCGTGCTGAACCCTCCCTCCGCCAACAACACCGACCTCCGATACGCCGCTGCATACGTATCGACGAAGTCGATGTGGGTAAGCTTTGCCATCCGTTCGTAGCGAATCTCAAACTCCAACTGGACGAGCCGCGGGATAAGTCCCTGCTGCCGCGTTCGGTAGGTGCCCTTGGCGCCAACGACCTTCGGATCGCTGAACGGCGCCACCATTCGTGCAATCCAGTCCGGCGACGGCGCGCAGTCCGCATCCGTGAAAAGCACAATGTCACCGTGCGCAACCTGGAGGCCGGCGTTGCGAGCAGCAGCCGCGCCTCCATGCCGCGCGCGTAGCACAATGTCGGCCCCAGCAGCCCGGGCCACATCACTTGTGCTGTCTGTTGATGCATCATCCACCACAATGATCTCGTAGTCTGACCGAGAAACCGTCTGATTCGCGACAGCCCGAACACAATCGCCGATCAGGTCCTGTTCGTTATAGGCCGGCACGACTACGGAATACCGCGGCACTAACGTATCGTCCATGTAAGATCCCATTTGTAGGAGTCTCTTAGTCAGATGCGGAAGAGCGATCCGAGGTTGCGTTCAGCACAGCCAATATCGCGGCTCCAACGAACGAGGGACCGACCACGACCACGTGGAGCACCAGGCCAATCGCCAACGCCAAGCTCGCGTCTACGCCGAAGAGCACCAAGCTCGCGACGCAGATTCCCTCAAACACGCCAACGCGCCCCGGCGTTGGAACGACAGCCCCCCCCAGCATCGATGTCGCCAGCAAGAAAGTCGCCCCCAGCACAGAATCAACCCCGAATGCGCGCATCACGGCCCAGTTCGCGGCCGCCCCCAATGCCCATGTTCCCATCGTCCACACGCCGGCCCAGAGAGATGCTTGGGGCTGGCGAACAGCATCCAGCGCCGCCACAAGCTGACGCAACTGTGGCATAGCTAGACGCCCGAGTTTGCCAGATAGACGCTGCAGCACCCGTGCTGTGAAGTCCAGGAGAGGTCGTTGCCAGTGCAGGCCGAGATAGAGCACGACGAGCGCGAGGCCCGAAATCAGGATGACGCCCCACGTCGATCGGACAAACCAATCGGGCAAGGGAACCATCACCAGCATGACTACGCCGGTCGCGCACAGCGCGATCAGATCCCACAGCTTCTCCAAGGCAATACTGCCGAGCGCCGGCGTTACCCCTACAGCATCGTGCCGGTTCGCCCAAACGGCTCGCGTCACGTCGCCGCTGCGCATGACCGGAAGACCGGTGTTAATGACCTGGCCCACCAGTAGCGCGGTGACCGCAGACCTCAGGGAAACGTCGTCACGATACAGCAACGCCTGCCACCTGCGACCACGCGTCAGAAAGGTGCCCAGAATGGCTGCGACACCCAGCCCTACCCAGCGGTAATCCGCCTCCGCAAGCGCCTCAACGACCGCCTGCCAGTCAAGGTTGGCCGCCAGCAGCCACACAACCAGGACTACCACAGCCACACCCACGCCCAGCCGCAGTATGTTGCGAATCGAGGGAGGCGCCGCGCCTCTTGTCTTGGCCACAGGTCGGTCGCTCATGGGATCATCGTCATCCAAGCACGGGCCAACTCAGTCCAGTTGCCCGAGGGGCCCACCAGGTCGCCCGTTGGATACTCAGGCATCCGGAGGCTGAACCAGCACCACCGCTGGACAAGTCGCCCACCATCTGTCGGGTCCCCCAGTGCAGAGTCTGCCGCCGTCAGCATGAAGCGCCACGTATCGCGCAGAAAAGCAGCCACTCTCTCAGGGGGAAAACCATAGTCTGGGGGCATCGGAACGCCAAACTCTGAGATGATCAATGGTAATCCGCCATACCCGCGTTCCGCCATCCACCGGCGGAACGCCCAAATCTGAGCCTCGAACGCCGCCAGGTTCCCCGAGTCCGAGATGGCGTACAGGACCCCCGTGTCGTCAGGAAGCCCTGGAGGTATGTCCACCCCCCAAGAATCCCGTTCCTCGCGAAGCATATAGTTATGGATATGCCAGGCGTCGGCAGGCAGAGGGACGCCATACAACTGCGAATATACCCCAAGCGCCTGATCGAGGTACCGCATGCGTAGCGCGGTCGGTTGTGCGATACCACCAGCGGCAACAACTGCCGTTGGATCGCCTGCCTTGATCGCCATATAGGCTTCGTGATAGAGCGCGGCATAGACTTCGGGCGTAACGTTGTCCTGCCACCGGACATCGGCTTCGTTCGAGATCAGCCACAAAGAGCCAGGCACACTGGCTGCCACCTGAGTCAACGTTGCCTCATCCGGATGCAGCGTACCACCGCCCATCCGCACCGTCTGTGCATACTCAACGCCGGACGATAGGGCCGCCGTGCTCCGTACGCTCCAATCCATCACCCAGCGCACGCCCAGCGGCTCCAAGTCCAGCGAGGCGGAAGCGCCCCCTGGAATCGAAACACCGATACGGAAGAGCTCATTGGAGGGAACTTGGAAGTCCACGGGAATCGGCTGGGGTGGCGTCTGCTCTGGCACAGTCATAGGTGTCGTAGTAGGCGTCAGTTCCACCTCCGCCGTGTCGATACCGGTCTCGGCTGGAGTGCTATCCACACTACTCCGAACTAGCACGGTCGGACCTGGTGTGGCCGTCGTCGCCGATCGTGCCGGGGTCGTCACAATCGGCTCTGCCGTCTGGATGGGGCTGGCCGACCGGGCTGGCTGTGTAGGAGTCGGCACAATCGGCTCTGGCGTGTTCGTGACGGTCGCCGGCCCTGGCACCGCTGGTGACGCAACAAGCGTTTCCATGTGCTGCGGCGACGGTGGTGTTGGAGTCAGGCTACCCACTCCCTCGAGCGGCGCTGATGCAGACTCTTGCATCGTGGATGTCGGCCACAAGCTCGAAATGCCTGCCAGTACCAGGATCGCGCCCACACCGACTGACGCATACCCGATCCAGCGCACCATCTTTCGACGGTTAGTCAACGCCGTCTCCCGCGCTCACACTAGAGGGAAGCAACTGGAGGGCCGGATCGCCCAGCAACACGAATCCCTGACGGGCACTCAGGGAGTCGGCTGCGCGCCACGCTGACAGCAACGCGTCGCCGACCGACTCACCCCGAGCAATCGACTGCTGGAAAGCTATGGCCATAGGCCGCTGTTCAACCGTTGTTGTCTCACCTGTTGGCCCAACGAAGGCCACAACGCCGCGAGGCGCACGTAACCATGCCTCGGCCAAGCCCGAACGGCTAGGGTGACCGAAGTTCGCAGATAGACATGACCAACTCACCACCACGGTCGGGCCAGACCAGCGTCCCGCATCCTCATACGTAAGCAGCTTTTCGTCGCCCAGCATAGGCAGACTACCATGGCCTACGTAGACCATGAGCCCGCTTCCTCCATCCAACCAGGCGAGAACCCGCTGTCGCGCGTCCGGCTCATCGACGCTCACCACCGCATCTGAAGGCAGCACGGCCACCAGATCGTCAACCAATCGCGCAAACTCAGGCGCATCATCGCTGACGAGCAACAGGCGAGATCCGGATTGCCACGCCGTGAGCTTAGCGACCATGTGTTTGAGTTCCTCCTCAGACGCTGCCGGCAGACGCCCCACAGCGACAAGTGGCTCGCCGCCGCCGCCACCAGCGAGTGCGGAATCAGACGCTGTGTGGCCAACAAAGGGTGTCCGAACCCAGGCAGTTGGCACCGATAACGATTCAGCCTCCCAGACCACACGCGGGTCTGCGGAGGCATCCCCGACCAATAGGACATATCGCAGCAAGCCGCTCGAGCTCAGCGCCCGGATCATCCCCTGGACTGCGCTTGGATGGGCCAGGCCTGTGCCGAACGTGTCATAGACGGCCTCTGGTGTCACTAGCTCTACGCTGAGGCCTCCGGATCTGCGCGCCTCAGCCAGTGGCTGCAGGATATCGTGGAATACTGCAGGCGCAACTATCAGGTATTCTACCTGGTCAAGCCCGGAAGACAGATCGGAGGCCTTCGCCCGTAAAAGATCCGGTGGGGGCGCCGCCCACGGAACCCCTAGCCACCCAACGTCGCCGTCGCGCTGAGGCAGATACGCCTTTGCCCCGTCGACAAGGACAGAGGCCTCATGTACGAGCCCGTCTGATCCAACCAACAACCCGACCAACGCTGTGGGATCCACGTTTGCGTCCGACAGCGACCAGCAAACCTGACCGGCCTCCTCCGCTGACCACGTCTGCCACACCTCACGGGCCTCCAGCGTGCGCCACCAGGCGATGCCAAAGCCATCAAGCCAGGTCAACTCGGCCTGGGCCTCGGTCTCCCCGGGCGCCATCACCTCCAGTCTATTCTCTACCATAGCCCGGTTGGATAGCGAAGCATCCCAATGCTCGACCTCTGCCCCATCCCAGAAGTGGTTCTCCACCACAGCGCCGTTCCAGGTGAGGCGTAGTTGGTGATCGGGGTCCGCTGGCATGCTGCTCTGTCCCCAGACCCTCATC
>Ga0123333_10002505_pt1 | contig 18604 bp, 15 predicted proteins | sample BioC12SIPDNA_3_FD_89957 | JGI IMG/M metagenome (GOLD analysis project Ga0123333, IMG submission 89957) | Anaerobic biogas reactor microbial communites from Washington, USA - Biogas_R2_B C12 SIP DNA | ecosystem: Engineered > Bioreactor > Anaerobic > Unclassified | place: Washington, USA... | reverse complement strand
GCCGAGACGCTCGTCGGCTGCGACAACGTCGAGGTCGTCCACGCCGACGCGCTGCGCTTCGACCTGGGTACCCTGCCCGACGGCGCCGTCATGGCCTCGAACCTGCCCTACAACGTCGCCACGCCCGTGATCGCGCGCGTGCTCGAGTCGACGCGCTTCGCCCGCCTCGGCTGCCTGGTGCAGCTCGAGGTCGCCGAGCGCATCGTCGCCGCCCCCGGCGACCCGGCCTACGGCGCGCTGTCGCTGCTCGTGGCCCACTTCGCGCGCGCTCGCATCGTGCGCGCGGTGCCGCCGGGAGCTTTCGTGCCGCCGCCGAAGGTCACGAGCGCCGTCGTGGCCATGGAGGTCGACCGCGCCGCCCGGCCGCGGCCCGACCTGTTCGCGCTCGTCCACTCAGGCTTCGCCCACCGCCGGAAGACCCTCAAGCGCAACCTCGTGATGGCCGGCTACGAGGCGGAGGCGGTCGACGCGGCGCTCGCCGGGCTCGGCCTCGACCCGCGGGTACGGGCCGAGCGCCTGGGCCTCGCCGAGTTCGGCGCGCTCCTCGAGGTTCTCGGCCCCGCGCCCCGCCGGCCCGGGACGCGCGCGCACCCGGATTAGAATGGCTCGGCAACCTAACGCGCTCGGCCCGCCGACCGGAGCACCGGTCCGCTGCCCGCGCATGCCGCATGGCCACGGCCATCGGAGCGGAGCCTAGATGCCCAAGTTCCTCGTGGTCGGCGACGCCACCGTCGACCAGATGTACTTCGTAAGCGAGTTCCCCGAGCCGGGCGCGGAGGTGAGCGCCCACCGCGCCGTGCTGGACGCCGGCGGCTCGGGGGGCACCGTGGCGACGGTCCTGGCACGCCTCGGCAACGACACGCGCCTCGCCGCCCGCGTGGGGACGGGCCCGTTCGCCGAGCTGGCGCTCAGGCACGCCGCCCGCGCCGGCGTCGACCTCAGCCTCGTGCAGCGCGACGAGGTCCACCAGACCTCCAGCGTCACGCTGATCGTCACCCCCGACGCCCAGCGCACGATGATCAGCGCCGCGGGCGCCAGCCGGTACCTCGACTCGGCCGCCCTACGCGCCGAGGACGTCGCCGACCGCGACGCGCTGGTGCTGAGCGCCTACTCCCTCATAGGCGGGCGTCAGAAAGAGTACGCCCTGCGCTGCCTGGAGCTGGCGCGCGAGCACCGCCTCACCGTGTTCGTCGACCTCGGCACGGGGGCGATCCACGCTCTCGGCCGGCGGCTCCTCGACCACGTAGTGGGCGCCGACTTCCTGCTCATGAACGAGTACGAGCTCTACGCGATCACCGGCGAGCACACGATCACGGCCGCGGTCGCGAGCCTGCACGAGGCCGGCGTCGAGAACCTCGTCGTCAAGGTCGGGGAGAACGGCTCGATCCTGTTCACCTCCGAGCTGTCGGAGCTCGTCGAGGCGCACGACGTCGACGGCGTCGTCGACAGCACCGGCGCCGGGGACTACTACACGGCTGCCTTCGCGCACGCGGTGATGAGCGGCTACGACCTCCTGTCCGCGGCGCGCATGGCGAACGTCGCCGGCGCGCTCAACACGACACGCGTGGGCGCGCAGGCGGTGGAGCTCGACGCCGGGCGGCTCGAGGAGGCCGGCGCCGCGCTGGCCACCGCGCCGGCGTGAGAACGCGTCGGGGCGTCTCCGCCCTCCTCGCCGCCTCGACCCTGGTACTGGTCACCGCCTGCTGCCCGCCCGCCGTGACGGGCGCGGGAGGGGAGGCCTTCACCGGCGCGGCGCGGGACGCCGGGACGCAGGACCGCGGCGCTGCCACGGTCGCCGCCAGCGCGGAGCCTCCCTCCGCGGGCGTACCGGCCCAGGCGACGGACGCGTCCCGCTCGGCAGTCGTCGCTCCGCTCCAGCCGGTGAGCGCCCCGGCGTCGTTCGAGGCGCGCTTCGAGGCCGCCTGGCGGCTCGTCGCCGAGCGCTACTGGGACCTGTCCGCCCTCGGCGTCGACTGGGACGAGGTCGGTGACCGCTACCGCCGGCGCCTCGCCGACGTGGGGAGCGACGACGACCTCTACGACCTGCTCGAGGCCATGTACGAGGAGATCGGCGACCAGCACTCGGTGTTCGTCCGGCCCGAGCGCGTCGCCGAGGTGAAGCGCACCTACGGCGACCTGCCCTGCCTGGCGGTCTTCGGCCTCGAGGCGTGGGCGCCGTCGGGGCCCGGCTCCCTGACCCCGGCGCGGACCGCGCCCGTCGGGCACGCGTGGGGTGCCGGCGCGGCCGCGTGGGCGCAGGCGCCGGACGACGTCGCCACCGACAGGGCCGGCCCTGTGGCCTACGGCGTGGCCGCCGCGGGCGAGCGCGTCGTCGGGTACCTGCGCGTCCCGGACCTCGCCTCGGACGGCGTGGCCGAGGGCGTCAGGCAGGCGACCCGGAGCCTGGTCCGCGCCGGCGCGGAGGCCATCGTGCTCGACCTGCGCGGTAACCCCGGCGGTCGGCTGGTGACGATGATGCAGGTCGCCGGCGTGTTCACGCGCGGGTTCCTGTGGCGCGCGGTCCTGAGCTGGTCGCTGCCCGTGCCCTACCCCGCGATCGGCGACCCGGTCACCGACCTGCCGCTCTACGTCCTCGTGGACGGGGACGTGCACAGCGCCGCCGAGGGCCTCGCCGGCGCGCTCCAGGAGAACGGCCGCGCGACGGTCGTCGGCGAGAGGACGGCGGGCAACGTCGAGGCCGTGCTGCCCTTCTGCCTCCGCGACGGCTCCCAGGCCTGGATCGCCACCGGCGTCCTCGCGCCGCTGCTGGGCGCCACCTGGGAGGGGCGCGGCGTCGAGCCCGACGTCGCGGTGCCCGGCGCGGACGCGCTGGCGGCGGTCCTGACGCGGCTGGAGGAGGGGCAGTGACTCACACGGTCGAGCGGGTCAGCCCGCACGTGTGGCGCGTTCCCGTCCCGGTCGCGACGCTGCCGCCCTACGACCACACCAACGCCTACGTCGTCGCCGACGCGGGCGTGGGCCTGATCGTCGACCCCGGCTCGCCGCTGCCCGAGGGCGCCGAGCGGATCGCCGGCGCGCTGGCGGAGGCCGGCGCGCGGCTCGTGAAGGGCATCGTCGTCACGCACGGCCACCCCGACCACTGGGAGGGGCTGCCCGCCGCCCTCGAGCGCTTCGACGCGCCCGCCGTGTACGTGCACGCCGCCGAGGCCGAGCGCGTCGCCGTCGCGGCCCACAAGGTGCTCGTCACCGCCGACGTCGTCCTCACCGTGGGCGGCCTCGCCGTCGAGCTGATCCACACGCCCGGACACAGCCCCGGCCACCTCTCGGTGGTGGTGAGGCCGCAGGACGGGACCGTGGAGGCCGCCCTCGCCGGCGACCTCGTGGCCGCCGGCGGCTCGGTGTGGGTCGGCAAGCCCGAGGGCGACGTCGGTGACTACCTCGCCAGCCTCGACCGCCTCGTCGCGATCGCCCCGCGCGCGCTCGGCGCGGGGCACGGGCCGCTCGTCGACGACCCCGTCGTACGCCTGCGGGAACAGCGCGCGCACAGGCTCGAGCGCGAGGCCCAGGTGCTGGCCGCGCTCGACGCCGGCCCGCTCGACGCCGCCGGGATCACCCGTCTCATCTACACCCACGCCGAGGGCCGGCTGCACGAACTGGCCCGGCTGTCGGTCCTCGCCCACCTCGAGAAGCTCGAAGGCGACGGCCGCGTCAGGCGCCTCGGCACGGGCGACGACGCGCCGTTCGCGCTGGCCTAGGCGGGCCGAGACGGGCGCCGCCGGCCGCCGACGACGACCCAGTCCGCCGACGGGCCGAGCTCAGGCCGACGCGAGCAGCTCCGACCTCAGCGCGCTCGGGTCGGCGGGGAGCGGCACGGCCCGTTTCTCGGCCCGCTCGAAGCGCGCCAGTCCCGGGTGGGGCGGCGGCACGACGCCGGTCGCGCGCGCGACCGTGTCGGGGAACTTCGCCGGGTGCGCCGTCGCCAGGACGACCGCCGGCCCTCCCCTGCCTCCCAGGCGCTCGCGGTGAGCGGCCTCCAGCCCCACGGCGGTGTGCGGGCAGGCGAGGTAGCCGAGGTCCGCGTGGGTCTCGCGCATCCGTTCCAGGGTGGCGGCGTCGCTGACGGCCTGGCCGGTCACGAGGTCGCGCAGGCCGTAGCCGCGCGCGGCGTAGAGCCGCTCGAAGTTGGACGGACCGCCGACGTCCATCGCGTTCGAGAGCGTCCTCACGCTGCCGGCGAACGCGTGCGGCTCGGCCGCGCCCGCGAGGAAGCGCACGAAGTAGTCGTTCGCGTTGTGCGCCGCGACGAAGCGCGCGGTCAGCGGGCCGAGCTGGGCGGCGAGCAGCCCGGCGGTGAGGTTCCCGAGGTTCCCGCTCGGCACTACGAACCACGGGTCCCGCTCCACGCCGGCGCGGCGGAGCGCGACCGCCGCCCACAGGTAGTAGACGACCTGCGGCAGCAGCCGCCCCACGTTTATCGAGTTGGCGGTGGAGAGGCGCAGGTCCGCCAGGCGCTCGTCGACGAGCGCGCCCTTCACGAGGCGCTGGCAGTCGTCGAACGTGCCCTCGACCGCGTAGGCGGTCACGCCGGGCCTGACCGCGGTGAGCTGCGCCTCCTGGACGTCCGAGACCTGGCCGCGCGGGAACAGCACGGCGACGCGGACGGCGCCGAGCCCGGCGAAGGCGTCGGCGACGGCGCCCCCGGTGTCGCCCGACGTCGCGACGAGCACCGTGGCGCTCTCGCCGCGGCGCGCCAGCGCGCGGTCCATCAGCCGCGCCATCGCCCTGGCGCCGACGTCCTTGAAGGCGGCGGTGGGGCCGTGGAACAGCTCGAGGACGTGGAGGCCCGGCGCCAGCGAGACGACGGGCAGCGGGAAGTCGAGGGCCTCGCGGAACACGGCCTCGACCTCGCCGGCCTCCAGGCCCAGCAGGGGCGGCAGGACCGCCGCGGCCACCTCGGCCGGGTGGGTGGCCTCGCGCCACGTCCCGTCGGAGGCGGGCAGCTCGGTGGGCAGGTAGAGGCCGCCGTCGGGCGCGAGGCCGGCGAGCAGGGCCTCCTCGAACGAGACCTCGGGGGCCAGGCCGCGCGTCGACCTGAACCCGACGCCGGAGGCGACGCCGGTGGCGCTCACGCCGCGAGCGCCTCCCCGCCCTCGGGCAGCTCGGCGCCTCCGCCCGCGGCCAGCGCGGCGGCGTGGTCGCGCGGCGCCGCCACGGGCGCGTGGCCGCGGCCGCCCGCCGCGGCGGCGATGACGTCCGACACGACGGCGGTGGCGGTGGCGCCGCCTCCGGCGCCCGGGCCGCGCACGACGACGGTGCCCAGCGGGTCGCCCCGGAAGACGAGCGCGTTCGACGGGCCCGACACGACCAACGGGTGGTCCCCCGGCAGCGACACCGGCCTCACGGCCGCGCGCCAACCCGCTGCGGTGGCGTACACGCTGGCGACGAGCCGCACCGCGCGCCCGCGCGCCGCGTGGGCCGCGACGACGTCGCGCTCCAGCCCCGCGATCCCGCTGGTGGCGCCCCGCACCGCGTCGAACGCCAGCCCGGGGTCGAACGCCAGCCGCGCCAGCAGCGCGACCTTGTGGGCGGCGTCGACGCCCTCGACGTCGAGGGTCGGGTCGGCCTCAGCGAAGCCCGCCTCCTGAGCGCTGCGCAGGGCCGACTCGTAGGTGGCGCCCGACTCCATCGCGCTGAGGACCACGTTGCAGGTGCCGTTGAGCACGGCGTGGAGGGACACCGGAGCGCAGCCCCTGAGCGCGCCGCTTAGGGCGCCGACGACCGGCGCGCCGCCCATGACGGCGGCCTCGGCCCAGACCCTGCCGGCGCGCAGGTGGGGCGCGAACTCTTCCCAGCGCTCCGCCAGGGCGGCCTTGTTAGCGGTCACGACGGCGGCGCCGCGGGAGAGGGCGGACAGCGCCAGGTCGGCGGGCTGGCCGGTGCCGCCGGCGACCTCGACGACGAGGTCGGCGTCCGCGACCACGGCGGGGTCGTCGGTGACGAGCTCGCGCCACCCGTCGAAGGCGCGCGGGCGCGCCGCGTCGCGGACGAGCACGGCCCGCACGTCCACCTCGCCCCGGGAGCCGAGCAGCCTGACGACCTCGCTCCCGACCGTCCCCCCGCCGATCACCACGACACGCGACTTGCGCGTCCCCGTCGACATGCGCGCGACTCTAACACGACCTCCCCCGGCCGCCTGGAGCGGGGCGCGACCGCCCGCCGGGCACGGTGGCCGCGCTCCCCGCAGCGTGCGCGGCGGCGCGAGAGCGGGTCCCTCTGGTATGCTCCGCCCTTGGCGCTTCACGCGCCGGGACGGCCCTGCGGCCGCGGGAGTGAGCAGTGCTAGGCATCGGCATCGTAGGGCTGCCCAACGTGGGCAAGTCCACCCTCTTCAACGCGATCACCAAGGCGGGCGTAGAGGCCGCCAACTACCCCTTCGCCACGATCGACAGGAACGTCGGCGTCGTGGCCGTGCCGGACGAGCGCCTCGAGGCGCTGAGGCGCCTGTACTCGAAGCCCGACAGGCAGGCGCCGGTGGTGCCGACGAGCGTCGAGTTCGTCGACATCGCCGGGCTCGTGAAGGGCGCCCACAAGGGCGAGGGGCTGGGCAACCAGTTCCTGGCGCACGTCCGCGAGGTCGCGGCCATCGCGCACGTCGTGCGCTGCTTCGAGGACCCGAACGTCGTCCACGTCGCGGGCCGCGTCGACCCGGCCGCGGACATCGAGACGATCGAGACCGAGCTGATGCTCGCGGACCTCGCGACGCTGGAGCGGCGTCACGAGCGGCTGCGCCGCAGCGCGAAGGGGAACCCCGAGGACGCGGCGCTGCTCGAGGTCGTCGAGGCGCTGCGGGAGCGGCTCGAGGCCGGGGTGCCGGCGCGGCGCAGCGGCATCGAGGCGCCCGCCACGCTGGGCCTCATCACGTCCAAGCCGGTGATCTACGTCTGCAACGTCGCCGAGGACGACGTCGCCACGGGCAACGAGCACGTCGAGCGCGTGCGGGCGATCGCCGCGGAGGAGTCGGCCGACGTCGTGGTCGTGTCGGCGCGGATCGAGGAGGAGCTGGCGCAGCTCGAGCCCGAGGAGCAGCAGGCGTTCCTCGCCGACATGGGCCTGGAGCGCTCCGGCCTCGAGCGCCTGATCCGCACCGGGTACCACACGTTGGGGCTCATCACCTTCTTCACCGCCGGCGAGAAGGAGGTCCACGCCTGGACCGTGAAGCAGGGCACGAAGGCCCCGCAGGCGGCCGGCGAGATCCACTCCGACTTCGAGCGCGGCTTCATCCGCGCCGAGGTCATCGCCTGGGACGAGCTCGTCGCCGCCGGGAGCATCGCCGCCGCGCGCGCGAAGGGCCAGCTCCGGGTGGAGGGCAAGGAGTACGTCGTCCGCGACGGGGACGTGATCCACTTCCTCTTCAACGTCTGAGCGCCTGGCGCGCTCTCACTCTTCGACGTCTGAGCGTCTGGCGCGCCCTCGGCCCCGGACGCTCCCGGCCGCGACCCACCCGTCCGTGGGGTTTCGTAGGCCACGTCTGTCACGTCTCATCTGCCTGGCAGTATCGTCCCAATGAGGAGGAAGTGCCCGTGAGCACGGTTCGGAGGAGCGCGGTGCTGGACCAACGGCACGCCGAGAGCGGCGAGGTCCTGCTGTTCCCGGGCCGAGCCGACCATCTCTACAGGCTCTCCAGCGGGCTGATACGCCTCTACACCGTCGACGACGACGGCACGGGCGTGACGCTGCGTTACGTCAAGCAGGGCGGCTACTTCGGCGAGGAGGCCCTCACGGGCGAGCCGCGACGCTACTTCGCAGAGGCCGTTACGCCCTCGGTCGTGGAGGTCATCGACCCGGCCGCCCTCGACGAGGCCGAGCTGAGGCGCCTGGCCGCCGTGCTGGCCGCTGCCCTGGACGGGATGGGCAGGGCGCTGCACCGCCTGGCGGGCAAGCCGCTCCGGGCCCGCGTCGCGGCCGAGCTGCTGGAGCTCTCGGACTCCGACCTGTCCGGGCGCAGCCCCGAGGGCGCGCCGATGGTCTACATCACCCACGACGAGCTCGCCACGGCGGTCGGCTCGGTGCGCGAGACGGTGACGAAGGTCGTCGGCGAGCTGGTGCGCCTCGGCGCGATCCGCGCCGGTTACGGCAAGATCACGGTCCGCGACGAACGGGTCCTGCGCGAGGTCGCCGGGGAGTGAGCGGGGCCGGCCGGGGGGCCTCGGCGGCCAGGCCGTCGGGAGCCCTGTCTGGCGGTCCGACCCTGCGGGGCCGACGGCAGCCGGCTCAGAAGACCGGCCCGACCCTGAAGCTGAACACGCCCGTCGGGTGCCGCTCGCTGAAGGCGTAGTCGAGCCGCACCGCCGGCAGCAGCACCCCGCCGAAGCCGAGGTTGATCTGGACCCCCACCCCGGCCGAGGCGAACAGCGGCGTGTGGTACTCGTCGAACAGCGGCACGCTCGAGGCCCAGCCCATGTCGACGAACGCGACGCCGATGACGGTCTGGGTGGCGAACGTCGTGAGCTGGAAGTCGTAGCGGTACTCGAACGAGCTCGTCACGTAGGTCCGCGACAGCCCGAAGTCCTCGCGGCGGTAGCCCCTGATCTGGGTGGCGACGTCGACGCTCTGCCCCACGACGAAGCGCTTGCTGGCCGGGTACAGCCCGCCGAACTGGTGACCGGCGTCGAGCCTCACGCCGAACACGTGGTTCTGGTCCTGGATCTGGTCGGGGACGACGTCGGCGAGCTTGAAGTAGGTGCGCACGCCGCCCGTGACCTGCTCGTAGACGTAGGTGACCCTGTCGCCGGTGTCGGGGTGGAGGAAGTCGTTGCCGAAGCCGACGCCGAGGCTGCCGTAGGCGGCGACGCCCTCGGTCGGGAAGTCGGGGCTGTCGCGGTCGTCGTAGGTCACGCGGGCGCTGGTGAAGCCCGAGAGGCCGCTGGTCGGCAGGTACTGCAGCGCCTCGCCGTACGGCAGGAAGCAGTCGTTCGGGTTCTTCACCTGGTCGTCCTCGACCTCGCAGGCGGTGCGCACCGGCTCCAGGAAGTACTGGGTGTAGGCGCCGTTCGCCCCCACGCTCAGCGAGATCTCGGGCGTCAGCGGCCGGGCGACGGTGAAGCCGAAGCCCGTGGCGCGCGAGGTGAACTCGCCCACCCGCACCCGGTTCTCCTCGGTCGCCGGCAGGCCCGGGTACGGCAGCGTCGTCTGGCCGCCCGCGGTCAGGGGCTGGTTGTTCGCGACGACGCTGTACAGCGACGCCGACAGCGACGTCGGCACCTCCTGGAAGTCGAGCCAGTCGACGTAGAGCCACGGCACCTCGTAGCTGACGCGCCCGCCGAGCATGAACCCGAGGTCGGTGCTGGTCGCGTTGAGCTCGGCGCCCACGCTGTGCGCCAGGCCGAGGAAGTCGCGCTCCGTGTAGCCGATGCTCGCCGAGAAGCCAGTGTCCGTCGCGTACTGAGCGGCCGGCCTCAGCTCGCCCGTCGACCGGTCGCGCACGGTCACCACGACCGTCACCTGGTCGCTCGCGGCGGTCGGCTCGAGCGCGTAGTTCACGACGTCGACGACGCCGAGCCGCGCGACGCTCACGAGGCCCGTGACGATGTCCTCGTCGTTCACGACGCTCCCGACGGCGGGCAGGTAGCGCGTGATCACCGTCTCCTGCGTGCCGCCCGGGTCGCCGTCGTAGACGACCGCGAAGCCGGCGATCTTCAGCTCCGTGACGCGCTGGATGTAGGTGCCGTCGTCGTACGAGAAGTCGGGGGTCGTCAGGACCCGGTAGCCCGCCTCCTGGTAGGCGCGGACGAGCTGCCTGAAGTCCTCCTCGGCCACCGCCGAGGCGAAGTTGTCGCCGACCTGGGTGCGCATGACCGCGCGCAGCTCGGAGTCGGTGAGGACGGTGTTGCCCTCGAACTCGATGCGCTGCACCGGACCGGCGGTCTCCGGGGCGCCGAGCCGGAACGTCACGCGCACGCCGCCGGTCGCCGAGACGCCGGCCTCGAGCTGGATGTCGCTGGATCGCCCGCGGGCCAGTCGCCTGACGTCCTCGAGCAGCGTGTCGTAGTTGAAGAGGTCGCCGGGCTGGAGGCTGAGGTCGGCGGGGTCGACGCCGAGCGCGGTCGTGTCGATCGACGCGATCGTCAGCTCGCGCACCCGCACGTCGAGCACGCCGCCCTGCAGGCTCGTGGCCTCGACGTCGACGCCGCTGCCGCGGTAGCCGAGGGCCAGGTAGCGGTTCGCGACGGCGCCGACGGCCTGGCGGTACACCTGGGGGTCGAACTCGCCCAGCCGCAGCACGCCGGCGAAGATCGCCTCGAGGTCGCCGTCTGACAGGACCGTGTTGCCCGTGAAGCGTACCTCTTCGACCTCGGCGGCCTCGTCGACGACGTAGGTGAGCCGCACGGGCACGGCGTCGGCGGACTCCGCCAGGTCGGGCGCGAGCGACAGCTCGAGGTTGACCTCGACGTCGAACGGGAACCCTGCCTGCCGGTACGCCTGCCTGATCGTGTTGCGGGCCTCGGTAGCGCGGATCGTGTTGTAGACCCGCCCCGGCGCCAGCAGGTGGGTCGAGGCCAGCGCCTCGCGCAGCGCGTCCTGCGACAGGGACGTCACGCCGTCGAACTCGACCTCGCCGATGCGCGGGTTCTCGACGACGCGCACGACCAGCACCGGGCCGCTCCCGGACGGCTCGATCTCGACGCTGACGCTCTCGAACGTGCCGAGGCTGTAGACGCGGTTGCGCTCGGCCTCGAGGTCGATGGTCGCGGCGTCGGCGCCGACGCGCGTGGTGATGATCGTCCGGACGATGTCGGCGTAGGTGGTGGTGCCCTCGACCCGCACCTCGACGACGCGACCCGACGGCGCCACCTGAGCCGAGACCAGGGATAGGCCCGTGAGGGCCGCTAGAAGCGCGAGCACGACGGCTAGGCGGCGCAGCATGCGGGCATCTTACCCAGGCGCGTGAGAGCGCGGTGCGCGGCGCCGAGGCCCGTCGCTACCGGTATCATCGCCGCCATGGAACCAGCACCCCTCGTCGGTCTGGCCGGCCAGGTACGGGCCACGGCCGACGCCGTGCGCGAGCGGACCACCCTGAGGCCGACGGTGGGCTTGATCCTGGGCTCGGGCCTCGGCGCCCTCGCCGACGAGGTCGACGGCGTCGCGATCCCCTACTCGGAGCTGCCGGGCATGCCGGTCTCCTCCGCCCCCGGCCACGCCGGCCGCCTCCGCGTCGGCTACCTCGAGGGGCGCGAGGTCGTCGTGATGCAGGGCCGCGTGCACGCCTACGAGGGGTTCACGGCGGCGCAGGTGTCGTACCCGGTCGCCGTCATGGCCGCCCTCGGCGTGCGGTCGCTGGTTGTCACGAACGCCTGCGGCGGCCTCGACCCCAAGTTCCGCGCCGGCGAGCTCATGCTGCAGGTCGACTTCATCAACATGACGGGCCAGAACCCGCTCATCGGCCCGCTGGACGACCCGTCGCTCGAGCGTTTCCCCGTCATGTACGACTGCTACGACCCGCAGTACTTAGAGGCCGCCCGCAGCGCCGCGCTCAGGCACGGCATCGCACTGCGCGAGGGCGTCTACCTCGCGATCACGGGCCCCAGCTACGCCACGCGCGCCGAGCTGCGCGCGTACCGCAGCCTGGGGGCCGACGCCGTGGGCATGTCCACGGTGTTCGAGGTCCTGCGCGCCCGGCAGCTCGGCCTGAGGGTCCTCGGCCTCTCGGCGATCACGGACATGGCCATCCCCGACTCCGGTGAGCACGCCACGGGCGACGAGGTCGTGGCGATGGCGGAGCGCATGGGCGAGTCGTTCAAGCGGCTCGTGCGGGCCGTGCTGCCCGAGCTGTGACCGTGGCGACGAGGGTGCGGGCCGCGGCCCGCGAGGAGGTGAGCAGGTGCGGCTGAGCCCGCTGGAGATCGAGCACATGGAGTTCCCGCGCGGCGCCAGCGGCTACCAGCGCAGGCACGTCCGCGACTTCCTGGCCCGCGTGGCCTCCGAGACCGCCGAGCTCCTGCGCGAGGTGCAGGAGCTGCAGGGGGAGCTCGACGCCGCCCGGCAGCAGATCGCGGAGCTGCAGGCGAAGGAGGCGGAGCTGCAGCGGGCCGTGATCGCCGCCGAGCGCATCGCGAACGAGATCAAGGAGAACGCGAAGCGCGAGGCGAAGCTGGTCCTCGACGAGGCCGAGCGCGTGCGCGAGCGGCGCCTCGCCGACCTCGACGGCGAGGTGGCGCGCACCCGCGCCGACCTCGACCGGCTGGTGCGCGAGCGCAGCCTGTTCCGCGAGCAGTTCCGCGCCCTCCTGCAGGCCTACTCGCGCTCGCTCGAGGCCCTCGAGGGCCAGCCCGACGAGGTCGACGCCGCCCCGACGGCCGAGCCCACCGAGGCGGCCGGCGGCTCGTAGCCGCGGCGTGCCGGCGCGGCGACCGGCCCTGCGGTCGCGGCGCGTCCCGCGCCTGCGCTCAGCCCGTGTCTGGCGCGGCGCCCCCGTCCGCTGCGTCCAGCTCGGCCAGCGCGTGCTCGAGCGTCACCCAGGGGAGCGTGGCGCACTTCACGCGCGCGTGCAGCCTGCTGACGCCTCTCAGCACGCGCGCCTCGCCGAGCCGCTCCGCGGGCTCCTCGCCCCTGACCATCGCCTTGAAGTCCTCGGCCAACGCCAGCGCCTCGCGAGCGGTCCTCCCCTTCACCGCCTCGGTCATCAGGCTCGCCGACGCCTGGCTGATCGCGCAGCCCTCGCCCTCGAAGGCGACCGTCGCGACCCGCCCGTCGTCCAGCGCGAGGTAGAGCGTGATCTCGTCGCCGCAGCCGGGGTTGACGCCGGGGTAGGCCAGGTCGTAGCGGTCGGGGCGGTACCGGTTACGCGGGCGCCGCGAGTGCTCGAGCACCGCGGCTTGGTAGAGGTCGCCGAGGATCCCCATCAGGCGAAGGCCGCGAAGTGCGCGAGGACCGCGGCCAGGGCGTCGGCGAACGCGTCGACCTCGGCCGGCTCGTTGTAGAGGTAGAAGCTCGCGCGCGTGGAGGCGGCGATGCCCAGCTCGCGGTGGAGCGGCTGGGCGCAGTGCTGGCCGGCGCGCACCGCGACGCCGTGCAGGTCGAGGGCCGTGGCGACGTCGTGGGCGTGCACGCCGTCGACGACGAAGGTGACCAGCCCCACGCGCCCCTCCTCGGGGCCGACGAGCGTGACGCCGGGCATGCCGCGCAGGCGCTCCAGGGCGCGGGCGACGAGCGCCTCGTCGTGCCGCCTGACCGCGTCCATGCCGACCGCCTCCAGGTACCGCACGGCGGCGGCGAAGCCCACGGCCTCGGCGATGCTGGGCGTGCCCGCCTCGAAGCGCTTCGGGGGCGGGGCGAAAGTGGTGCCCTCGAACGTCACGCGGGAGATCATCTCGCCGCCGCCCATGTACGGCGGCATGCCCGCGAGCAGCTCGGGACGCGCCCACAGCGCCCCGATGCCCGTGGGACCGAGCATCTTGTGCGCCGAGAAGGCGTAGAAGTCGCAGCCGAGCGCCGCGACGTCGACGGGCAGGTGCGGCGCGGCCTGGGCGCCGTCGACGAACAGCAGCGCCCCGGCGGAGTGCGCGAGCTCGGCGACCTCCGCCACCGGGTTCACGCTGCCGAGCACGTTGCTGACGTGGAAGGTGGCGACGAGCCGCGTCCGCGGCGAGAGCGCGTCGCGCAGGGCGCCCAGGTCGATGCGGCCCGCGCCGTCGATCCCCACGGGCCTGACGACCGCGCCGGTCTCGGCGGCGACCATCTGCCACGGCACGATGTTGGCGTGGTGCTCCGCGACCGAGACGACGACCTCGTCGCCCGCCTCCAGGTGCGTGCGGCCCCAGCTCGCGGCCACGAGGTTCACGGCCTCGGTCGCGTTGCGCACGAACACCAGCCCGGACGGGTCGGCGCCCACGAAAGCGGCGACCGCGGCCCTGGCCTCCTCGTAGAGCGCGGTCGCCTCGACCGAGAGGACGTGCGCGCCGCGGTGCACGTTGGCGTGGTGGCGGTAGTAGTACTCGCTCATCGCCTCGACGACCTGCCGCGGCTTCTGCGAGGAGGCGGCGCTGTCGAGGAACACCAGGGGACGGCCGTTGACCTCGCGCTCCAGCACGGGGAAGTCGGAACGGATCGCGGCGGCGTCGAGTGTCACGCCCGATGGTACCAGCGCGGCCGGCCGTCCCCGCGGCCCGCGGGAACCGGGCGGGAACCGACCGCGTGCCTCCGGGGCCGGCGGTCGAGGCTCTGCCCTGCCCGCTGGCCTCCCCGCACCCCCGGGAACGGCGTCGTGAACGCCTGGCGGTAGACTGCACGGGTGCGCCTGCGCTCGCTGACGCAGCTCGCGTTCCGGAACCTGGTCACGCGCCGCGTGGAGTTCCCCGACGGCGTGGTGGCCGTCGTGGGCCAGAACGGCTCGGGCAAGAGCAACCTGCTGGCCGCCGCCTACCTCGGCTGCAACGGGGCCCTTGCCGCCGGCACGCTCGCCGACATGGTCGCGTTCGGGCACGACGAGGCGTACGTGGCCGTCGAGGTCGAGCACCAGGACGGCGTCAGCCGGGTCGAGGTCGGCCTCGCCGCCGGGCGCAAGGTCGTCAGGCTCGACTCGCAGCCGGCCCGCGCCGCCGACGTGTCGCGCTTCGTGGCCGCGGTGCTCGTCACGCCCGAGGACTCCGAGCTCGTGCACGGCGGCCCCAGCGCCCGCCGCGGCTACCTCGACGCGCTGATCTCCAAGGTGTCGGCCCGTTACGCGGCCCTGGTGCGCGAGTACGGCCGCCTCCTCGAGCAGCGCAACGCGCTGCTGCGCCTGTCGCCCCACGACGCCTCGCTGCCCGACTGGACCGCGCGCCTCGTGGCCGTGGGCTCCGAGGTGGACGCGATGCGCGAGCGCCTCGTGCGCCGCCTCTGCCCCCTCGCCGCCGAGGTCTACCGCGACGTCTCGGGCGACGAGGCGCCGTTCGAGGTCAGGCTGGCCCGCAACTGGGACGGCGAGGACCTGGGCGCGGCGATCGCGGCGGCGCGCGCTGCCGAGCTCGCGCGCGGCGCCACGGCCGTGGGCCCGCACCGCGACGACCTCGAGCTGACGCTGGGCGGCAGGGACGTCAGGGCCTTCGGCTCGCGCGGGGAGGCGCGCACGGCGGCGCTGTCGCTGCGCGTCGCCGAGTACCGCCTGCTCACCGAGCGCCACGGCGAGCCGCCCGTGCTGCTCGTCGACGACTTCTCCGCCGAGCTCGACGCCGACCGCCGCGCCTACCTCCTCTCCCTCACGGCGAACACGCCGCAGGCGGTCGTGACCGGCACCGAGCCGCCGCCCCACCACGACGCCCTCTACCGCGTGACGGACGGGGAGGTGGCGCTGATCGACCCCGTGGGGGCGCCGGCGTGAGCGCCGCCGTCACCGGCGCCGCGGGCGCCGGCTCAGGTGCCCGCCAGCGCGCCGGGAGGGCGCCGTGAGCGCCCGCGCCGCGGCCCGGAGGGTGCGATGAGCGGCGGCGGCGCGCGCAGCGCCGGCGACCTGCTGGCAGAGCTGTTCCGACGCAAGGGCATGCGCCGCTCCCTGAAGCGCGCCGAGGCCGTGCTGCTGTGGCCGCGCGTCGTCGGCCGCGACGTGGCCCGCTTCAGCGTGGCGCGCGGGTTCGCCGACGGCGTGCTCTACGTCGACGTCACCGACTCCGAGACGGCGATGCACCTGAGCCTGCAGCGGCAGCGCTTCCTCGCCGTCTACCACGACACCTACGGCCTGCACGAGGTGAAGGACGTCCGCTTCCAGGCCGGGCGCGTCACCGGGGACGCCGACGACGGCGAGGAGGAGCCCGGCGGCGCGCCGTCACCCGACCCCGCCGAGGTCGCCAGCCTGGAGAGCGCCGTCGCGGCGGCCTCGCTGCCGGACGACGTCGCCGCCGTGGCGCGTGGGGCGGCGCGGGCGCTGGCCGCGCACTGGGCGCGGCAGCGGGCCGCCGGCCACACCGCGTGCCCCACGTGCGGCGCCCTCCACGACGGCGTACTCACCGGCCTCGCCCCCCGCGACCGCCGCCTCGCAGAGCTCGGGCGCGACAGCGAGGGCCTGCGCGACCGCGAGCTCTGCCCGAGCTGCCGGCGCGCCGCCAGGGAGCCGCGCGTCGTGGCGGCCGCGCGGCGCCTGGCCCTCGACCCGTCCGAGCCGCACCCCGAGCTGGCGCCCGAGGAGGCCGCCGTCGCGCGGCGGCTCGCCACGCTCTACCTGGAGGACACAGTGACCGACCTGCTCCCGCGCGTGGTCTCCGACCCCGCGCTACGGCCCCACCTGGAGCGCGCGGCGCGCTGCCTCGCCGCGCTGCGGACGGGCAAGGGCGAAGGCGACCTCACCGACGACGACCTGCGCCTGCTAGACGAGCGCGTCGCCCGGGTGCTGGGCTGGGGCTGGACGTGAGCGGCGCCGCGCGGCCCGTGATGCTGGTCGTCCTCGACGGCTTCGGCCTGGCGCCGCCCGGGCCAGGCAACGCCGTCGACCTGGCGCGCACGCCCGTCTTCGACGCGATCTGGGCAAGCGGGCCGCGCACGACCCTGGAGGCTTCGGGCACCGCCGTCGGCCTGCCCGCCGGACAGATGGGCAACAGCGAGGTCGGCCACATGAACATCGGCGCCGGCCGTCGGGTGATGCAGAGCCTCACGTACGTCCAGGAGCAGATCGACGACGGCGGGTTCTACGAGAACGCGGTGCTGCGCGAGGCCTACGCCGCCGGGCGCGGCGGCACGCTCCACCTGATCGGCCTCGTCTCGGACGGCGGCGTGCACAGCGACCTCCCCCACCTGCTCGCGCTGCTGGAGCTGGCCGCCAGGCTCGGCCAGCCGCGCGTGCGCGTGCACGTCGTGACCGACGGCCGCGACAGCGCGCCCGACGGCTCGCCGGCGTACGTCGCGGCCGTGGAGCGGAAGCTGGCCGAGGTCGCGGCCAGGGGCGTCGACGCCCGCATCGCCAGCGTCACCGGGCGCTACTTCGCGATGGACAGGGACCGCCGCTGGGACCGCACCGCTGTCGCCTACGACGCCGTGGTGTGCGGGCGAGCGCCGCACGTCGCCGTCACCGCCACCGAGGCCGTCAGGGAGGCGTACGCCCGGGGCGAGACCGACGAGTTCATCAGGCCGACCGTGGTGGGCCGCGCCGAGCCGATGCGCGACGGCGACGCGGTCGTGTTCTTCAACTTCCGGGCCGACCGCGCCCGGCAGCTCACGTACGCCCTCACGCAGGAGGGCTTCGCGGGCTTCCGGCGCTGCGCGACGCCGCGCGTGCACTTCGCCTCGCTGATGGAGTACGACGCCGAGCTCGGGCTGCCGTTCGCGTTCGCCCTGCCGCCCCTGACCAAGGGGCTGTCCGAGGTCGTGTCGGCGGCGGGCCTGCGGCAGTACCACACGGCCGAGACCGAGAAGTACGCGCACGTCACCTACTTCTTCAACCTGCAGCGGGAGGAGCCGTTCCCGGGCGAGGACCGTCTGCTCGTGCCGTCCCCTCAGGTCGCCACCTACGACCTCAAGCCCGAGATGAGCGCTCCCGAGCTCACGGACGCGACGGTCGCGCGCATCGCGCAGGGCGTCGACGACTTCCTGCTCATCAACTACGCGAACCCCGACATGGTGGGCCACACGGGCGTGCTGAGCGCGGCGGTGAGCGCCTGCGAGGCCGTGGACGCCGGGCTCGGCCGGGTCCTGGACGCCTGGCGCGCCCGCGGCGGCGTCGCCGTCGTGATCGCCGACCACGGCAACGCCGAGCAGATGCTCACGCCGGCCGGCGAGCCGCACACCGCGCACACGACGAACCCGGTGCCGTGCGTGCTGGTCTCCGACGACCCCGCGGTCGCGTCCCTGCGCCTGCGCGACGGCGGCGCCCTGGGCGACGTCGCCCCGACCGTGCTCGAGCTCATGGGCCTGCCGCAGCCGCCCGAGATGACCGGCGCGTCGCTGCTCGTCCGCTGAGCCCCCGAAAGCGAGCCCGCCGCCCGGCGCGGGGCCGGGCGGCGGACGGTACTGCCTGTCGGCGCGGACCTAGAAGTCCATGCCTCCCATGTCACCGCCCGGGACGGGCGCCTTGTCTTCCTTCTCGGGGTGCTCCGAGATGACGACCTCGGTCGTCAGCAGGAGGCCCGCGATGGACGCGGCGTTCTGCAGCGCGGTGCGCGTGACCTTGGCCGGGTCGACGATGCCCGCGGCGAACATGTCCTCGACGAAGGTGTCGGTGGCGGCGTCGTAGCCGTACTTCCCGTCGTTCTTCTGACGGATGGCGTTGACGATCACGCTGCCCTCGGCGCCGGCGTTCGCGGCGATCTGGCGGGCGGGCTCCTCGAGCGCGCGCATCAGGATCGTCGCGCCGGTGCGCTCGTCGCCCTCGAGGCTGTCGGCGACCTTCTTGACCGCGTCGATCGCGTGGATCAGCGTGACGCCACCGCCGGCGACGATGCCTTCCTCGACGGCCGAGCGGGCGGTCGAGAGGGCGTCCTCGAAGCGGTGCTTCTTCTCCTTGAGCTCCGTCTCGGTGGCCGCGCCGACGCGGATCACGGCGACGCCGCCGGCGAGCTTGGCCAGGCGCTCCTGGAGCTTCTCGCGCGCGTAGTCGGAGTCGGTGGTCTCGAGCTCGGCCTTGATGGCCTTGATGCGCTCGTCGATGACCTTGCGGTCGCCCTGGCCCTCGATGATGGTCGTC
>Ga0123333_10002504_pt1 | contig 18604 bp, 13 predicted proteins | sample BioC12SIPDNA_3_FD_89957 | JGI IMG/M metagenome (GOLD analysis project Ga0123333, IMG submission 89957) | Anaerobic biogas reactor microbial communites from Washington, USA - Biogas_R2_B C12 SIP DNA | ecosystem: Engineered > Bioreactor > Anaerobic > Unclassified | place: Washington, USA... | reverse complement strand
AGGAAGCCACGCCGCAGGAACCGTTGCTCCAAAAGACTCCGCCCCAAGAATCAAAGCCCACGGGAGACCAATCATGACTGCAACAGGCTTGGCCCAGGCTTCGCGCATGGCTTTGGCATGTGTTTTTCTCGCTGCGGCCCCACATAAAATCCTGGTTCCGGCGGAGTTCGCCCAAAGCCTGTCCAGCTACCAGATTCTTCCGGACATGCTGATCAATTTCATCGCGCTCACCTTGCCTTGGCTGGAAATGCTCGTGGCCTTCCTGCTCCTCTGCCAGGTCTGGACAGGGCCGTCCCTGCTCCTGGCCAACGCGATGCTCACGGTTTTTCTCGGGGCCCTCGTCCTAGCGTACGTCAGGGGGATCGACATAGCCTGTGGGTGTTTCAGCTCCTTACGCACCCCTTCTGACGCCATGACCCTGTACATCGCGCGGGACGCTGCGTTCCTGGTTCTGGGTCTGATCGCGGCCTGGTTGCACGCAAACGGCCTGAAAAGAAAGACACTGGATGGATGACCTGCAGCGTCAGATCTCAGCCAGCTTGATGGCCAGCGTACCTGGCCGCCTGAAAAGGGTGGGGCGTGATGGCTGGGGTTCGGGGCGCTGATTTTCACCCAGCCAAGGTTATGCCTGCACTGCTGCGGTGTCTGCGGCTCGGGTTTGCCTTCCTTGGGCGGCCTGCATGCGGGCCGCAGGGCCCGCAAAAAGTGTCAGGCCAGCGCAAATTATCTCCCGCCTGAATCAGAAGCCCCGCCATCAAGTGGCAGAATGGCCACCTGAACCACCCCCTGAAGAAGGCGGGCAAACTCCCTGGCATCGCTGTCGCTGCCAACCAGCGATCCGTAATGCATGGGCACAGTCAGACCAGGCATGATGTCTTTGGCCGCAGCCGCAGCTTCGGCCGCTGTCATGACGTAGGTGCCTGAAACGGGCAGCATGGCCACATCGACCCGGATACCCGTCATTTCAGGGATACGATCTGTGTCTCCGGCGTGGTAAAAGCGAAGTCCGTCCATCAGGAGCACAAAACCAAGCCAGCCGTTTTTTTGGGGATGAAATTTCTTGCCCACGTTGTAGGCGGGCATCACCTCCACCCTCACCCCGGCCACGTCGAGTGTGTCTCCCGGAACCACGATGCGCACATCACCCGTGAGTTTCTTCAACCCTGTTTTTTCAGTCACAATGATCGTGTCCGGCCTCGCGATTTTGGCCACATCCTCCGACGAGCAGTGATCGTAATGACTGTGTGTGATGAGGATGAGGTCGGCCTTGGGACCTGCCTGGATCTGATACGGATCGATGTACACAATCCTGGAGCCACGGATCAGGAAAGACGAATGGCCAAACCAGGTCAACATGTCTTGAGGAATGGTCATGGATGCCTCCGTACTCATTAGGCCATCGTTTCATCGAGAAGCTGACCCAGACGCTCCAGATGGGCCTTCTCCTCGCCCGCGATCTGCTCCAGAATCTGCCGGTTCTCGTCGCTTTTGGTCCAGGCTGCCGCTCGCGAATAAAGGTCCAGGGCCTGGGCTTCGATGGACATGGCCATGGACACGACATCCACCACACTGTCGAAGTCTGGTTTGAACCGGTCCATGTAGTCCTCGGTAGTCAGCCCCCCCTCCATGAACGGCGAGACCAGGGAACACTCAAAAGCCCCCCGGTCGTCTTGCCCTGTCAGGCGGGTATACTCGGCAAAAAGCCGGTCCTTGTGCTTGATCTCGATCTCAGCCAGCAGGCGGAAGACGCTTTTGACCCTCTCGTCCTGAACCCGGTCCAGCATCTTCAGATAGAAGTCCCGCAGCCCGTCTTCGAGAGAATAGGCCATGGCCAGAATCTTTTCAGCGCTGTTCAGTTCGGCAAACAGGTCCACCCCTTCATCTTCCCCCCCGAACGCGCTCTGCCCGTTCCAGGCCTTATAGCCACCACTCAGATTGATGACATGATCGTATCCCTTGCCCGACAGGGTCTGGGAGGCCACCCGGCTGCGACCGCCGATGGCGCAATAGACAACCACAGGCTTGGAAGGATCGATCTCCTCCAGCCTGTCGGTCAGCTCGGGCAATGGAACCAGCTTGGCCCCAGGGATATGTCCGGCTTCGTATTCGCCCGGTTGACGGACATCGAGGATGGTCACCTCCTGCAGGGTCTTGTCGGACAGGTATTCCCTGACATCTGCAGCACTCATGGATTGGACCGGTGTAAAGAACTGTTTCCAACGCATAGGGCACTTCCTCCCACGATATGTGATTGATCATGCCTCTGGATGGATGAAAATTCAACATGTCTTGGTGTGTTGACATGAAGCCACGCTTATCGTTAATTTACGATCATACTGTCATGGAACACGCATGAACAAAGATCACAATCTGGCCGTGCTCTGCAAGGCCCTGGGGCACCCAGCCCGGGTGGCCATCCTCCGGCATCTGCTGCAGGTGGACCGCTGCATCTGCGGCGACATCGTGAACATCCTGCCCCTGGCCCAGTCCACGGTCAGCCAGCACCTCAAGCAGCTGAAGGAGGCCGGTCTGATCCGCGGTGAGATTGAAGGACCGTGCATCTGCTACTGCGCGGACAAAAATCGCCTGGCCGAACTCAAAAACCTCATCACCGCACTGTAGGCCCTTATGAAACCGCTGCAGCCCTTTCCCATGGCGCCTTCCGGATCCTGCGAGGCTCCTTGCTCAGGGACCGAAATCTCCAAGCCGACCCCCTCGGCTCCGGGAGCGTGCTGAGGACCTCCGCCGGCCCCTGGTGCAGGGGTGGACGACCTTCCTGGCTATCGCATCGAACCTTATGTGGATACGTTCATGCCCACCGCCGCAGGGCGCATTCCTCGCGTCCGGACCAGTCCCACGGCCTGGGACCGGCTCGGGACCTGCCGGGCCCGGCTGGGCCTGGACCGCAATCAATATATCGTCAACCCTGGCCTTTTTGCCGTAGGCCTGCCCGACGCCGGTTCGCCCGTGGTCGTCACCGCCAACTACAAGCTGACCTTCGACACGGTCCGCTTCGCCCTGGCCGGGCGGGACGTCTGGCTGCTGGTGGTGGACACGCGCGGCATCAACGTCTGGTGCGCGGGCGGCAAGGGCACCTTCAACGCAGCCGGCGTCAGCGAGCAGGTCAGAAAGACCGGGCTCGAGCGCGTCGTGTCCCACCGTCAGCTGATCCTGCCCCAGCTCGGGGCCAACGGAGTGCGGGCCCTCGACCTGCGCAGGACCTGCGGGTTCGAGGCCGTGTTCGGACCCGTCCGGGCCGAGGACCTGCCCCGCTACCTGGACCAAGGCATCGACGAGGCCATGCGCGAGGTGACCTTCACCCTGCGGGAGCGGGCCACCGTCATCCCCGTGGAGCTGGTCCTGGGCTGGAAGCCCATCCTGGGCGCCTTGGCCGTGGCGGCGGTCCTGAGCCTTTTCGGGTACGGATTCTCCCTCGGGGCCGTCTGGAGCCGCTGGCTGGTGGCGGCAGGAGGCACCATCATGGGCCTCTTCTGCGGCGCGGTCCTCTTCCCTCTGCTCCTGCCGTGGCTGCCGCGCGCCTTTTCCCTGGGGGGGGCCGGACTCGGGCTGGCCGGCGCCCAGGTGCTGCCCCTTTTCTTCCCGCACGCCCCCTGGCCGGCACTGGCCGGGGCGGGGATGTGGACCGCCGTCCTCTCGTCCTGGCTGGGCCTCAATTTCACGGGTTCCACGCCCTACACCTCGCCGTCGGGCGTGGAGAGGGAGATGCGCCGGGCCATCCCGGTTCTGGCGGCCTGCACCCTGCTGGCGTTGGTCCTGTTCGTGGCCGGAGGCTTCGCCGGTGGATCGGCATGAAACGCTACCGCCACCTCGAAAACGTGACCACCTTGACCTATGACAAAGCCAAGTGCGTGGGCTGCGGCCTGTGCGCCACGGTCTGCCCGCACCGCATCTTCGCCCTGCAAGGCGGCAAGGCCGAAGTCCTGGACCGCGAGGCTTGCATGGAGTGCGGGGCCTGCGCCCTGAACTGCCCCACCGCGGCCATCACGGTCACACCCGGTGTGGGCTGCGCCCAGTACATCATCCAGACCTGGTTGCCGGGCAAGCGCAGGACGTCCTGCTGCTGAATCCTTGACCACGGCCCCGAAATGGCTGATCTTTTCGCTTCCAAATCACGGAGGACACCATGCTCGACCGCGCTGAAGCGCTGGCCTTGCTCAAGGCCAGCGCCCCCGACCAACTCTATGTCCACGCCCTGGAAACCGAAGCCGTCATGCGCGCCCTGGCCGAACGCCTCGGCCACAATCAGGAGGTCTGGGGCCTGGCCGGTCTGCTGCACGACCTCGACTACCCGGAAACCAAGGACACGCCCGGAAAGCACGGCCTGCTGACCGCGGAAACCCTGACCGGCAAGCTGCCGGACGACGCCGTGCAGGCCATCGCCCGCCACAACGAGATGAACGGCAACCTGCCCCAGACCCCCTTCGACTTCGCCCTGCGCTGCGGCGAGACCGTCACCGGGCTGATCCACACCGCCGCCCTGGTCCGCCCCACCCGCATGCAGGGCATGGAGGCCAAGAGCCTGAAGAAAAAGATGAAGGACAAGGCCTTCGCCGCCTCGGTCTGCCGCGAAACCATCAAGGAATGCGAGAAGATCGGCCTGGAGCTGGCCGACTTCCTGACCCTGGCCATAGGAGCCATCACGGGCATCGAGGCCGAGGTGGGACTGGCGGCGTCCTGACTCCATGGAAGGCTTCATCCTCCACGCATCCAACCGTCTGGAAAACCTGGCCGAACTGCTGGCTGAGGTGCTGAAATCACCGCCGGACCCCATGCAACAGGAAACCATCCTGGTCCAGTCCGGCGGCATGCAGCGCTGGGTCTCCATGCAGCTGGCCCGCCGACACGGCGTCTGCGCGGGTGCGCGCTTCCCCTTCCCCGTGGCCTTCGCCTACGAACTCTGCCGGGAGCTGCTGGCCGACCTGCCCCCCGAATACCCCTTGAGCCAGGAGCGCATGCTCTGGCGCATCGTGCACCTGCTGCGCGGCCTGCTGCACGAGCCGGAGTTTGCGCCCCTGGCGCGCTACGTGCGCGAGGACTCGGAGCTCAAGTCCGTGCAGCTGGCCGAGCGCATCGCCTATCATTTCGACCAGTACCTCATCTTCCGACCCCAGTGGGCCGCACGCTGGGAACGCCATGAACCGAGCGGGAACTTCGTCCTGCCCGGCCACGTCACCAGCGAAGCCTGGCAGGCCAGGCTGTGGCGGGAACTGGTCAGGGACATGGGCGGGGAACACCGTGCAGCCCTGCTGCAGCGGGCCATCGCCAGACTGGAAAAGGGCGTTTCCCTGCCGCGGCTGCCCGCCCGCGTCTGCGTCTTCGGCATCCCGACCCTGCCGCCGGTCTACTTGGACCTGCTGCAAGCACTATCCCGGCACAGGCCGGTACATGTCTTTCTACTCAGCCCCTGCCGACAGTACTGGGGCGATCTCCTGACACACAGGGAGCAACGGCGGGCCTACCGGAGCCAGTTTCTATCCCTGGAAGAGCGTTTTGAGGACGCTACGCCACTAGCCGGACTCGGCGCAGTTGGCCGGGACTTTCTAGAATTGCTACTTGATAGAGACATTCAGGAATCGGAGGAGGACCGCTACGAGGAGCCCGACACAACCACCATGCTCGGACAACTCCAGGCCGACCTTCTTGATCTGGACGTTCGCGAGGAAAAGACGGACTTCTCCGACACCTCCATCCAGATCCACTGCTGCCACAGCCCCCTGCGCGAAATGGAGGTCCTCAAGGACCTGATCCTCGATCTCCTGTCCAAAGACCCGTCCCTCTCCCCCCAGGACATCCTGGTCATGAATCCGGACATCGAGAGCTACGCGCCGGTCATCCAGGCCGTGTTCGGGACCGCCGGGGAGGGCCTCCCCTTCTCCATTTCCGACCGCAAGCCCACCAGGGCCGCCGAAACCGTCCGCCTCTTTCTCGACCTGCTGGAGTTCGGGCAGCACCGCTTCGAGGCTTCGCGCGTCTGCGCCCTGCTCGAAGCCCCGCCCGTGCGGCAACGCCTCGGCCTTTCCGCGGCCGAAACGCAGCGGGTTCTGGAATGGGTCCGCGCATCGGGCGTGCGCTGGGGGCTGGACCTGGATTTCCGCAGGCGGACGGGACTGGGGGATTTCGGACAGAACACATGGCAGAGCGGCCTGGCCCGCCTGTACCTCGGGTACATGACCGGCGCGGCAAGCCCGCTCCACGGCATCGCCCCTCTCCCGCTGCGCGGCTCGGCCGAACAGGAGCTGCTGGGCCGCATGACCGACTGGATCGACGAACTGGGGACCCTGTGGTCCCGGCTGCGCGACGCGCGCGCACCGGCCGACTGGCGGGACTGCCTGCTGTGGATCCTGGACGCCTTCTTTCCCCAGGACCGCGCCCAGGCCGAGCACCTGCTGGCCATCCGCAGGACCGTGACTGACCTCATCGACGAAATGGGTGACTTCGAGGCCGACGCCCGGACCATGCTCTACATCGTCCGCAAGCGCCTGGACGAAAGCGGCGGCGAGTCGGGCTTCCTGGCCTCGGGCCTGACCTTCTGCGGCCTGCGCCCCATGCGCTCCATCCCTTTCCGGGTGGTTTGTCTGACGGGCCTGACCAGCACGGCCTTCCCGCGCCAGGACACCCCCCCGGGCTTCGATCTCATGGCCGCACGGCCCCGGCCCGGCGACCGCAGCCTCCGCGAGGACGACCGCTACCTGTTTCTGGAGAGCATCATCTCGGCCCGGGACAACCTCATCCTGACCTACCCCGGCCTGTCCCAGTCCGACAACGCCGAGGCCCCGCCCTCGGTCCTGGTCTCGGAACTGCTCGATTTCCTGGACAGGGGCTGCACCGTGGACGGAGGGAAACCATCGGAGACCCTTGTTTTCAGGCACAGACTGCAGGCCTTCCATCCGGACTATTTCAGCGCGGGGTCGGGCCTCTTCTCCTACTCGGCCCAAAACCGCCACGCGGCGCAGGCGCTGTTCGCCGAGCACCAGTCCAGGCAATTCTTCCCCGATCCCGCTATTCCCGGAGAGGCGCATGCAGAGCAGGAGATCGAGGTCGACATCGAGGAGCTGACCCGCTTCCTGACCCACCCCTGCCGCCACCTGCTGCGCGCCCTGCGTATCGACCCGGACTGCGGGGAGGACGAGCTTCTGGACGAGGAACCCCTGGCCGCACCCACGGGCCTCGACGCCTACGGCCCGCTGCAGGAGCTGCTGCGCACGGCCCTGGACGAGCCTGCCGCCGACCTCGAGGGACTCCTTCTGACCTGGCAGATCCTGCCTCCCGGACAGGCCGGTACGGACGCCGGACGGGAACTCTGCTCCCAGATCCGCTCCCTGGCCGACCAGGCACGGGCCGTCATCGGCGACGAAAAGGCCGCGCACCTCGAACTGAAGCTGCTACTGGGCAGGGTCACGCTCACAGGGCGCCTCGACATCCACGGCGACCGCATCGTGACCTGCCGCCCGGCCAAGACCAAAAGCTCGGACATGCTCCGCCTGTGGGTCCGCCATCTGGCCGCCTCGGCCTCGGGCCTTGCGCCCCGGTCCACGCACATCGGCACCGATGACTGCTTCCCCGCACCCGAAGCCCCGGACGCCCGGAATCTCCTCGAACGGTTGATGCGGCTCTACACGCAGGGCATGCGCGCCCCGCTGCCCTTCTTCCCCCGCACCTCCCTGGCCTTCGCCCAGGCCCGCTTCAAAGGCCGCAAGCCCAAGGAGCGACGAGAGGCATTGATGCAGGCCATGCGCCATTGGGTAGGCGGCTACATGGTCAGCCCCGAACGTGACGACCCGCACCTGGCCTTTCTCTTCCGCGACGTCGAGCCGGACTGGGAGGAATTCGCGGACGTGGCCGAGGAAATCTACGCCCCCCTCCTGGGAGGTGCCGATTGATGGAGCCCATGGACCTCTGCACCGCCCCCCTGGACGGCACCACCCTCATCGAGGCCAGCGCCGGCACCGGCAAGACCTACACCCTGACCGGCCTTTTCGTGCGTCTGCTGCTGGAGAAGGGTCTGACCGTGGACCAGATCCTCGTCGTGACCTTCACCGACGCGGCCACCGAGGAGCTGCGCGGGCGAATTCACGAACGTCTGACGGAAATTCTGCAATTGCTGGAGAGAACGCGCGCACCCAAAAACAAAGACGACCTGGAATCCTTCGTGTCACAGATGAACGATCCGGACGCCGTCCGCCGCCTGGAGCTCGCCCTGCGCAACTTCGACCTGGCCCAGATCTTCACCATCCACGGCTTCTGCCAGCGCATGCTCGGGCGCAACGGCTTCGAATGCGCAGCCCTGTTCGACACCCAACTCGAACCGGACCTCTCGGACCTGCGCCGGCAGGTCTGCCTGGATTTTTGGCGCAGTCGCATCATGCCCCTGGACGGCCTGACTGGCACGGAAGTGCGCCAGCACCTGACCCCGGACCATCTCACGGAACTGTCCGGCCTGCCCTTCCTGGCCCAGCGCATCCGCATCGTGCCGGACACCACCGCCCCGGACCCCACGCCCCTGGACCGGACAGTGCGGGAGGCATGCGAAAGGCTCAAGGCCTCCTGGTCAGTTACGGAACCTGAAGTCCGAGCGCTCCTGCTGGCCCGAACAGACAGTTTCAATGCCCGCCAGTTCTCGCCACAGAAGCTGGATCAGCGCTTGAAGGCAACGCGTGATTTCCTGAACGACCCGAGGCTAGACGCCAAAGAGCAACTCAAGGCCATGGATGAGCTGGCTCCGGACTATGTACGCGGCATGACCAAAATGGCCTTCGCCGCCCCGGAGCACCCGCTCTTCAAGGAAATCGGGAGCCTCCTCGAACTGATCGAGGCCTTGCGCCAGGCCGTGGCCCCCTTCGTGGTCCACTTGCGTCATGCCTTCCTGTCCGGGTTCACGACCCGCCTGGACGAGCTCAAACGGCTCCGCAACGTCATGGGCTTCGACGACCTGCTGCGCGGAATGCACGCCGCCCTGGCCAGCCCCGAGCTGGTGACCGCGGTGAGAAACCAGTATCGCGCTGCCCTCATCGACGAGTTCCAGGACACCGATGGCCTGCAGTACGACATCTTCCGCACCCTGTTCGCTGCCGCGGACGCCGAAAACTGCCTGTTCCTCATCGGCGACCCCAAGCAGGCCATCTACTCCTTCCGCGGCGCGGACCTGCACACCTATCTGCAGGCGGCCGACAGCTGCACACGTAGCCGCACCCTGGTGGTCAACCATCGCTCCACGCCCGAGCTGGTCGAGGCCGTGAACCGCCTGTTTTTCCGGCAATCGAACCCCTTTCTGCACCGCAAGATCGCCTTCCGGCCGGTCTGTGCGCCGGGTGGGAATCACGAGCGATTCAACGAGGACGGTCGCGCGCCCGCTCCCCTGGTTCTCTGGCACACCGCGAGTGACGACAAGCCCCTGGCCAAGGGGGCGCTTGCGCCGCGCATCTGCCGGGCCGTGGCCGCCGAGATCAGCCGCCTGCTGCGGGGTGCGGCCGAAGGGCGCATCCGCATCGGCGACACGCCGCTCCTGCCAGGGAACATCGCCGTCCTGGTCGAAACCCACGCCCAGGGCGAGGCCATCCACCAAGCCCTTGGCACGCTTCGCATCCCAAGCGTCGTGACCCATACCTCGTCGGTCTTTGCCAGCCCCGAGGCGGCGGAACTCCTGTCCGTGCTGCGCGGCACGGCCGAATGCCAGCGACCGGCGGCCCTGCGCACGGCCCTGGCCGCGCCCATGATCGGCCTGACGGCAACGGAACTCGCCGCTCTCGACGAGGACAGCGTAAAACTCGAGGCATGGTTCGAACGATTCCTCGCCTACCGGGATGTGTGGGAGCGGAGCGGGGCCATGGCCGCGCTGCAGCGTCTCTTCGCCGACCTGGGCGTGCGGGAGCGCCTCGTGTCCCTGCCGGGCGGCGAGCGGCGCATGACCAACGTCCTGCACTGCATGGAATTGCTCCACAGCCGGGAGCGCGAGACGGGTGTGTCCATGCACGCCCTGCTGACTTGGTTCTCACGCAAGCTCGGCGCCGACGCAACCGAGGACACCCAGCTCCGACTGGACACGGACCGCGACGCGGTCCAGATCGTGACCATCCACAAGAGCAAGGGCCTGCAGTACCCGGTGGTCTTCTGCCCCTTCATCTACGGCAAGGCCAGATGCCCCGAGGACCGCGCCCTGGTCCACGACGGGGGGCTGCTCCTGGACCTGGGCTCGCCGGATCTGCCCGCCAGGATGCGCGCGGCCTTGGAGGAGGCCCAGGCCGAGCGCGTGCGTCTGCTCTACGTGGCCCTGACCCGCGCCAAATGCCGCTGCTACGCGGTCTGGGGGCGCATCAACGAGGCCGAGACCTCGGGTGCGGCCTGGCTCTTCCACGGACACCGCGTCGAGGCCCCGGGGGCCCTGGGCTGGGAGGCCGTCACCAAGGAGATGGTCCGGGAGGATCTCGAAGCCCTGCGCTGCCAGTGCGTCGATGTCGGGGAGTTGCCTGACTCCACGCCGGAACCCGGCCCCCCGCAGTTCACGGATGCCCCGGAACTGAACTGCCGGACCTGGGAGCGCACCCTTGGACCGGGCTATGGCCTGGCCAGCTTCACGGGCCTGACCCGCGGATCGGAGCACGGCGCCAGGCCCGGCCTGGATGAGGACGACGCGGCAGGGCAGGCAGAAGACGACGAATGGTCCATGGCCAGATTTCCGCGCGGGGCCGCCGCCGGGTCCTGCCTGCACCGCATCTTCGAGCGCATAGACTTCACTGCCAGCGCCACTGTCCCCGGCGAGGTCGCGGACGCGCTGGCCGCATACGGATTTGACGAGGCATGGGAAAAGACGGTTCGCGACATGGTCGAACAGACCCTGCGCGCCGACCTGGACGGATTCAGGCTGGAACAAATCGGAATGAAGGACCGGCTTGTGGAACTGGAGTTTCTCATCCCGTTGCGCCCCGTGACCCGCGAGAGCCTGGCCGCCGTGTACCGGGAAGCGGCCGGGCTCCTGCCGCCTGAGCTTCCCGATCGCATGGAGGGTCTGCGCTTCGACCCGCGCCGGGGCTTCATGACCGGGTTCATGGACCTGGTAGTGCGCAGCGGCCGGAAGTTCTATCTCCTCGACTGGAAATCCAACTGGCTCGGCCCCACGCCCGGCCACTACACCAAGGAGGCCCTGCACGAGGCCATGACCGGCAGCCACTACTTCCTGCAGTACCACCTCTACTGTCTGGCCCTGAAGCGCCACCTGGCCCTGCGCATGCCGGGATTCGACTTTGCGGAGCACTTCGGCGGCGTGCGCTACGTCTTCCTGCGCGGCGTGGACCCGCAGCGACCGGGCCAGGGCGTGCACGCGGACTGCCCTGACCTGCGCTTCCTCGATGCATTGGACAAGGCCCTCATCGGCACGGAGAACCGCTGATGTTCGCCAGTCCCGCCATCCTGCCGCGCCTGCGGTCCAGCGACCTCTTCACCGAGGCAGACCTCTACCAGGCCCGCTTTGCCGCCTCCCTGGCCCGGCCGGGACACGCCGATCTCGCGGCCGGCCTGACGGCCCTCGTGTCTCTGGCCGTGCGCGAGGGGCACGTCTGCCTGCATCTCGGCGATAAGGGCGTGCGCGAGCGGCTGGCCGCATTGGGCCTGGACGGATCGGACGACTGCCTCCAGACTGGCGTTGTCGGCGCACCGGATTCCGGGCTATCGCTCATCCTCGACGGGGAGCGCCTCTATTTTCCCCGTTTCTTCGGCGACGAGCAGTCCCTGGCCCGCGCATTCCTGCGCCTGGCCGGGACGCCGCCCCGGGACATACCTGCCAAGCTGCTGCCCGACATTTTCAAGGCCCGAGGCGGGCAAACCGACTGGCAGGACGTGGCCTGCTTCGCTGCCCTGCGCAGCCGCTTCTGCGTCATCTCCGGCGGCCCCGGTACGGGCAAGACCACGACCGTGGCCCGCATCCTGGCCCTGGCTGTTCGCCTGCACGCCGGAAAGGATTTCCGCATCCGCCTGGCCGCGCCCACGGGCAAGGCGGCCTCGCGCATGTCCGAGGCACTGGCCTCGGCCTTTCCGGGTGAAAGCCTGCCGCCGGAACTGAAAACGAACCTCTCGCAGGACGCCCAGACCGTGCACCGCCTGCTGGGCTGGAGCGCTCGGGGCTTCATCCACGGCCCGGACAACCCGTTGCCCCTGGACATGCTGGTGGTGGACGAGGCGTCCATGCTGGACCTGGAGCTGGCCGCGCGCCTCATGGACGCCCTGCCCGACCATGCCGGGCTGGTGCTCCTGGGCGACCGCAACCAGCTGGCCTCGGTGGAGGCCGGGGCAGTGCTGGCCAGCCTCTGCCGCGAGGACGTGGTCAACGCCTTCTCGCCGGATTTCGCGGCCGACGCCGCCAAGGCCTGTGCCCATGGGCTGCCCGTAACGGGGAGTCCGGCCCTGCTGACGGACCATGTGGTGGAGCTGAAGAAGAACTGGCGTTTCGGTGCGGACAGCGGCATCGCGGCCCTGGCCGAGTACATCCGCAAGGGGGAGGCGGAGAGGGCGGCAGCGCTCCTGGCAACGCCACGTGGGGGTGTGATGATGAAGACATGTTCCGGACAGGCGGAACTGGTTGCGGAACTCGCCCCACTCCTGCGCAAGGCGTTCAGGTCCTTGGGCAGCGAAACGGACCCGGCCCGGGCCTTCGAAATTTTCGGGGCCCTGCGTCTGCTCTCGCCAGTCCGCAGAGGACCGCGCGGGACCGAAACCCTAAACCGCTTGGCCCGCGAGGCCCTGGGTATGCCGGCAGGGGACGGCTGGTATCCGGGTCGGCCGGTCATGATCCTGGAAAACGACTACAACCTCGGCCTCTTCAACGGCGACACAGGCATCGCCCTGCCCGCCGGCGACACCCTGCGGGTCTACTTCCCCGCTCCCGAAGGCTTCGTCTCCTTCGTCCCGGCCCGCCTGCCCCGACACGAAACCTGCTACGCCATAACCGTCCACAAGAGCCAGGGCTCGGAATTCCGCCACACCGTCCTGATCCTGCCCGAGGAACCCTGCCCGGTCTTGAGCCGGGAACTCCTCTATACGGCCCTGACTCGGTCGCGCGAACGCTTCAGTCTGGTCGGTACAGCGGAACAGGCCATGGAGGCCATCCTCCGCCCGGCGCGGCGGGATTCGGGCCTGTGGGCCATGCTGAACCGCTGACAGAGGTGGAATCCCGATCGTACATGAATAATTTCCGATGGTTCCTTGCCAAACAGGGACCGGAAGCTGTATTCTTGTTTGATCCTGATCCACAACACAGGGGACTTTCGACATGACATTTATCGGAAATTCTTGGAAAAATCTGAACCTGTGGCAAAAGGCCGCGGCCGTGACGGTGTGCTGCGTGGCGCTCTACGCCGCCTTCGGATTCCTGCTCCTGCCCCTGATCACCCGCCATGTGCTGATCGAAAAGGTCGGCCCGGCCATGAACCGGCAGGTCAGCGTCGGGGACATCCGCTTCAACCCCTTCGCCCTGACCGCCGACATCACAGGGCTGACCATCAGCGAGCGCAACTCGACCGGGGAGTTCGTGGCCTTCGACGCCCTGCACACCAACCTCGAACTCAGCTCCCTGCTGCGCCTGGCCATCGTCATGCGCGACCTGCGCCTGGACGGACCGCGCATCAACATCCGCCTCGACCGGGATGGCCGCACCAACTTCGCGGACCTCGCCGGCGGCAAGCAGGAGCCCGCCCCCGAAAAGTCCGAGCCGCTCATCGTGCCCGTGATCATCGAGCCGGTCAGCGTCGGCAACGGCACCATCGTCTTCGAGGACCAAGCCCACGGCGTGACGCACGTGGTCGATGAGATCAACTTTCTGGTGCCCCAGTTCTCGTCACGCAAGAAGGACTGGACGACCTTCATGACCCCGACCCTGTCCTTCCGCGCCAACGGGGCGCCCTTCAACCTCCAAGGAAAGACCATCCCCTTCGACAACTCCCTGAAAACCGAGTTCGCCCTCAACGTCATGGACCTCGGCCTGCCCCAGTACTGGGCCTACGCCCTGGCCAGCGACAACCTCAAGCTGGCCAAGGGGACCCTGAACCTCGAAAACAAGCTTGTCTTCGAGCGGCACGAGGACAGTCTGCCGACCTTCTCCCTGCAGGGCACGATCACGGGGCGCGACATCGAACTGACGGACGACGGGGAGCCCGTGCTCTCGGCCGCCAGCACGGAAATCGTTCTGGACGACATCTCCATCCTCAACCTGCAGCTCGGCCTGCGCTCCGTGAGCCTGGAGAGCCCGTTCATCAAGGTCGTGCGCAAAAAGGACGGCAGCCTGAACTGGATGGGCTACTTCACCCGCGGGCCGGCCCCCGCAAACGCAACGACGGAAGCGCAAACCGCATCGGCGGAGCCGGAAAACGCCACGACGGGAGTCCCCGTCGCCGCGGCCGGGGCCGACAACTCGACGCAAACTCCGGCCAACGCAACCGCACAGGCCGGCAACGCCACGGCAGGCGGACCCGCCGAGGCAGCGGAGCAGCCCGCGCGGACGCTGCTTCTGCAAATCCCTGAAATCCGCCTCACGGAAGGCCGCGTCCTGTTCAGGGACGAGACCCTGCCAACCCCCTTCACCAAGGAGGTGCGGGGTTTGAACCTGACCATCACGGACCTGAGCACGGCAGCCAACGCCACGACCCAGGCCGCCCTCCGGGCCATGACCGCCGATGGAGAGGAACTTGGGATGGACGCGTCCTTCTCGGTTTTCTCGGTCCAGGCCAAGGCCCGCGTCAGTGGCCGCAGCCTTGATATCCCGTCCTACGCGGCCTATTTCAAGGACGCCCTGCCCATGACCCTGACTTCGGCCAAGGTCGACGCCAGCCTCGGCCTGGCCATGGACGGCGCAGACAAGGCACCCCGCCTGGAGAATTCCACCCTCGAAATGCGCGACCTGACCCTGACGGCAGCCGGCGAGGCCGGGGCTGTCCAGATCAAACGCTTGGCCCTGGACGGAATCGGCGTTGACATGGCCGCCCGCGTGATCCGTACCGGTATGTTGAGCTTGGACGGCGCTTCCGTGAGCACGGGGGTGGACACGAACGGCCGGGCGACCATCCTGGATGCTCTGAACACAGCTCCGGCAACAGCCCCTGCGTCCCCGAGCGCAGCCAAACCGACCTCCGTTCCCGATGCCGCAGCCCCGGCTTGGCGCGTCGCCGCGCAAGGGGCAACCCTGAACGGGATCGACCTGCGCGTGACGGGCCAAGCCGCCACAACGCCCGTCCGCCTGGGCTCCCTCAAAGTCGGGCCGGTATCCGTGGACACGGCCCAGACCACCGTCGCCGTCGGCCCGGTGGACATGAATCTGGCCGTGGACGTGACCCGGCTCAAGACCGGCGACATCGACCTGGCCGCGCTCTTCGCCCCGGCAACCGACGCGCAGAAGACTCCGGCGCCCGCCCCGGCCAAGGCCTCGCAGCCCACCTGGAAGGCCGAAATTGAACAATTCACTCTGTCCGGTGGCCAGGTGGCCTTCACCGACCAGACCCTGGACAAACCCGTGCGCCTGGACATCGACCAGATCACCTTCAAGGCCTCGAAGCTCTCCAACGATCTGAACAGGGCCATCCCTCTCGACCTGTCCTGCCGGATCGAAGAGACGGGCACGGTCAAGGCCACGGGCGACCTCGTTCCGTCCACGCTGGTGACCAAGGGGGTGCTGAGCCTGGTCAAAATCCCCCTGTCCCTGGCCTCGGCTTACGTGGCCGAGGCGGCGGCCGTGGACATCCCGGCCGGACAACTTGGCGGCAAGCTGGAGTGGCGCATGGACGGGAAGGGCAAAGACCGCATTTCCGGCTCCCTGTTGATCGACGGATTCCGGGTCACGGAAGGCCGCAGCAAGGCCGAGATCTTCGGCTTCAGGAGCCTCGGCGTGCAGAACCTGGCCCTGAATCTCGCCCCCCTGACCCTGAACATCAGGCAGGTGGACCTGGTCGAGCCCAGGGGCAGCTTCGTCATCGACCCCCAGGGCAAGACCACCCTGGACCGCGTCAAGCCTGCGGCCGGCAAGCCGGCCAAGCCGCAGCCCAAGGCCGCGGCCAAAACCGACGACAAGTCCGAGGGGCTCAAGTCCCTGGAGGTCGACGTCGTGAACCTCAAGCAGGGGCGCTTCTCCTTCGCCGACAAGACCCTCTCGCCCCAGTTCGAGTCCGTGGTGTCACCCGTAAACCTGACCGTGACGGGTTTTTCCCTCGATCCAGCCCGGAAAACAAATCTGGAATTGAGCGCCATCATTGATGGCTCCGCCCCGATCACGGCCAAGGGCTGGGTCTCGCCGCTGAAGGACCCGGTGGAGGCCAACAGCACCGTGACCCTTAAGAACCTGGACCTGGTCGCCCTGTCCCCCTACTCCGCAAAGTTCATCGCCTATCCTGTCACCCGCGGACAGCTGGACTGGGACATGAATCTGAGCACCGAGGCCAACAACCTGGCCATGGGCAACGCCATCAAGGCCAGGCAACTGGAGCTGGGCGACAAGGTCGAGTCCCCGGGCGCAGCGGATGTACCGGTGAAGCTTGGACTGTCCCTGCTGCGGGACATGTCCGGCAACATCTCCCTCAATCTGCCGGTCCAGGGGGACTTGACCGATCCGAAATTCAGCATTGGCGGCATTGTCGTGCAGGCATTCCTGGGTCTCATCGTCAAGGCCATCGCTTCGCCATTCTCCCTCCTGGCCAGCCTGGTACCGGACGGAGGCGGCCAGGACATGAGCCGGTTGCCTTTCTCACCCGGACTGGCCACTCCTGCCCCCGAGTCCTTCAAAGCCATGAAGGGACTGGCCGATGTGCTGGGGCAACGCCCGGGGCTGAGCATAGCCGTCATTGGACACGCCGCGCCTGAAGCGGACCGAAAGGCCTTGGAGGACAGGGCCTTCCGGCGCAAGCTGCAGGTCATCAAGTTCGACGATCTGCCCCGCAAGGTTCGGGAAAAGACAGCCCTGGAGGAACTGGAAATCACGGACCAGGAATACCCCGACCTGCTCTGGGAGGCCTACAAGGACGAACCAGTGCAAAAGGAAAAAAACGCCATCGGCATGCACAAGGAGGTCCCGCGCGAAGTGCAGGAAACCAAGCTGCGGGAACTGATCAACGTGACCGACGAAGACCTGATCCGCTTGGCTTCCAGCCGGGCCGAGTTTGTCAAGACGCACCTCGTGCAGGAGCTGAAGGTCGATCCCGGACGGGTCTTCCTGGGCCAAACCGGTCCGGCGTCCTTGTCGGGCACAAGCGAAGTGACCCTGGAGGTCCGGAACTAGGGGAATGCCCCGGGCTTCCTAACCGTTAAAAATTACACATGCCCGGACTGTTCATCAGCAGTGAGGTACGAGGACGAAGAAAATCCAGGGCCGCAGCATATCCGGACAATCACTGGTCTGGCTTTTCTGCACTCGTGAGACAGATCGCCGTTTTGGGGCGGCCTGCTAGGCTTCGAGAATGACCACGGCCACGGCGTTTTCGCGGCTGTGGGAGAGGGAGAGGTGGGCCCGTCGGACGTTCAGGGCCCGGCACCGCTCATGCGCCTTATTGTGGAAGAGGATCGAGGGCTTGCCGAGCTCGTCCGCACGGACCTCAATGTCCTGGAAAAAGATTCCGCCGCTGAATCCCGTGCCCAGGGCCTTGACCGCGGCCTCCTTGGCCGCGAAGCGCGCGGCCAGGAAGGGCACGGCGTTGCGCGGCATGGCCGCGAATTCGGCCGGAACCAGGATGCGGGAACAGAACTTCTCGCCGAACCGTTCAAAGGAACGCGCGATCCTGTCCAGCTCCGTAATGTCGATGCCCAACCCAACGATCATGCCTCAAGCCGCCGATGCCTGCCCCGGAGTTCCCGGGGGCGTTCCCTGAAAAAAAGCCAGACGGGTTCGGCCCGTCTGGCTTTGTCATGCCAAGGTTTCGAATCTGCGCCCTAGAACGGCGCGTCGTCCATCCCGCTGGCTTCGGACGGGAAGGCCGGACCGAGGTCTTCCTCGTAGCCCCCGCCACCCTGCTGGGCGGACTGTTGCTTCTGATACTGCGGTGCCGGGGCGAAGCCGCCTTCGGACTGACGGGAATCCAGGCCCACCACACGGTCTGCCTTGATCTCGGTCGTGTATTTCTCCACGCCGTCCTTGTCGGTCCACTTTCGGGTTTCAATCTTGCCCTCGATATACACAAGCCGTCCCTTGGCCAGATAGTTGCCACAGAATTCCGCCTGCTTGCCCCAGACAACGATGCGGTGCCATTCGGTCTTTTCCACCTTCTGCCCATCCTTGCCCGTGTACGTCTCATCAGTGGCGATGGAAAAATTGGCCACCGGCTGCCCGGAAGGCGTGTAGCGCATCTCCGGATCACGGCCCAATCGGCCGATCAGAATCGCCTTGTTCAGACTTCCTGCCATGTCATCTCCTCATGTCTCCGCCAGCCCGGTCATGGCTTGGGCAGATTGGTGTTCATTTCGGTCAATACATCCTCGATGGCGTCAGTCAGCTCGTTGGCCCGCTTGGGATTCCAGTCGGCCAGGCTCTGACCCAGATCCGCAACTGCCTCCTTCAGGGCCGGAAGCCGTCCGGACAAAAAGTCCCTCAGATGCTCCCCGACGTTTCCGAACTGATACAGGT
>Ga0123333_10002503_pt1 | contig 18607 bp, 7 predicted proteins | sample BioC12SIPDNA_3_FD_89957 | JGI IMG/M metagenome (GOLD analysis project Ga0123333, IMG submission 89957) | Anaerobic biogas reactor microbial communites from Washington, USA - Biogas_R2_B C12 SIP DNA | ecosystem: Engineered > Bioreactor > Anaerobic > Unclassified | place: Washington, USA... | reverse complement strand
GCTGGCCGGTGCGCTGCACCATCTCCAGCGCCTTGGCCTCGTCGTCGGTGACGTCCACCTCGTCGTACTCGATGCCCTTGGCGTTCAGCAGCGCCTTGGCCTTGGCGCAGTACGGGCACCACTGCATCGAGTACATCTGCACTCGTGCCATCGCCACCTCCCGGAGGCAGTCACTTCCGATGCTCTCTTCCTGCACGACTGTTCCCAAAGGCAAACGCACAGGGAGCGTCGCGACCGCCGGAGGGCCCGTGTTCCGGGAGCGACCTCAGTCCTCACTCGTCAGCTGGTCACCCACGACCGCCACGAACTCCGCCACCACATGAACGTCTCTCTCGTCATCGACGGCCAGCGTCAGCGGGGCGAAGTCATGGTTGACCGGTTCGAGACTCACCTCGACGTGGCGCCAACCGTCCTCGGTCTCCATCTTCGCACTCGTATACCGCTTCACCGAATACCGCTCGCCGGTCTCCGGATCCAGCCCGTCGCGCAGTTCGGCCAGGACGACCTTCCCTTGCCGCGAGCCGGCCACAGGAGCGAAGAAGAGACAGAACGAGCCGTCCGGGATCATTGGTTCCATGGAGTGGCCCACCACCTGAGCCACGAACATGCCCTCCCGAAGCCTGCGCGAGGGCACCTCCACCCACGCCTGCTCTTCCGACCGGGGACCTTGGGGATCACCGAAAACGCCGGCGGCGGCCTGCAGCGGCACCAGCGGGACACACGTGCGGTAGTGCTCGCCGGCGCGTGGCACGACGACCCGTAGGGCCGCCCGCGCGGCGCGACCCGTTGCGTCACCGACTTTGCCGAACCAGGTCTGGTCGGCACGGACCGCGTCGCGCAGCGCAGGGTCCGCAAGATAGCCGGCGAGCTTGCGGAAGTGCCGCACCATGGCGCCCTGATCCCCCAGGTCACTTGCCGCGATCTCGATGACCTCGTAACCATGCGCACGCAACCAATCACGGATCTGCCGATCCTTGGCGGCCGTGGCCGGGTTTCCGTGCAGATGCTCGCTCAGCCCATCGAGGTAGATGCAGACTCCTTCGTCCTCGTCGTGGTGCGCCGCACGGTAGATCACGTCCGGCGTGGTCGTCCCGACAGCCGGATCAAGCTTGAGCTGCTCACCGCGGAGGCCGTCGGCGAAGCCGGCGGCGAGGAGCAATGCGCGCAGACGGGCCTCCGCCTGGTTGACCGGCAGCGCGCCGCGGGCTGATTCGTCCCGCTCCGGTTGCCGCTCCGGGATGTCGTGAGTCGCTCTCAGTCCGCCACCCCAATCCGCAAGACACTCGGCGGCTACAGCGCGATCGAGGTACTTGTGGTAGAAGCCGTTGCGGAACGTCTGCAGACAGTCGATGCACGCCGCCACACAGGCCGCGGGACACTCCTCTACAATCGACCGGGCCGCCGCCAGAACCTCCGTGAAACGCCCGATCATCTGGTCGATGAGACCCGAGCCTCCCGGCATCGGATCCCAGAGGAGGGCGTCCACCTCATCGCGGTCCACATGGCCGATCACCAGCACCTGCAGGTCGTCAAGATGCATGTCGAGGACCTGGGCTGCGCCCATGCGCAGGGCCTCGAGCACGCTGTAAGCCACCGTGTGACCGGCGCAACCCCTCAGGACCAGCGCGTCGGCGACCACGTCGGCGTAGAAGCCGACCCGGGTGAGCGGGCGACCGCAGCGCTCCTCGTGAGACTGGGCGAAATGTGCGAGTTCAGCCTGGGACGAGAGTGGCGAAGCGCTCTGCCCGCAGACCGTGCAGACCGGGTACCCGAACTGCGGCTCCGCGCGGGTGATGGTGCTTGATGCCCCCACATTGACGAGGCGCAGATGATCGCCGCGCAGCAGGTGGACCTGCTGCCGGCCCCACGAGTACGCACGGCCGCCGTTGTGCCGGCCGCGCTCAACCCCATGGACGGCCACGCCCAGCTGGAAGCGCAACACCTCGTCGTCGGCGATGTGTGACGAATGCAGCAGGTCGACGTCGCAGACGGGGATCGCCTGCAACAACGCCGACCCGAGTGACGAGCCGACGGCGCCGGCGTTCGTCTCCTTGATGGCCTGACGGTCGGTCGACACCTCGAACGCCGGCATCTCGGCGTGCCGCTCGTCGACGTCCAGATGGAAGCGACGCGCGACGAAGCGGTTGCCGTTCGCGTAGATGAGGTTGCCGGGGACGTACTCCCGGAGCGCCACGCTCGGCGGACGCGGGAGGGCGAAGTCCATGGCGCCCGATTGCCAGAAGGGGATCTCGGCGCGACCCAGGATGGACCCGACCTCGAGCCCGTAGCCCGGCAGGAAGCCCTCGGCCGCGAGTACGCCGAAGGTGTTCACGTCATCGTAGCCCTCGGCCTCCTGCCGGCGAGGACGGTCGATGCCCTTCAATCGTCTCACGAGCCGGTCACAGCGCCGGAAGAGCGCCTCGTTCTCGCTGTCGAGCGTGCCCTCTTGCGCGCGTTGCTCGTTGAGCCGCGTGATCTGCTCCATCGCCCAGGCCAGGCGGCGCCGCACCCGCGACACCACCTCCTCGAGTCCGTCCGCCATCCCGGACACATGAGCCCGGAGCGCCTCTCTCGACACCACGGCGGAGTCGGCCTCGGGCCAGCCCTGCCGGAAGGCCCGCTCGACGTAGTCAAGAAGGTCGTCGCCGTTGTCCTCGATGAGCCGCCGAAGCGGCGTGAGGTCGAAGGGCACGTCACGCAGCCTGACGCCTTCGAACAGGTACGACGAGACCCGGCTCGGCAGGCAGTCAGCGAGGACGCCCGCGATGCGCTCGCGCTCCGCCGCGGAACGCGACTCGTCGCGGGCGTACTGGTGCAGCCTCGTGATGACGCTCGCGTGCACGTGCTTGCCCACCATGACCTCGTTGCTCAGGTTGAAGGCCGGCGGGTCGATCCGGCCCGCGAGCAGCTTCTGCGGCGCGGCGAAGTAGGCGCGGTCGTGGGGCACCGGGCGGCAGTAAGTGAAGTCCACGGCCATGCGATGCCGCCGACCCGCACGTCCCACACGCTGCCAGTAGTTGGTGGGCAGCGGCGGCACGTTACGCATCAGCACCGCATCGAGGCGGCCGATGTCCACGCCGAGCTCCAGAGTCGGCGTGCACACGAGCGCGTTGACGGCCTCGGAGTCGCCCTTGAACAGGTTCTCGAGGCGTTCGCGATCGTCGGCCGGCACCATGGCCGTGTGCTCCGCCGGCCTCAACATCGAGTAGTCCTGGTCGAGCAGCTGAAGGTCGTAGTTGTCCGCATCCTCCGGCAGCCACTCGAGTAGACCTTCGCAGCGCCAGGATGTACAGCGGCGCAAAGGAGCCTCACGTGCGTACCGCCGCCTGCAGCTGCGGCACTGCCACACGCCGCGGCTCGGGGTGAGCCGCAGGCGGTCGGCGTTCACCTGGAACACCTCGCTCACGTGAGGCAGGGGCCGACCCTTCGACCCCTTCAACTTCACCGGTGTGAGCAGTCCGCGCTCCGCCAGAAGGTCGAACATCCCCTGCAAAAAGCCCTCCATACGATCCCCGTCGACGCCCCACTTGCGGGCGATCTGCCGGATCGTCGTGTCGCCGCTCTCGGGCAACCACTGTGTGACGTAAGCAGAACGTTCCGAAGGGGCGCGCCGCATCTTGGTGCCGACGGGGGCGCCGAGCCCCGGCAGGTAGCCCTGCTGGATCTCCAGGTCTCCGTCCTGCCAGAACCTGGTGAAGACCTCATGCTCGGGGTCGTGCAGGACCCGCTTCCGGCGCAGATAGTCGAGCACGACCGCGACACCCTCGCGCAGAGACTCAGCCGGCATGCGGAGCAGGTGGGCGTTCTCCTGGATCCACGGCAAGGCCGCGTCAAGACCCTGGTAGTCGACCTTCATGCGACCCCACGGCTCGAGGCCGATCGACTGGCGCGGAGAGAGCGTGAGTTCGCGCAGCACCTGGATGCGCAGGAACTTGCGCCGCTCCAACTGGTGGCGACCGCCGCTGCCCTCCTTGCGGATGACCTGCCACACCTCGGGGACCAGTGCCCGCGAGAGCGCGTCGTCAGCCTCGAGGAGTCCATCCACGTACATCGCCACATCGCCCACCGACCGCTGCTCGGCCTTCAGCGCCTGGGCCATCAGCGCGCGCAGCCGGAAGCGGCGCGCGTGGTCCCGCATCCAGCCCGCCTGGAAGGCGGCGTCCTGACGGTTGTCGCAGAAGACGAGCAGCCGCGGCCGCTCCGCGTGGTGCACCATGTCCTGGGCAAGTACGTGCACGTCCGCGACGTTGGTCGCCCGCACGGGGCGAGCGGGCTCGCGATAGAACCCGCGCACGCGGCGCCCCGGCGCGCCGCACGACACGCAGCTCGTGAGCTTGCCGGGGTTCGTCTCCTTGTGCTGGGGCGCATACAGCTTCACCTTGGGCGTCACGGCGCCACAGTGGAGGCAGCGACCCTGGTCGGCCGCGTGCAGGGCCCCGCAGTACCGACAGAGGTACACGGCGGCCAGCCGATCGTGCTGGTCGAGGTCCTGGTCGTCGGGCCCGCCGACGACGCGGTCGACCAGCACGACCCTCATGCCGCCCTGGGCCTCCTCGAGCGGCTCCCAGTAGCTGCCTCCGCTCGGAACGGCCTCGCCGCCACTCGGCACGCGTCCGGTGAAGTCGAAGTCCTTGAGCGCCGTGACATAGTAGTGCTGGCCGCACGACGTACACGTCAGCACGCTGAGATGCGCGTACTTGCCGACGCCCACCTGCTCGATTTCGTCCTCGGCGGCCAGCCAGAGGCGGGCGTCGTATGCATCTGTGCCGCTACCATCCTCGTCGTCGCCGCGGCCCTCTCGAGAATCGTCCTCGCGTCCGGCATCGAGCTCGGGGAACGTGACCACGGCGCCGCTGATGCCCCTCACGAAGGCGTGCACGACAGGTCGCAGGAGCGGCCGGCCGTCGCGTCGGGCGGCCGCTCCGAGCGTGAGCCACGCGAGGATCTCGGCCTCACACACAGCGCGCCCGACCCGTGTCTCGAGCAGCTCCGGGAGCTCGTCCAGTGGGCGCGGCTCAGCCAACAGCTCGTTCAAACGGAACACGATCTCATTGCGGGAGAGCTCGGCGCCGAGCGCCTCGGCGGCGTCGGAGCCGCGCAGCTCGCGCCCGCTCAGGGCCCCGTACACTTCACCCAGGGGCTCGTGAACCCCCTCGACGTCGACAGCCTCCACTGAGCGCACGCAGCGCTCGAGCAGTTCCGCCGCATCGACGCTCGGAGCCGGTGGCACAAACCGGTCGGCGTGCCACACCCCGCTCTGGTATGCCTCGCCGACCGTGACGACGCCTCCGGGCTCTACCCCGAAGAAGCGCGCGGCGAAGCCGCGCGCCGCGTCGGGGTCATCCCGATCCACGATCGTCGCCGAGGTGGCGATGCACACCGTGTCCTGCGCGCCGCGACCGCAGAACGCGCGCAGGCGGCGAACCAAGCACGCCGTCTCGGCGCCCTGCGCACCCGTGAAGGTATGCGCCTCGTCGAACACCAGGTAGTCGAGGCGCGCGCCGGCGAACAGCTCGGCGTCCCGCTGGCGCGTGAGCAGCAGCTCGAGCTGCTTGACGTTGGTGAGCAGGATGCGCGGCTGACCGCCGGGCGCGCGCATCGCCTCGCGCGAGGCGACCTCCTCGGCCGGCAGCACGGTCTCGGCCGCGCCGCGCCGACGCGCCTCGGCGAGCTTCGCCTCGTACTGCGCCCGCGACGAACCCGGCGGCAGACGGATGCCCGCCACTTCGCTCTCGTGCTCCGGCGTCTTGCCCACGTACATGCCGAACGTGATGCCTGTACCCGCCAGCAGACCGCGAAGCCGCATGAGCTGGTCTTCGGCGAGCGCGTTCATCGGGTAGACGATCACGGCGCTGATCCCTGGCGGCGCTTCGTCGTCGCGCAACTCGAGACACGTACTGATGACGGGATAGAGGAAGCACTCGGTCTTGCCCGAGCCGGTGCCCGTGGAGACCAGCGTGGTACGACCGCCGCGAACGGCGCGGATCGCCTCCTCCTGGTGTCCGTACAGGTGCGTGATCTCAGCCGGGATGCGCTGCCGCATCAGAGGGTGCAGCAGACCCTCGGCAATCAGAGCATCGACCGATGCTCCCTCGCGGAACGGCCGCGAGAGGCTCACGTAAGGTCCCCTGAGCAGCGGGGACCGTCGCGTCGCGTCCAGCGACAGCAGCTCGCGCATCTGGCCGCGCAGCCCTTCGTCCGCGAACGCGTAGGCCGTGAGCTGGTAGCGCAGGAAGCTGCGCAGGACGTTCTCGGTGAACACGATCGGGTTCAGCGCCACGTCACACCACCTGAGGCCGCTTGCGAAGATTTCGGACCTTCCACTGCATGACAGGGTCGAGCTCGGCTCTCTTGAGAATCTCCGGGCATCGCGAGAAGAGCGGTCTCACCCGCGCAGCCAATCGTGGAACGGAACGGCCGCAGGCACATAGAGCCGCCATGCAGCAACGAACTCATATTGCACACCTGGACGGCGACGCTGGAGCCAATAGGTACCACGGCCGAGCAATCTCCGCAGGTGCTCGAGCGGCTCCGGATCGTAGAGCCAGGCCTCTGCCATAAGCGACATGAGCCACCCCACACGAGCCGCCAACGTCGGTGAGTTCAACACGACGACGTACTCAGTGAGAGCAGCAGACGACAGTGTCGTGAACATCCCAACGCTTCGCAAGACCTCCTCGACCCCCCCGCCGAGATCAAGCCTCTTGAGGCAGTCGGCCAAGGTCCGCTCGCGCGTGGTGACCGGCACCAGCATGTCGTCGACACGCGCGTGCGTTACGCCCGCCTCCGGCGTGCCGGCGCGCGCCGCGAGATCAGGACCGCGCCTGAACTGATACCCGCCGACATCGAACGGCGTCACCTTGCGGGAGGATAGGAAGGTGGCAACACGCGCCGGTGAGTGAGCCACTCCGTGAGCCTCGAGGGCGGAGTGATATGCCAGCACAGCGTCCGGAGCGGCCTTGCCGGCCACGAGAAGCGGATTGGGCGGCACGTCGCGATATACGCCGATGTTGGAGGCGTAGAGGGCGCGGGTGATGCGATAGGCCTGCTGACGGAGGATAGCGTTGCGCAGGTTCGTCTCACGCGTGCGCTTGCTGACCTCCGGGTCGGCAGCCGCCATGAACTCGTCGAACGTGAAGACGGCATGGGCCTCGAGAAACCGCAGCGTCATCGAAGGCTTGGTGTTCATTCACACCTCGCTACACGTAGAAATCTACGTGTTGAGAGCATACACGAACACCACTCAGCGTGGTACTGCTGAAGATGGCTGGAGCCCGGTTGCCCGGGGCAGCACCATCAGGCCACGGGCAGTCGACCCTGGCCGGAGTGCAGGCCGTCGCGGACCCGGTCGAGCGCGAACTCTATCATCCTGTCGTCGAACAGCTCCTGCTTACGACGCCCTGCCGACTTGCCTCCCGGCCACGAGTCGAGGGCCTGCCGCACAGCGGTCACCGTGGGCTCGCAATTGTCGTGGGCAATCAGCCAATCGACCGTCGCAAGCAACTCCATCCCCAAGGGGGACTCGAACCCCTCGATGTAGCTTGTGGTCGCGTCCAGTGCAGGGACGTACTCACCGGCCTCGCCATCGAGGTACTTCGCGACCTCCTCACGTCGCTCGTCCGCGAACCAGATGGCCTCGTAGGGACTCGCCTCGCTCAGACGCCGGTCGCTGCGCAGGTAGCTACCGTGCATCGCATCGAGCAGGTGCCGCAGCTGGTCGGCATACGGTCCGTATCGGTTGGCGGTGAATCTCAGCCGTAGAGGGTCTCCAGTACCCGCCACCTTGAAGGCGCGCTGGAGGAACCAGGCCAGCTTCTGCACCTCCAGGTTCGTGCAGCCCATGCCAAGTACCGAGTACCGGCGGATCATCTCGGCGACGAGGGCCCGTGCCGCCGTGAGTTGCTCCACTCCGCGTTGCTTGGGCTTGGCCGCGTACCGAGCGGACGGCTCGAACGCCAGAACTTCGACGCCCTCCAGGTCGCCCAACTCCTCCTCGATCAGTGGGCGCACATCCGACCAGTCGAGACCGCCGTTGCCGCATCCCAATGGAGGCACGGCGATGGAGGAGATGTCGAGCTCAAGAATGACCCGCCTGAGGTCGGCAAGCCCATCGCGCACCCACTGCAGCTTGGATGGATGCCGCCAGTGCCGCTTGGTTGGGAAGTGGATGACCCAGCGCGGACCGGAGAGGGCGTGGGTGGGTGTGACCAGCACGCGCCCGACCTGCACGTCCCCACGCTTGGCTGCGTCCATGTAGGCGTGCGAAGCCTCGGGGAAGGCATCCTTGAACTGCAGTGCGATGCCCTTGCCCATGACGCCGATCTCGTTCACCGTGTTCACCAGTGCATCGGCTTGGACCTCAACCAAATTGCCTGTGGTGTACGTGATCACCCGAAGAACCAGCCTCTCTTGACGACGACCCGTAGGTCGACTTCCGCATCCGCGAGCATCGACTCTACGGTAGCCTTGCTCGTGTCGGAGTGACAAGCGATGCCGAGGAGCGCGCTCACGGGCACCGCTCGATGTCCGAGAGCCTCTGCTTGGTACCGCTCCACTTTGCCGAAATCCGTGTCGGACCGCGAGAAATCGCGAGCCCTCAGCAACTCCCAGTCAATTCTATCCAAATCTCGGACGTCACTGAAGAACTGCGCGTAGGCGACGAGCGCATGTCGGTCCGTGAAGACGAACTCCACGCCGTTGGCTTCAAGCATCTCGAGGGACGAGACGATGATGATGATCTCATCACGCTCCCGCTTCGTGATGTCGTTGTAGCCGGTGACGATGTTGAAGAGCATCACAGAGCAGGGCGTGAAGTAGAACGGCACGTAGTCCTCGAGAACCCCGCCGGGAGCAAGAGGCACGGTTCTGGACGTCCTCCTGCCGATGATGTCGGGATTGCCGATGGTTACGAAGTCCGGGTCGCGCACTCCGGATGAAGCACAGTGCAGTCCGTTCCGCAGTAGCCACGGCAGGTTGTTGACATGCGTGATGCGGAAGATGCGCGCGCGATCAGGCGAAAGGTTGATCAATAGAATCGCCTTCGCTCAGAAGAATGTAGCTGGGTCGAGCGTGACCGGAAATGGGCACTCGGTCTGAAGTACGGGAACCAGTTGCGTGCTCGCACAGAGAGCCCCCACTAGAAAGCTGGGCTCAACACGAGGATAGACGAGCACTTCTGCACACCGTCGCCGCTTGCCGTCTTCACAGTCGTCCCAGAACACAGCGCGCAGAGCCTCCTCCGACGACTCGACTACCTTCCGCTCCCTACTGAAGACCGTGTCCTTGCTCGCCGCGTTGCCATCAGTGAAGAGGTGCTCATGATGGTCGAGCACATTGGCGCTGACCTCGAGAATGACAAGCTGATCACGAAGGCTGCGCCGGGCAGACAGCATGGGATTGCGTGGATTCAAGTACAGGTTCGCGTACTCATGAAGGCTCCGCCCTGAGATCGGTTCAACGCGCTCCCTCCAGCGCTGAACCTCCTGGTCCGATATGTCATGGCATTGCAGTCCTAGGCGCTCGACGCCGGCCCGCGAGAGGATACCTACCTTCACGATACTCCGAACGTTGCAGGCGGAAGTGATGTAATAGAGTCGATGCCACAGCCTCACTGGCATGTCAGCCTCTCGATTCTCACTCGAACAGCGAATCTTGAGGATGCCCGACGACATCCGAACGGTCCCGGGGCACGTGGGCAGCTATGTGTCCCGGGTCTCCACTTGGGGAAAGCTCGGCTAATTCCCGATACCCGCCTTTGCCAAGCAGGTTCCGCGCATGCAGATGACACTCGCGCCACGACTCCTCGGCGCTCTGCGCGAGCTGCCAGTCGTAGAAGCGCGGCCCGAGACGGCTTGCAACCGGCTGCGGATGCCGGGCGCGCTCGTCGCGCCCTAGGCCGTAGTCGGCAAGTCGCAACGTCTCAGGGAGCATCCAGCCCTCGCCGTCGTTCTGGCCGAGGAAGGCCTCGATGCCTGCTTCGCGGTCGCCGCCACAGGCACGGATCTTCTCCTCGAGGTCGTGGAAGGCGACTAGCGTGAGCACCGTGTGGCGCAGCTCAGGGTCCTTGTCCTTGTCGACGCGCCAGAAGCCAGTTGGGCGAAGCCCGCTGGTTTGAGCAGAGACCGCCGAGGACGGCAAGTCGCAGTCATCCAGCACCGATCTCACGTCATCGGGAGCCATGCCGAACTCCACCGCCACGATGGCATCGAGAGACGTTCTCTTTTCCAGTCGAGAGTGCGGTCGAATGTACCAGCGAGCCCGATTCGCACGACCCTCGTTAGTAATGCTGAGCCAAGTCGACGCGTCGCGCACTGAGTACAAGGTCAGCCCAGCTCCTAACGAAACCAGACCATCCTTGCTACGAGGCCTTGGAACGGCAGTCTCGGCCATGATGAAATCGCTAAGATTCGTGCCACCTAGACGCAGACGCAACTGATGGTCGTACCAGAAGGAACTCATGGCCGCAGCGAGCGAAAGCGCTCGGTTTGGTTCTTCATCTGGCGGCACGTAGAAAAAGAGGCTGTCACCTGCAGGCAGGTCCATCAGTGCAGTGGCGATGACGGTTCTGACGTCCGTCGTTCGCGCGATTCTCCGGTAGGCAAGTCGCGGTACAGGCGACCACTTTCTCGAGTCTTTCGCCTTTGCAAGATCGATCAAAAAAGCGGGGTTCACTAGCCCAGGTCCGCTCAATGAGCGATCCCAGACTGCATTTGCCCCAACCCCCGCCACGTGACGCGCCGCATACGGGTTCAGAATGCTCATCATGACGCCCTGATACAGCGGCAGCGCAATGTCCTCGACGTGCTCCTCCCGAATCCATGCAACGGCCTCCCGCGACAGGATGATCCCGGCGGGAATGTCCGCACGCGGGACAGGCAGCGAGTCGTAGGGCCATTGGGCGCAACGGAGCCGCCAGTCTGTGCGGGCCACGTCGCCCGGCTTGAGCAGATGGCCGTGGACGAAGCGGGCCTCGGCCATCCGGCGTTCGGGGCCGGCGGTCGTGTCAAAGAGCCAGTCCTCGAGCTCGACCTCGACCGGCACGACGGAGTTGGGGTTGACGATCAGGTTGGGGTTGGCGCCGGGGCCGCTGGGGTCGGGCCGGAAGTCGATTCCCAGCTCCGCCCACAGCTCCTCGATCGGCCGCCAGTCGCCGAGCAGCCAGCGGCTGTACTCGTCGGGGCGATAGCCCTTGGCCTCCCACACCGGCCGTGGCGGGAAGAGCTTGGAGTCGCTCGTCATGTTGAAGTCGCCCTGGGCGTACTTCACACCCCAGCCGTCGGGGCCGTCGTCGCCGAGCAACACCGAGTTGGCGTAGATCTTGCCGAGGATCTCGAGGTCGCGCGCCGACTGGATCTCGAGGATGGCGCGTGAGCGGGGGCTGAAGCGCTCGACCTGCTCGCGCGCGTAGGGCACTGCGAGCTCCTCGGCGCGCTCCCAGTCCTCGAGCGCGCGCCGCATGAAGGCGGCGCGGATGGCGGCGGTGCGCCCGCCCTTCTCGATCACCACCGGGTTGAACTTGAAGGAGCGGTGGATGTCGAAGATGCCGTCGCGGTTCTCGAAACCGAAGAGCCACTCCCAGCGGCAGTGGTCGAGGAACAGCTCGCGCAGGCTGCCGGTCCCGTGGTCTGAGTAGAGGCCCGAGGGGACGACAAAGCCCAGCCGCCCGCCGAGCCGCAGCAGGGCGTGTGCCTGCTCGAGGAACAGCTTGTAGGTGTAGGCCTTGCCTTCGCCCCTGTGACGGAACGGGTGCCTGGCGTCGCAGTAGCCGTGACTCCTCGTGCGCGCCTCGCGCCAGCGCTCGTGGAAGGAGATGTTCTCGTTGCCACGCGCGACGGAGAAGCGGTCGGACGACGCCTCGGTCTCGGCCGGGTCGCCAAATGGGCCGGCTGCGTGCTTCATCCAGTTTGAGTAGTCCGCGAAGCCGGCGCTGAAGTCCAGCCAGTCCTGCTCGACGTCCTCGGCCGCGAAATAGTCGGTCTGATAGCGCAACGCATCCTGCTTGCCGTAGCTGCGGTAGAGCGGGTCGATGTTGCTGAAGTACTCCTTCGAGTTGGGCTGCAGCGTCTCCCACGGCGGGTTGCCGAGCACGGCGTCGAAGCCGGCGCCGGAGGTGCGGAACACGTCGGGGAACTCGAGCTCCCAGTGGAAGAAGCGCTTCTGGGCGGCGATGTGGGCGGCGAGCACCGCGGTACGCTCCGAGGGCGCGTGCAGCGTGGTGGGCAGCGGCGCCTCGTCCAGCCGATCGGCCGGCCAGAACCAGCAGGCGCACCACAGGTCCATCGCCGCCTTGAGGTTCTGGTAGAGCGGCGAGCCCACCAGCTCGTCGCGGTAGATGCGGGCGCGCTCAGCCGCATCCTGCACGGGCAGATCGTGCAGACGCGCGAGCGTGCCGAGCGCGAGGTCGTGCACCGCCGCGGGCGACACCTCGTCGCCGCGTTCGTGAGTCTGGAGCTGGCCGATGATCTCGCGCGTGATGTAGGTGCGGAGGTCGGGCGTGAGCACGTCCTTGACGAACGCCTTGAGCGCCTTGCCGCGCGCGCCCTTGACGAAGTGCACGCCGTTGCCGTGCCCCTTGTCGCCGCCCTCACGGTTCTTGAACGCCATCACCGGATAGTGGCGGAAGGTGTCGAACCAGGCGCCGACCAGCGCGTTGCCGCACTTGATCTTGTGGTCGAGGAAGCCGAAGGGCAGTTCGCGGTCCATGGTCTCGATCCAGAGACTCAGGCGGCAGAGCTCCACGGCCAGCGGATCCAGATCGACGCCGTAGATGCAGCGCTCCACCACGTGGCGGCGGAGCAGCGCCTTGAGGCGCGACTCGAAGGTGTCGTCGTCGGGGCGGCACGGCAGCAGCTCCTGGCCGAGGCGCTCCTCGGGGACCGGCCCGGCGCCGGCGCTCGGCTCGAACAACCGCACCAGGGCGCGCTCACCCTCCTGCGTGATGCGGTCGTGGAAGTGCAGCGACTCATAGAGCGCGTCGGTGAGGTAGCGCAGCGCCGCGACCGGGAACGTGCCCGAGCCGCAGGCCGGGTCGCAGACCTTGAGCGCCAGGATGTCCTCGGGCGACTTGGGCTTCCAGGCCACGGGCGGCGCGTCAGCGTTGGGCGTGCCGTCCGCGTGCGTCGGCGGGTCGAAGGCCAGCGGCCGCAGCGTGCGCTGCACGGTCGGCACGGCGAGGCCGGGCCGCGTGTAGAAGGTGCCCGAGCCCTTGCGCGTGCCGCCCCAGCGCACCACGTACCACTCGCCGGGCAGCACCACGCGTTCCACCAGCCGGCGCGCCGTGCGGGCGACGGCCTCGTCGTACGCGAGGCGCCTCTCGGGCGTGAGCGCGCCGCGAGGGGCTCGCACCAGCCTGCCGGCCAGCACCGCCCTGCGCGCCCACGTCTCCGCGCGCGTGCGCGTGGTGTGGCGCTCGTCGAATGCGTCACGGACGTCGTCCCCATCGACCTCGCCGGTTGTCTCATCGACCGTCTCGCCGACGTCGTCCTCTTCGGCCGCCGCAGCATCGTCGGCGTCCGCGTCCTCCGCGCCTTCCCCTTCGCCGTCCCCGGGCTCGTCGGCGCTGCTCGCGTCCTTCATCTTGTCGAGCAGGCCGGCGATGACCCTGTCGTCCATGGCCTCAAGCCGCGAGAGCGGCAGCGCCGGCGTGTTGCCCACCGCGAGGAAGATCACCGGGTCGCCGGGCGGCGCCGTCTTGAGCTCGAAGTCGAGCAGACCCTCGTAGAGGATGCCGATGTACTCGCTGGAGAGGTCCGAGAAGTCCACCGGCATGGTCACCCAGGTGCTGCCGCGGCCCTGGCGCAGCCTGACGCGGGTGCGGCTGATGAGCTCCAGCGTGCGGTGCACGTCGCGGTCGCTGAGCAGCTCGCGCGCGAAGCACGCGCGCTCGAACACGGCCAGAGCGCGGGTGAGACCGTCGGGCGAGGCTGGGTCGCCCGGCGCGAACAGCTCCCCGCCGTAGGCGGGCACAGACAGCGCTGGGTGCGCCGAGCCCTCGCTCACGAGACGGAACAGGGCGAGCACGCGCGGCCACGCGGCGTGGCTGTGGGCGAGACGCGCGCCGCCGCGCGCCGCGGCCTTCTCCAGCCGGCCGATCAGGCCGGTGAGCCCGTAGCTGTCGTTGTAGAGCACGTTGTCGCGCGGCAGCAGCTCCCGCGACTCGGCGAACAGCACCACCACCATGCGCATCACCATGCGCACGGCGGCCCGGTAGATGTCGGCCGGGTCGAGCCCCGGTTCGCCGCGTTCATCGGCGCTCTCCTGATGCTCGCGCAGAGCCTCCCCATGCGCCTGTACCAGCAGCTCCACGGCCTCGCGCACACGCTCGCCCAGCACGCTCGAGAGCTCGGCCTGACCCTTGCGGCTGTCGAGGACGGCGCGCTCGAGAACCGCCCGCTCGCCCTCGGCCGACGGCGTCCAGAGCGCCGGCTGCACGAGCGTGCGCAGCGCCTGCACCTGCGGCGCGAGCTCGCCCTCCTCGAGCCAGAGGTCGGCGTCCCACTCGCACCACGCGTCGATGTCGAGGCCGGCGAACACCAGGCGCCACTGGCGACCGTTGGTCAGCAGCGCCAGCCGGTGATCGGTGGCGCGCAGCCACTGGACCACCTGGCTGGCCGTCTTGCGTCCGCGGCCCATGCCCACGCGCCGCTGGTCGTCGACGAACACCGGCAGGACGGCGCCGTGCGGGCCGCGCCAGATGTGGCGCGGCTTGACCGTCTCGCCGGTCAGAGTCTGGCGGCCCCAGTCTGCAGGCACAGCGGAGCCTCGCAGCCACGTGCCGGTCGTGCTCGGTTCACCGGGCTTGAAGCCACAGACCTGCTCCAGAACGAAGGCGACGAACTCGCCCACTTCAGCGCCATCGTCAAGCAGTCTGGCCGTGCGGCGCCGCAGCTCTGCGGCGACCCACGGCGACACCGGCGCCGGCTCGTGCTCGGCGACCGCGGCCAGCCGCTGCGGGTCGAGCAGCAGGCCTGCGTGGCGCAGGTCGGCCCATCCGGGCAGGCCCCCTCCGCCGCCCGAGCGGCGGTCGCCGGCCTGACGCGTCCTCGCCACGACCGTCGTCACCGCGCCTCCTCCGGCAGCCTGATCTCGACGCACACCGGGAAGACCTGGGCCGGCGCCGGCATGGCGTGGCGCCGGGGCAGCAGGTAGCGCACGATCCGCTCGCGTTCCCGCTCGAGCTGCACGCGCACCTCCTCGTGGTGGCGCATGCGACGCGCGATCTCCTCGCGTTTCTCCTCGATCGACCGGTCGAGTTCGTCCAGCCGGGCATCCTCATCGAACAGCGCGCCCTGCTCCCGCTCGACCTTCAGCCTGTCGATCTCGCGCTCCAGCTTGGCCAGCGTGCTCTCCCGGATGAGCGCCGAGACCTCACCCTGGCGGCTGCGGTATCGCTCCTCCTCCTCGGCCCTGGCCTGCTCTCCGGCGTGAGCGAGCTGCTCGCGCAGCGCAGTAGAGAGGTCGTCGGCGTACCCGCTGAGGAACCGCGTCAAGTCTGGCAGCGCGTCGTCGAAGAGGTCGGCGGCGCGCGCTCGCTGATGCTCACCCGACGTATCTCGCCCGTCGACCGTGGCATGCAATGCCGCAGCCGGCGCGTGCGGCAGCGGGTCGCCGACCTCGCCGCCGCGCACCGGCAGCGCAAACGTGCGCACCCAGTGGTGGAACGTCTCACGCAGCTCGTTGACCGCCAGCTCCTCGACCGAGAGCAGGATGAGGGCATCGAGCCCGGCGGGTACGCCGTCCGGCCTCACGGTCCAGCGCGAGACCTCGTCGCCCGTCCCGGGGAAGCGTCGGCGCATCAGCGTCGAGAAGGCGCGCTCGAGCATCGGATGCGACAGGTGCATCTGCGCCACGTCACGGCGTGGCGCGAAGACGAGGCGCTCACCAATCCGGTCCAGGAACGGCTCGGGCCCGAACGCGAGGCGGGCGACCGCTCCGCGGCCTCGCTCGTCGAGTCGCAGAGACTCGTCGACGACCTCGGCCCAGCCGGGCAGGTCTGGCCGCACGAGGCGGAAGGTGCCGGCCTCCGGCGCCGGCTCTATCTGCGGCCGGCCGGCGCGCACGGCGAGCGCCGCCTCCAGCGTGTCGCGCATGGCGTCGCGGTCGAGGTCGAGCTCGGCGGCCAGCGCCGCGACCTGCTCCCCCGCCGCGGCGCCGTGGTCGGCGGTGGCCACGGCAGCGTCCGCGTCGACCTGCGCGCGGCCGCGGACGATGCCCAGTCGCACGTCCAGCTCGCCGCGCACGGTCGCCGAGTCCTCGCCGGCCACGAGGCGTCGGTGCGCCGCCTCGGCGAAGAGCTCGTTGGCCGAGCCGAGGTCCTCGCGGATGTCGTTGGCTTTGCGCAGCACGTGCGCCAGGAACCGGACGTCCTGGTCCTCCTCGGTCATGAAGTGGAAGATCTGCACGTCGCGCGCCTGCCCGTGGCGATCCAGACGGCCGTTGCGCTGCTCCAGCTTGGACGGGTTCCACGGGCAGTCGTAGTGCAACAGGTAGCGGGCCGTGCGCTGCAGGTTGAGGCCCTCGGCGGCGGCGTCGGTGCCGAGCAGTACGCGGACCGGCTCCGCCGGGTCGTTGAACGCCCGTTTGACCAGGTCGCGCTCAGTCTCGTCCATGCCGCCGTAGAGCGTGAGGATGCGCTCTGCCTCGTAACGCTCGCGCAGCCGCCGGGCGACGTAGTCGAGCGTGGTCTTGTACTCGGTGAACACCACCAGGCGCTCGTCGTCGCGCCAGGCGCCGTCGTCGCGCCCGTCAGCGGTGCCGTCGTCGCGGAGCAACGTCTCGATCACCGCGACCAGAGCGTCGAAGCGCGCGTCGGCGAGCGGGTCGCGAGCGACCACGTCGCCGGCGGCGGCGTCCAGCCGCAGGCCTGCGAGCGCGGCGTCGATGGCCGCCGTCTGCTCCTGCACGTGCGGCCCCGCCTGCTGCAGCCACGCGCCGACCACGCCGGCGGCGACCGCCTCGCGGGACTGCGTCTCGCGGTCGTCGCCGGTCTCGCGCTCCACCGAGCGGCGCGCCGAGTCCACGTCGGTCTCGCTGGCCGACGTCGCCTCTCCGAGCCCCTCGCGGCACCGGCTCCATGACTCGGCGAACGCCACCGGACAGCTCAACAGCCGTTTGCCCAGGATCTCGACGGCGAAGCTGCCGGCCCGCCGCCTTCTACGGTCTCCCGCCGCGATGTAGGCGCGCATGGCCGTGCGGAACTCTTCGAACGCACGCGACAGCGCGAGTTCCTGCGCCGAGAGGTCCAGAGTCAGTTCCATCGGCTCCAGGCGTGTGCAGAACTTGGGCGGGTCGGTGCGCTCGTTGATCTCGCGCTTGAGCCGCCGGACGACCACCTGCTGCACGCGGGCCCGCTCCGCCGGCTTCAGCTCATCCGTCTGGCTGAAGCGCACGGGGTCGAGGATCTCCAGAAGCCCCGAGAAGCTGCGCGTGTGGCCGTTGTGCGGCGTAGCGCTCAGGAAGAGACGGTGCTCGAAGCGCGGCGCGAGCAGGCGCACCATGCGGCAGAGGTCGCTGTCCTCGCCGAACGGCGACGGCATGAGGTTATGGCACTCGTCGACGACCAGCAGGTCCCACGGAAGGTGCGGCGAGCCCTCCCGGGGTCGGGACGCCGCCATGAACTGCTCGAGCACGTCGTCCTGACGCAGGTAGTGGTACGAGGCGATGATGCGGCTGAACGACCGCCATGGACTCGCATCCATGCCGAGACGGCGCCGCAGCGCCGCCGTCTCGTCGCGGTCGACGAGGTCGAACCGCAGCGCGAACTTCTCCCACATCTCGTCGCGCCACTGCAGGCGCAGCGAGGCCGGCGTGAGGATCAGCACCCGCCGTATGCGTCGGCGGATCAGGAGCTCGCTCAGAATCAATCCCGCCTCGACGGTCTTGCCCAGTCCCACGTCGTCGGCGAGCAGCAGGTTGACGCGCGGCATGCGCAGCGCCTTGAGCAGCGGCACGAGCTGGTAGTCCTCGACCTGGACCGCCCCATGGAACGGGCTGCGGATGGGCAGCCTCTTGAGCGGTCCCGAGCCGTCGGGGTCGAGGAAGGGCATGGCGGCGGTCCAGCGCGCGGCGCGCAACATCGCGTCGAAGTCGGCGGCGGGCATGGGGCCGGAGCGCATCGGGTCGGGGAGGGCCGTGGGCGGCAACACACGGGCGCTCGCGCCCTCGATCTCCCAGACCAGCTGCTCCTCGGGTGGGGACTGGTCGTCCTTGTACTCGATGTGGACGAGGTGGAGCCGGCCGGTGTCGCCGTCGAACGGCTCGACGCCGGCGATCACGCCGCGACGGTTACGCACGAAGCAGAAAAGTCCGGGGCGCGGGATTTGAACGCTGTCGCCCGACTGGCTCATTTTTCGTCAACCCTATCATCGGCCTAGGACGGAGCGAGTTGACCGAGGAGGCCGCGCTCCGACCGGCACTCGCGCTCCGCACTGGTCGTCCAAAGGCTCCGGACCACTCACGAAAGCCGTCCCGCCCGCCCGCATAGCCGTCCCGCCCGCCCGCATCTGCGATAAACTCGGGGGCGTCCTCAGACCAACTCCCCGGGCAGGTGAGTCGATGAACGTGCGCGTCTTCGTGACCCCCAAACAGGGCATCCTCGACCCTCAAGGCG
>Ga0123333_10002494_pt1 | contig 18657 bp, 9 predicted proteins | sample BioC12SIPDNA_3_FD_89957 | JGI IMG/M metagenome (GOLD analysis project Ga0123333, IMG submission 89957) | Anaerobic biogas reactor microbial communites from Washington, USA - Biogas_R2_B C12 SIP DNA | ecosystem: Engineered > Bioreactor > Anaerobic > Unclassified | place: Washington, USA... | reverse complement strand
TCGTTCATAGTTCGGAGAATTGGGGGAGTGCGACATGGTTTCGGTCCTCGAATTGGATAACGGTCCCGGAGCAACGTCAATCATAGGCGCTGGCACCGGTTTTGACACTCCTCGCCGGCGAGATCCGCTTGTCGAGGCCATTCGGTTTCGACCGTTGACGATCAAGGCGAGCGGTTCATACGGTGGGTAGTGAATCAGCCCGGTTGCCTGGAGCATCTGGGCTGATGGGAATGTCATCCAGCATCTTCGTCGATCGCTCGCCCTTCCTGCAACGCCCGCATCATCCGATACCATAACTCGAACCGCTCGCGGAGAGGCTCATCCGGTTCGGTCATCCAGTTGGACCCCATGCCGGTGTCGCTAAAAACCGAACCAAAACCGATGGCAATCACCATCCCTTTACCATATCCAGCACAAGCCGCTACCGCCGTTTCTCCAATCCAGACGAGCGGTCTTCCTCCGCCAACCGCACAGGCCGCTTCCACCGCGACATCCGGCCAGTCCTCTTCGCCGTGCAACTTGCCGGCTAAAGCGGCGGTCGGATCCATGACCAGCCCAAAGGGCCATAAAAGACTGTTGGCCGTGGAGCCCACGCTGTCCGGTGAATCAATCACCATCAGTTTTCCGCCGGCAGCCACGTAGTCGATCAGGCTCTGCCGAAACCCGGAACCGACCGAGCGGGTCGGACAGACGATCAATAAGCAGTCGCCGCTGAAGGCGGCCGCCCCGGTTCGGCGTGCGGTAAAGTATCCCAGCCGTGGGATCCATTGCTCGATCAAGCCAAAGCCGCGGCCGTCGCGATGGGTGAACCCGCCGCGCGAAAACGGCACTTCCGAGACGGTCCGATCGATCACCACCCGAACCATCGGCCGCACAGGGTCGGGCGGCGGCATCGCCCACCGCTGGGCAGCGGCGGTTGCCGAAGAACCGATTCCCCACCCGGCCAGCACGACCGAGGCCATCGCCAGCCAACCAGGGCCGCGGGCAGCGGAGAAAACCAGTCCGGCCACCACGGCCGTCAGTCCCAGCAGCCCAAGCGCCGCCTTGGCCGGCAACCGCAACCAACCGTGGTCCCAGACACTGCGGCGGTTCAACCAATCGAGCATCCCCAGCATCAGTTCGGCTTTGCCGGGTTCGAACGCGCTGAAATTGGAGAAGATCGTCGAATCGGTCCAACCCAACACGCGCCCGCTGCCGTACCGCGTCGACCAGAGCTGGATAAAGGCACCGTAACGCATGTCGCTGCGGTGCTCCGCTTGGGGGAAGTAATTTTCGGTGTCGTAAGCCGGCGGTAGGCTCCAGAGGCCCAGGCTGCGGACGGCGGCCCGTCCGCGACTCGTCCCCGGGCCGATCGAGCAGGAAACGGCGAATTGCATCGGCGGTAGATTCTGCACGGCCGGATGCGGCGCCGCCGGCGGTTGATACGGCTGAACGTAAGGCGAGCCGATGCGGAACAGCAGATCCTTGCGGAACTCAAAGCCGAAGGGCTCGGCCACCTCATTCAAATAAGTGCTCGATCGAAAGACGTCGGTGTGTTCGCCGATCAACAGCAGTCCACCGCCGCGCTCCACGAAACCGGCGATGGCGCTAGCTTCGCCCGGCAGGTAAGCCGCCGTGGGCGTCTTGATGACCAGGACATCGCAACGGCTCAAGGTCTTGGCGTCGATGCGATCCGATTCCAGCAGGCGCGACATCGTGAAGAACCGGGAGCAGTAGTCGTATATGGCGGCGTAGGTGTACGAGGCCGCTTCACCGTAGCTCGTTGTGTCGTAAGCGCGAGTCGTCGGCTCCCAGGTCGAGTGCCGCTCGACGACTATCACGCGGCCGGCCTTGCGGCTCCCGATCGGCTCCCACTGCAATAACACGCCAAAGGCTGCCGCCCCCGCCGCCGCCAATCCGACGCTTGTCTTCTTACCGATTCGCCAAGACGGCAAAGACGCCAGCAGCCCGGCGGCAACACCTCGATGTCCGGCAGCGACAATGCTTTGACTGGTGACAGCAGCCGGGCCGCTCCCGATGCCGAACCGCCATAGCAAGAGAACGGGACCGGCCAGCAGCGCCAGATGCAACCAGGGGCTGAAAAAGATGTCCATCACGTTCAGCGCCAATCCCGCCTGGGCGCGATCGATCTGCTGGACCAGCAGCCCAAGCACCAGCGCGGCCCGAACCGGCAGCCACCCGGCCACCACTAGCAGCAACCAACGCACCGCCCGAACCCACTCTGCCCAGCCGCGCCCGCTCGTCGCCGCGGACGGGCAAATCGCCAGAACCACGGTCCCGCCCACAAAGAACCCCAAGGTTGCCGGATCGAGCCATAGATCCCAGGTGAGCCCGACGTGGTGTACCTTTCCCGAAGCGGCAATCGCCAGTTCATTCCCGTCGACCGCCACTTCGGCGCCCAGCAGTCGGATCACCGCCGCGACCGCCGTGGCTGCTATCTCAGGCAATTCGTGCGATCGGGCGGTGCCCGCCTCGTAAAGCCACATCAGAACCGACTGCGACGCCAACACGCACCCGGCTGCAATCAATCCCCGACCTGCGGTCAAGGTCCACCGCCAGTCGGGCGCCGTCAACGGAAGCAGAAGCCCAACCCCGATCGCCAGCGGGGCCATGCGAGAGGGCCACGGCAAGAGGTAACAGGCCGCCGCGCAACAAGCCGCTGCCATGCACGCCTCGCGTTTGGCCGGCATGGCAAGCGGCAGGCCGGCCAACAGTGCGGCAGCGACGATCACCATCACCGCCCCTGCGACCATTGATGGGGGCGCGTAATACCCCAGGCCCGCAAGCCACGAGCAGGACAACAGTGCAACGGCAGCCCACGTTCGCATCATGGCGAATCCTCCCGGCTTCCAGCATCGCCGGTGGCTTCGTCCGAATTCGAAGCCGGTTGTGGCGGAGGCGGCGGGATCCAAGCCGGCCGATCGTTCAGGAAGTTGAGAAACCACCGCCAGAAGTGCGCGTTTTCATATCCGCCGCCAAAAGGTTCGCCGCCGACATATTCGAGGTTCTTGTTCATCGCGAAGCCCGTGTCGCCGATCACGACCACTTTCCCCCGGCCAACCTTGCGGACACCGATGATCGGCCGGTCGTCGGAATCCGCGACCACCGCGACGATGTCCGGAGCGACGAATTCGATCGGCCAGGCGGCGTGAAACGCAACGTAGCAGTCGTGGCTGCCGGTCGTCGCGGCGCTGAGATACCGGGAGCGGACATTCCGCTCATAGCGCGGCTCGCTCGAACCCGGCGGCGGCAGCAGCGTCGGAGTCGGGATATCGAAGCCGAAATCTCGCAACAACTGTCGGCTTGGACCGGCGTCTTCCGCACCGGCCATGCTGAGGAAAGTGCCGCCCCGCTCGACGAAATCGCCGATGGCGCGTCGTTCCGCCTCGGAAAACGACTCCGCCGGCGCGATCGAAATCAACATCGCCGCCCGCGCCAGCCGCAACGGTTCCAAGTCACTGGCGACCAGCGGCAGGTAGCCGTTGCGCATCAGCGTCAGTTTCAGCCCGGCGAGGTCGTCAAAGCCCCACCGCACCGTGCCGTACGCTTCCAGGTGCGAGCCATCGATATAGGCCACGGGCGTCGGTCGCTCCGGCCCTCCCTCGGGCAGCACGGCCACGGCGGCATTGACGCCGTCAACGAGAATCAGTGCGATGGCGAGTGCCACCGCTGCGGCGGCCGTCCGGACGGCGTCGTTCCGCCAGATGAGCCATAGTGCCAAGCATACACACGACAGCAGCCCGACCGCCTGACGCCAAACCGACTGCGGACTGCTCGGCCGATGGGCCAGGTAGCCCAGCAGTCGCCCGGCGAAAACGAATGCACCCGCATTGCCCTCGTTGGTCAGACAGAACGGATCGGTCAGAACCACGATCGTTCCCTTGCCCAATCGCTGCTCGGCAGCCAGAACGAGATCGCCGAGCCGTTCGCCGGCGTCGAAACGGTAGATCATATGCAGTGCCGCATCGCATCCCGGATCGCTCCAGCCGTACCGCCCCACCAGCAGCGGCCGAGCCGGCCAGCCGATCTCAAGCGACGGTCCGAGCCAGAGCCCGAAGCCGTTGCTCCCGCCGATGCCGGAAACGGCCGGGTGCGATATCGTCTTCAGGACGCCTTGCCAGGACGGCGCTGCCGCCATCGCCGAATCGAATCGGAACCTCATCGACGTTGGCAGTAAAACCTGGTTGAGGGTTGCCCCCATCTGGTCTTCCGGTATGGCGGGGCCGCCTACCAGCAATAGCGAACCGCCGCCGCGCACGAACTCCCAGACTCGCCGCCGACGTTCCTCATCCCACATGCGAGTCGGGTGAAAGACGATCAACACATCCGCCTGGTGGAGGTCGCCTTCGGCGAGGTCGGCTGACCGCGACAGTTCGCCACCCAACGATTCGACAAATACCGGCAGCATTCCATACGTGCCGGCCGATGCCTGGCCGTACTCGTCGAAAACCGGCTTCTCCCAATCGAGGTAACCGTCGTCCAATGCAACGATCCTGCAGTCCTTCAGATCTGCCATGCCGGGTGCCAAGGCCACGATCGGCGGAATGGCCACGGCGAGCACGAACGGAGCGTAGTCGAGAACCCGCTGGAATCGCTGCGGCACACGCGACATCCCCGGCGGATCACCCTCAGCGGCGACCAACCACTTCGCCTGCCCCACCATCGCCGCCGCCACGCTCAGCGAGAGAACGACGCCCAATAGCGGAAGGTTCCACGGCAACGCCTTGGCGATGCCTTCCGTCCAATGCCGATGCGGCGGAACGTAGAAATCGAGGTAGGGATCCTCGCCGCTCGGCGGTGCCGCCGGCAACGAGGCCGCCATGTCGGACGCCGATGCCAACAGCACCAGGTAGACGACGTGAGCCGCCGCAATGCCGGCCGCGGCCAATACGGCACGTTTTTGCCGGGGCGGCGCCGTCAGCCGGAGCCAGCCGACCCAAACCACCGCCATCAGAACCAGCATGTCGAGGCCCGCGAAAGTCGCCCCGATCCACAGCGGCTTTCTCGATATGGCGGAACCGATCGACCCGAGAACTTTGCCGACACTCTCCGCACCCAACCACACCGATGGGATCGACTCCAGCGCGAGTCGGTAGACACCGAACGCGGCAGCCGCGGTCGCTGTCACGGCAAGTAGACGACGGTCGAGCCCTTCGCTCGACCAGGCGAAGGCCGCCAGAACCAGGGCAACTCCCAGCAAGCCCACCACGATTGCCCCGGATGCGAGCAGCATCAGCGAGACAACCACAGCGCCGGCCAAAGCCGCGTGTGGTCTCCAAGTCCGAGTCCGGCGGGGCCAAACGGCAATCGCCACGATGGCCAACCCAACCCAAACCATCGCCATGCGTAGCGGTTGAGCGACCATTCCGACGGATCCCGCCGCGGCAGCAGTTGCCGCGATTGCGGCAATTGCCGCCACCGCGGCAGCCCGAGAAGGGCCAATCCGCTCCAAAACCATCGATCGATCAGCCACAATAGTGTTCTTCTCCGCGGACACTTCTCGTCTTCTCTCCGCGTCCGCTGCGGTTCAAAAAAATCCGATCCAGTGCGGTTGCACCTCCCAGTATCCCTCGCCCTTCAGCCAGGTCAACCTTGTCTGATCATCGGAGGGTAGATGGGACAGCACAAGTGTCCACAGATCATCCTGCTTCCCGGGTTCTGCCTGGGAGCGCAACGCTTGGCAGGCTCTGCCTGCGTTGGAAACCACGCTCGGCATGGAGCCTCGCTGCCTGGTTTGGGATGGCCCGCCGATTGGTACATCCGCGAGGCGGAGCCTCGCGAAAACAGCGTGTTCCCAGGCAGAGCCCGGGAACGAGGCGAATCGTGCCGATTACGCCGGACTGTCTTAGTTGAGATGCTTCGCCGTACGCTATTGCAGTTGATTCCGGGGGGCGCACTTGCTCCGCGTGACTGCAGCGCTACCATGATGCGCCTCATCGATTTTTTGAAATAGAGCACTCAGATGTAGTAATAACCCCCTGTATCGGGTTAAGCAAATCCATGTATGAATGGTAAAATTCTCGAAAGACCATTCCTTGGAGGAGTTGCTATTCCGATTATACGTGGCATACTTGCGGATATGTCACGTTTGAAAAGAATAAACAAAATGCAATGGATGGAGAATACTTCTCCAATACCCAGGATTTCGTCCGCTCAAGCTTCCGTTTGCGATAGCAGTGGTGGGAGCACAGACGCGGTGCCGGCGTCTTGGATGAGCAAACGGGCACACACGCTGGTTGAATCGAACCGTTTTCAAAGGAGACTTCAAAATGAACAGTCGCACATGGTTGGTCCGCAGTGCGGTCGCGCTGGCGGCCATCGGCTTCTTCCTGCCGATGTCAGCCGCAGCGATTGACACCGGCGGCGGTGGAGCAAGCGGCATTGTGCCGCCGTCGACAGACTATCCTCCCACACCGCCTCAGACACCCGGTTACGGCAAGCCCGGCAAGGGTAAGTATGCGCCGACGCAGTGGCAGCAGCCCTACCAGCAGCAGCCCTACCAGCAGCAGCCCTACCAGCAGCAGCCCTATCAGTATCAACAGCAAGGATGGGGTGGTTATCAGCAGGGACAGTTGGCGGCTCCGAGCCGTGGCGGCGGTTATCCGCCTCCAAGTCAGGGCCAATGGCAACAGCCCAATCAAGGCCAGTATCCTTATCCCCAGCCTCAGCCCTATCCGCAGCCGTATCCGAACCCACAGCCCCAACCGCCGTATCCCGCGCAACCATCGCCGGGCTATTGGGATTCCAGTCTCGGCTATTCAAGCCGTGGCGGCGGTTATCCGCCTCCAAGTCAGGGCCAATGGCAACAGCCCAATCAAGGCCAGTATCCTTATCCCCAGCCTCAGCCCTATCCGCAACCGTATCCGAACCCACAACCCCAACCGATGTATCCCGTTCAGCCTTCGCCGGGCTACTGGGATTCCAGTCTCGGCTATCCGAGCCGAAGCGATACGCAGCCTTACCAGCCGCAGCCCTATCAGCCGCAGCCCTATCAGCCGCAGTATCAGACGCCGTACCAACAACCGTACCAGGCTCCTTACCAGCAGCCCTATCAACAACCTTACCAGCAACCTTACCAACAACAGCCTTACCAGCAGCCCTACCAGCAACCGATTTACCAGCAGCAGCCCTATCAGGGGCCGCCGGCCCAATTCCAGCCGCCCGCGCAAGGAAAACCGCAGCAGGATCCGCCCGCGACGCCGGATCCTTGGGGAAAGCCGGATCTCGGTAAACCCGGTAAGCCGGATCTCGGCAAGCCCGGCAAGCCGCCGGTAGGCAAACCTACCCAAGGCAAGCCGGAGCTTGGCAAGTCGAAGCCAGAGTTCGGCAAGGCCAAGCCCGATCAGGGCAAACCCGGCAAAGGCAAGTACGGCAAGCCCGGAAAGCCTGGGGCAGCGCAACCTCAGGAACAGCCGCAGGAAGAGCCGCCGGCGCCGCCGGCCGCCGCAGGGCCGGATTCAACCGCCGACGCGGTGCCGCCGCCCGCCGCCCCCGGAGCAGATCCGGCAGCAATTGATGCGCCCTCCCCCTTTCCCGCCGCCTTTGGCGACGATCAACAGGCCGCTCTGAACTATCCCAGCCGGACGCCGGGCGGGGCTTCGTACTACATGCAGCCTGGCACACAGCCCGGCAATCCGACCTATCCGCCCACGAACCCATACCCGCCGTCGAATCCGTATCCGCCATCGAACCCGTATCCACCTTCGACTCCTTGGCCACCGTCCACTCCTTACCCGCCGGTCGGACCGCCGCCCGGTCAATATCCGCCTCCCAGCCAATGGCAAACGCCTGGCCAATGGCAGACGCCACCTGCAAAAAAATGGGGCAAACTGAAGTACGGCAGCCGCGATGCGGCCGAGGAAAGCGAAAGCGATGATCTCGCGCAAATGCCCGATCCGGCGTTCGACCGCTACGTCGACCTGGCAATGCTCGGCGCCGCCTGGGATCAACTCGACTCGGAGATGCTTGCCGACGCCGGCCTTCAGCTTGCCGAAGGCGAGCGGATTCTCCATCGCTCGCATAAGGCGATCTCGGCGGACAAAGTCCTGGAGGCCGCCATTAAAGTGGCTGCCGAGAAGCAGGACAAAGCCACTCTCGATCGGCTCGGTGAAGCCCTCAAGTCACTCGGCAAGAAGGCTCTCCTCAAGCAACTCGATTCGGCCGCGAAACTGGGCGCGAGTTCGCGATCCGGCACGGCGGCGATCGAGATGGAGAAATCCGACTCGGCCGAAGCCGAGATATTTCGCACCGTGATGGACCGCGTCCGCACGGCCAAAATTCGCGGCGACCGCGACGCCCTCGAAGCGATGGTCGAAGACACGGCAAAGCTCAAGGAACTCTCCGACGATCAGCGCCAGTACCTCCAGAAGCTGGCTGGTCAATCCCGGGATGCCGTGCCGGCGGGCAGTGAGAACACCACCACCGACGCGATGGATCGTTTGGCCGACGGCACTCGCGATCAGCGCTACGCGCCCTACTACTTCAACCCCAATGCCGGCGGAACCGGCTATTCCTACCGCCTTGGCGTCCACTACGACAAGTACTGGACGGGCAACGGCTACAACTACCGCATTACCAGTCTTGCCTCACCGCGTTGGGGACAGCTCAGCGGGGGCTCTCTCGAAGTGGGCGACGAGATCGTCGGCTACGGCAGCTACTTCAACAAGTCGGTTTCCGGCAACCTCGATTATGTGGTCGATTGGTGCTATCGGCAGTACGGTCCCTACGTTTGGATCCAGAACGTCCGCAGTCCATGGGCCGGACCGCAGCGGGTTCCGCTCTAATTGAGCTGCGACTCGCAACGTGGATCAACAACCGCGGGTCTTCTCACCTCAGCCGGGGTGAGAAGACCCGTTCGTTTTCAGCCGCCTCCAGGCCTCCGCCGGCACGGAGGCTGCCGCCATTGGACAACGGGCGGGCGCTGCCGAAACACGGCAAAAAGCACCCCGGACGGCTAACAGAGGGCGGATGTTCCGGGCCAACGGCCATACAATGATAGGCAGTGCCCTAGGATCTCATTCTCCACCACCGGAAGATCGCGATGCAATCGCCTTTCACCGCCGTCTCGCTGACGCTCTGCCTCACGTCAACCGTTTTGCTGCCCGCTCTCGCCCGGCCACAGGGCAGCGACTTGCCGCAGGCCGTCTTCATTCGCATCGAGGAGGGGCGCGTACCGGTCGTCGCCCCTCTCGAGCGAATTCCGGCGTCGGGGACTCTTTCCGGCACGGGCTTGTTGATCTGGAGCGAGGCCGGACGGGAACAATGGCGACAAGTTCCCGAGGCGCAGCAAACCTCTGGCGGACCGAACACCCTGGCGCTGGCGTCGCGATTTACGGCAATCAGCCGCGGTGAATCGCCCGCCCCCGCCGGCGACGGCACGGGCATGGCGACGGTCGAAATCGATCAGATCCTGGGGCAGCTCGTGGTCCGCGGCGCAGGATTGCTCACGCCCGCCAACAACGGTCGCTGCCTTCAGCCCCAAATCACGATCCGGCGGCAGCCGGCGGACAAGAAGCCGCGTTATCCCGCCTATTCACTGGTGCTCCTCCAGGGCAATCGAGAACTGGCTCGCATCCCTATGGCGGACGGCCAGGAAAAGCTCGCCTGGACAGAGATCCCCGGTCTGCCCGAATCGCTCCAAGACGGCCTTCCGCCCGGCGAGTACACGCTTCGCCTCGAAAGGAGCGGCGAATCGACGACATTCACCGTGGAGGACTCAGAGATCCGAGAGTGGGTGATGCAAGCTCCGGCGGAACTGGCCGCTCTGCTCAAAACGAAAGACGATCCACTTTATCGGCTGTTTACCGTCGAGCACCTGCTGAGCGAGTTGGACGAATACGGCCGTCCGCAGCCCTACCTGGCCGACGCTTTGGATCTCCTCGAACCAGGCGGCCGGCATGAGCGATTGCGCAACGATATCCTCCGGCGCCTCAGCGGCCAACCCGTCGAGCAGCGGCCCGCCGACTCGGACGGCGACACCGGGATCGCGCCGATCGACGAGGCACGGCGACTCATCGCCGAAGCCAGGTGGGACGCGGCCAGTGAAAGGCTCGACGCGGCGGAATCCGGAAACTCGCCTCGGGCAACCGCCCTTGCCACGCTCTATCGTGCGGTAATCCTTGCCGAGTCGGGACAAGGGACCGATGCGGAGGCTCGCGACCTCTTCCGCCGGGCCATCGACGAATTGGCCAAGGGCCGGGCGGCCGATGCCTATCGAGCCGGTGTGAACTACGCCAACTTCCTTTCCGGCCGCACCCGGGACCGCCTCTATAACCATGCGCTGGAGATCGCCAGCGGCGTTGAGGATCCGCTCATCCGCGCCTTGATGAACTGGCAGGAGTCGCTGTCCTACTACGAGTGGTCCTTGAAACTGGCTGAGAAGCTGGGGCCAGCGGAGCGAACCGCCGTGGAAGTGAACATGGCGCGTCTTTACAGCGTCCTGGCGGACATCCTCCGAACGCTCGCGCCCTCCCCCCGCGGTCAAGAAAACCTTGCCGCCGGCGAACAATCGGCGGCACGGCGCGCTCGCCAACTGGCGACCGCGGTCACCGAGAAGCCGGCCGATCAGGTCGATGCGACGATCCTTGCCGTCGCATGGGAGAGTCTGGCGCAGCTCGACTTCCGGGCCGGCGATCAGGCATCCTGCCGTCGTCATGCCGAGGCCGCCATGCAGCAGTACCTCGCTGCCGGCTCGCTCGCCGGAGTCGAGGGCCTGCACCGCCTGCTCGGGCTCCTCCAGTTGCAAAAGAGTGCTTCGGCCGACGCGAGAAAAGAGGCCCTCAATCATTTCCTCATCGCCCAACTGCTCGCCGAGACGCTTCGCGATCGTATTCCGGCGGACCGAGTCGGGCTCAGCCGCGCCGGGTTCTTCGCGCGCCGTGCCTATGTCAACGAGCGAATCGTGGAATTGCTGTTGGCCGATGGTCGTGCGACCGAGGCCCTGGGCTACGCCGAATTGGCCAAGGCAAGAGCGCTGGAGGACGTGCTGGCGGTTGGCGCCCCCGGGGCTGCTTCCGAGCCATCGGCGCGGCGAGAGCTTTCGGAAATCCTCGCCCAATGGCCCGAGGACGTGGCGGCGGTGGAGTATTTCCTTGGCAGTCGGGCTGCCTGGGGGTTTGTGATCGACACCACGGGCACGGTCTCCTCCTACCCGCTTGTCGATGACGAGGGGCAGGCGATCGCCTCGCGCGACCTTGTCGCTCGCGTCGTGCGTTTTCTCTCCGAGACGGGCCACCAGGCCGATAAGATGCGTCCGCGGCTGATGGCTGGCCGCGGTTTCGACCACGCCTGGCAGGACACCCTGCACACGTTCTGCCGTCAACTGCTGCCGTCGCCGGCGCTCGAAGCGCTCCGCAAGGCCAAGACCGTTCTGGTCGTGCCGCACCATGTCCTCCACTACTTCCCCTTCGTCGCTCTGGTCACCGAACTCGACACCCGCCAACTCACCCCAGAGCGAATGGCCATGCCAAGATTCCTGCTCGACGAGTCGTTCTCGCTCTGCTACGCGCCGTCGCTGACGGCCTGGGAACTGTTGCGCCAGCGCCCCGATCGGCCGATTCGCCAGGTCCAGGCGGCGGGAATTGTGGAGTTTCTCGACGCTCCCTCCCTGCCCGGCGCGCGAAAGGACATCGAGAATCTCCAGGCAGTCTTCGGATCCCGCGTCCGCAAACTCCTGCCCGGCCGCGATGCCTTCGAAACCAACGCCCGCGAGCTGCTGGGCCAAGAAGGGCTCCTCTTCGTTGCCACGCACGGGCAGAACCAGGCCGACAAGCCGCTGGCCAGCTATCTGCTCTTCCATCCCGACCAAGAAAACGACGGCCACATGACGGCGCGAGAGTTGTATGCTTCTCAGGTTCGCGCGGACCTGGTCGTGATGAGCGCCTGCTATTCCGGCCTGGCCGATCGCTCGCCGCTGCCGGGAGACGACCTTTTCGGTCTGGAGCGAGCCTTGCTGCACTCGGGCGCCAGAACCGTGGTTGCCGGCGTGTGGGACGTGTACGACGGCACCGGGCCGGAGTTGATGCACGACTTCTTCGTCGAGTTGGTCGGCGGAAAGCCCGCGCCGCAAGCCATGGCCCAGTCGCAACGCACGTTTCTCAATCGGCTCCGGCAGTCCGAGCAGGTCGAGCCCTGGCTGCACCCGTATTTCTGGGCCGTCTACAGCGTCACCGGCGACGACCGGACATGGATGAGTGCGAAGTGAACACCGTCTCGACGGGACCAAGGCACAAAACGTAGACAGCCCCCCGGCGGCCGGTTAGAATGGAAGCTTACCCGAAGGGCTCGGACGAGTCAGACCGATGGAGCGCTGGTCTGTTCATCGAACCCAGGGAACGCATCAATTCCTCGCGCTAAACCTGCCCCAACGGGCTTCCCACCATGGCCCCACCGACGCATGCATACCGCTACTGGCTGCTGTGCGGCTGCGTGATCGCGACCGTCCCACTCGGCTGCCAACGATCTGCGTTTCCGGAAGCCGCCACTGAAGCCAAGGCTGCCGAACCGCCGACGATCGTATCCTGTGCCCGGGTCACGCTGCATACCTGGCCCCGTGCCGTTCGTGTGCAGGGGAGCCTCCTCGGAGACGAGCACGCGGTCATCGGCGCCAAAGTCGCGGGCCGCGTGAAGGATGTCCGATTCGACTTGGGGCTCACGGTCGCCGCAGATGCGATTCTGGTCACATTGGACACCCGGGATCTGGAAATCCAGGTCCGCCAGGCCGAGGCCGAACTCCAACAGGTCCGGGCGAAACTCGGTCTGAAAGCCGATCAGGATGATCAGGCTCTTGATCCCACCACAGTCCCCTCCGTTCTCCAGGAGCAGGCCGTCTGGAAGGATGCGAAATCGAAGCTCAAGCGGGCGGAAACTCTGATCGCGCAGAATGTGGTCTCCGATGAAGAGCTGCAGGAACGGCAGGCCGAAGCGGAGGTTGCTGAGGCGAAGTACCGCTCGGCGTTGAACGCCGTCGACGAGGATGTGGCCCTGCTGTCGGTTCGCCGCGCAGAACTCGGACTGGCCCAACAGAAACTCGCCGACGCGACCATTGTCGCCCCGTTTGCGGGAAAGATCGAGCAGCGGCACATCGCTCCCGGCGTTTACCTCAACGTCGGCCAGCCGGTGGCCACGCTGGTCCGCGTCGATCCTTTGCGGTTTCGGGCCGGAGTTCCCGAAGTCCAGGCAACGCGGGTGGAGGAGGGCCAGGAAGTGCTTGTGTCGGTGGAGGGGAGTACGGAGCCGTTGACCGCGCGGGTCTCGCGGATCAGCCCGTCGCTGGATGCGTCGAGCCGGGCCCTAACGATCGAAGCCGATCTGCCCAATGCAGGTTCACGACTGCGGACCGGACTGTTTGCCGTGGCGGAAATCGTCGTCGATCCGAAGGCCAACACCCTCGCGGTACCGGAGAAAGCGGTTTTCGAATTTGCCGGTGTCGAAAAGGTGTGGCTCGTCCGAGACGCAAAGGCGGAGGAACGCCAGGTTACCACCGGACGCCACAAGGAGCCGATGGTGGAAATCGTGGCTGGCCTCGCCGAGGGCGACACGATTGTCGCGGATGCCCGGGAAGGCCGGGCCGGACCGATCCACGCGAAGAATCTCGAGGCGGGCTCGCCCCAATCCCACCCCGAATAAGTCCCGCCTGATTCGCCGCACCAACTCAAGCTGCCGGAGGAAGAACCTTGCAGTGGCTGGCTGAGATTTGCGTAAAGCGCCCGGTGTTTGCCGTGATGCTGATCCTGGCCTTGGTCGTGGCCGGCGTCGCGTCGTACCTGCAACTCGGTGTCGACCGATTTCCCAAAATGGACATGCCCACGGTTTACGTCCGGACCGTGTACCGGGGCGCAGCTCCCGAGGAGATGGAGTCGGAGATCACTCAGATCCTGGAGGATGCGGTGGCGACCGTCGAAGGGATCGACGAGTTGAGGTCGATCTCCAGTGAGGGCGCGTCGGTGGTCATCCTCACGTTCAACATCGACCGCGACATCGACGCGGCCACGCAGGACGTCCGCGACGCGGTCAACGGCGTGCTCAACCGCCTGCCTCCCGACGTCGATCCCCCCGTCATCCGCAAGCAAGACGTCGATTCCTCGCCGATCTTGAGCATTGCCGTTTCCGGTCAGCGCGACGGACGCGAACTCTACGTACTGGCCGACCGCAACGTGAAGAACGTGATCGAGTCGGCCGCGGGCGTCGGCCAGGTCGTCATTGCCGGCGCCACGGACCGGGCCGTCAAGATCAACATCGCGGCCGATCGCCTGGCGGCGTATGGCTTGTCGATCGTCGAAATCCGCGAAGCGTTGACACGCCAGAACGTCGAGATTCCCGGAGGGCGGGTCGACGCCGGCGCCAAGGAACTGTCCTTGCGGACGCTCGGCCGCTTCACCAGTGCCCGCAAATTCGCCGACCTCGTCGTCGCGACCGTCCACGGCACGCCCGTGCGACTCCGTGATCTGGGGGAAATCGTCGATGGCACCAAGGAGGTTCGCAGCCTGGCGCGAGTCAACGGCGAATCGGCCGTGGTGCTCCAGGTGCAGCGGCAGTCGGGGGCGAATACGGTCGAGGTGATCGAGGCGGTCAAGGGCCGTCTCGAGCGAGCCCGCCAGTTGTTGCCGCCCGACCTTTCCGTGGACATCATTCAGGATCAATCCCGCTACATCAATGCAGCCATTCACGAGGTCCAGAAGCATCTCATCTCAGGCAGCATCCTGGCCAGCGTGGTCGTGCTCTTGTTCATGCGTTCCTGGCGGTCGACCTTGATTGCGGCGGTGGCCATTCCGGCGTCGATCATCGCCAGCTTCGGAATGATGCGGGCCATGGATTTCACGCTGAACAACGTGACCATGCTTGCGCTGGTGCTGATGGTGGGCGTGGTGATCGACGACGCCATTGTCGTGCTGGAAAACGTCTTCCATTGGATCGAGGAGAAGGACGTACCGCCGATGCAGGCCGCAGTCGGGGCCACCAAGGAGATCGGGCTGGCGGTCCTTGCCACCACGTTGTCGCTGGTGATCGTATTCTTGCCGGTGTCGTTTCTCTCCAGCGTCACCGGCCGCATGTTATTCCAGTTCGGGCTGACGGCGACCGTGGCGATTCTCGTCTCGCTGCTGGTCAGTTTCTCGCTGACGCCCATGATGTGCTCTCGGCTGTTGCGGCCCATCACCCACGGCGGGAAAGTGGCTGCTTCGCGGCGGGGCTTTTATCACTGGATCGACCTGGGCTATCTCGCCTGCCTGCGGGTCGCCATGCGCCACCGCTGGATCGTCCTGGCCGTTTCGATCGCCGTGGTGGCGGCCAATTATCCTCTCTACTATTTTGTTCAGAAGGACTACATTCCGACGAACGTCGATGAAGGCGAGTTCGAAGTCCGCATCACGGCGCCGGAGGGCGCCACGCTCCGCACCATGGATGCCACGCTGCGGCAGGTCGAAGCCGACATTCTCGGCGTTGCGGGCGTGCGGAAGGTGCTGACCACAATCGGTTCAACCGGCCTTGCCTGGGTGAACTTCGCCTATCTTTTCGTGCGGCTGGACGACACCGAGAATCGCACCTTCTCCCTCGGCCGCTTGTGGGAAGAAACCTTGGCCGGGCGGCCGAAGGCGGCGTTTGCGGGTAACTACTCCCAGAGCGAGAAGATGCAGGAAATCCGCAAGCGGCTCTCGAAATACACCGATCTGCGGGTGGCCATCCGCAACCAGACCTCGCTGCGGCAAGGCTCGCCGGTCGACATCGATTTCGCCATCAGCGGCCCGGACCTCTACCAGCTTGCCGGCTTCGCCGGGAAGCTTCGCGACAAGGTCTCGGCTTTGCCCGGCATCGTCGACGCCGACGTCACGCTGCGGCTCGACAAGCCCGAACTGCTCGCCGGCATCGACCGCGAGCGGGCGGCCATGCTGGGGGTCGAGATCCAGGAGATCGCCGACACCTTGCGGATCGCCGTCGGTGGCGACGACCGCGTCTCCCGCTATCTCGATCCGCTCTTGGACGACGTTTACGACGTTGAACTCCGCCTCGTCGGGATCGACCGCGGCAGCCCTGAGGCCATCTCGCAACTCTACGTCCGGGCGAATCCTTCTTCCCACGACCCCCGCAACTCGGCTGCCGGCGCCGCCGCGGAAAACGGCAACGGCCGGGCCTTCACCCGTCTGGATAACGTCGTGAGCTTCCGCCGCGCGCCCAGCGCCGCGAGGATCGACCGGCTCGATCGTCAGCGGATGGTGGCCGTCCGCATGAACGTCGCTCCGGGGTTCGCGCTCAGCGACCGCCTGGAAGCGGTCCATGCGGCCGCCGAAGAACTGGGGATGCCCGCCACCTTCAGCACACGGGTGATGGGCCAGGGCCGCGAACTGGAACGAACCTTCCGCGATTTCCGCTGGACTTTCATCCTCTCGTTCATTTTCATGTACATCGTGCTCGCCGCGCAGTTCGAGCACCTTCTCCATCCGCTCACGATCCTCATTTCTCTGCCGCTGGCGGTTCCCTTCGGCCTGGTGAGCCTCTGGCTGGGCGGGGAAACGCTCAACCTCTACTCGGCCTTGGGCATCCTCGTCTTGTTTGGCGTCGTCAAGAAGGCCGCCATCCTTCAGGTGGACCACACGAATCAACTGCGGGCCGCGGGCATGGATCGCATGTCGGCCATCCTGCAGGCAAACCGCGACCGGCTCCGCCCCATCCTGATGACGACCTTTTCGTTCGTGGCCGGCATGTTGCCGCTTCTGATCGGAGTCGGCCCCGGTTCGGAGGAACGCCGCTCGATCGCCGTGCTCACCGTGGGCGGACAGACACTGTCACTTCTGCTGACGCTGCTGGCTGTCCCGGTGGTTTACTCGTTCCTCGACGATCTGGCCGGCCTTTTTGTCCGCTATCGTACCGCGGTGTCGTTCCGGCCGGTCGAACGGCCGGCACCGGACTTGGAGACCGAAATTCCCTTGGAAGAATCCGCCGACGCCATCGCTCACGGCCACGCGAGGCACCCGTGACTATGGCAGAAACGCCTGCAGGTGATCGATCTCGCCACCGGCCAGTTCGGCGGCGCGCTGAAAAAAGGGCGTTGCACGTGCCGCCTCGCCGTCGCAATGGAGCATTACTCCAAGGAGGAACAGCAAATCCGCATCATCCGGCTTGTCGAGGCTCGCCTGGGCCAGCGCGTCGAGGTGGGCTTTCTTGGCCATGCGATTCTCGCCGTAGAGCGTGTCGATCCGAAAACCGGACCCCGGCCAGGCCGGTTCCAGTTCCAGTCCTCGCTTCAACGCCCGCGCCGCCCATTCGTACCGCCCCGACGCCACCAGCGCGAATCCCTGCCGAAACCAGGCATCGCCCAAGACGGGCGCCGCTTTGACCGCCTCCTTGTAGCGCAGGTAGGCCGTAGTGTATTTCTGATCGTGGAATTGCGCATCGCCGAACTCGATGAACCGCCGCCCCAAGGCTACCGATCGAGCGTTGCTCGCGCGCGGCACGGCCGGCTCATCGACGCCGTCGAGATCGTTTTCCGGAACGACGACGATGTTCACGTTCGGCCGAATCTCCGGCGCCACTCCCATCAGCCGCTTCACGGCGTCCGGCCCGTACATCGTCTCCGCGGGCAGATACAGGGGCGCACCCGACCAGTAATTCAGCCGCGGCGGCAGATAGGGATACGCGGGTGGATAGGCCCAGTAGGGGTCGAAGGCATAAGGGTTCGGCCCCACCCACCCCGGACCATACTGAACGACACCGATCCGCAAGCCGCCGCCGTGCGGCAGCACCCCATGCCCGAATCGCCACCCCCATGCTGGCCCGGCCGCGGAAAGGCTCGTTGCCAGAACCAGAACCATCCCCACTGCGATTCGCATCGGACTACCTCCCTCCGTGGGCAAATCGGCATGGTTCAAAAACGCAGCCTCCATTTTTGAACCGTGCCGAAAACCTGCCCCAAGCGCAGTATCCCCGTTTTCCGTGGGGGATGCAAGCGAATTCCATCGAAAACATGCGATTCTACTTGGCCTATGTGGTGCTGATGGCGGAGGGAGATGTGGGGGAGAACGGTGAGCGCGGGATCGTGATAGAAACGGATCACGCCGCGGAGAAGACCATTGCCCCCAATTCGCATTACTCCCACCTGGCAAAGACCTCACCGATGTCGGTGATCACCGCTTTGTCTTCCCCGCCCGCGCCGATCGCATGAATCTCGTCGAAGTGCCTGCATGGCCGCGTCGTACTTGAAGATCGCCATGCCCCCACGACCTCCCCGGACACCTTCGGAGGAACCTACCAGGACCGTTCCGTCGGGCAAGAGGGCGGCCTGTCGGAGTACACGCGGTGGTTGACCAACACGCATGCATGTCGGTGGCACTTGGCGCACGCCAGCGTCGACGCGGGGCCGTTGTACTGGGGCCGATTCCAATCATTTCCGGTTCTGCGGCCTGGATTGGATGGAAGAGCGGGCCAAGGCATACGTCTCGTAGGCGCTGGACCGTGTCGGACTTCCAGTTGACGTAAGGAGCATTGCGATGACCAAGCGTTACAGTGTGGAACTACTCTGGCGGTTGCGGAACGAGATCCGGATGGACTGGCTGATCCGATACCTTCGTTGGCCTCACAAGCGTCGGAATGGTCAGTTCGTGTTTGTCTGTCCGTTATGCAATGAATCGGAATCGGACGTGAACCCAAAGACCAATCTCGCGCGTT
>Ga0123333_10002490_pt1 | contig 18670 bp, 15 predicted proteins | sample BioC12SIPDNA_3_FD_89957 | JGI IMG/M metagenome (GOLD analysis project Ga0123333, IMG submission 89957) | Anaerobic biogas reactor microbial communites from Washington, USA - Biogas_R2_B C12 SIP DNA | ecosystem: Engineered > Bioreactor > Anaerobic > Unclassified | place: Washington, USA... | reverse complement strand
TGCCATGAAAATCGGCGCAGATAAAATGGCCACCGGCCATTTCGTGCGCAGCAATGAGCAGGGCCAGCTTTTAAAGGGCAGCGACCCCGGCAAGGAGCAAAGCTATTTCCTGTACATGCTCAAGGAGCGCCAGCTGCAAAAAAGCCTATTCCCCGTGGGCGGCCTGCTGAAATCCCAGGTGCGGGACATCGCCCGGGAAGCAGGCCTGCCGGTATCTGACAAAAAGGATTCCACCGGCATCTGCTTCATCGGCGAGCGCCGCTTCAAAACCTTCCTGAAAAACTTCCTGCCCACCCAGCCCGGGGACATGGTGTCCCTGGAAGGGGAGGTACTGGGCCGCCATGACGGGCTGATGTATTACACCATCGGCCAGCGCAAGGGGCTGGGCATCGGCGGCCGGGGGGATGGCCGCAGCTGGTTTGTGGCAGAAAAAGACCTAGCCCGCAACCAGCTGGTGGTGGTCCAGGGAGAGGATCACCCCAGCCTGTATAAGAGCGAAGCCCGGCTGAACCAGATCACCTGGGTGGGGGAGGCGCCTGCGCCAATGGGGCAGCCTGTTAAGATCAATGTCAAATTGCGCTACCGCCAGAAAGACCAGGCGGCCAGCCTGGTCTTTACCGGGGAGGAGGGGCGGCTCCAGTTTGAACAGCCCCAGCGCGCCGTGACCCCGGGCCAGAGCGCTGTGTTTTATCAGGGGGATGTCTGTCTGGGCGGCGGCATCGTCATTTCATAAGGGACAAAAAATCAAGGGATTCCATCGTAGTGATGGCGACATAGCTTATAAATACGCCGTTCACCCGCATGGCCGCATGAAGCGCGTCAAAAGGGTAGAAGGCCAGTTCTCTTGTGGTGCCATCCAGCAGTTCAAACTGGTAGCGCCGCAGCACCTGGTCATCATCGGCAGTGAAGCCTTCCGGCAGCGCGCCGTGGCCAGCCAGGGTCATCAGCTTCAGGTATTCCTGCATGAAGCTGTCAGGCTTGATTTCTATTGTGCCAGCATCCACCAGGATGTCATAGAGCAGGTTGCCCATCTCGTCTCTGGCCAGCTGATTGTTAGGCAGCACAGCTTCCATAAACCCAATGGTAAACAGGGCCTGTTTGCCGTCCTCTTCCGCCAGCATGCTGCGCAGCCGGTTGACGGGGATGCCCAACGGGCTGCTGCTTTGGACTGACGCCAGGGAGAGCTGCTTCAAAAAGCCCATGGAGGCGTTGCTGCCCAGGTACACCTTGCCGTCATACAGGAGATACAGGCCGATGTTTCCGTAATCAGCACCCAGATCCAGCTGAATTTGCTGGGCAGGCACCGGGAGGCTGTCCACCACCCGGTCATCTTTGTCATATCCTGTGATGACGCTGTCTGACAGCTCAAAAACAATCCGCCGCCGGGGGGAGAGAAGGCCGTATTCCGCCAGCTTGCTGCTGCTGCCCTCGTCTGCATACAGGGCAAAGCGCATGCTGCCGATGTCCTTTAACAGTTTGCCCACAGCCTGGTGGTCTGCGGCGGCCAGGACCGGCTCCTTCACTTCCCACCAGCCCTCCTGCTGTTCCAGCACAAAGGCATTTTCGCCTTCCACCCGGATGCGCTGCACCAGCTGGCTGTTGAAATTGATGGCAGGCACGGTATGCAGGGTGTTGAGGGAGCGGTCAAAATGCTGCTTGGTTTCAGGAGAGATGGTGTAGACCTTGCTGTCGTCGGCCATCATGATGAAGTCGGCCGGGATTTCCGTCCGCGCATCAGCGCCAAAGAGCAGGGTGATGTCCTGTCCGTCCCGGTAGCTGGCGGTCACCCGGGGCGCATCCGGCCCCAGGCCCAGCTCCTGCAAGACAGCGGTATCCAACGGGGCATCCCCCGCCAGGTCGGTGGCTTCCAGGATGGTCAGGTCCTTCACCATCAGGGAGACATCCACCTCATTGAGCGGATAGTCCGGCTGCCTCTCCACCTGGAAGCCTGCGCCGGTATTCACCAGGGCAAACTGCTCACCTTTGCTGTTGGTGACTTCAAAGCGGAGGAGGTCTTCCTCTTTTTGTTCAATCATCATGTACCGCTCCGCCGCCTGATGGACATGGGGCGTAACGGGCTTTTTGCTGTTGTTGATAATGATCACGATAGCAACGCCGGCTATCAGAAGCAGGCTGCCCAAGCCGGTGAGCAGCCGGATGATCTTCTTGTTCCTTGTTTTCTTTTGAACCGGCTGCATTATCTGCGTTTCCTTGACATCAGAACCGGCACGGCGGCGCACACCACCAGAAGGGGCAGGGCAATCAGGATGAGGCTGGCCAGCCAGGGGCTGCGGATTTGCAGCTGCTCCCGCACCAGGGCCTTGGGAGCGATGTCCAGTTGGATGGGTTCATGGACGCTCAGGTGGTTCACCATGTGCAGCAGAAACTGCCCCCCGTAGGTGACCTGGTGCAGCCAGCTGTCCAGCAGAATGGCGGAATTGCCGATGATCATCCCCCGGGCCCGGGTGCCATCCGGGGCCGGATAGTCCGACAGCAGCGCCAAGGTAAACTGCCCTTCTGGCTCCCCTTCTTTCCTGGCCAGGCTCACATTGGCATCTTCCACCCGCTTGAGATAGGCCGCGCCGCTGGTCAACAAGGGCTTCACCGTGGCTGTGCCGCCAGTTTTTGCAATGCCCAGGCCCCTGGCCCCCGGCAGGCGCAGCCGGGTTTGCCCTGCGCCGATGAGGGAGGCGGTGGGCTCCGTCATGGCCATATAGGGGGTCAAAAACAGGGGGTTGTCGATATAGGCCATGGTATCTGAGGCTTCCGCCACCACGATGCCCGGCAAACGTTCAAAGCCCATCTGCCGGTACAGGGCGTCAAAACGGGGCAGGCTGTCCGGGTCGTTGTAGTCGGTGGTGATGAGGATGGAGCCGCCCTTGCCAGTAAAATCGGTGAGGATCTTAAGTTCCTCTTCCATCAGGTCAATCCGGGGGGACAGGATCATCAATAGGTCCGTGGGCAGCAGCTCATCGCCGGTGAGCAGGTTGACGTGGCTGACCTCGAACTGATGCCCCTTTAAGAGGGATTCCATGTAGGCGGTGTCGTTTTCACCGATCTCCCCGTGGCCCGTCAGCAACCTGATCCGGGGCACCTGGTCCAGGGTGATGTACAGCAGGGCTTCCGCGATGCTTTTCTCATAGGAGATGCCGGCCAGGACATAGCTTTGCTGGTTCGGGTCAAACTCCTGGGCTAAGTAGTTGTACATGTTCAAGACCCGCGCACGGCCGGTGGCTTCACAGACCAGCACCAGGGAGTCAGCGGTGACCTGGTCATCCGACAGCTTGCTGGACAGGGTGTTCACCAGCATGGGGTCCTGCACCAGGCTGGTGACAGTGTAGGTGAACTTGGGGGAGAGGGCCGACAGGCGGCCCAGGATGCCCAGGAGCGCCTGGTCCTCCATCCCCGGGCTGAACAGGGCATAGGCGTGGACCGGGTGCCGCAGGTTTTGCACCGTCTTGATGGTCTGCTCGCTCTGGGTGGTGACGCTGTTGAAGGAGAAGTCCAGCCGCAGGGCGCGCTTGCGCTCCAGCTCATCCATGCCCAAGACCCCGATTGCGGACAGCAGCAAAATCCCCAGGGTGATGATCAGGGGGAGGAAGCGCCGGAATCGCCTGTGTTTCATCGTCTTCATGTGCGCCGGTTCCTTGCGGTTGTGATAATGAAGGTGGCAAGGGTGAGCATACTGAAAACAAACAGCAGATAGTACAGGGCGTTGGCCGGGCTGAACTGGGCGTTTAGGAAGGGCACAAAGCGGTCATAGAGGCTGAAGAAGGCAACGGGCCTGGACAAAAGGGCGGGCACATTAGCGCTGCCGGAGAGCAGGCTGGCGAGCCACACAATAAGGTTGACCCCGAAGGCCAGGGCGGCGGCAGCCACCTGGCTTTTCAGGTTGCTGGTCACCATGACATCCAGAGCGATGAAGGCGCAGCCCTGTAAAAAGAAGCCGATGTAGCCGGTGAGCACCTCCGGCAGATAAAGCCTGCCGTAGGCCGCCACCAATAGCGGGTATACGAAGCTGAGGAAAACGGCAATCAGCAGCACGCTCACCGCAGCAAGATATTTCCCGGCAACAATGGCGGTCACCGGCAAAGGGGCGCTGCGCAGCAGCACCTCCGTGTGCTGGCGGTGTTCCCCTGCAAACAGGCGCATCACCAGCACAGGGGTGAGGAGCATCCACACATAGCCCATCATGCTCAAAAAGGCGGTGAAGTCGCCGCTGCGCTGCACCACGTTGTTCAAATAAAATATCAGGCTGGCAATGGCCAGGTACACCGTGATGAACAGCCAGCCGGTGAAGGTGAAAAAATAGGATTTGATTTCCTTATGATAGATGGCTCTCATGGGATGCCAGCCCCCGATTGCGCGGTTACCTTCAAAAACAGGGCCTCCAGGTTGTCCTGCATGGGCGTCAGTTCAAGGATGGGGGTGTTGAGGCCGGACAGGAGGGTGAACAGCTGGCTGGTAAAGGCGCTGTCCTGCACGGTTTGAACCGTCACCCGGGTGATGCCCGGGGATGATTCGCCCACCTGCTTCACCCGCTGCACGCTGGCCAGCTGCCGCAGGGGCGGCAGCACGCGGCCCGGCGCCCCCGCCACCGCCAGGCGGTAGGAGGTGCAGCCGCTGTCCTGCTTCATGGGGTGGTCCAGCATCAGCTTGCCGTGGTGGACAATCAGCACCCGGTCGCAGATTTCCTGCACCTCGCTGAGCAGATGGGACGAAAACAGGATGGTCTTGTTCCGGGCCAGCTTCCTGATCAGCTTGCGGAAATCCACCGCCTGCTTGGGGTCAAAGCCGGCGGTGGGCTCGTCCAGCAGCAGGATTTCCGGATTGCCGCACAGGGCCTGGGCCAGCCCGACCCGCTGGCGGTACCCCTTGGACAGGCTGGCAATCACCTGGCGGGAAACCTCCTGAATGCCCGTCAACTCCATGATTTCATCGATGTGCCGCTGCTCGTCCCGGGGGTGCACCGCTTTAATCCGGCAGCAGAAGCGCAGGTATTCACGTACTGTCAGCTCTGGGTACAAGGGCGGAACCTCCGGCAGGAAGCCCACCTCATGTTTGACAGACAGCGGGTGCCGGGCCGCATCCTTGCGGTTGATGTACACCCTGCCGGATGTGGGGGTCAGGCTGCCGGCCAGCATGTTCATGATGGTGCTTTTCCCGGCGCCGTTTTGCCCCAGGAGGCCCACAATTTCACCTGCAGCAGCAGTGAAGCTAACATCCGACACCGCTTCAAACCTGCCATACAACCTGGTGATGTTTTCCGCTACAATCAAAGCAAACCCTCCACAAATGTAAAAAAAGTATACCATGCAGCCGCTTTGGGATGGTGAACAAACTGTGAAAACACCTGTTCTTGTCCTCTTTTTGCTTCCATGGTAAAATATGGACATCGCAAAGGAAAGAGGAACCATGAACTACTACCGATTCCAGCAGAAGCCCAGTTTCCAGTCCTATGGCACGAAAACCCAACAGCGCCTCATCGCCCTGGCCCTGGTGCTGTTCATCCTGGCCACCGGCGTGTTTGCCTATCTGTATGTGAGTACCGCGGTCTACCAGAACAAGGCGAATGCCCAGTTTCAAAGCAAAATCAACAGCAACCTGGTGGACGCCATCGGCCATGTCAGCCGCCTCACCGGCGGGGTGCAGTCCAATTCCGCCATCAAACTAAGCCTGGTCCGCCAGCACATCTATGCCATGGAGCAGCTCAACAGCATCAGCATCGCAGTCAAGGGGGAGGCCGGCCGGCTCATTCCCCAGGAGGCGGTCACAGCGCTTTACAGCGTGCTGGAGCGCTATGAGGTGGCAGTACAGACCGCCACCGGCAACACCCTGGAGCTGCGCACCCTGCTGTTGACCCACCTGATGTCCCTGCAGGAGATGCTCAACAAAGATCAAGGCCGCTGAGGCGGTGTTATAAAACCGTACGCATGGGTATGATATGAACAGCCCTTCATATGAAGGCGAACAAAGGAAAGGAATTGTACCCATGTCCAAGAAAATCGGTATTCTCGTTGGTTCTTTACGCAAGGACTCCTTCACCCGCCTGGTGGCGAAGGAAGTTGCGAAGTTGTTTCCAGACAATGTCTCTGTTGAATTTGTGGAGATCGGCCACCTGCCCTTCTTCAATCAGGATTTTGAAGATCCGGCCACCTCGCCGGAAGCCCATACCGCCTTCCGCAAGCAGATTGAAGGCCTGGACGGCTTTGTCTTTGCGACGCCTGAATATAACCGTTCCTATACCCCTGCCATGAAAAACGCCCTGGACATCGCCTCCAGGCCCTATGGCGAGAGCAAATGGAACGGCAAGCCCTTCGCCATCATCAGCGTGTCCCCCGGCGCCATCGGCGGCTTTGGCGCCAACCATCACCTGCGCCAGGTGCTGGCCTTCCTGAACATGGTGCCGGTTCAGCAGCCGGAAGCCTACATCAGCTCCGTCATGGACCTGATCGAAGACGGCAAACTGAAACAAGACACCCTGGCCTTCCTCCAAAACGTGGTGGACGCCCTGGTGAGCAAGCTGTAAAGCAGGAAATAATCTTTTCAAAAAAGCCCGGCGGCATTTGCCCCCGGGCTTTTTGTTAATCTGTGAGCGTCGTGGTCTGTATGCATACAGGCCATGCGTCTTTCAGCCGGGCCTGCGCTGCTGCCGCCGCTTCCTTCGTTTCAAACACCCCAAAGACTGCGGAGCCGCTGCCGGTCATCTGGGCAAATGCAGCGCCGGAATCCTGAAGGGCCGCGGCAGCGTCCCCGATGTCCGTAAGCATCGAAGCGGCCGTGGGCTGCAGCTGGTTTTTGCAGTTGGTCCGGATGCCTTCAAAATCCTGTTGGCGCAGCGCGTCGGTGGCCAGGTCCAGCTGAGCTGGCTCCACATCCGGCTGCAGGTCGTGCCGGCGGAAGACCTCCCTTGTGGACAGGCCGTTTCCGGATTGGAGGATCAGGAGGTGGTACACCGGGGCATGGGGGAGCTGCACAATGTCCTCGCCAATGCCCTTCACCCGCATCAGACCGTCGCACAGGCACAGGGGAACGTCAGCCCCCAGCCTAAGCCCGATTTCCTGCAGCTGTTGAACCCCAAGGCCCAAGCCCCACAGCCTGTTGAGCCCCATCAAAGCGGCGGCCGCATCTGCGCTGCCACCTCCCAGGCCTGCCATTGCGGGGATGTGTTTTTGCAGCCTGATGCGGGCGCCGCCGGGATGACCGCTGGCCTCCTTCAGCGCCCGGGCTGCCCGCATCACCAGGTTGTCCTCCAATGAAAGGCCCTCCGGGCCGCCTTCAACCGCCATTGTGAGGCTGTCTGCCGGCGAAAACTGCAGCAGGTCGTGCACACCGATCCGCTGCACCAGCATGTCCAGGATGTGGTAGCCATCCGCCCGCCGGGAACACACGTTGAGGGCCCAGTTGATCTTGGCATGGGCCCGCAGGATCACATTATCGTTTGCCATTGTCCTCTGCCTTTTCCAGGGTGAACTGGAAGGCTGCGCCCTCATCCTGGGGCAGCAGCCGGATGCTTTGTCCATGGCGCTCCATGATGGCTTTGCAGATGGCCAGGCCCAGGCCCACGCCTTCGCCTACGGTATGGGATTGATCGGCTTTGTAAAAACGGTCGAAGATGTGTTCCGCATCCTCTTTTGCAACCCCCATGCCGTTGTCCCGGACGGTCACCGTCAGGGTCTTTTTGCCCGCTGTTTCAACGGAGAATTTGATCTGCCCGTTGAGCGGGGTAAAGCGGATGGCATTGTCCAGCAGGTTGATGAGCACCTGCTCAATCTGGGGCCGTGCCGCCAGGGCATACAGGTCCTCCTCCTCAAACAGGGTGACCACCTGGATGTTCTTTTCTTCCAGCGGCTGAATCCGGGTGATCAGCACCAGCCGGATCAATTCACAGATGTTGAACACCTCTTTGTCCAGCCCGCTTTCCACCGCCTCCACCCGGGACAGGCTGAGCAGGCCGGACACCAGGTGGTTGAGGCGCTTGGTTTCATCCAGCACAATCTGAAGGATCTGCTGCCGGTTTTCCGGTTTCACCGTCTCGTCCAGCATGCCCTGTACAAAGCCCTGGATGCTGGTCATGGGGGAGCGCAGCTCGTGGGAGAGGTTGGCGATGAAGGTGCGCCGTGTGTTTTCCGTGTCCTGAATCTGCCGGGACATGTGGTTGAAAGAGCTGGACAGCTCATTGAGCTCCGCAAACCCTGTGTCATCCACCTGGGGGGCGGGCAGCCCCCTGGCCATGAGCCCGGCAGAGGCGGCCATTTTTTTAAGGGGCAGCACCAGCCTTCTGGTATAGAAGCTGGAGATGGTGGCCGCCACAATGAATGTGAGCAGGGCCACAAGGGCGGCCTGCTTCCACAGGGCTGCATAGGAAGCCTGGATGGACTGGGCCGCGGTCTGGATATACACCGCTCCCACCACCTTGCCCTGCTGCTTCCAGGGCACAGCCACGGTGAACATGGGGCCGGCCTGGCCCTTGGTCTGAAGGATGACCTCCTCGCCCAGCAGCACCCGGTTGAGGGTGCGGGTGACGTCCTGGGGGTCCCACTGGCTGGATAGCTCTTGGTTTTGTGAGATGACGTCGGAATAATACCCCGTCACATTGCCGTTGCGTTCCACCACCAGGCAGTAGGCGTTGTATTCCTCATACACCGCCCGCAGCTTGCGCTCCAGCATCTGCCGGGTGGCGCTGAAGCCGTAGTTGAAAAAGGTTTCCAGCCTGGACCCGCTGCTTGTGCTGGCCAGGTAGGCGATGTCATAGGCCTGCTGCTTCAGGGCAGTAAAACGGCTGTCCACCTGGGCCTGCCGGGTGGACAAAGCAAAAAAGGTGAGCATCAGCATCACCGACAGCAGGATTACCGCGGTGAACATGATCAGCAGCCGGGGCAGCATGCCCATCTGCACCTTATTTGATTTCAAATTTATACCCCACCGACCACACGGTGCGGATGGTCCAGCCAAAGCGCTCGCTGTCGGGCAGCTTTTCCCGCAGCCGTTTGATGTGGACGTCCACCGTGCGGCTGTCGCCGAAATAATCAAAACCCCAGACCTTCTCCAGCAGCTGCTCCCTGGTGAACACCTGGTTTTGATGCAGGGCCAGGAAGTGCAGCAGCTCCAGCTCCTTGGGGGGCATCTGCACAGGCTGGCCGTCAAACACGGCTTCATAGCTGGTCAGGCTGACAGACAGCCCGGGAAAGCGCAGGGCATCATCCGTGCCGCTGCCGCTGCCGCTGCCGCTCCTGCGCAGCACGGCTTTGATGCGGGCAATCATCTCGCCCGGGTCAAAGGGCTTGGTGATGTAATCGTCCGCCCCCAGTTCCAGGCTTTTCACCTTGTCAAAGGTCTCCTCCTTGGCGGACAGCATGATGATGGGCACCTGGCTGATTTTCCGGATTTCCCGGCACAGTTCCCAGCCGTCAATCCCGGGCAGCATGATGTCCAGCAGCACCAGCGCCGGTTCCTCCTGGCGGAAGGCCACCAGGGTCTCATCCCCCCGGGGGAAGTGGCGCACCTCGTAATCCTCCTGCTCCAGGTAGAGCTGGATCAGCTTTGCGATGTTCGGGTCGTCATCCACAATGAAAATCAATGGTTTTTTCATGGTCTCACTCTCATTTCCTTCTGGATACATCCATCATAGCAGATGCAGCCTGCTTCCAACAGGCGGCTTTGTAAAGCATGCGTGAATTCTGGGCGCTATTTTAAGGTGACCACGGTGACCCCGGCCTCGCCCTCCCCGTATTTGCCGGCCCGCTGCCCTGCGATGAAGGGGTGCTTGTTCAGGTGGGCCCTGAGGCCGGCGCGGAGGGTGCCGGTGCCTTTGCCATGGATGACAAACACCTCGTGGAGGCCGGCCAGGGTGGCCGCGTCCAGGTACTGGTCCACGGCTGCGATGGCCTCGTCCAGGGCCATGCCCCTGACATCACACTCTGATTTGACGCTGCGCTGGGCAGCCTGGGTGGCTGTGCGCACAACGGTCTTGGGAGCGGACTGCTGCCTTTGAGCAGGCTTTAGCTGGGAAACCGGCACCCGCATTTTGATGATGCCGGCCTGCACCTGCACCTCGCCCTTGGCGTCCGGCAGGCTCAGGACTGTGGCAGGTGAATTGTTGACGGCCAGCAGCACCTCCATGCCCACAGTGATGCTGTCCGGGTTGATTTCTTCTGTTCCGTCCTCATATTCGATGCCGCCGGTCAACTCGCCCTGCAAATCCCGCATCCGCCTGCGCAGCTTGTTGACTGCATTGGGGTCGGCAGCTTTCAGGCTTTTTAACTCGTCCAGGATGCCCGCGCTTTCCCGCTTGGCTTTTTCAATGATGCGCCTGGCCTCGTCCCGGGCTTTTGCCCGGGCGCCTTCCCGCAGGGCTGCCATTTCCCGGTGCAGCTCCTGGGCTTCTGCCTTCAGGCGCAAGGATTCCAGGTGGGCGGCTTCGGCCTGCTCCCGTTCCCGCTGGGCGGCCATGCGCTGGTCCTGGGCGCTGGCGATGACGTCTTCAAACAGCAAAGTCTCCCGGGACAAAAGCTGCTGGGCATCCTCAATGAGCCTGCTGGACAGGCCCAGGCGCCTGGAAATTTCAAAGGCGTTGGATTTTCCGGGCACGCCAATGGACAGCCGGTAGGTGGGGGAGAGGGTGGTGACATCAAACTCCACGCTGGCGTTCTCTGCACCGGGCGTTGCCAAGGCAAAGGCCTTCAATTCGCTGTAATGGGTGGTGGCCACGGATCGGATCTTCATTTTGAGCATCCTTTGCAGGATGGCCTGGGCCAAGGCGGCGCCCTCCGTGGGGTCGGTGCCAGCGCCCAGTTCATCAAAGAGCACCAGGTCCGCATCCGTCGCTTCCTCGATGATGGAGACGATATTGGTCATGTGGGAGGAGAAGGTGGACAGGGATTGCTCAATGCTCTGCTCATCCCCGATGTCGGCATAGACGTTTTCAAACATGGCCACCTGGGTGCCCAGCTGCCCCGGAACATGGAGGCCGGCCAGGGCCATCAGGGTGATTAAACCCACGGTTTTTAAGGTGACGGTCTTGCCGCCGGTGTTGGGCCCGGTGATTACCAGGGTGGTGAAGCTGTCTCCCAGCCACAGGTCGCAGGGCACCACCTGGTTGTCCGGAATCAGGGGATGGCGCACCTTCACAAACTTGATATAGCCCCGGTTGTTCACCGCGGGGCGGATGGCCCGCATGCGCTTAGCCAGGGCGGCCTTGGCAAAGCGGAAGTCCAATTCAATTAAGATGTCCAGGTTTTCGTCAATTTCATCATGGTGCTCGCCAACCCGGGCGGACAAGGCGGCCAGGATCCGCTCAATCTCGATGCGCTCCCTGGCTTGTAGCTCTTTGAGCTCATTGCCCGCTTCTACCACGGCCATGGGCTCGATAAACAGGGTGGCCCCGGTGGAGGACTGGTCGTGGACCAGGCCCGGCACCATGTTGCGGTATTCCTGGCGCACCGGCAGCACATAGCGGCCGTTGCGCATGGTGATCAGGCTGTCCTGCAGGTATTTGGAGGAATTGCTGCCATGGGCGATGGATTGCAGCCGTTCCCGGATGCGCTCGTTGCACTGGCGCATGTGCCGCCTAATGTCCATCAGCTGGGGGCTGGCGTTGTCCGCCACCTCTTCCTCGGAGATGAGGGCATCTGAAATGGCCCGTTCCAGGGGGCGCAGCGGGGTCAGCCGGGCCGCCAGGGCGGACAGCTGGGGCGTGCGCCCTTCCTCGTCCTCCGCCAGGGAACTGCGCACTGCGGAGGATGCCCGCAACAGCTCTGCAACATCCAGCAGGGCCCTGGGGGAGAGGGTGGAGCCTTTTGCAGCCATCCCCAAAGAAGGGGAGACATTTTTGAAGTGCTGCAACGGGGAATCACCCCTGCCCAGCAGCACCAGCAGCGCTTCCTCTGTTTCGTGCTGGGCCCGCTCCACCTGCTCCATGCGGTCATAGGGCTTTAGGGCAGCGCAACGGGCCTGGCCTGGTTCCGTCAGGGCCAGGTCGCATAGCATGTCGATGATTTTGTTGTATTCCAGGGTACGCAAGGCGCGTTCGTTCATCTGTGCCTCCGGGATTATTCAACGCCCAGGAAATAACGCCCGGGCTCGTAAGCTTTGTTGGTATCAGCCCTGCTGCCGCGCAGCAAGCTGGCGTAATACGAGGCGATCAGGAGGGCATCCTCCTGGCTTTCCAGCCGCAAATCCATCAGCCAGCTCATGCCCTGCGGTGCCTTCTCCATGAGGTGCAGCCGCTTGTGGTCGTACATGGTGACCAGGCAGGCGTGGTCAAAATGGGTGGGGGACAGGGGAAAGCGGCAGCCCAGCCGGTCTTCCAGGAACTGGCCCAAGACGCCTTCGCCCCGCTCACAGAAACGGCAGCCGGCGCGGTTTCCGGACAGGCCGCGGTGCAGCCGCTCCGGGCAATGGTTCAGCTGCATCACCTGGGCGTTGCCGTATACCGGCACCACCAGCTCCAGGATGTCCCCTGGCAAGGACAGCATCTCCTGTTCAGTCAGCTCCCTGGACAGCACCACCGCACTGGCACCAAAGTGATGGAGCGCTTTTAAGGTTTCTTCATTCCAGGCCGGGATGCCGTTCCCGCACATGACAAGGCCCTGTGACTTTAACTGTCCCACGTTGTCCGCCATCACCCGGCAATCCTGATCCTCCATCAGGCGGAGGATGCGCAACAGGTCACCGTCTTTGATTTGTTTGGGCAGCAGCACCAGGTTCTGCGGCTGCAGGTGTTCCAGCTGTTTTATCAGCTGCCCCTCCCGGTAATTGTTCGGGTAGACGATGACCTGGTCCACCAGCTTTGCAAAAGGCGTCTGGTCCATGGCGGCAGGCAGGATGGCATACAGCTTTGGTGTAGGAGCAGCCTCACGGGGCACCGCATCCTTCGCCCACCTGACCGGAGCGCCCGGGTCCGGCAGGGGATGGGCCGCGATGATGGCCGCTTCCAGCTGCGTCAGGGCATCCCGCCGCAGGGCGTTTAGCGCCGATGATGGCAGGAAGGCAGGGGCTGCGCTTTCAAACTGGTAGCTGGCCAGTTCAAAGGGCGAGTGCCCTGTTTTGGCAATCTGCCGCCGGGTGCTGGCGGCGTCCAGGGGCTGGTTCTGGGCGTGCTGCACCAGGGCGCCAAAGCAGGCAAGCGCTGTCGTGCCGTGGGACATATCCAACCGCGCAGGCTGGCCGGGGTTCAAGGTCAGCCTGGCGTCAAAGGGCAGCCTGGGCAGGGTTTCATAAGCGGCCCGCGCGCTGCTGAGTTGGGCCTCGTCCTGCATCCGCCACAGGGTGTCGCCAGGGGCCGGGGCTGTCCGCAGGCGCAGGACAGCCTGCTGGCCTTTCAACACCACCGGGCCGGAGTAAATCAAATCCTGCTCCCTGCTGCCCCTGATTTGCAGCCCGTCTCCGTTGTTTAAGGTGCTGTCCATCATTGCGGTGGCCAGCACAAAGGCGCCTCGGTCCTTTACGCCAGTTACGCTGCCAACCCGGCTGCCCAGGTGGGAGACCCGGAGGGTGCCCAGCAGGTCGCTGTCCTCCCTGGACAGGGCATGGCCGGCAGTGAAGCCCCGGCTGAATACCTGGGCCAGGCTCTCCTGGTCTTCCCTGAGGCCTGAATGGGCGGTGCCGGCCAGGGCATGGTCCAGGGCTTTGCGGTAGATGCTGGTCACCAGGTAGACATATTCCGGCCGTTTCAGGCGGCCCTCAATCTTGAAGCTGCAGGCGCCTGCCTGCAGCAGGGTGGGGATGTGTTCCAGGGTGTTCATGTCCCGCATGGACAAAAGGGCGCCGGTTTGCTGTTTGTAGGTGTACTGGAGTCGGCATGGCTGGGCGCAACGGCCCCGGTTGCCGCTTCTGCCCCCAATCTGGGAGGACAGCAGGCACTGGCCGCTCACCGACACGCACATGGCTCCGTGGACAAAGATTTCCGTCTCAATGCCGGTGTCTGCAACTGCCCTGATGTCCTTCAGGCTGCACTCCCGGGCCAGGACCACACGGGAAATGCCCAGGTCCTGTAGAACCCGGGCACCGGACGCATTGTGGACGCTCATCTGGGTGCTGGCATGGACGCACAGGCCGGGGAATTCCGCTTTAATCAGCCGAGTCAGGCCCAGGTCCTGCACAATGAGGGCGTCCACCCGCACTTCCACCAGGTGGCGCAATAAAAGCCTGACATCCTGCAATTCGTTTTGCTTCAGGAGGGTGTTCACCGTGACATAGATGCGCCGGCCATGCAGGTGGGTCAGGTTCACAGCGGCCTGCAAGGCCTGGTCATCAAAGCCTGCATTGACCCGGGCGCCAAAGAGGGAGGCGCCCAGGTAGACGGCATCAGCACCGGCTGCAAGCGCCGCCCGCAGGGCCTCCATGCTGCCCGCCGGGGCAAGGATCTCAGGCTTCATCCAGCTGAACCCTGGCCAGTCCTTCCAACTGCTTCCGCAGCAGGCTCGCCACCTGCTGGGCTTTTACCAGTTCATCCGCCAGGGACAGGGCTGCCGCCACCGCGCAGGCTTCATCCCCCAGGGCGGGGTTTTGCAGGGTGGTTTCCCGGATGCGCCGGTCGGTCATCTCTGCCAGGCGCTCAAAATGGGCTGCCTCTTCCATCCCGGACAGCTGGTAGTTTTTTCCGGCCACCTTGACGGTGACCGTTACCGCTTCAGGCTTCACTTGGGCAGGCGGGTGAAGGGGTATTCCACCCCGTAGGTCTCCACCCGGATGCTTTTGATCACCTGGGGGCTCAGGGGCTTGTCAGAACGGTCCCGCTTCGTGCCCACGATTTCATCAGCCGCCTCCATGCCGGTGAGCACCATGCCAAAGGCTGCGTAGGCGCCGTCCAGGTGCGGGGAATCCGCCACCATGATGAAAAACTGGCTGCCGGCAGAGTCAGGCTGCATGCTCCTGGCCATACTCAGCACCCCCCGGGTGTGCTTTAAGGGGTTCTCCACCCGGTTCTGGGAAAACTCGCCCTTGATGCTGTAGCCGGGGCCGCCCATGCCGGTGCCGGAGGGGCAGCCGCCCTGGATCATGAAGCCGGGGATGACCCGGTGGAAGATGAGGCCGTCGTAAAATTTCTCATTGGCCAGGGAGACGAAGTTGCCCACGCTCTCCGGCGCAATGTCGGGATACAGCTCCCCTGTGATTTCCTTGCCGTTTTCCAGGGTGATGGTGAAGGTGGGTTTCTGTGCCATGGTGTCCTCCGCTTGTGTTGGTGGTGGTGTCGTCTTTGCGACACCCTGAGTATAGTTGAGGATGAGAATGATGGCAACCACGGCCACCGCGATGGCCAGGGCTGCCATGATGATGTAACGCAGATGTTTTTTCATGTTGTCAACCTTTTTGCAGAATGATTGCCTACATAACGCCGGAATTGCTGTACAGCAGGGTGAACAGGGCGGACAGGGCCAGGAACACGCCGCCGATGATGAGCAGGTGGCCGAAGCCCTTGTTGTCGCGCCGGTTCTTGCGCTGCAGGTAGTCGTAATAGGTGCGGGGGAAGGCCTTCTGGTGTTTTTCGCTGCGGATGAGCAGCAGCACCTTCTTCACCCCGAAGTTGAGCATGTCGAAAATCCCGTTCCCCGCTACGAAGATGAGCCCTCCGATCCCGGCGAACAATACGCCGGGAACGAAGAAGGCATCACTTAAGTCCTTCAGCCACTGGATGTCGTCCGCCTGGCTGAAGGTGCCGCGCTCCCAGAGCAGCAGCAGGCTCATGGCAAGGGCAATCAGGCCGCCGATGAAATAGCGCCTGAAGCGGGGGGTGAACCTCACAGGCCCATGTCCTTCCTGTACTGGGCCAGTTCGGCTTCGTTGGCATGGATGAAATGGCCCGGGCTGATTTCGTGCAGGCTGGGCTTGTCCACGGAATAGTCATGGGCCAGTACCGGCTCATACTCAATGCGCTTGCGCTGTTTTTCAAACTGCGGATCCGGATAGGGAATGGCAGACAGCAGGGACTTGGTGTAGGGGTGCAGGGGGTAGCGGAACAGCTCCTCAGAGGGGGCCATTTCGACAATGCGCCCGTAGTACATCACCGCGATCCGGTCGGAGAAGTACTTCACCACCGACAGGTTGTGGGCGATGAACATGATGGTCAGGCCCATGCGCTTGCGCAGGTCGTTGAGCAGGTTGATGATCTGGGCCTGGATGGACACGTCCAGGGCGGAGATGGGCTCGTCCGCGATGATGAGGTCCGGCTCCAGCACGATGGCCCGGGCAATGCCGATGCGCTGGCGCTGGCCGCCGGAGAACTCATGGGGGTAGCGGTCCGCATGCTCCGGCACCAGGCCCACCAGGTCCAGCATCTCATACACCTTTTTGTTGATGAGCTCCTTGTCCCGGACGCCCCTGATGATCAGGCCTTCGGCGATGATCTCCCGCACGGTCATGCGGGGGTTGATGGAGGCGATGGGGTCCTGGAAGATCATCTGCACCTTGGTCATAACGTTGTCGTTTTTGACCAGGGCCATGTCGGTCTTGTAGCGCTCGGTGCGCTTTTTGGCTGCGTCGCCGGTTAAGGACTTGATTTCTTCCTCGTACTCCCGGGTCAACTCTTCCCTGCGCTGATCCCGGTAGAGCATCTCGCACTTGTTCTTTTCCTCGTCAGACTCAAAGGCGTGGATCAGCACCTGCTCCATCTCCCGGGCGTGCTGCTGTCGCAGGCCTGCGATCTTGGCATCGCTTTGCTGCTTGATTTCCGCGGCCTTGCCGGGGTCCTGGGCCTGGCGTTCCTTGCTGTCCGCCTCAATCCCTTTGATTTGGGCTTCCAGCTCCCGGCGCTTCTGGTAGCGCATCACGGCAGCGCCGTTTTTGGTGGAGGAGATGCGGAGGCCTTCGAAATACACATCCCCGCCGGTGGGGTCATAGAGGTTGATGATGGTGCGGCCGGTGGTGGTTTTTCCGCAGCCGGATTCACCCACCAGGCCGAAGACTTCGCCGCGCTTGATGTAGAAGCTGACGTCGTCCACCGCCTTGTTGACATAGTCCCCGCTCTTGAAGTACTGGCTCAGGTGGTCCACCCGCAGCAGCACATCCGGGTCGTCCTGCCTGGTGTTGTACTCCCGCCGTTTGATGATGGCTGTGGAGGTGACCCGGGCCAGCACATAGGAGACGAGGATCATCAAGATGCCAATCAGGCCGATTAACAGGGTGTTGGCGGCCAGGGTCCACAGCACGGTGCTGAGGGCCACATTGCGCCAGCTGTCGCTGTTTGTGACGATGTCCTGGGAGAAATTCCTCAGGAAGGTGTCAAACTGGCTGGTGGCGTAGGCGGATTGCTCATCCCGCATCATGGAGGCCAGGGTGCTGTAACTGCCGTCAAAAGTAGGGTTGTTGAGGGCTTCCCTGGCCGCGTTTAAGAACATGGCATAGGGTGGCACTGCGCTTGCGGCGAAGCGGCCGGACACCTTCTCGTATTCGCCTTTCAGGAAGGCGGGGAAGTCTGCTGCCTCGCCCTTCACCTTCAATTCGCTCAGGTCGGAAAAGCCGTCCAGGAACAGGGCTGCGGCCTCTGCCTGTTCTGCGTTGCGGGTTTTTTCCAGCTCTGCCTCGTAATCTGAAAAGGCCAGGGCTGCTGCGAAATCACGGCCGTTGGTGACATCTCCTTTTTCTTCAATCAGGCGTTTGACCGTGTTCATATATTCCAGGAAGCTGCCGGCTTTTTCCTCGCCATGGGTTTCCAGCAGGCTGTCATGGTGCTCCTTGAACCAGGGCTGGGAGCTGGCCGGCTTCATGCTGGGCAGCACCTTGCCGGATTTCAGCGCCGGGGTGGAGAGGCCGTCGATGTAGGCGAAGATTTCACGCAGCTCCGCGATGGACATCCGGTCTTCCATCAACTCAAAGCGCCTGAGGAACTCCTCGTGGTCGAACTGGTTGATGATGTAGTCTTCCACTTCCTGGGTGGTCTGGTCAAAGGCTTCCTGTTCCAGCGCTTTGACGCGCTTTGAAAAGCTGGCAAAATGACCGGTGATGGCCGTCACCCGGGTCATGCCCGGCGTGCTGACGGTGTCCCTTGCACTGGCCAGGGCGCCGTAGTAGGCCTTGCTGAAGGTGAAGCGGTCAACGATGTTGGGCTGCACCCCCTTCTGGAGAAGCTGCTGCCGGAATTTGGCCCACTCTGTCCGGTCGGTGGTGGTGGAGTAGATGAGAAGCACCAGGGACAGCGCCACCAACACCACGCCGACGAAACGCAGGACACCTGAAAATTTCTTGAGTTGTCTCACAGCTGGCTGCCTCCTTCCACGGCGGTTTCACGCATGCGTTCGTTCATGCGCGCAATTCTCTCCTGCACAATGGCAGGGGGTTCAACCTTCGGCGCGTCAGGGTGCAGCAGCCAGGTGGCTGCGTAATGGGTGTCAGTGATGCGGAACAGCGGGGGCTGCTCCTCAAAGTCCAGCTGCAGGGCGTAGTGGTTGCGGTCTGCAAAAGCGTCGCCCTTTGGCGGGATGATCATGTTGGGGGGTGTGCCGGGGATGGCCTCCAGCTTCTCCCGGGTCTCCAGGTCGGGCACGGAGGAGAGGAGGGCCCAGGTGTAGGGGTGGGCAGGGCTGTAGAACACTTCGTCTGCAGTGCCGTATTCCACAATTTTGCCTGCGTACATCACCGCGATGCTGTCGGACATGTTGGCCACCACCCCCAGGTCGTGGGTGATGAAGATGACAGACAGGTTGCGCTGTTTCTTCAGCTTGTTGATCAATTC
>Ga0123333_10002489_pt1 | contig 18681 bp, 11 predicted proteins | sample BioC12SIPDNA_3_FD_89957 | JGI IMG/M metagenome (GOLD analysis project Ga0123333, IMG submission 89957) | Anaerobic biogas reactor microbial communites from Washington, USA - Biogas_R2_B C12 SIP DNA | ecosystem: Engineered > Bioreactor > Anaerobic > Unclassified | place: Washington, USA... | reverse complement strand
TCGTCGTCGCAAAAGAACGTCGGCTGTCGGCGGTTACCGCGCTGTGTGATGTGATGCGGCATCCCAGGAACAACCAGCCTCGCCAATCTTGCCATGCCCGAAAGTTACCAGTTCGCCTTCGATCTGTCAATAGTTAGGTATTGTGTCCCCGGAATTCCCCCCCTCGGGGCCCTCGTCGATCTCGCCAAGCCGGTGCCGACGTCATCCGCTCCGCGTCTCGCAGCTCTCGTTACACCTCTGGCAACGTCATCGGCTCCCCGGCCTGCGGCCCTTGCCAGAGAGTTCCGGGAGAGTTCCGGGGACGCTATACGCAATTGTCACCGCGCTCACCATAAGTTATGTATGGCGTCCCCGGAACGGCCAACAAGGACAATGGAAAAAACTCTTTTAGGCATTGAATCCATCACCAATCTTGGCCAACACAGGTTTCTGGTCGTCGATGTGGCTATTTGCCCATGACGCGACCGCTTCGTAGTCGAATTTGCATGGCGACAATTTCGATACCTGATCCAGATAAATGGAATTTGAAATGGTCCCGTCACTTGCTTTCTTGGCTAAGTCACGAAGTTTGTCAAATTCGATCGCGAATACCGCCCGTTCTTTTAGAAATGTCGGCGTATCCCCAAGTAACTCGTGCAGTCGTCGTAGTCGTAGTTCACGGTCAGGATCACCGACGGATTCTTCGTGTTGAAGGTACGGCAAGAAGACCTCGAAGACATCGTCCAGTTCTTCGGTTACTTCAAAACCTTCCTCCGCCTCGAAGTACTGAAATACGAAACGCCTTACCGCCGAAAACGGCGAGTGTCCATCTAGGTAGCTCTTCATTTCAGAACGAAGCATTTCTTTTGTTAACAACATCATCGCACGTGCCTTTCCGGGCCGGGCACTTTGATGCCTCGATGAATGAACTTGCCCGTCTTATCGAACGTGTCGTGATATAGTCGAATCGTACGGCCATTATCGTCGACTACTTTGACCCAACGGGTGAAACTTCCCGGAACTTGGCCTGGCACATCAGTAGCAAATTCAGTAAACTTGCCAATCTGCGTCGTTTGCTGGTTTAGGCCAGTCTTGAACCCCTTCAAGAATTTGTCGCCCTTGGCTTGGGCGGCCTGCGTTATTCCCTTTGGGGCATGTCCACCCGGAATGCGCGCAGTACCCGACTCGTCCGCCAGGAAACGCCGTACCTTGTCTGCCGTTGTGCCCCTCGGGGTCCTCGTCGATCTCGCCAAACCCGTGGCGACGTCATCCGCTCCACGTCTCGCAACTCTTGCCACACCGGTGGCAACGTCGTCGGCTCCCCGGCCTGCGCCTCTTGCCAGGGCTGTTCCGACGTCGACCACATCATCGGCTCTATTGAGCATTTTGCCAAGACCTTTGGTGGCTCGCAAGAAGGGTGCGACATTGGGCGACATCCCGAGCGTGGCCACGCCGATCCCGAAACTGATGCCGGCGATAGCGCGTTCGAGCGGAGTGGAATCCGGCGCGAAGGCCATGGCCAGATCCATCGCTTCGCCGACACCTGGAAGGAAAGAAGCGCCGACCTCAATGGCCGCCATGAGAAGGTCGTTCTCAAGCAACCCCTTAACGGTGTCCCTGGCACTGTCGACAATCCCCGTGAAACACAACCCGCTCGGATCCACATTCACCAGCGGCGAGTTACCCGCATAGCGATAGAGGTTGGCGTCCCCACCCGCGAAGCCGGACGGATCTTCACTCACAAACCGCCCAACCGCCGGGTCGTACCACCGGGCCCGGTAGTCGTAGAGACCTGTGTCCGTATCGAGCGGCCGCCCGGTGAAGGCCTGGGGGAAGTCGGCCGTGGGGTTGGCCGGGGAGACAATCTGGCCAAAGGTGTCGTATTGGCGATGCTCCTGGACGGTACCCGTCGAATCGACGATGTCGCGGATCGTGCCCTCGTGATCCGCCAGCCCCCAAAGCACGTCGTCCACGGCATCTTCCACCGCCAGGATCTCGTCGACAGCGCTGCCGTAGAGATAGCGCTGCGACAATTCGGGCGAGTAACCTGCACCGTCCAGTCCGTCGGCGTCGGTCAGTTCCAGGGCCAGTTCGTCGCCCCGGTGGATGTTGTAGAACCAGTCGTCGGGGCTTGAATCCGAACGCATCCGTCAATTGTCAAGAGTCGTGCCCAAATTCACTCGCACCACGTCGAAATCGCGGAACAGAAGCCCTTCAACTGGCCGGCGGAGGCAAACGCTCCAACAGTTGCTGAACGTCCTCGCCCAAGTCAGAATGGGCGTCCGTATTCACTGTGCTGAGTAGGCTGGCAGCACTTCGTGCCAGATCCAGATGAGCGGCCCAGAATTCACGGCGGATACTATTCAAGGCAACGAGCAACTCCCCGTCGTATTTCTCGCCCGCGAGCGGGTTTTCTTGAAGTCTCTCTAATGCAACCGGCACCACATGCTCCGGGTAGATTCCCTGTCGACACGCTCGGCATACGTCCTCGATGTCGAAATCCGAAATCGGCTTGTCTCGCACGGACTCGTACCAAATCTCCAGCGATTCCGTTGGACAGTGATCCATCTGCGCTATTCCAAGTTGCTTCTCTATGGTCCGAAACGTCAACTGCCGGTTCACAGCCCTGCTCCTCATGTGAAGTCTTCAATACGTTTGATCACATCGAGCGCCCGCTGGCGTGCGCCCTGGTGACGAACTTCAGGTTGCCGACGGCATCGTAGCCGAAGTAGGTCGTCGGGCGAACAAGCTGGCTGTGGTAGCGTTCGAATTCGGGCACCTGCTCTTTCACCAATCGGCCCAGATTGACGTAGACGTGGTTCGTCGTTCGGCCGTGACACACAGCAACTGTCAGCGACGCAATGTCCACACTTTCGCTGTCAAGAATCGAGAGACGGTCCCAAATCCCGCTCGTCCATTAAACGAAGAAATATGTCGAGAACGATTTCGAGACTATCCGGATCGCAAGCTCCGTGGAACTTTTTGTCTCTGATTTCAGCGAAATGCCAGCACCGACCAGGGACTTCCACTAGTTGTTTTTCAAGCACGGCCCGCTCAAGATCCGTGTGTGCCAAATCGATTTCTACACTCCAGCCAGGATTATCGAGAGTCTCGATCTTGATCCCATATTCGTGCTCCCACTGACCGTTGCACTGTGACGCGTACCAGCAACACACCTGTGAGAATGGTGTCATAGTCATAAAACACCTCGGCGTTTTAGCAGTTCGCGAGCAGTTCTGACATCCTGCGCTGTCGCCGGACGCGTGGTCTTCGTTTTCTTGTCGATGCTCTCAAGCCCGTTCGGGCCACGCGAAATCTGGCCTTCGTGCACATGTGGGGTGCCAACCTTCTGTCCGGTCGCCTTGTCAAAATGCGACTTTCCGCGCAAATCAATATCAACTTGTTTCCCTCCGGCAGTTCGTGCCGAAACCCTGTTCTTATTGATACGAGTAGCGAGATCGTCGCCCATCTGGCCAACGCTCTTGCTCGGCGTTTTTCCACTTGGAATGCGCAGAGTCCCTGACTCGTCCGCCAGGAACGTCCGAACCCTGTCTGTCGCTGTGCGTCGCGGCGTTCTCGCCATGCCCGTGGCAACGTCATCCGCTCCACGTCTCGCGGCTCGCGCCACGCCCCTGCCGACGTCGTCGGCTCGTGTCGCGGTCCTGGCCAGACCTCTTCCGGCATCGAGGACATCGTCAACGTGTGTTCCGGTCCTTGCCAGGCCCCTCGCGACGTCGACCACATCATCGGCTCTATTGAGCATTTTGCCAAGACCTTTGGTGGCTCGCAAGAAGGGTGCAACATTGGGCGACATCCCGAGCGTGGCCACGCCGATCCCGAAACTGATGCCGGCGATAGCGCATTCGAGCGGAGTGGAATCCGGCGCGAAGGCAACGGCCAGATCCATTGCTTCACCGACACCTGGAAGGAAAGAGGCGCCGACCTCAATGGCCGCCATGAGAAGGTCGTTCTCGAGCAACCCCTTGACCGTGTCCCTGGCACTGTCGACAATCCCCGTGAAACACAACCCGCTCGGGTCCACATTCACCAGCGGCGAGTTGCCTGCATAGCGATAGAGGTTCGCGTCCCCGCCCGCGAAGCCGGATGGATCTTCACTCACAAACCGCCCGACCGCCGGGTCGTACCACCGGGCCCGGTAGTTGTAGAGCCGCGTGTCCGCGTCGAACGGCCGGCCGGTGAAGGCCTGGGGGAAATCGGCCGTGGGATTGGCCGGCGAGACGATCTGGCCGAACGTGTCGTACTGCCGGTGCTCCTGGACCGTGCCGGTTGAATCGACGATGTCGCGGATCGTGCCCTCGTGATCCGCCAGCCCCCACAGCACGTCGCCCGCCGCGTCCTCCACAGCCAGGATCTCGTCGACCGCGCTGCCGTAGAGATACCGCTGCGACAGTTCCGGCGAGTAACCGCTACCCTCCAGCCCGTCGGCGTCGGTCAGTTCCAAGGCCAGTTCGTCGTGGCTGTGGATATCGTAAAGGTATTCTTCCAGGTGTGGGTGCTAAAACGCCTGTCAATTGTAAAGAGTCGACCAGTCGACCCCGTGTTCGAGCGTTGACCCCGCCCCCGGGCTCGGCATCAGCCTTCATTCTGCACCTTTGGCCTCTCTTGCCAAAGGAAATATGCTGGCTTGTCCGTTTCCCAAAAGCCATCCTGAGCAATCATGTAACCCAGCCTCTCCATGTACTCAGTGATGATTTCTCGGTTCAGCCTGTCTTTCTTCAACCGCTTGCCATAGTAGTCCGGGTTCTCGAAGGGCTGAACTGACCCTTCCTGAGCGAAGTCCCACCCCTCCTCGTCCTTACACGCCATGAGCCTCCGGAGTACCTTCCTATGGTCGGCGTAGTAGTCGAAAAAGCAACCAGGGTAGTCAGGATCGTTGTAGATTCGGACGCTGACCCAAGTAAATGGGCTGTCCAAGCTGAAACGCGAGCATTCTATGCCATCGCTAAAACACCCCATGAAGGCAGTCGTTGCTGGGTGAAGACGCGGCTCCCAGAAGACCATCCGTTGCTCCTTCGTAGTATCTCGTTCCGCGTAATCGACGTAACCCAGCGAGAAATCAAGCGGTACCTCCTTAGCGAAGTACTGGATCGATGAATTCCTCGGAGGCAAAGCGTCTCCACACCGGTAGACCTTTGGAGCACCGTTCTCAATCACCTGAACTTCTTTCGCACCCGCCAACAATGCCTGCTCTACGTCGCTTGGGGTCGGCTTATTGAAAGCGGTCAGCATTAGATTGACAATCTCTTTCTTCGGGCCATTCACACATGTAAACAATAACTCAGAGAAACTATTGTAGGCATTCACGGAATCGGATCTCCGGGTTGATAGATGGACGTCTCACCTGTGTCGAGATTGTGAACTTCAATAACAGCGTCGAAATCGTGTTGCCTGAGGCGCTTTGGGTCCGCCTTGGAGGTCTTTGAGGACGCCTCGTAATAGTGTCGCCTTCCAGTCCTCGGATCAGTCCACTGCGCATCAGGCCTAAAATCGCTTATCTTTTGACCCTTTGCATCGATCTGTGCTTGGTGCTTTCTGATCGGAACTCCTGGCAAGTCCTGTTGGACTTGGCCAATTCGGCTATCAATGGCGGCGTCGTGGGCTGGTCCACCGTGCGGCCTGCCCGTGAGCGGTTTTGCAGGCGGTGCGGGGCTTCCCTTTGAAGCTTGCCCACCTGGAATGCGCAACTCACCTGACTGGTCCGCCAGGAATCCGTGCAACCCGCCTGCCGTTGTGCCCCTTGGGGTTCTTGCCGACCTGGCGGCAGCCTCGGCAAAGTCGTCGGCCGCGTTCAACGATTTCGCGAGGCGGCCGAAGCCCTGGGCAATGCCGGCCGTCATGCCGCCGCCCGCGGCGCCAAGAATGGCTCCGTGCAGGGCTGCTTGGCTCGTACCGGGGCCGGTCCAGCCGATGAGGGCGCCGAGGCCGGCCCCGCCGGCCGTCAGTTTGAAGGCCATCCCACCGTCTAAGCCTGCACCCGCTATACTACCAGCCAACCCGCCCCATAGCATACCCTCCCCGAAGAAGTCGCCGCCAAAGCACAGGCGTTCGTACCCCCCACCGAGCACCGTTCCGAGGAGATCGAGCGCCCCTCCAATTGGCATGGCGCCCCCAAAACCGCCTCCCAACCCGATACCGAGTGCGTAGTCGCTGAATCCCGCCGCTTCGCCTGACACCTGACTGTTCGCGTAGACTTGCATGCCGGCGGCCAGTCCGCCGAAGGCCGCACCCATGCCCGCGACTCCGAAAGCAGCCGCTGTTCCTCCAAGCACAATGCCTCCCCCTAGCACTCCCACTCCGACCGCCCCGACCGCGAAAGCTCCCCAGGCGAGGTCTGACGCGGAAATACCACCATCACCGAAGAGCCCCTCGTAGCACAACCCAGACGGATCGACATAGATCACCGGCGAGTTGCCTGCATAGCGATAGAGGTTCGCGTCCCCGCCGTCAAATCCCGACGGATCTTCACTCACAAACCGCCCAACGGCCGGGTCGTACCACCGGGCCCGGTAGTTGTAGAGGCCCGTGTCCGCGTCGAACGGCCACCCGGTGAAGGCCTGGGGGAAGTCGGCCGTGGGGTTGGCCGGTGAAACGATCTGTCCGAAGGTGTCGTACTGCCGATGCTCCTGGACCGTGCCTGTCGAATCGACGATGTCGCGGATGGTTCCTTCGTGATCGGCAAGGCCCCGAGAACGCCCCGCGGCGAGTGGCGGGCTATGTGTCAAGGATCAAGAGTCAACCCCGTTTACCCCCAATTTCCCCTACCGCTTGTAGCCCTTCAAGACGCGCTGGTCCGAACGAGCGGGCGGAGTGCCTCAATTCGCTCGGCATCGGATCCTGTTTCCGTCGCAAGCTGTTGAAGTTGCTGAAACTCCTCCGAAGTAATCGGCACATCGTATTCAAACAGTTGATCACACAGCATCTCAATAGCCAGCCTGCATTCGGAGAAGTCAGCGTACTCAACCGCATCCGAGATAACCTGTGGGTCGATCCGGTCAACAAATCGATGGCCAATGTGCTTGATTCTATCTGCGAGTTGCATGGTCAAACCTCAGGGAATTGGAATGCCTTTGATTGGGGTGGTGGGATCAGGAAAGGCTGTAATCACCTCGCCAGTTGCAGGTTCATACACAGTACGGATTCTAACACCATCTCTCACTTCCCAAGAAACCCATCGAGCAGGCTTCCCTGACTTTGTCAATGGACCACCACTCCCCGTTTGGACGTACCACTTCGCTTTTGGGTCGGTGATGATGTCCGAAACCTCATGCACAATCTTGTCGGAATCCCAGCTTTGGGGGAATGGAGCTTTGCCAGCCTGCCCTGGCCATAAGTGACCACCACTCCCCGGCCCGTCACCTTGGAGAATGTGCTTCTTCGCCTTTGGAGACAATAGGTCAACTCTTGTTGGGGCTTGTCCACCTGGAATGGGCACACTACCTGACTCGTCCGCCAGGAATCGCCGTACCTTGTCTGCCGTTGTGCGCCTCGGGCGCCTCGCTGATCTCGTCAAAGCCTTGTTGTGGACATGATCACTTGGGAGGTGTTGCCGGTGGAATACCATTCACCCAAGGCACGTCTTCCGGCGGAATAGCATTCCTCGCTTCCGGCGGGAGGCGCCAGAAATCAAATTCGGCTTTCGTCATCCAACCGCCGTGTGCCTCCTCGACGAAACCACTGCCGTCACGCAGGCAAACATGATCTGTCAAGCTACCGGAATCTGCCCAACAGCGTAAATCTGCCCCAAGGTACACAGCGGATTCGAATACGGCGTTCGGGTGAGCAGGCTGTCCTGACTCGCGCAGAAGCAGCACCCGCGAGCCGTCCGATTCCTGCACGAAGTCCAGGACGTAATTGCCTTCATCCATCAATTGAATCCACTTCGCCATGGCAGTATCCTCGCTTCCTCGGAGCAGATTTCCTCAAGTGATCAACATTGAATTCTAGAAACGGATGCCTGGGAAGAACGTCGAAGTCCGTCCGATTGTCCAGGGGAGGTGACGATATCCTGGGCTATCGGCGTTTCGTAGTTCTTTGAGAACCAATCGAATTGTGTCGCGGTTGACGGCCTGCCCTTGATGTACGCGTTCAGCAAGCCTGGCCAATGCTTCCGCTCGCCTTGAACCTCTCACCCCAATCGCGTGAATCCCTTCATGAATCGCGGTTGCCACAGTGCGTCCGTAGCTTTGAGTATTCCGAACATAGATCATGCCGACATTCCCTACGCTCTCTCCGAGCAGTGTGGGGCGAACAGTATCCGTCCTGAACTCCAAATGAATACGTCCGCTATCTACAGAATCCAGGATTCTCCGTCCAATGTCAGACTGGCTCATCTCCGAACGAATTCGACGTGTCTTAAGGAAATTGGTTCCGCGCTGATGCGAGCGCGACGACGTGAAATTATCAATGCTGTGGAAGGACTTCGCTGGCGTTCTGGGCGTTCGCGTACGCAGCAGGCCAAGGCTATCGGTCGCTCTCGTCACACCCCTGGCAACGTCATCCGCTCCCCGGCCAGCGGTCCTTGCCAGGCCCCTCGCAACGTCGACCACATCATCGGCTCTATTGAGCATTTTGCCAAGACCTTTGGTGGCTCGCAAGAAGGGTGCAACATTGGGGGACATGCCGAGCGTGAGGACGCCTAGCCCGAAGCTGACCAGAGCGATTCGACTTTCAAGCGGAGTGGAATCCGGCGCGAAGGCAACGGCCAGGTCCATTGCTTCACCGACACCTGGAAGGAAAGAAGCGCCGACCTCAATGGCCGCCATGAGAAGGTCGTTCTCGAGCAAGCCCTTAACGGCGTCCCTGGCACTGTCGACAATCCCCGTGAAGCACAACCCGCTCGGATCCACATTCACCAGCGGCGAATTCCCTGCATAGCGGTAGAGGTTGGCGTCCCCGCCTACGAAGCCGGACGGATCTTCGCTCACGAAGCGCCCCACCGCCGGATCGTACCAGCGGGCTCGGTAGTTGTAGAGGCTTGTGTCCGTATCGAACGGCCGGCCGGTGAAGGCCTGGGGGAAGTCGGCCGTGGGGTTGGCCGGGGAGACGATCTGGCCGAACGTGTCGTACTGCCGATGCTCCTGGACCGTGCCCGTCGAGTCGACCAGGTCGTGGATCGTCCGCTCATGATCACCCAAGCCCCACAGCACATCGCCCGCGGCATCTTCCACGGCCAGGATCTCGTCGACCGCGCTGCCGTAGAGATACCGCTGCGACAGTTCCGGCGAGTAACCGCTACCCTCCAGCCCGTCGGCGTCGGTCAGTTCCAGGGCCAGTTCGTCGCCCCGGTGGATGTTGTAGAAGTATTCTTCCGGCGTTCCGTCGCCGTCGGTGTCGATAGTTTTTTCGAACCGCCGGTTGAGATAGTCGTAGGTGTACTCGACGATCTGGTCGGCCGCGGCCCCGTAGCTCGCCCGGTCGGTCACCTTGACCAACCGATTCCGGTAGTCCCACTGGTACTCGGTGACGTCGGTGTCGCCCGCATCGAGGAGCCCGTTGGCGTTCACGTCCACGAATCGGGCGGTGCGGTTGCCTTCCTGGTCGTAGAGGTAGTGGAACGTGCCGTCGTCGGCCAGCCGGTTGCCGGTGCCCGTGGCGTAGGTTGAACCCGAGGCCGTCACGCGATTGCCGTTGGCGTCGTACACATACGCTTCGTCGGTCTGGTAGCTGTGATCGGCCGAGGTGAGCTGGCTCGTGTCGTCGTAGCCAAGGTCGCTCGTTCCGTCGGGGCTTGTCATCTGGGTGATGCGGTCGGCCGCGTCGCACTGCCAGGTATAGGCCGCCAGGTCCGTCAGCCCGTGCCGGTGGGTCAGGCCCGTGAGCCGGCCGTAGACGTCGTAGGTGTGGTAGTCGGAGGTGGCGACTTCCTGGGTGCCGGCCAGATCGGCATACCGGGTAACGGTGTCGTAGGAGGAATCGTCGCGATAGGCGAAGTCGACCCGTTTGTCGGTCGCACCGCTGCCCGTTTGGGTAATTCTCGTGAGGCGGCCCAGCGAGTCGTAATCGTAACTGGTGGTCGCGCCGAGCCCCGTGACGATGGTCGAACTTTCGATTGCCTCCTTGAGATTGCCGGCCTCGTCGTAGGCATACTCGAACTCGACCAACGGGCTGGCCACGTAGGGCAGCCCGCCACCCGCGGGCACGCTGAGCGGCCCGGTTCCGACATGGGCCTCGGTGAGGTTGCCCAGCGTGTCGTATTGATAGTCGTACGAGATCGTGTCGTCCTCGACGGCGCCCAGTTGCCCGGCGGCGTCGTAGTACCAGGTGATCGTGTGGATCGGTTGAGAAGCGGCGTCCAGCCAGACTTCTTCGGTTCGCTGGTTGAGCGCGTTGTAGTCGTACTCGGTAACTCGGCCGTTGCGGTCGGTCTTCCTGACCAGGTTGCCCGAGGCGTCGTATTCGTAGAATGCGCTGTTGGCGATGGGATCGGTTTCTTCAACGAGCCGGCCGAGGCGGTCGTAGCGGTACCCGGTCGCGTTACCTTCCGGATCGGTCACGGTCAGAACGCGTCCGGCCGCGTCGTAGGTGGTGACGGTGGCATGGTCCAGGTCGTTCGGCCCGGTCCCCAGGGCGTCGACGGAGCGGATCTGGCGATCCAATTCGTCGTAGACGTACGAGGTCGTCAGGGCGAGCAGGCTCGGCGAGCCCATAAGCCCCTCGGTCATGGAGACCAGGTTACCGGCGGCGTCGTAGGAGAACGCGGTGCTGGGGCCGTTGACGCTATCCCGCGATTCCAGGATCACGCGTCCCAGGTTGTCGTACGAATAGACGACCACCTGGTCGGTCGCGTCGGTGAGGTTCGACTTCATCGACGCCAGATTGCCGGCCCCATCGAAGCTGCGAACGACGCTGTAGTCGGGATCGGCGGGCGCGACGTCGGGAATCGCGTTCTCGGCGAAGTCCTGGCCGCGCGGATCGATCGCGCAGGTCTCGCGGCCGAGCGTGTCGTAGAAGTACCAGGTGGTATGATCCGTATCAAGCCGGGAACTGCCCCGCGGCCCGGTGACGAATTTCAGGTTGCCGGCGGGATCGTACCCGTAGTAGGTCGTCGGTCGAACGAGCTGGCTGTCGTAGCGTTCGAAGTCCGGCAACTGCTCTTCCACCAGCCGGCCCAGATTGTCGTAGACGTAGTTCGTCGTTCGGCCCAACTGGTCGACGACTTCCACGACGTTGCCCAACTGGTCGTAACGCGTGGTGATCGTGTGCGACGGATCGCGGGCTTCGCTCCCCAGTGCGTCCGTGGCGGCCACTTGGCGATCCCAGCCGTCGTAAACATACCAGGTCGTGAAGCCGCGGGGATCGGTGACGGCGGTCAGGTTGCCGTTGCTGTCGTACTGGTAGGTAGTAACGGGCGACTCCAGAGAGCTGTCGGCACGGTTTCCCTCGGGGGCCGGCGCGACCATGCGGACGAGACGATTCATCGCGTCGTATTCGAAACGCGTATCGGCGCCCGTCGCGTCGGTGACGAGGATCGGGTTGCCCGCGGCGTCGTAGATGGTCGTGCTCGTGCCGGCGAGTGCGTCGGTCACGCCGGTCTGGAGTCCGAGCAGATTGTAGTGATAGGTAGTGGCCTGGTCGCGAGCGTCGGTGACGCTTGCCAGGTTGCCGTACAGGTCGTACTCATACTCGATCTCCGGCCTGGCCGCCCCGATGCCGTCGTCGTCGGGATCGGGGAGAATCTCGAGCACCATGCGATTGAGGGCGTCGTATTGGTACTCGGTGGTGTATTCGGGTTCCTTGGCGTCGCTTCCCTGCGGGCCGACGACGTATCGAAGGTTGCCGTTGTCGTCGTAAAATCTGCGGGTGACGGCCTGGCCCAAGGGGCCGGCGCCGTCCGGGTCGGGCAGGATTTCGCGGATCAAGCGGTTGGCTTCGTCGTATTCGTAGTAGGTCGTGTGAGGCGCGTCTTCGGCGGCCGTTCCGCGGGCGTCCGTCACGTAGATGAGGTTTCCCTCCTCATCGTAGCCGAAATAGGTGACGGGCCGGGCCAACGGGCCGGCGGCTCCGTCGGGATCCGGCAGGATCTCCCGCGTTCGGCGATTCAACGCGTCGTACTGATACTCAGTCACGTGATCGGTGTCGGAGATGCCCGTTCCGAGCGGGTCGACGACGTACCGGAGATTTCCGAACACGTCGTAGTGGTACGTCGTGGTAGACTCTTCGAGGGGCCCGCCGCCGTCGGGATCGGGGAGCGTTTCCGCCGTCTTGCGGCCCAGCACGTCGTACTGGAATTCAATCGCGTAACCCGCGTCGTCGGGAACGACGTCGAACGACGTGCCCGCCGAGAGCCTCACGATCTCGATCCCGTTGATTGCGAAGTTTGCCGTGTCGCCGCCAAGGTCGACGAGAAGCACAGTCAACTGGCCGTCACTGACGGTGACCGTATAGCTGTTCGACGCGTGCTCTCCGGCGGCGGTTGTGACCGTGTCGACTTGGACCCCTTCCAGATAAACGGCCACCTGGTCGCGGGCAGCGCCCTCATCGCCGAGCGTGACGGTGACTTCATACGTGCCGCCGGTCAGATTACAGAGAAATGTCGCCTCGGGCGCCCAATTGTAGTCGCGTAACAAGGAGTCTCCAGTCGTACGATCGTATCCCCCTCCCGCCGCCGCAAGCCATCCATAACCCGTTGCCGAGGTGTAGACATCCGAGTAGGTCATCCGCGTATAGCCGGCAGCGACGGGTGACGTTGACGTGCCGAAGTCGAATTGGGCAATCGTCGTGGGTGCCGCAGCAATGCTGATTTCCGTCCCAAAAACTTCCCTCATGGCATTGCCCGCCAGATCGACGATCGCCGGACCTGCCGACAACTGATAGTCGCCCACTTGCGTCTGCGCTGCGAAGCTCAATTCGAAAGTGACGGCGTCGATTTGCGTCACCGTCAGGGGAATCAGCGTTTCATCCGGCGCTGTCAGGATGACGTCGTCCGCAGTGAAGCTCGCCGCATCGATCGGTCGATCGAAGGTTAACTCGATTTGATCGAAGTCGCCGGCCACCGTTTCATTGGGACTGACGACGGCCACGGACGGGGCCGCTTGATCCGGACCGATCACCTTGATCGCGCGTCCGCCGCTGTAGACCGTGCGGACCGTCGTTCCATCGGGGTAAATCGTGGCGATCGGCCGGTTCATCCCGTCGTAGCGGAACCGCGTCGCACGCCCCAGTTCGTCGGTCTCGGAGATCAGGTTACCCGCGGCGTCGTATTGGCTGAGCCTATAGGTGCCGTCGACGCTGACGGCCTTGACGACTTGCTGCTTCTCGTCGTAAGAGAAGCTCGATGTTCGCGTCGTGGCGCCGGTGACCGAGAGCGTCGCCTGCAACGGGTTGCCCATGGCGTCGTAGGTGATCGCATTCTGCTGGCGTGCTCCACCGATCTCGGGGAGTTCCTCGACCAGCACGCGGTTCAGCAGGTCATACTGGTAATCCGTCCGATTGCCTTCCGCGTCGATCGTGTACTGCAGATTTCCGCGTGCGTCGTAGTGAGATGTGACGGTGATCGTATCGGTGGCGGAGACCCGAACCGTCGTGGTTTCCGTTTGGCCTGCCGTGTTGTAGGTGCAGGTGGTCACGAAATCGTCGGGGTCGCCGGTCGTGGCAGTACCCCGCGGACTGGTCACCGTTTCGGGCAACCCGCGGTTCGTGGCCGGGTAGGTGTAGCTGGTGATGTTGCCCAGGGCGTCCTCGACCTCCATCAGGCAGTTATCTTTGCCCAGGGCGTCGGTGAAGTAGCGGTAGGTCGTCACCCGGTCGTCGAGGATCGTTCCGGGATCCCCCTCGAGCGTAACCGTTTCCAGGTTCGCATAGTCCGTGTAGGTGAGGCTGGTCACCTGGCCGGCACGGTTGGTGATCTGCGTGATGTTGCCGTCAGAATCGTACTGGTAATCCTCGGTCTGACCGAAGACATCGGTGATCGCGGTTCGCTCCCCGTCTTCCCAGGCGTATTCGGTGGTCGTACGATCGGGGTGCAGTTCTTCGAGGACACTGCCCGTAACGCCTTCAAATGCCGTGTCTGTCGAAACCCTCGAGATCCTGATCCCATTAATTGCGAAGTTTGCATTGACACCTCCAAGATCGACGAGCTGCACGGTCAACTGGCCATCGCTGACGGCGACCATGTAACTCTTCGACACATGCTCGCCGGCGGCGGTGGTGATCGTATCGACTTGAATCCCTTCCATGGACACGACCATCTGGTCGCGCACGGCGCCCTCGTCGCCGAGCACGACGGTAACTTCATACGTCCCACCGGACAAGTCGTAGAGAAAGGTCCCCTGCGGAGCCCAATTGTAGTCGCGCAAGAGATCGCCCCCGGAAGAACGGCTGTACGCGTTCACCGCTTGAAGCCAGCCATACCCCTTCGCGGCGGTGTAGACGTCGTTACCGGTCACCCGCGCATAGCCGGTGGCGACGGGCGATGTAGATGTGCCGAAGTCCAATCGGCGGATCGGCAGCACCTGGACTCCGTCGACCGTGTAATAGGTGGTGAAGCCCCGTTCGTCGGTGAAGGAGGTTTGATTGCGGAAGAGGTTGTAGGTGACCGTCTGCGTGTGGCCCGACGCAGTGGTAACCTCGAAGCCTCGCCGGTTGGCGAAGTAGGTAAACGTCGTCTCCTCGCCGTTGGGGTCGGTGACCTGCTTCAACAGCCCGTCGCGAATCATATCGGTGTAGTATTCGTATTCCACAATCGCCACGGGGGTCGAGACGTCGGACGGCGCGGTCATCTTCCACAGCCGTCCGTTGGCGTCGTATTGATAGGTCCAGGTTCGCCCGGTGAAATCGCTGATGCTCGTGATGAGATCGCCGGTGTAGGTGAAATCCAGGTAGCGTCCGGCCGCTTGCAGGTCTGTCACGCGCTGGATATGGCCGGAACCATCGTAGCTGACCGAGATGCCGTTCCCGAACCGGTCTTCTCGCCGGACGAGTCGGCCCAAATCGTCGAAACGGGTCATTGTCCCGGTCTTGTCCGTCCAGGTGTAGCCGAGTCCCGTGCCGTTATAGACCAGCGTGCCGTAGATCGGGTCGGGAGTGATGAAGCCACCCGCGCCGTCCGTTTCGAAGATCAGCCGATCGCCCGAATCGGTGAACCAGATTCGATCGTCGCCGTCAGATTCCAGGCGGTCGCTGTAGGAGAACGACCACCCGGCACTCAAGCCCCGGTCGGAGGTGAATCCCGCGCTGCCGCCCGTGTGGGCGGAGTGGTAGTGCCGCGAGAATTCCAGGGGCGATCCCAGGCCGGGGAAGACGAGATCGGTTTCGTCGTGGCGAACGCTCCCGTTTGCGGTGTTGACGGGGTCCCCGGCCCATGTCTGCACCAGGGAGTTGATTGCCGCCGCAAACACGCCGAGCGGAGCCCCCGTCGTCGCCCCTCCATTCGTCATATCGGATGACGAGCTCAATCCGCCGGAGATCATGTACGATGTGCTTCCCGAGGGATACTCAACGATATAGCCCACGCCGTCCCAATCACCGAGGGGAGTCGGGCTGCGAGGAATCGTGACCATCGCGCCTTGCTGCACGGCATCATACACCGCGACGAACACCCAGGCCGACTGATTCTGATTCAATTGGGTGCTATACGTCGACCAGTTGTCCTCGGTGACTTCGAACACCGGAATGCTTCGCTCTCGCGCAAGTTGTAGTGACTTGACGGTCGACATGCACCTGATGTTTGTGAGTTCCTCCCACACCAGATGTTCCATGGCGGAGTTCAATTGGCCGAGCAACCGGTATCGCGTGGTGTCATGCTGGGACGAATCGTCGATCGAAATCGCTCGCCACTGCCCGGCCTTGATATCGAAAGTCATATCTGCCGGCACGTAATCGAAGCCGACCTCCAAAGCCCGGAACCAGTTTTGCAGCGGCATTGCGGCGGTCACTAGCCCGGACGCAATCCGGCTCACAGAACGAGTCGCACCGGTCAGATCACAGACAACCTCCTCGGCACAATTCGTGTCGTGCATGTACTTCATGCCCGCCAGGTGTAACAGGTAGCCGGCGTTCTCGTCGAGGTCGAATGTGGCGTGGGAGTTCGCGTACGCGATATTCGCCTCGGTTACCATCCGCCATTGATCTGCAATCAACTCCTGGGACAACTGATTCGCGTCCAAGGCAATGACCATGTAGTCGGCGGCAAAACGCTGGTATTCCGACTGCGTGCTTGATCCGTTGGGATAGAAATGCTCGAGTTTCAGTTTGACCTGGCTCGTGAGTTTGGGAAGTGCGAGCCGGTTCGAAATGCTCAGCAGATCGTAGGCCGACTCGGCGTCGGTCTCCCAATTGAGCAGCAATTCGGGGATGACGCGGTAGTCTCCTGACGGCGTGGGTCGCACGGCAAGGGGCATCGTGCCGATTTCCGGCAGCGAAAGCGGATTGGTCTGGAAGTACGTTGTGGTTCCGTTCAAATTCGTGAGGGTGATCCGGACCCGGTACGTTTCCGAGGCCGGGATCTCGGCAATCGCAGTCTCCTGAGAAATGATATCGTAGGGAACCCCTGTCGGCAGGGCATGAACCGCCTGGGCCACAATCGGCCCCGCAAACGCAATCTCCGCGATGCTCGTTGTCGGATCGTTCTCCGCCAGATAGTCGCGGACGAGCCCCTCGTAGTACTCGTGAGGCGAGTCGAGTCGCGCGGTTGCGAAGTAGTCTCCGGTGACCGCACTGGTGTCGTACGTCACCTCGCCCAGCATGTTCCGCACGCTCTCCCGGCAATCGCGAAACTTGATCGACGCGTCCAACGCCACCCACTGGGTGCCGACGCCCGGAACCTGCACGTTTGCCTCCGGCCAAAGGTGGTCGAACTGAACGGCAACCGTATTGTCGCCCACCTCGACCTTCACCGCGTCCAGGTAGGCTCCCTTGAGCACTCTCACGGCGGCACCCGGCGTAGCGACACCGAGCCACGACTCGACGCCGCGGCCGCCCGGTGATTGCGAGTCAACGGGCAATTCGACCACGCCATGCACGTAGCGCACCTCGATTCCCGCCTGGTCAAGCAGATCGGCGAGCAGCGCCGAAGTATCCCAAGCATTCCCTCTGCCCGTCCGGAACACCGCCTCGGCGCCCTTCATCGAGCCCGAATACGGCTCAAACTGGATCGTGTTGAGCACGTACTCGTACATCTTGAGCGGCAGGTTGTAGAGCCGATCGGCCAGGTCGGCCACGTCCTCTGCCTCGTCGGGGTGATCCGCGACCAAGTCAACGTCGATGACCTTCCCCGCAAGATGAACCATTCCGGCCTGGGGATCGTCGTTGAGCGGATTACCGTGAACCAGCAGAGTCTCGAGCGTCGAAACAGCGGCGACTGCCTCGGGAACGACCTCAACGGAGTTGTAGCGGAGGTCGAGCGACTCCAGCGACGTCAGGCTGCTCAGGCTCGGAAATACCTCCGGCGCTCCCGCAATATCGTTGTACGAAAGATCCACAACCTCCAATTGGCTCAAGCCTGCGATCGGCCCAAGCTCCGAGTCCTCCAAACCGCCCCCCTGAAGAACCAGCGTGGTCAGATTCGACAGGTTCTGAAGCGGCGTCAGGCTCGCCAACTGGCTCGTCACCGACAGGTCCCGCGGCACCAGCCGCAACGACTCCAGGGCCGCTGCATTCTCCAGTCCCGCCAACGAATCGATCACGTTGCTGTCCGCCTCCAACTCGGTCAGTTGCCCAACGGCGGCCACCGTCAGCTCATCACCGGCACAGAGGCCAAGGCTGTTTCTCACCGCCAACGCCAGATCGGGGTCGGCAAATTCAGCGGCCGTCAGAAGTTCCCGCCGCTCCAGCGGTTCCAGGGCAAGCGTTCGGCGCTGCAGTCGCCGGGGCAACCGGCCTGTATTGCTCCCCATGATGGCCGCCACACTCGCAAACATCCCACGCGTCTTTCGTCTCGCCGCCATTTCGTCCCTCCTTGATCGCTGGGGCTATACACTCAACGCGGCACTCCCCAGGCGCCTTTCCGCACAGGTCCATCACGTTACACACACCCCCCACCTTCCCGCTCCGGCGTCGAGACGCCAAGTGATCCTGCTCAATCGCAGTACCCACCAATCCTGCCCCGGTGCCTGTCACCTGAAGCACACCGGCGGCCTCCCTAGAAAGGAGGTTCACGCTCGTTGATGACACCCAAATCCTATACCAATGTCGTAACACCACCAGCCTCACGGGAGAATAGAACATGTTAGATGATACTTGTCAAGGCGTTTGTCAAGAAATCACCCGAGGTCAAACTGTCAACCTGGCAGCAGGGGCAGTTTCTCAACAGCAGCGTCACCCTGACCGTTTCATACAGTGCCGTCAACAGTTCGGCGGAAGCTCAAGTCGCAACTCATGTTGTGGCTACCCCCAACGCGGGAACTTGGGAAGTTCGGGAAATCCAGGGATACGTTACCAGTGTTTCGCGTCTTCGCGAGACCGCCTTTCTGCGGTTTCAGCACGCGCCCGACGACTTGCTCCAATGGCTCGACAAACGTCTCATTTCCCAGCGGTCGGCCCGTGCGACCATGCCTGCGATACTCCTTGAATAGCCCCTCAGGCACGCGCTATTGAGCGATTTAGCCACAGGTAGCCTCGCCAATGTCAGCGACAGTCAGGATCGGTACCAGTTTGTCAGCGGTGGTAGGGCTGGTTTGCCGGGGGTTGGGGACAACCAGAGAAGCGTCGAGTGGCGATCGGGCGAGAGTTGGACTATTGTAGGCT
>Ga0123333_10002488_pt1 | contig 18687 bp, 12 predicted proteins | sample BioC12SIPDNA_3_FD_89957 | JGI IMG/M metagenome (GOLD analysis project Ga0123333, IMG submission 89957) | Anaerobic biogas reactor microbial communites from Washington, USA - Biogas_R2_B C12 SIP DNA | ecosystem: Engineered > Bioreactor > Anaerobic > Unclassified | place: Washington, USA... | reverse complement strand
TTACGTTCTTCTCCCAAATCTCGCCCAGGCTGTACTCCTCCAACCACGTTCCCAGTTCCGCTGAGTTAAGCCGGCGGAACGTCGATTCCTTGTCAGTCCGATCCACGACGACAATGTCTTCCGGAGCGAAATTGTCGAGGAAAGCGCTCGATTGGGTGCTAACGATAACCTGTGCGTGATGCGACGCCTTCTTGAACAGCGAAGCAATAACGTTCAAGGCATAAGGATGCAGCCCAAGCTCCGGCTCATCGACGATAATCAGTTCTGGCAACTCATCCTCGGGCTGCAAGAGCAACGTCACTAGGCAGATAGCCCGCAGGGTTCCGTCCGAAAGCTGATGTGGACCGAATATTTGGGGCGATTCAACGTGCCGCCAATTGAGGATGATGTCTCGCCCATTCTCCGCGCTAGGGGCAAGGTCAAAATCGTCGAAAAAAGGCGCGATCATTCCAACAGTTTTTACAATACGGTTATAAGCGGCTCCCCCGTTTTGCGTTTTCAAGCGGTACAGTACCGCCGCTAAGTTTCCAGCGTCTGGCATCAACCAGCGACTGTCACCAAGATAGCAGTATTGACGGATGCGAGCTGTCGGCGAAGTATCGTGGAAATGGTAGACTCGGCAGTTGTTAAGCAATCGCCGAAAAACTCTTGCCATAGCCGCTCCCTCTTCGGCTTCATCGGTAATTAGTGTTTCTTGGTGTCCGGTACCTAAAGAAAGTTTTTTTGGTTGTGGGTAACCAGTTTGCTGAAAACTAAGAATTTCCTCAGCGAAGACGAGTGTGTCGCCGGCTGCATGGAACATCCTGATCTGATATGTTTCGATACCGTTATCAACGGTGAACTGAAGAATCGCACTAACTTGGGGTGTAATCTTCGGCCCAAAATGCAATATGGATTGAGCGCGACCGGAAGTCGCGATGAACTGCTGCAACCGCCCGCCCATCATTTCGTTGAGCATCTTGAAGAAAAGAACGAGATTGCTCTTCCCCGCTCCGTTGGCGCCGATCAGGATGTTCAACGGGCGCAGTTCGAGCGTCATGTCTCGAATCGACTTGAACCCTTTTATTATGATCTGATTCAGAAACGCCATAGCTGGGTTCCTTGATCTTCTATTCTATTGTACTTTTACATACAATGTAACGATACTGCCCGCCACGTCGATCTCGACCGGCTCGACTCCGGACAACGGTCCCAATATGATTTTCACCGCCAGCGTTTCGCCGGCTATGTAATCACGGAATTGCTCAATCGCCGCCCGCAATTCGGCCGATTCTGTGACAATTCCCACTGCAATCCGATCGGTGAATTGGCAGCCCATCTCTTTGCGGCGGTCCTGGATGGCGCGGACCAGTTCGCGGGCAAGCCCCTCGCGGATCAGGTCTTCGGTCAGTTCGGTTGCCAGCACGACGACGACTGCGTGCCCCTCGGCGGCAGCCCAGCCCGGCTTTGCCTGAAGGCGAACCTGGATGTCGTCCTCGTCGAGTTCGACCGGACCATCGGGCAAGTCAATGGTGACATGGCCGTCGGTTTTTAGCTTCGCAATCAACTCGCCGCCGTCTTGTTCGGCTAGCTTCTTCTTGATCGCCGGCAGCCGTTTTCCCAAGCGGGGGCCGAGCCGCTTCAGATCGGGCAAGACGCTGTATTCGATATATTCCTCGGCGCGCTGGGTAAACTCAACCCGCTTCACGTTCAACTCGTCGCAGATCAACGAGGCGTGTTGTTCGAGCCAGGGCCGATGCTCGTCGTCGGCCAGGACGACCTCTACCCGCGCCAGCGGCTGGCGCACCTTGAGCTTCGCTCCCATCCGCGCGCTGCGCCCCAGCGAGACGATTTCGCGCATCAGGGCCATCCGCCGCGAGAGATTCTCGTCGATCGAGGCCACGTCGGCCGCCGGATAATCGCACAGATGCACGCTCTCGCGCGGCCGCCGCGAATCCGAACGGTCGCCGAACGTGCCCGCCGCGAGATTCCGCCACAACGCCTCGGCCAGAAACGGCGTGAACGGCGCGATCAGCTTGCTCGTGGTCAGCAGACATTCGTAAAGCGTCCAATAGGCATCGAGCTTGTCGGTCGATTGCTCGCTGCTCCAGAAGCGGTCGCGGCTGCGACGGACGTACCAGTTGCTCAGCGCGTCGACGAACCCGGACAGCCGCTCGCAGGCGTTGAAGTTTTCGTAGGCGTCCAGGTGTTCGACGACCGCCGCCACCGTGCCGTTCAGCTCGCTGAGTATCCAGCGGTCGAGTTCGCCGCGTTCGCCGATGGAGCGATAGCCGCTGGCCATCGCCAACACGGCGGGGCCAAGCTGGCCAATGTCGTCCGAAATGCGGACAGACGGATCGAAACCGTCGATGTTCGCGTAAATCACGAAAAAACTATAGACGTTCCACAGCCGCAGCAGAAACTCGGGTATGCAATCCTTGATCGCCTGCTCGCTGTAGCGGATCGAGGTCCACGGCGGTTGGTTCGAAAAGAAATACCACCGCAGCGCGTCGGCCCCGTAAAGATCGAAAATCTCCACCGGATCGCGGTAGTTCCGTTTGCTTTTCGACATCTTGCCGCCGTCCTCGCCAAGCATCAGCCCCAAGACGATGCAGTTGCGGAAGGGATGGGGGAAGGGGATCAAGGGGATTGGGGATTGGGGATCAGGGATTAGCGACGATTGTTTAGCCGCCGCGTCCGCGCGACGTGAATCATCTTTACTAGCCACTGGCCACTGGCCACTAGCCACTGTGTTTTCATCAAACAACAACGTACTGATCGCCACGAGGCTGTAGAACCAGCCGCGGGTCTGGTCGAGCGCTTCGCTGATGAAGTCGGCCGGAAATTGGTCGGCGAGTTGCGCGGCCGAGCCGGCCTTGTGCGGATAGCCCCATTGGGCGAAGGGCATCGCGCCCGAGTCGAACCAGCAGTCGATCACTTCCGAAACGCGGCGCATCCGCGACCCTGGCGCTTTCGGCGAATCATAAGTTATTTCGTCGATGTAAGGTTTATGCACGCACAGGTCGTCGGGCAGGTCTGGATTTTCCCGCTTGGCATTTTCCCAGACCTCGACGCCGGCGACGCCCGGCTTCGACAGCAACTCTTCATAGCTTCCGACGGCCTCGGTATAGCCGGTCTTTTCGCAGACCCAGATCGGCAGCGGCGTACCCCAGTATCGTTCGCGGGAGAGCGCCCAATCGACGTTCGATTCGAGGAAGTTGCCGAACCGCCCGTCGCGGATGTGCTCCGGCAGCCAGTTAATCCGGCTATTGTTCGCCAGCATCCGGTCCTTGATGGCGGTGGTGCGAACAAACCAGCTTTTTCGCGGATATTGAATCAGCGGGTCTTCCTCCGCCCGCCAGCAGAACGGATAGTCGTGCTTGTATTGCTCTTGATGGAAGAGCGTCCCTTCGGCTTTCATTTGGCGGATAATGTCGCGGTCGCAGTCCTTTACCCAGCGGCCTTTGTACTCGGGCGTTTCGTCGGTGAAGGCGCCGTCGGGTGCAACGGAGCAGATTAGCGGCGGGCCTTCGCCGGCGGCGAAGCGGGCCTGCTCGGCCAGTAACAACTCGAAATCCACTTCTCCGAAGGCCGGGGCCTGGTGGACCACGCCCGTGCCGGTGTCGATAGTGACGAAGTCGGCCGGCACCACGCGCCAAGCGATGTGCTGACGGCCGCCGTCTTTCAATTTTCCCTGTTTCTCGCCTTGCTTGTCATAAAAGAAGCGATACGGCGGCAGGTAACGGAGTCCGATCAGCGTTTCGCCGGGCATGACGGCCTCGACCGTGAACTCCTTGCCGACCTTGGCCGCCACGGTTTCGACCAGCGCCGAGGCGAGTATCAATTTTCGCGGTTCGCCCTCGACCGAAACCAGGGAGTATTCCAAGTCGGGTTTGACCGCGGCGAACTGATTGCTCGGCAGGGTCCACGGGGTGGTGGTCCAAACGAGAAGATCAACATCCTGAATGCCCTCACCCTGGCCCTCTCCCAGAGGGAGAGGGGACTTTTGATGCGACGCCGCCGGCGGCTCTTGACCCGCTTCACGCCGCGTGGACGCGGCGGCTAAACGATCGTCTCCAATCCCTAATCCCCAATCCCTAATCCCTTCCACCAGCGGGAACCGCACGTACACGCTCGGGTCGGCCACCTCGCGGTATCCCTGGCCGACCTCGCCGGCGCTTAGGGCCGTGCCGCCTTGTGCCCACCACCAGACGATCTTGTGGCCCTGGTAGAGCAGTCCGCGGTCGAAGAGCGTTTTCAACGCCCACCATACGCTTTCCACATAGCTTTGACGGTAGGTGACGTAAGCCTCGTCGAGATGTATCCAGAAGCCGAGCCGTTCGGTAAGATGCTCCCACTGCCGCGTGTAGCGGAAGACGCTTTCGACGCACTTGAGGATGAACGGTTCGACGCCGTAGCTTTCGATTTCTTCCTTCGAGTGGATGCCCAGTTCCTTGCAGACCTCGACCTCGACGGGCAGACCGTGGGTATCCCAGCCGGCCTTGCGGAGGCAGCGGAAGCCCCGCATCGTCTTGTAGCGGGGGAAGAGGTCTTTGATCGCCCGGGTAAGGCAGTGGCCGGGGTGCGGCAGTCCGTTGGCCGTCGGCGGCCCCTCGTAGAAGACGAAGGCCGGCCCCTCGGTCCGAGCGGCCAGCGATTTCTCGTATATCTTCCGTTCTTTCCAGAATTTCGAGATTTCTTCTTCGAGCTTTGGGAATGAAACCGAGCTTTCGACAGGTTGAAACATGGGCGGCGAAAAATGCAAAAAGTAGAGATTCGCTATAACCGTTTACGGGCCGGGGACCGGCTCTGTTTCGGGCCTTCAGGTCCGAAAAATATGCCTGTCTCCTTTGCTAAAAACGACGCAACACACTAATAGAACAATACTTTCGGATTCGTGCAACGGGGGGGAGGCAGGCAGGAGGCGGCCGCTGCCGGCTTGTCCCAGCGGTGTCCGAGAATTGATCCATGATTGGAAGCATTTAGCCCACCGTGAATACACGGGGGGCTTGCACTGCTGGACAAGCCGGCAAACGAGAACGGTTAGCGCCCAAGTTTTCCAGGCTTACTTGACGATTCCGAACGAGACACTAAATTGGCCGATAGGCGTAATATCCAGAATAACGGATATCTCCTAGCGTTCAGGGGGTGGACATGTTGGGAGTAATTCGCGGTCGGGATGTGTTGCTGCATCCGTTTACAACAATCCGTTGTTTCGGGTGGCGCGTGTTTTTCCGCGCGCTCCGGGCAGGCCCTGATTGGACCTTCTTGTCGCTAATCGGAGAAACCGGCTGCTTTCAAGCAACTGACGACGACGCGGCATCGACCGTCAAGCGATGCATCGACTTGGAACTCCAAGCCAAGCGATTGTATGAAACGCTCGGCCAGTCGGTCGCCGAGGCGGCCGAGTTTTTCGCCGAGCTGGCCTCCCAAGAGCAGAAACATGCCGATTTGCTGCGGGTGAGCATGGCGGCGGCGCGGCACCGCGGTTGGCGGCGCGGCGGTTTCAACCTATGGCGCGACGATCTTCCCCGCCTGGAACAACAAATGCGCGACGCCGAAATTTCAGCCTCGGCCGTCGATTCGCTCGACGACGCGCTGCGGTTGGTCGTGAGCGTCGAGTCCTCGGAAATCAATGCGGTGTTTCAGAGAGCACTGGCCGCGTGCAATTCTTCGTTCACCCGACGGCTGGACCCTTTCAGGACGGCCGTCGAAAAACACCTCGACTATATCGTCACGCAGATAGTCCATCTGGCTCCGAATCTGAGGATTGCGTCCGGCGAATTGCGGGCAAGATTTCCGCAGTCGGCGTAGCGGCATTTCCGCGTCGGGGCGAGAGTCGGCGGAAAAGGGTCTTGCCCGGCGTCAGCTTCGGGATATTATTGTAACAGCCCGGGCTGTTATATATCCCGTTTACCCCGGTCGTCTGGGGGGGTGACATATCCGGTCGATTACCCAGTCCATTACTTGGAGCCACTGCGATGCGATACACATTACCAGAGTTGCCTTACCCCTACGATGCCCTGGAGCCGAATATCGACGCCCAAACCATGGAAATCCACTACAAGCGGCACCACGCCTCTTATGTTTCCAATTTGAATGCGGCGATCGAGCGGCTTGAAATCGGGCAACCGACAATCGAGGAATTGCTTTGCGGCATCGACGATCTGCCGGAGAACGTCCGCACGGCGGTTCGCAACCACGGCGGAGGCCACGCCAACCACTCGCTGTTGTGGACGACGATGTCCGGCGCCGGCGGCGGCCGGCCGGTTGGAAGACTGGCCGATGCCATCGCCGAGAATTTCGGCGGATTCGACCGATTCGCCGAACAGTTCACCCAAGCGGCGATGGGACGATTCGGCAGCGGTTGGGCCTGGCTCACGCTCGACGCCGACAACAAGCTCGTCGTCGAAAGCACGCCCAACCAGGACAGTCCGCTGATGTTCGGCCGCGAACCGATACTCGGCATCGACGTGTGGGAGCATGCCTATTATCTGCGCTATCAAAACCGACGCGCCGATTATGTTAAGGCCTTTTTTAACGTGATCGACTGGAACGCGGTTCAGGAGCGCTATTTGACGTGTCTCTCCCAGACGACCCACGCCGGCGCGACAAGGTAAATGTCGGTTCGCAATCGGTAGCCGTTCACAGGGGACTGTCCTGATTTTCGCGGTTCACCGCGAAAATGGGACTGTCCCCCTCGTCGGCGCTGCGATTAGAATTCCGCATTGCCCGGCGAACGGGGGAAGGGGATTACGTCGCGAATGTTCGCCATTCCGGTGATGAATTGAATGACGCGCTCCAGCCCCAGCCCGAAACCGGAATGGGGCACGGCGCCGAACCGGCGAAGGTCGAGATACCACCAATAATGCGCGGGGTCGAGTCCCTGCTCCTTCATGCGTTGTTCGAGCAGTTCGAGCCGCTCCTCGCGCTGGCTGCCGCCGATGATCTCGCCGACCTTGGGCACCAGCACGTCCATCGCCCGAACCGTCCGCCCGTCGTCGTTCACGCGCATGTAAAACGGCTTGATCTGCCGGGGATAGTCGTAAAGTATCACCGGCCGGCGGAAATGCTCTTCGGTGAGGAAGCGTTCATGTTCCGATTGCAGATCGTTTCCCCAGGCGGTGGGAAACTCGAACTTTCGCCCCGATTTTTGCAGAATCTCGACGGCGTCGGAATACGAGACGCGGAGAAATTCGCTGTCGATGATGTGCCGGAGCGTTTCGATCACGGTTTTGTCGATCCGCTGGTTGAAGAACTCCATGTCCTCGGGGCAATGTTCCAGCACGTCGCGGAAGATGCGTTTTAACAGTCCTTCGGCCAGGTCCATGTCGCCCCATAGATCGCAAAAGGCCACCTCCGGCTCGATCATCCAGAACTCGGCCAGATGTCGCGGGGTGTTGCTGTTTTCGGCGCGGAAGGTGGGTCCGAAGGTGTAGGTCTTGCTCAGCGCGCAGGCGAAGGTTTCGGCTTCGAGTTGCCCGCTCACCGTTAGAAAAGCCGGCCGGCCGAAGAAATCATTCGAGAAGTCGATCCCCTTCCCGCCCTCCGCGTTTTTAGCCGGATCGAGCGATGTGACCTGGAACATCGCCCCGGCCCCTTCGCAATCGCTGGTGGTGATGATCGGCGTATGGACGTAGATGAATCCCTGCTCTTGGAAGTATTGATGGATCGAGTTGCAGACGCGGTTCCGCACTCGGGCGACGGCGCCGAAGGTGTTGGTTCGGGGGCGGAGATGAGCGATCGTGCGGAGGAACTCGAACGAATGCCCCTTTTTCTGCAAAGGATACGCCTCGGCGTCGGCCAGGCCGTGGACGACGATCGAGGCGGCTTGGATTTCGGTGGCTTGCCCCTTGCCTGGCGATGCCTTCACCAGTCCGGCGACGCTTGCGCAAGCGCCGGGCGCGAGGCGTTTGATTTCCGACTCGTAGTTCGGCAAGGAGGCCTCGGCGATGATTTGCACGTTGCCGAAACAGGAGCCGTCGTTCAGCTCGATGAAGCTGAAGCCGGCTTTCGAGTCGCGGCGGGTGCGGACCCAACCCTGGACGACTATTTCACGGCCGACCGATTCGGCCCGACGCGATTCGGCCACACTGACGATGTCTGCCACTTGTACCACCTGTGAGCGTTAAATGGATAAATATGCTGACGGTCGGATATCGGCGTTTCAAGCGTTTCAATAGCCGGAGGATAACAGACTCCGGTGGCGTGAGATCATTTTCGACCAAACATTCCGGAGGCTGTTAGCCTCCGGCTATTGTCTATGCATTGACTGTACTGAAACTTAATAAGCCGCGATTATATCGGCAATGGCCTGCCGGAACCATCGGTTTTCGTAGTATGATTGTAACGGATTCATCGAGATTCCTTGTAGTGCCCCCCCGTGGGCCATGTTATCATTAGAATACGGTAAATATTCGGCGAAAAACAGCAAACGCATGGCCACACCGCATGTAGACGTGTTTCTAGATTTCGTTAGGCGCAGCGGGTTAATCGAAAAAGACCGGCTGATCGCCATGCTGCGCGAACTGAAACACGCCTCCGGCGGACACTCGATCACCGACACCGGCTTCGTCGTCGAGCGGCTCATCGAGGCGGGGATGCTCACCCGCTGGCAGGCCGACAAGCTCCTCGAAGGGCGGCACAAAGGGTTTTTCCTGGGAAAATACAAACTGCTTGACCATCTCGGCACGGGGGGGATGAGCAATGTCTTTCTCGCCGAACATGTCCTGATGCAGCGGCGGGTGGCGATCAAGGTTCTGCCGCTGCACCGCGTGAAGGACACTTCGTATCTTGCCCGATTCCATCGTGAGGCCCAGGCCGCCGCTTCGCTTGACCATCGCAATATCGTCCGCGCCTACGACGTCGATAGCGACGAGAACGTCCATTATCTGGTGATGGAGTACATCGAGGGGCGCGACCTTCAACAGATCGTCTCGGCCGAGGGGCCTTTGGAGTACGTCGCCGCGGCCGAGTACATCCGCCAAGCGGCCGAGGGACTCGCCCACGCCCATCTGGCCGGCCTGATACACCGCGACGTGAAGCCGGCAAATTTGCTGATAGCGCCGAAAAACATCGTAAAAATCTTGGACCTGGGGCTGGCGCGATTCACCAAGGAGGATACCGCCTCGCTTACCGTGGCCTACGACGAAAACGTGCTGGGCACGGCCGATTACTTGGCGCCGGAGCAGGCGCTGGACAGCCATTCGGTCGATACGCGGGCGGATATTTACGGGCTGGGATGCTCGTTCTACTTCCTGCTTACCGGCCATCCGCCCTTCGTCGGCGGCACGCTGCCCCAGCGATTGATGCGGCACCAAAAGGAACCGGCGCCGGACATTCGCCTGGAGCGCCCCGACGCGCCGCAAGAGCTAATCGACGTATGTCTGAAGATGATGGCGAAGAAGCCGGCCGACCGCTATCAGTCCGCCGCCGAGATCGCCGACGTGCTGGCGAAATGGCTGCTCGCCCGGGGGCAGAAGATCGATTCGTCCGACAGCAGTGATATTATTGCGACCGAGCCGGCGCCGATCGCTGCCAAACCGCCTCCGATGCGCGGCGGCGGACCTGTTGGCGACAAACGTCAAGCCGCGCGCCGATCGGGCGAGATCAAGCTTCCGCCGGGCATGCCGCCGTTGCCGGCACGTCCCCCCCAGGCCGCCGGACCCGATGCTCACTCCGAGGAGAAAAAACACCTTCCCGTCGCCCAATCGCTGGACGGGGCTTCCGCGGCGGATTTTGTCGCCGAGTTGGAATTCCCCCCCACTCTTCCCCATCTTGTAAAGCGGGGCACACAGCAAAGCGGAGAAATGCCTTCGGTTCGACAGCGCGGCAAAGGGCCGCCCAAATGGCTCTGGCTCGTGGTCGCCGCCGGCGCCCTGCTGGCAATCGGCCTGGCAACGGCGGCATACATGATGGGGCATTAGCCCCCAAGCCCTCGTTTCCCGGCCAAGACGCTCAAGTTTTGCCGCACAACTGTCGATGATTGCTCACGACCGAATACTTCTCGCGCCGGGGATATGCGCCATGGAGACATCCGCTCTCCGCAAAGCCGCCGTTGTCTTGATGAGCCTGCCGAAGGACCGCGCCGACGACTTGCTCGGACGCATCTCGCCGGACGAAGCGGCGGCCGTCAGCCGCGAAATGGCCCGGCTCGGCGAATTGAACCCCGAGGAGCAAGCGGCCGCGTTCGATGAGTTCCTCACCGCCGCCGAGCGGGCGAAACCGCCGCTGCCGACCGAGCAACACCCCTTCGATTTCCTCCGCGACGTTAAACCGAAAATACTGGCCGAAGTACTCGTCGGCGAACAACCGCAAACCATCGCGTTGGTCGTCTCCTGCCTGCCGCTGAAGCAGGGGGCGGAAACGCTCGATGCCCTGCCGCCCGATTGTCAAACGTCGGTCGCTCGGCGGCTCGCCGCGTTGGAGCGTCCCGACCGCGAGATTCTCGAGGAAGTCGCCCACGCGCTGCGCAACCGACTGGCGGGCGGAAACCCGCGGCGGTGCGGAGGGGGTGTCGGATTCGTCGTGAAAATCCTTAACGCCATGCAACCCGCCGGCGAACGACGATTGCTCGCCGAGTTGGCCCAACTCGATCCCGGCCTGCATCGTCAAATTCGTCTGGCGATGTTCGGGCCGGACGTGGCCGACGCCGAGGTGACCGACGGAATCAACATGGTCGAGGCGGTCGACGCCGCGTGACGCGGCGATCGTCCGGCTTGCGAAGCCGCAAGCGAGTATCGGTACTTTTTGCGAAACCGCAAGCGGTGCTCATTCCTCCTTCATTATTCATTATTCCTCATTCATCATTCATCATTCCTTCTTCCCTTCCCTCCCCCTCTCCCTCCTTTCCGCGGCTTCTGATAGCATGGACGGCATGAACCTGACGCCTATGATGAAGCAATACGACGAGGCGAAGCGGGCGTGTCCCGACGCGCTGCTGTTGTTTCGGATGGGCGATTTCTACGAGCTTTTCCACGACGACGCCAGAACCGCCGCCAGAGTCCTGAACCTCACGCTGACCAGCCGCGAGAAGGGGGTAGACGCCACGGCCATGGCCGGCTTCCCGCACCATCAGCTCGAAAGCTACTTGGGCAAGATCATCGCCGCGGGGATGCGGGCGGCCGTCTGCGAGCAGGTCGAAGACCCCAAACTGGCCAAGGGACTTGTCCGTCGCGAGGTGACGCGGATCGTCACGCCCGGAACAGTCACCGACGACGCCCTGCTCGACCCGCGCGAAAACAACTATCTTGCGGCCGTTGCCGGCGGCGATCCGGCGGGGCTGGCCTGGGTGGAGCTATCGACGGGGCGGTTCCTGGCGGCCGGATTTCCCGCTAGGCATTTGCCCGATCAACTCGCAAGGCTCGGACCCTCCGAGTGTTTGATTGCCGACGGCGCGCCGCCCTTGACGACGGAGTTTGACGAGCAGGTAATGGTAACTCGCCGTCCCGACTGGGCCTTTTCGCATCAAACCGCCGCGCAGTCGCTGGCCAAGCATTTCGGCGCCGCGAGCATGGAGGGTTTCGGCTTCTCAGACGACGAGACCAACCGGCAGGCAATCCGCGCCGCCGGGGCCGTGCTCGACTATCTCGCCGAGACGCAAAAAAGTTCGCTCGACCATATCGACCGCCTGACGCCCTACCGCGCGTCGAACACGCTGGAGATCGACCAATCGAGCCGCCGCAGCCTGGAGATCAGCCGCACGATCCGCGACGGCCGCCGCGAAGGCTCGCTGCTCTGGGTGTTGGACCGGACACGGACACCGATGGGCGCGCGGCTGCTGGCCGATTGGGTCGCCAACCCGCTGGCCGACACGGCGGCGATTCACAACCGGCTCGACGCGGTCGAGGAACTGTTGGGCCACCCGGCGCTCTGCGAAGAATTGGGCGAATCGCTCCGGCGGATGTACGACGTCGAGCGGCTGGTTGCCCGGGCGACCACGGGCCGGGCGAGTCCCCGAGACCTGAGTTTCCTCGGCCGCACCCTCAAATCGCTCCCGACGGTCAAAGCCAAGCTGGCCGAGCGGAAGAGCCGTCTGCTGGGCGAGTTGGAAGGAGCGATCGACCTATGTCCCGAGCTTCGCGCGAAGTTGGAATCGGCGCTGGCCGACGATTGCCCCTTGACCGCGCGCGAGGGGGGCTTTATCCGCGAGGGCTTTAACGCGGAACTCGATTCGCTCCGCGAGCTTGCCCGCGGCGGCAAACAGTGGATCGCAAGTTATCAGGCCCGGGAGACGCAGCGGACGGGTATTCCCAGCCTGAAAGTCGGCTTTAACAAGGTTTTCGGCTATTACATCGAGATCACGAATTCGCACCGCGACAAGGCCCCGCCCGAGTACATCCGCAAACAGACGATCAAAAACGCCGAGCGGTATATCACGCCCGAACTTAAAGAATACGAGGAAAAAGTGCTCGCGGCCGACGAACGGGCCAAGGAACTGGAATACAAGCTGTTTCAGGACTTGCGCGAGCTTGTCGTCGCCGATCGACGCCGCTTGCAGGGGACGGCCGCCGCGCTGGCCGCCGCCGACGTGCTGGCCGGCTTGGCCGATCTGGCCCGGTCGCGTAACTACTGCCGGCCCGAGGTCGTCGAGCAGCCCGTCTTGCAAGTCGTCGACGGACGGCATCCCGTGCTGGACATCATCGAGCCGGAAGGGAAGTTCGTGCCGAACGACGCATTGATCGGCGTGGACGGCGATTCCGGAGCCGACGTTCCGTCGGCCGCTAAACCGTTCATCATGCTGATAACCGGGCCGAACATGGCCGGCAAAAGCACCTACATCCGGCAAGTGGCGCTGCTGACGTTGATGGCGCAGATCGGCAGTTTCGTTCCCGCGCGGCGGGCGGTCGTCGGCGTGGCCGATCGGATTTTCGCCCGCGTCGGGGCCAGCGACGAGTTGACCCGCGGCCAAAGCACCTTCATGGTCGAGATGATCGAGACGGCGCGAATTCTGAACACCGCCACCGAACGGAGCCTGGTTATTCTCGACGAAATCGGCCGCGGAACCAGCACCTACGACGGCATCTCGTTGGCCTGGGCGGTCGTCGAACATCTGCACGAGCGGATCGGCTGCCGCACCCTGTTCGCCACCCACTATCACGAATTGACCGATCTGGCGCACTCGTTGCCGGGCGTGAAGAATCTGAACGTGGCCGTCCGCGAGTGGGAAGACAAGGTGATATTCCTGCACAAGATCGTCCCCGGAGCGGCCGACAAGAGCTACGGGATACACGTCGCCCGACTGGCCGGCGTACCCCGCGCGGTGATCGAGCGGTCGAAGGACGTGCTCGCCCGACTCGAAGACGAACACATCGACGCAGGGGGCGGGGCGAAACTCGCGCGGCCGCAAAAAACCACGGAAAAAACGCATCTGCAATTGACACTCTTCGGACCGGCCGATCATCCAATGGTCGATGAACTGCGCAAGCTCGACCTCGACCGCCTCGCGCCGATCGATGCCCTGCAACGGCTTCAGCAGTGGCAGGCGTCGCTGGTTGATGAAAAAAGGACAAAGGGAAAGTCGTAACAGCGATTGCAAATTGCAAATTGGAGATTGAAGATTGCAAATTGAAAATTGGAGATTGAAGATTGAATATTGCAAATTGAAAATTGAAAATCACCTCTCGTTCCCAAGCTCTGCTTGGGAACGCACTATTTCGACGCTCCGCGTCGATGGAGTCTTTCTCAATGGTTGACATAAACTCAATAAATCGCCGACGCAGAGCGACGGTGTAATGGGTTCCCAAGCGGAGCTTGGGAGCCAGTGGACGGAGTCGAAGAATTATTGGCTGAAAGGGACGATAAGTTCCCAAGGGGAGCTTGGGAACAAGGGTCGCACGTTAATTGCATGAATAAAACATCAACATCCCAATCGTTTCCCCCGATTCGTCCCGACGCTTGGCTGCTCGATCCCAACGTTGTTTTCATCAACCACGGCTCATTCGGCGCGTGTCCGAAAGGAATATTGGCTCGGCAAACAGCCATCCGCGAGGAAATCGAGCGCGAGCCGGTCGATTTCCTCGTGAGGAAGATGCCGCCGCTGGTCGATCGCTCCCGGGCGGCGTTGGCCGATCTGATCGGCGCCGATCCGGCCGATCTGGCCTTCGTTCACAACGCCACGGCCGGAGTGAACGCCGTGCTGCGGTCGCTCGACTTTCAGCCCGGCGATGAAATTCTGACAACCGTTCACGATTACAACGCCTGCCGCAATGTCGCCCGATACGTCGCCGAGCGTGCGGGAGCAAGGGTCGTAGTGGCCGACCTTCCGCTGCCGATCACCTCGCCCGAGCAAGTGGTCGAGACGGTGCTGGGCCACTTGACCTCCCGCACCCGGCTGGCGCTGATCGACCACATTACCAGTCCCACGGCGTTGATTTTTCCGATCGAACGATTAGTCGGCGCGTTGAACGAACGGGGAATCGATACGCTCGTCGACGGCGCGCATGCGCCCGGCATGATCCCGCTCGACCTGCGGCGGATCGGCGCGGCCTATTACACGGGCAATTGCCACAAATGGCTCTGCGCGCCGAAGGGGGCGGGATTCCTCCACGTCCGCCCCGACCGCCAAAAGGGAATCCAGCCGCCGATCGTCAGCCACGGCTGGAACCGCCCCCGGTCGGGCTATACGCCACTGCAAGACGGATTCGACTGGCCCGGCACGTTCGACCCCAGCGCCTGGATTTGCGTGGGCGAGGCGATCCGCTTCGTCAATTCGCTCCTGCCCGGCGGTCTGACGGCCCTGATGCGGCGGAACCACGATCTTGCGATGCTCGGCCGTCGGATGCTTTGCGAACGGCTGCGGCTCGAACCGGTAGGGCCGGAGGAGATGCTTGGTTCGATGGCGGCGGTCCGTCTGCCCGACTGCGACCTGTCCCCGCTCGACCCCGGCGAGGAGGACATACTCTACGGCGACACCCGCTATCACGATCGGCTGCTAGACCGGTACGGCATCGAGGTTCCCGTCTACCATTGGCCGGCGGCGCCGCGGATGGTGGTGCGGATTTCCGCCCAGGCGTACAATTATCCGGCCCAATACGAGCGGTTGGTTGCAGCGATTCCGGCGATTGAAGAGGATAAGGCAGGTAGGCGGGATAGCGCATAGCACTCAAGTAGGGGCTGACACGGCGTCCTCGGCCGACACGCCCAAACCGGACGGCCCTTCGAGATTTTTGGACCAGCCGCCTTGTAAACCTCGACGATAGCCGATAGACTATGAGTTTCTCAATTTCCGGCAGTTGTGCGAGTAAATGGCATGCAACGGACAAAGACATTCATGGCGCGGCCCGGCGAAATCGAGCCAAAGTGGTGGCTGGTCGACGCCAGCGACAAAGTGGTCGGGCGATTGGCCAGCGATCTGGCGATGGTTCTGATGGGCAAACACCGAGCTACCTATACGCCTCACGTCGATAACGGCGATTACGTCGTCGTAATCAACGTCGACAAGCTCGTATTTACGGGCAACAAGTGGGCCAATAAGAAATACGCCTGGTACACGGGCTATACCCGGCAGCGGACGGAAACCGCCGGCAAGCGCTTCGCGCGCAAGCCCGAGCTGATCCTCCGCGAAGCCGTCCGCCGCATGTTGCCGAAGAACAAACTGGCGTTCAAGACGCTCTCGAAGCTGAAACTCTACGCCGGCAGCGAGCATCCGCATCAGGCCCAAATGCCGGAACCGAAAGAGTTGGGAATCAAGAAATAACCGGAAATTCACGCCGGCGGCCGCCCCGCGCGGACGCAACCGCCCGCATATATATCAACTCGGAAACTAAGGACTAGTCATCCATGGTAGTCGTCGCAAGCAAAGACATCCTCGGCACGGGAAGGCGGAAAAGCTCGGTCGCGCGGGTGCGCGTTCGCCCCGGCGAGGGGAAAATCACCATCAACGACCGCGAGTTGGAAAGCTACTTCACCAACACGCGACAACGAAGCGCCGTCCTGGCCCCCCTCGAACAGTCCGGCAAACGGGCCGAACTCGACGTGCTCGTCCGCGTCGACGGCGGCGGTATCACCGGACAGGCCGACGCCTGCAAATTGGGCATCGCCCGGGCCTTGAAAAAAATGGACGAAAGCCTCACCGACGGACTCCGCGACTCGGGCCTGCTCACCCGCGACGGCCGCATGAAAGAACGAAAGAAATACGGACTCCGCGGCGCAAGACGCGGAACGCAGTTCTCCAAGCGTTAAAAAAAAACCATTCAAAAAGCCGCTTGGCGATTGGTTGGTCAGCGGACCATCAAACGCCGAGCGGCTTTGTTTATGCGCGGTTGCGCGAATCGGAATCATAAAGCGACGGAAACGCGCGTGGACATGCCAACCGTGGCGCCCGAGACTCAATTTGGAAAAAGCACTATCCCAGATTGATCTTGTTGATCTTCACCCGCGTATAGAGTTGCCGGTGTCCGGTTTTGCGCCGCGAGTTCTTTCGCCGCCGGAACTTTTGGACGACCAGTTTCGGGCCTTGCGCGACCGAGAGGACTTCGGCCGAGACCGTGGCCCCTTCGATGATCGGCTGGCCGACGTGGAATTGTTCGTCGTCGCGGCAGGCCAACACGCGGTCGAACACGATCGATTCGCCGGCGGGCAGGTCTCGATAGTCGATGTCCAGTTCCTGGCCTTCGGAAACTTTTAGTTGTTGTCCGCCATCGGAGATAATCGCGTACATGTTTGAGCCTTGCATACGTGCTGCTTCCCATCGCTAATGTTAAACGCTTAAGTCTACCAGAAGAGGCGGCATCGCTTCAAGTGGGGGATTTCGCGGTTTGCCGCTTTTCAGCCGCGGCTGCGTCCCTCGGCAACATTCGAGCGGAGACCGAAACGCGGGGGGTGCCGAAATCCGCACTCCCCCGTTCGGTAAAAATTTTGCTCGGCGGGCGAGAAAAAATCCGATCAGGGGGCTTTCGTCGGGCAGAAAATCCCGCATAATCGGCCCAAAATTACGCAAAATTGGCAATTTTTTCACTTTTTTTCACGCTTTCCCCCAAGAAACCGTTAGGGGCCTACCCCCCAGCCGAAATTCTGCTATGATTATGGGGGTAGTCAGCGTTGACTATTACAGGGGGCAGACCTTCAGCTTTACGCCCAAACCCCATTCTAGCGGCGGAAACTTTCGAGTCTGACAACTGAATTTTGTAGCGTCCTTTACGGTGTAACCTATGCGCGCCCCGCGCGCATGTTTGCAGGTCAAGTCCTTTTGGGTTGCGGGCAACGCCCGCGCTAGGAATACGGGAGCAAATCATGACAAACAAGATCAGATTGTTGATCGCCGACGATCACGAAGTGGTGCGGTGTGGTTTACGCAGCATGTTGGAAGGCACGGACGTGAAGGTGGTTGGAGAAGTCTCCACCGGGGCGGCGGCCGTAAAGTTCGCCCTCGACAACGATGTGGACGTGGTGCTGCTCGACATTCGCATGCCCGACGGCGACGGCCTTACCTCGCTGGGCCGTATCAAGCTCGACAAGCCCGACTTGCCGATCCTGATCCTCTCGACTTTCGACAATCCGACCTACATCGCCCGGGCCGTGGCACTGGGAGCGAGCGGCTATCTGCTCAAAGGCTGCACGCGCGAGGCCCTGGTCTCGACGATCCAGAAAGCGGCCACCGGCGAAAGCGCCTGGACCCGCGAGGAACTCCGCCGCGTCACCGGCGCGCTGGCCACTCCGCGGTTGACCGCCGACGTCGAAGTGCCGCTGACACAGCGCGAAAGCGAAGTCCTCCGCCAATTGGCCTACGGACTGACGAACAAGGAAATCGCCAACACGCTGCACATCAGCTACGAAACGGTCAAGGAACACGTGCAGCACATCCTGCGGAAGATCGGCGTCTCCGACCGCACGCAAGCGGCGGTTTGGGCCGTCCGCAAGGAATTGGTCTGAGCCGAATCCGCGCAAAACCGGCCTTTCGGCCAATAGCCGGGGGCTAACAGCCTCCGGCCTGTGTGTTGGCGTTCCGATCAAGGCGAGTTTCAAACCATGAGTGTTCCCGGCAGCAGTGGACCCATATCCTGGACTCCTTCCGGCATTAAGCGGCGCGAGTTCGTCAAGGCCCTGGGCGGTTGTTCCGTGGCCGTGGGCGGACTCATCCTCGGTGCCCCGGTGCGGGCGGACGAGCGGCGCTCGCCGACTCCCGTCGAGACCAATCTCGGCGATTTCTTGAAGGCGCCGCGGACCAAACATTCCCTGCCCGGCCCCTTTCCCGGCCGTGTGGTAAAAGTCGCCGACGAGCGTTGCTTGCGGGACGAAGTCGTCGATGCCGAAACGGTAAAAACAATGCTGGAAAAAGGCATCACCCGACTGACCGGGAAAAGCATGGCGGACAGTTTCGCCCTGTTTTTCGAGAAAAGCGACGTTATCGGCCTGAAGGTCAACCCGGTCGGTTCGCCGCTGATCAATACTCGGCCCGAACTCGCCGCGGCCGTAGTCGATTGGCTTGCCGGCAACGGCGTTCCCAAGCGGAATATTATTATTTGGGACCGTTTCGGTTACATGCTCTATGAATCCGGGTTTCGCGCGGAGCGTTTTCCAGGCGTCAGCCTCGAAGGCTTGCAGACCATGGATGTCTCCGGGAACAGGTGGCGCGGCGAAGACGGAAACCATATCAGCGTCGATCATTTCGACAATCAGACATACTACTATGTAAAGGGCGTCACGGGGACGGGCGTGCCCGGCTACCCCAACGACGAATTTTATCTCAATCAGCACGTCTTCAACGGC
>Ga0123333_10002485_pt1 | contig 18700 bp, 18 predicted proteins | sample BioC12SIPDNA_3_FD_89957 | JGI IMG/M metagenome (GOLD analysis project Ga0123333, IMG submission 89957) | Anaerobic biogas reactor microbial communites from Washington, USA - Biogas_R2_B C12 SIP DNA | ecosystem: Engineered > Bioreactor > Anaerobic > Unclassified | place: Washington, USA... | reverse complement strand
GGCCGCCGGAACTCCGCGGCCGGCTTTTTCCGTTCCGCAGGCCGCCCCTCCCCCGCAGGCGGGGGGAGGGAGCTCGGCGCGCCCCCGTCTACCCGTCCCCCGCGAGCGGGGGAGGGAGCAAGGCGCCCCCGTCTACCCCTCCCCCCGCTCGCGGGGGGAGGCCGGGAGGGGGCACCGCGGTCCCGCATGACAGGCACACGGCAACCTGCCCCCACCCAACCCTCCCCCCCCCCGAGCGGGGGGGGGAGCAAGACGCCGTGTCTACCCCTCCCCTGCACGCGGGGAAGGGAGCACGGTCATTCGCCTCCACCCGCCCGACGTTACCGGAGCCCAGATGCGCCGTGGCCGGTGGGCCTGCGCAGCGGACTCAAGGGGGAGGCGTTCGCGGAGCAGGCCCGCCGGCCGCGGCGCGGTCCATCGCTGCCCCGCAACCATCGACCGCGGCCAACGCCCATCGGGAAAACACCAGCGCCGATCACGAGCCCCCGGCCCGCTCCAGGACCAGATCGAAATCCGCGTCCGGCGCCAACGCTCCGTACACCCCGGCCCCGGCTCCCCCGAGCCGGCTGCGGCAGAACGCCCCCGCCAGCGGACTCCCGGCCGACAACAGCACTGCCGCCTGCAGCTGCACCGCCAACGCCGCCACCAGCGACCGCGCCTGCGCCTGTTCCATCGACGCACCCAGCGCCCCGCGCAACCGCGCCAGCCCCGCATCGTAGGCCGCCGCCTGGCCGCCCACCGACTCGAGGAACGACACCAGCGCCGCCCCCGTCTCCGGCTCGCGAGCGAGCGCCCGCAGCACGTCCAGGCACTGGATGTTGCCGCTGCCTTCCCAGATCGAGTTGAGCGGCGCCTGCCGGTACAGCCGCGGCAGCAGCGATTCCTCCACGTATCCAGCGCCGCCCAGGCACTCCTGCGCCTCGTTGACGAACCCCGCCGCCCGCTTGCAGATCCAGAACTTCCCGATCGCGGTCGCGATCCGCGCGAACGCCGCCTGCGACGCGTCGCGTGGCGCCGCATCCACCGCCCCGGCCACCCGCATCGACAGCGCCAGCGCCGCCTCCGCCTCGAGCGCCAGGTCCGCCAGCACGTTGCGCATCAGCGGCTGCTCCACCAGCCGCCGCCCGAACGCCCGCCGGTGCCGGCAATGGTGCAGCGCCTGCGCCAGCGCCATCCGCATCAGCCCCGCCGAACCCAGCATGCAGTCCAGGCGCGTGAGCATGACCATCTGGATGATGGTCGCGACCCCGCGCCCCTCCTCGCCGACGCGATAGGCCCGCGCCGCGTCGAACTCGATCTCCGAGGACGCATTGCTCCAGTCGCCCAGCTTGTCCTTGAGCCGCATCAGCCGGAAGCCGTTGAGCGCGCCGTCCGGCAGCCGCCGCGGCAGCAGGAAACAGGTCAGTCCGCCCGGCGCCTGCGCCAGCACCAGGAAGGCGTCGCTCATCGGCGCCGAGAAGAACCATTTGTGCCCGCGCAGCACGTATCCGCCATCGGCCTGCGGCGTCGCCGTGGTGGTGTTGGCGCGCACGTCGCTTCCGCCCTGCTTCTCGGTCATGCCCATTCCGAGCGTCACCCCCGGCTTGTCGGCCATGGGCACGTCGCGCGGGTCGTAGCGGCAGGACGCCACCTTGGCCACCCATTCCCCAAGCGAGGGCTCGCGCGCCAGCACCGGCACCGCGGCATGGGTCATGGTGAGCGGGCAGCTGGTACCGGGCTCGGCCTGGTAATGCAGGTAGGACAGCGCGGCGCGCGCCACGTGCGCGCCCGGTTCCGGGCTCGCCCACGACAGCGCGGCCACCCCGCCGGCGATCGCTGCCTCCATGATCCGGTGGTAGTGCGGATGGAACTCCACCGTGTCGATGCGGCGCCCCTGGCCGTCGTGCGTGCGCAGCCGTGGCCGGTCGCGGTGCGCATCGAAGGACCACGCCAGCAGCTCGCCACCGGCCAGCGCGCCGTAGCGGGCCACGGCGTCTGCGAACGCGCCGCCGCCCTCGCGCGCCAGCGCCTCGCGCAGCGCGGCATCGTCGCGCCACAGGTCGCACGGCCCGAACTGCGGCGGCTGGTTCTCTACGGCGTGGGTCGCGAACGCGTCCATCACTCTCCCTCATTCCCGGCGCCTGCGGCACGCCCGCGCCCGCGGCACCCGGCGTACCTGCCCGGCACGGTCGCGCAGCCGGGCGGCCATGTCCAGCCCACAAAAAAGCCCCGCCGGAGCGGGGCTTGAAGAGCGTGCCTGTCGGGCTTCTCAGGCGACCGGCTGGACCCCGGCGGCCTGCGCGCCCTTCGGGCCCTGGGTGACTTCGTACTGGACGCGCTGTCCCTCCTGCAGGCTGCGGAAGCCCTTGGCGTCGATCGCCGAATAATGGACGAACACATCCGCGCTGCCGTCTTCCGGCGCGATGAACCCGAACCCCTTGGCGTCGTTGAACCACTTCACTGTGCCGTATTGCATGACTCGTCGAACCTCGTGATGGCTGGTGGCGCCCGGTCGGCCATACAACAGCCGCCCTCCCCGGACCAGCCGAGTATGCAAAGCATCAGGGGCGTATGCAATCATCGGGCCAGAAGCGCCGACACCAGCGCCGGGATGCCGGCCGAGGCCGCGGCCACGTTCGCCAACACCTCCTCGAGGGTAATGGTTTCATCCGGATCGGGCCCGGCGCCGGCCGCCCAGTTGGCGACGATCGCCAGGCAGGCGTAGTCCAGCCCCATCTCACGCGCCAGGCCCGCCTCGGGCATGCCGGTCATGCCGACGAGGTCGCAGCCGTCGCGGCGCATGCGCGCGATCTCGGCCTTCGTCTCCAGCCGCGGCCCCTGGGTGGCGCCGTAGCAGCCGCCGTCCACCACGGCGACGCGCGCCTCGGCCGCCGCGGCCAGCACCCGCGCGCGCAGCGCGGGCGTGTACGGATCTCCGAAGTCCACGTGCAGCACTTCGCTGCCCGGTTCCTCGCAGATGGTCGCGATCCGGCCCCAGGTGTAGTCGATCAGCTGGTCGGGACAGGCCAGCACCCGCGGGCCGAAGCGCCCGGTGATGCCGCCGACGGTGTTGAGTGCCAGTACGCGGCGGGCGCCCAGCGCCTTGAGCGCGGCGAGGTTGGCGCGGTAGTTCACCCGGTGCGGGGGCACCGAGTGCGACTCGCCGTGGCGGGCGAGGAAGGCGACCCGGCGGCCGCCCAGCGTGCCGACGCGGACCGGCCCCGACGGGGTGCCGTACGGGGTGTCGGGCTGGTGGCTGGAGACGTCCTGCAGCTCGGCCAGCGCGTACAGGCCGGTGCCGCCGATGACGGCAAGTTCGATCGGATCGTGGTGCATGTCGGGTCGGGCTGGCATGGGGCGGGCAGGATAGCGCGCCGCCTCGGCGCGGTGCCCGCGGGGGCTCAGTCGCCCAGCGCGTAGATCCCGGGCAGGTTGCGTCCCTGCTCGTGGAAGTCCATGCCGAAACCGAACACGTAGCGGTCGGGCACCTCGACCCCGCTGTAGTCGGCGCAGATGTCGTCCACGCAGCGGTCGTGGGCCTTGGTGGCGAGCACCGCGATCCGCACGTCGATCGCGCCCTGGTCCTCGCACCAGTACTTCACCGCCTTGAGCGTGTGGCCCTCGTCGAGGATGTCGTCGACCAGCAGCACCCGGCGCCCGCGCATCGGCGTGGCCGGGCGGTGCAGCCAGGCCAGGCGCGAGCCGGTGGTGGCGCCGCGGTAGCGGGTGGCGTGCAGGTAGTCGAACTCGACATCGAGTCCGCGTTCGCCCAGCGCGAAGGCCAGCTGGCCGGCGAACGGCAGGCCGCCATGCATCACCGTGACGAACAGCGGCGGCTGCTCGTCGTCGGCGTAGTCGGGATGGATCGCGTCGGCGATGTCCTCGATCGCATCCTCGAGCTCCTCGCGGTCGAACAGCAGTTCGGCCGCATCCATGATTTCCGCGAGCTTCGGTACGTTCATGCCATCTGCCCCATGCGTGCGGCCAGCCGCGCCTGCGCGCCGCCGTAGCGCGCATCGGCCAGCAGGCCGTCCCAGCCCAGCGCACCGCGGCCCAGCAGGCCGACCAGCGCCATCGTGTTGAGGCTGCGGTTCGCGACCGCCGCCAGCGATTCCTCCACCAGCTCCGGGTGGCAGACCAGGACCACGTCGCAGCCCGCGTCCAGGTGCGCGTCCACGCGCGCCTTCACCCCGCCGGCGGAGAACGCCGCGGCCATGCCGATATCGTCGGAGAACACCACGCCGCGGAAGCCGAGCTCGCCGCGCAGGATGTCGTTGATCCAGCGCGAGGAGTAACCGGCCGGCTCCGGCGCCACCTGCGGATAGACCACGTGCGCCAGCATCACCGCATCGGCCCCGGCCTCGATGCCGGCGACGAACGGCACCAGGTCGTGGGCGCGGATCTCGTCGAGCGTGCGCGGATCGACCGCGGTGTCGAAGTGGGTGTCCTCGCGCACCGTGCCGTGGCCGGGGAAATGCTTGAGCGTGGCGGCCATGCCCACCGCGTGCATGCCGCGCACGTAGGCGCGGGTGAACTCGGCCACCACCTGCGGGTCCTCGGAGAACGCACGGTCGCCGATCGCGAGGTTGCCGTGGCCGACGTCGACCACCGGCGCGAAGCTCAGGTCCAGGCCGGTGGCGCGGATCTCGCTGGCCATCAGCCAGGCGTGCTCCTCGGCCAGGCGCAGCGCGCCCTCCGGATCCTCGCGGTACAGGCGGCCGAAGCCTTCCAGCGCGGGCAGGTCGCTGAAGCCCTCGCGGAAGCGCTGCACGCGCCCGCCTTCCTGGTCGACGCAAATCAGCACGGGCCGCGGCGCGGCCTCACGGATCGCCGCGCACAGCTCGGTCACCTGCGCCCGCGAGGCGAAGTTGCGCTTGAACAGGATCACGCCCGCGCAGGCGTCGTTCTGCAGCCAGTCGCGCTCCTGGGCGCCGAGTTCAAGGCCGGCAATGCCGATCACGAGCATCCGGGCGGTCTCCTTCACGTGCGCGGTCGCGCACCGGCACATTGTGGCAGATGGCCGCGCACACGGCGGCCCCGCGACCGCCGGCGGTCTTCACACGCGGCAGCCGCCGGGCCCGCAATCCGCGCCCGCCCCGGCCGCGCCGTCGCCCGGCCCCGCCTCGCCCGCCGCCTGCCGCAGTGCCTGCGCGAACAGGTCCGGCGCCTGGGCACCCTGGACGGCGAAGCGGCCGTCGATGACGAACGTCGGCACCGCATGGATGCCCATGGCCTGGGCCCGCGCCACCGCGGCCCGGACCTCGGCCGCGCCTTCGTTTCCCGCCAGCAGGGTCCGGACGCGTCCGCCCGGCAGCCCACCGGCCTCGCCCGCCGCCACCAGCACCTCCGGGTCGGCCAGGTTGCGCCCTTCGGCGAAGTGCGCGTGGAACAGTGCTTCGCCCACCCGCCCGGCGTCGCCCTCGCGCGCGGCCAGCCACAGCAGGCGGTGCGCCGGCAGCGTCGTCACCCGCACCTGTCCACGATCCAAGTCCATCGGCAGCCCTTCCGCGCGCGCCGCGGCCTGCGTGGAGGCGAGGACCTGAGCGGTGCGTTCGGGCCCGCCGAACTTCGCCGCGTAGGCCTCGCGCAGCGGCACCGGATCGGTGCCGGCGTCGGGATCGAGCAGGTACGGATGCCAACGCAGTTCCACCGGCGGCGCGCCATCGCCCAGCAGGGCGAGGCCACGCTCGAAACGGCGCTTGCCGATCCAGCACCAGGGGCAGACCACGTCCGACCAGACATCGACCCTCAGCGGGCGGGTTCGGGCATGCATGGCGGCACCTCCGGTCGGTTCAGTCCTGGTCACCGCGCTCGGCCGCGATCCAGCGCGAGTACGGCCGCGAGGCCAGCGCCAGGTTGTAGTAGCGCGGTTCGTCGGTGACTTCGCGCCCTGCCCACGGCGGCAGCGCGAACGCCTCGTCGGGACTGCCGAGCTCGATCTCGGCCACCACCAGGCCGGCGTTGTCGCCAAGGAACTCGTCGACCTCCCACACGTGGCCCTCGTGGCGCACCAGGTGCCGGCGCTTGTCGATCATCCCGCCCACGCACAGCGCCAGCAGCGCACGCGCATCGTCCACCGGGACCGGGTAGTCGAACTCCTGCCGGCTGCGGCCGATCTCGCGCGACTTGATGTTCAGGAAAGCCTCGCCGCCCTGGATCCGCACCCGGATCGAGGCGTGCTGCTCCCCGCGGTCCATCGCGCCGATGTCGTTGAGATAGCCCTGCGCCATCGGCAGCACGGCGTGCGCGGCCTCGCGCCAGCCTTCGCCGGTCACCAGGAACTTGCGCTCGATCTCCAGGGCCATGTCAGCCGTGCTCGAACAGGGCGATGCTCTCGACGTGGGCCGTGTGCGGGAACATGTCCATCACCCCCGCACTCAGCAGCCGCCACCCCCGCTCGTTCACCAGGAACCCCGCGTCGCGCGCCAGCGAGCCCGGGTGGCAGCTGACGTAGACGATGCGGCCGAAACGCTCCAGCGGCAACTGCTTCAGCACCTCGATCGCGCCCGAGCGCGGCGGGTCGAGCAGCAGCTTGTCGAAGCCCTGGCGCATCCACGGCGTGCCGCGCTGGTCCTGGGTGAGGTCGGCGGCGTGGAACACGGCGTTGCCCAGGCCGTTGAGCGCGGCGTTGTCGCGCGCGCGCGCCACCAGCCCGGCCTCGCCCTCCACGCCCACCACTTCCGCGGCGGTGCGCGCGATCGGCAGGGTGAAGTTGCCCAGCCCGCAGAACAGGTCGAGCACGCGCTCGCCCGGCCGCAGGTCGAGCAGCTCCAGCGCGCGCGCGATCATCACCTCGTTCAGGCGCGCGTTCACCTGGATGAAGTCCAGCGGCCGGAATGACAGGGTGATGCCCCAGGGGTCGAGCCGGAACGCATGCCGCGGCCGTTCCGGCCACAGCGGGTGCACCGAGTCCACGCCACGCGGCTGCAGGTGGATCGCGACCCGGTGCCGCTGGCCGAACTGCCGCAGCGCCGCGAGATCCGCCTCGCCCAGCGGCTGCAGGTGACGGAACACCAGGGCCGCGCCGTCGAACTCCGGTTCCGGGTCGCCGACGATGAACTCGATCTGCGGCACCTCGCGCCGCGCCTGCAGGCCATCGACCAGCGCCGACAGCGGCACGATCAGCGCGGCCACTTCCGGCACCACGGTGTGGCACTCGCGCAGGTCGGCCACGAAGCGCGGATCGCGCTCGCGGAAGCCGACCAGGGTGCGATCCTTCTTCTCCACCCGGCGCACCGAGAACCGGCCCTTGCGCCGGTAGCGCCAGGCACCGCCGGTGAGCGGCGGCAGCACCGCGCCGGGCGCGACGTGGCCGATCCGCTCGAAGTTCTCCAGCAGCACGCGCTGCTTGGCCAGGATCTGCCTCGACTCGTCCAGGTGCTGCAGCACGCAACCGCTGCACACGCCGAAGTGGGCGCAGCGCGGCGCGACGCGGTCGGGCGAGGCCTCCAGCACCTCGAGGGTGGCGGCCTCGTCGAAATGGCGCGAGCGCCCGGTCTGGCGGGCCAGCACCCGTTCGCCCGGCAGGGCGTCGGCCACGAACACGGTCTTGCCGCCCTCGCGGCGGGCGACGCCACGCCCATCGTGGCTCAGGTCGATGATCTGGAGTTCGAACGGCGTCTGGTCGATCCGGGCCACGTGGCGTCAGCCTGTTTGCGGGGCCGGCGATTGTCGCAGATGTGGCCGCCCGGGGCTGCGCGGCCGCGCGTGGATCGCGGCTACTTCTGCTTCCAGCTCCCGCCCTGCTGGTACCACCAGCCCGGCCGGGCGCTGGCGATCCACTGCCGCGCGAACACCTCGCGGATCTGCGGCTCCCATTCGGGATGGCCGTTGGCCACCGCGATCTCGCGGTAGACCGCGTTGCGGTCGCGGTTGTCGTCGGCGACCGCCGCGTTCACCGCGACCCGGTCCTGGAGCGCCAGCTTCGACGCGTCGCGCACCACGATCGTGCCATCGCCGGCAAAACCCAGCGCACCCGAATCGAAATGCTTGCGTAGCACGGAATTGAAGCGCGACTCCATCCGCGCCTGGATCGCCTGGATCACGGGCGTGCGGATGGTGATGTCCGGCGTCTGCGCATGCGCGGTACCGATGCCCAGCAGCATGAGGGGATCGAAGCGCAGGTTGCCCGAGGCCATGCCGCCGTCGCCGGGCGGCACGGCCCCGGGCGGCGGCGCTTCGCCGTCCTCGCCGATGACCTTCTCGACGAACTCGCGCGCCGCCTCTCGGGCTTCGGCGGCCGGGAAATAGACGTTGATGGTGACACAGGCGCACAGCACGAGCGCGATCAGGATGGGCATTCCCAGCAGGCGAGGCATGGTTGGCTCCCGTTTCGTTGCCGCCGGCCCGGCGACCGGTCAATCCACCACCGGCGCGACGTCGCCGGCCACCGCGGCGGCCAGGCGTTCCACCAGGGTCGGCCAATCGACGTTGCGATGGAACCCCACCACCTGCAGCCTGGGAACGCCCGAACCTTCGACGATAGTAAATCCAGCGCCCGCTGAATGCAGGCCCGACATCCGGCAGACCTCGTTGGCCAGCCGGCAGCCGATGCCGATGCGGCGGTAGCCGAAGTCGTCGAACAGGGCCACCAGCCGGCCCTGCAGGCTGCCGACGAACGAGGCGTCGCCCACGCTGGAGATGTCTTGCACCGCGCGCTGGCTGATGCGCTGGCGCACGCCCGGCGCGGGTTGGGTGTGCAGCCAGGCATCGAAGGCGGTGGCGGTCCAGTCGACCAGCCGCAGGCCGTCGATACGGCCATGCAGGCGCCCGGTGATGCTGCCGAAGTCGAAGGCGCCGGTCAGGCCTTCCAGGTCGAGGCCGTGCAACGAAAGATCGGCCGACAGCGAGGGCGCGACCCCGAACGGACGTTCCATCGACAGCGCGGATACGTCGACGCGGCCATCGAACACCCGCATCGAGAGGCCACCGTCGAAATCCAGCCGCTGGCTGGCGTAGCGCGCCTGCGGGATGCGGCCGTCCAGGGTGCCGCGGAACGCCGGCCAGCCGAGCGCCCCGGACAGCCGGGCCACGTCCAGCCCCTCGAGTTCGAGGCCGAAACCCAGGCGTGGGCCGTCGCCGGCATCGGGATCGAGTTCGAAATCCAGCAGCCGCAACTCGCCGCCGAGCACGGCCACTGCCGCGGGTTCGCGCAGCGACATCACCCCGTCGCGGCTGGATAGCGCCAGCGCGACGGGGCCGAAGCCCAATCCGTACAGCGCACCGCCGCGCCAGGCGAGTGCGCCCTGGGCCTGGCCACGGGCGCGATGGCGCACGGCGCCGGCCAGGCCCTGGATGCGCAGGCGTCCGCGCGGGTCCACCAGTTCCACCCCGTGCAGGCCCGCGTCCAGCGCCTCGAGCGCGCCTTCGGCCACCCGCACGGTCGCATCCGCGGCGCCCGCCAGTTCCAGCCCCGAGAGCCCCGCCAGGCCCAGCCAGCCCGACAGGTAGCGCGCGGGCAATCCCGCCAGCCGCGCGCTGCGTGCCTGCAGCGACAGCCGCTGCAGCGCACCGTCGGCCGCGAGCACGGCATCGGCCTCGGCCTGCAGCGTGTCGCCGTCGTGCAGCGCCAGGCGCGGCAACCGCCAGCCGCCCCCGGGCAGCCGCCGCACCTCCACGGCGACGCGGACCGGCACGCCGGACAGCGCCACGTAGGTGTTGCCGACCAGGATCTGGCCATCGTGCACGACGCCATTGGCGGCGAGCCGCATGCCCGCGGCGTCGGGCAGCACCCATTCGAACGCGACCCGGCCATCCAGCCCCGCCATGGCGACGGCGGCATCGGTGGTTTCCAGCGCGAGCCCGCCGACCTCGAGCGTACCCTCCACGCGCAGCGGCCGCCGGACCGGCGCGTGCACCTGGATCGTGCCGTCGGCCACGCCCGCGCCCGGCTGCGCCTGCGGCCACGCGCGCGCCAGCAGCGACCGCGCCCAGGACACCGGCACGCACGCCAGGTCCAGCCGGGTCGCGTCGGGCGTGGCGGCGTTGCGCCGCAAGCGCAGGCGCGCTTCGCCCTGCGACAGGCGGGCGTCGGTATACGCCGGCGACAGGTCCACTTCCAGCCGCATCGGCGCGCCGCCACGACCCTGCAACGGCCCGGCGCAGCGCCAGTCGCCGGCACCGTCGCCCCGCAGCGGGCATCGCCAGCGCACCTGGCGGTACTCCGGCCCCAGCCCTGGCGCCGCGATGCGGTCGGCGGCGATCGACAGCTCGCCCTGCGCCGCGCCCGCGGGCCAGTGCAGGCGCACGACGAGCCGCTCGAACCGCACGCCCGCCACCTCCAGGCTGGCGATCCGCGCCGTCGCGGTGCGCGCCTGCACGGGCCAGGCGCAAAGCGCCAGCAGCAACAGCGTTAAGATGCGCGCGGGCATGGGCCGAGCATATCCGCAGCGCAGGGAGGCGAGGATGAACCCAAGGATCCTGCTGGTCGAGGACGACCCCACCAGCCGCGCGTTCCTGCTGGCCGCGACCCGCGCGCTGCCCGCCGAGGTGGACCTGGCCTGCGACATGGCCGGCGCGATCGAGGCGGCGACCGCGTGCGCCCATGCGCTGTGGCTGTTCGATGCCCGGCTTCCCGACGGCAGCGGCGCGCAGCTGCTGGCGCTGTTGCGCGAACGCGGCCTGGACACCCCGGCGATCGCGCACACCGCCTCGCCCGAACGCGACGAACACGAGGCGCTGCGCGCCGCCGGGTTCCGCGACGTCGTTGCCAAGCCACTGCCGGCGGCCGAATGGACCGCGGCCCTGCGCCGTGCGCTCGGCCAGGGCGCCGCCGGTACCGCCGAGGAGGCGGGCGTGTACGCGCGCACGCCCGGCGCCGTGCCGGTCTGGGACGAGGCGCAGGCGCTGGCCGCGCTGGGCCACAACCCGGCCCACGTCTCCGGCCTGCGCCAGCTGTTCGTGTCCGAGCTGCCGGGCGTGCGCGACGCGGTGGTGGCGGCGGCCGAACGCGGCGATGCGGCCGCGGTCGGCGACCAGCTGCACCGGCTGCGCTCGGGCTGCGGCTTCGTGGGCGCCGCGCGTCTGCTGCAGGCCACGCTGCGCTTGCAGGCGGCGCCGGGTTCGACGGCGGCGCTGCACGCGTTCCTCGACGCGGCTCAGGACACGCTGTCGTCGTCCTGACCGGGGGCGCGGATCGACATGCGCGCCAGGTCCGCGGCCAGCTGCCAGGAGCGCAGGCCGCGCGGCCCCACGTGCTGCGCGATCACCGTGCGCATCGCAAGGCGCAGGCTGTCGAGGTCCTCGGGATCGGGACGCACGTCCGCGGCCAGCGCCAGCAGCGCGCGTCCGGTGGCGTGGCGCTGGCGCGACTCGCCGCTGCGCTCGCCCAGCACCCGGCGCGGGCCGTGCTCGGCCTCGAGCCGGTAGCGCGCCGCCGGGTCGATCGGCGCGCCGTCGCCGTCGACGCCCGGATCGAAGCCCACGCCCAGCGCCTGCAGCAGGTCGCGTTCGAACCGGCGCAGGGTCCAGGCCAGGTCGGCCGCGTCGTGCAGCCGCGCGCGCACCTGTGCGTAGAGCGCGTACAGCTCGGGATGGGGGTCGTGGCCCGGGGCCAGCCGCAGCACCAGTTCATTGACGTAGAACGCGGCCAGGCTGGCGTGCCCGGCGAGCAGCGGCGGCGCGTCGAGCGCCTCCACCGACGACAGGTAGCCCAGTTCGCCGCGCTGGACTCCATCGAAGCGCACGTGCTGCAGCGGCTGCAACGCGGCCAGCTGCGCCTGCCGCCGCGGTCCGCGCACGCCGCGCGCGATCATGCCGATGCGCCCGTGCGCACGCGTCAGCAGGTCGACCAGCAGACTGGACTCGCGCCAGGGCCGGGCGTGGAGGACATAGGCGGTTTCCCCTGCGTAGCGCATGTCACCACCAGCGCCGCGCCCCGCCGGCGCGGTCAGTCGCCGTAGCCGAGGGTGCGCAGCGCCGACTCGTCGTCGGACCAGCCCTCGCGCACGCGCACCCAGGTCTGCAGGAACACCTTGGCGTCGAACAGCTGCTCCATGCGCTCGCGCGCGCGGCGGCCGATCTCGCGCAGGCGCGCGCCGCCCTTGCCGATCACGATCGCCTTCTGGCCTTCGCGCTCGACCCAGATCACGGCGCCGATCCGGTACAGCACGCCCGCCTTCGGCGAAGGCTCCTCGGTGAAGGTCTCGATCTCGACCGTGGTCGCGTACGGCAGTTCGTCGCCGAGCTGGCGCATCAGCTGCTCGCGCACCAGTTCGCCGGCGAGGAAGCGCTGGCTGCGGTCGGTGATCTCGTCCTCGCCGTACAGCGGCGCCTGCTCGGGCAGCAGCGACAGCAGCGAGCCGACCAGCGGTTCGAGCCCCTGCCGGCGCAGGGCGGAAATCGGGTGCACGGCGGCGAAGTCGCGGCCTTCGGTCACCTGCTTGAGGTACGGCAGCAGGCGGGCCTTGTCGGCGATGCGGTCGACCTGGTTGACCACCAGCACCACCGGCAGGCCGCTTTCGCGCAGGGTGTCGAAGGCGAGCGCATCCTCCTCGTCCCAGCGTCCGGCCTCGACCACCAGCGCGGCGGCGTCCACGCCTTCGAGCGCACCGCGGGCGGCGCGGTTGAGCACCCGGTTGAGCGCCGACGACGGGCGCTTGCCGCCCTCGCGATGGATGCCCGGGGTGTCGACCAGCACCAGCTGCCCGCCGGGCACGGTGGCAATGCCGAGCAGCCGGTGGCGCGTGGTCTGCGGCCGGTTGGAGACGATGCTCAGGTCGGCGCCGACCAGGGCGTTGACCAGGGTCGACTTGCCGACGTTGGGACGGCCGATGACCGCGACGTGGCCGGCCCGGTGGGTCTGGGTATCCATGCGCGGATTGTCCGCGCATGCACCGGAGGAGGGCAAATCTCAGCCGCCCGCCAGCCGCCCGAGCACGGCTTCGGCCGCCACCTGCTCGGCGGCCCGGCGCGACCCGCCGACGCCCTCCGCGTCCAACGCCGGGTCGGCCAGGATGCAGCGCACGGTGAACACCCGCGCGTGCTCCTCGCCGCCCTCGTGCTCGAGCACGTACTGCGGCAGCGGCTTCTGCCGCGCCTGCAACCACTCCTGCAGCCGGGTCTTGGCATCCTTGCCGACCTTGCTGGCCGGCACCGCGGACACCGCCTCCTCGAACCAGGGCAGGACCACCCGGCGGCATACCTCGTAGCCGGCGTCGAGGTAGATCGCCCCGATCACCGCCTCCAGCGCGTCGGACAGGATCGAGTCGCGCCGGTGCCCGCCCGACTTCATCTCGCCCGGCCCCAGCACGAGCCGCTCGCCGACCTCCAGCCGCCGGGCCACGGCCGCCAGCGCCGATTCGCGCACGAGCTCGGCGCGGGCGCGGGTGAGCGAGCCTTCGTCGGCCTTGGGCCAGCGCGCGTACAGGGCTTCGGCCACGACCAGGCCAAGCACCGCGTCGCCGAGGAACTCCAGCCGTTCGTTGTGCGGCGCGCCGGCGCTGCGGTGGGTCAGCGCCTGGGCCAGCAGGGACGGCGTGGAGAAGACGTGCCCGGCGAACCGGTCGGCGCGTCCGTCAGTTGAGCTCACCGGAGCGGATCAGCTGCTGGGTGGCGTGGAACTTCCCGACCACGTCCAGGTTGGCGACCAGCGGCTTGCGCACCTCGTACTTGACGTCCACCTGCCAGCCGTTGTCGATCCTGGTGATTTTCACGTGTTCGCGCTTGATGTTGCTCGAGTAGCTCACGTACAGGCGCCGGAACAGCAGGTCCTGGATGCGCGAGGGCTCGTAGCGGGCGACGCCCGCTTCGGTGGCCAGTCCCTTGAGTGCCGACTTGACGGAGTAGTACTCGGAGTACATCGGGAACAGCTTGATGCCGATGAAGATGAAAAAGCCCACCACGCCGGCGACGATGATGAACCCCAGCAGCGTGATCCCGCCCTGCCTGCGACGCATGTTCATGTCCGCTCCCCCGTTGATGCAGTGCCCGCCAGCCGTCCCGGTGGACTACGGGATGCCACTGCCGATCCGGCTCCAGTCGACCCAGCCAGGCGCGGTCGAGTCGAGGTTCATCCAGACCAGGAAGGCCTTGCCCCTCAGCTGGCTCTCGGGGAGCGTACCCCAAAACCGGCTGTCGTCGCTCCTGTCGCGGTTGTCGCCCATCACGAAATACTCGCCCTCCGGAACCCGCCATTCGCCCTCCCCGGGATCGAAGCCGCCCGGCCTGCGGGTCTCGAGGATCTGGTGGGTGCGCCCGGGCATGGTTTCTTCGATCAGCTCGGCGCCGGTCATGTCGCGGCCGCGGCCGACGCCCTGGTACGGGCGCGGCGGGCCGTAGGCGAACGGTTCGCCGTTCACGTACACGGTGTTGTCGCGGTAGGCCACCACGTCGCCCGGCAGTCCCACGATCCGCTTGATCCAGTCCTGGTCGGGATGGTGCGGCGGGCGGAACACCACCACGTCGCCGCGCTGCGGCTCGCCGATCCCGATCACCTTGCGGTTGGTCACCGGCAGGCGGATGCCGTAGCTGAACTTGTTGACCAGGATGAAGTCGCCGATCAGCAGGGTCGGCATCATCGAGCTGGACGGGATCCGGAACGGCTCGGCGACGAAGCTGCGCAGGACCAGGACCACGAACAGCACCGGGAAGAACGCCCGCGCGTAGTCGACGACGATCGGCTCCTTGGGCTCGAGCAGGCCCGCCCGCTGCGCGCGCCGGCGCGCGAAGAACAGGCGGTCGAGCATCCAGACCAGGCCGGTCGCGAAGGTGAGCACGACCAGCGCCAGCTCGAACCACTTCATCATGTCAGCCCATCCCCTACTTGTTGTCCACCTGGAGCACCGCCAGGAACGCTTCCTGCGGGATCTCGACGCGACCGACCTGCTTCATCCGCTTCTTGCCCTCCTTCTGTTTCTCGAGGAGCTTCTTCTTGCGGCTGATGTCGCCACCGTAGCACTTGGCCAGCACGTTCTTGCGCAGCGCCTTGACGTTGGTGCGGGCGATGATCTGCGAGCCGATCGCGGCCTGGATCGCCACGTCGAACTGCTGGCGCGGGATCAGTTCCTTCATCTTCTCGGTCAGCTCGCGGCCGCGGCGCTCGGCGTGGCTGCGATGGACGATGATCGACAGCGCGTCGACCCGGTCGCCGTTGATCAGGGTATCCACGCGCACGAACGGGCCGGGTTCGAAGCGGATGAAGTGGTAGTCGAGCGAGGCGTAGCCGCGGCTGACCGACTTGAGCCGGTCGAAGAAGTCCAGCACCACCTCGGCCATCGGCAGCTCGTAGCTGATCTGCACCTGGCTGCCGAGGTACTGGATACCCAGCTGCACCCCGCGCTTGTCCTCGCACAGCTTGATGATCGGGCCGATGTAGGCCTCGGGGGTGAGGATGTTGGCGCGGATGATCGGCTCGCGGACTTCGACGATCTGGTTCACCGGCGGCAGCTTGGCCGGATTGTCGAGCGGCATCACCTCGCCGTCGGTGCGCAGCACCTCGTAGATCACCGTCGGGGCGGTGGTGATCAGGTCGAGGTCGTACTCGCGCTCCAGCCGCTCCTGCACGATCTCCATGTGCAGCATGCCCAGGAAGCCGCAGCGGAAGCCGAAGCCCATCGCCTCGGAACTCTCGGGCTCGAAGCGCAGGGCGGCGTCGTTGAGCCGCAGCTTGTCCAGCGCCTCGCGCAGGTCCGGGTAGTCCTCGGCGTTCACCGGGAACAGCCCGGCGAACACCCGCGGCTGCATTTCCTGGAAGCCCGGCAGCGGTTCGGGCGCGGGATCGCCGGCCAGGGTCAGCGTGTCGCCCACCGGCGCGCCGTGCACGTCCTTGATCGAGGCCGTGATCCAGCCCACTTCGCCAGCCGAGAGCTTGCCGGTGGACTTGCGCTTGGGGGTGAACACGCCGACGTCGTCGACCTGGTGGGTGCGGCCGGTGGACATGACCAGCAGCTTGTCGCCGCGCTTGACCTCGCCCTGCATCACCCGCACGAGCGAGACCACGCCCAGGTAGTTGTCGAACCAGGAGTCGATGATCAGCGCCTGCAGCTTGTCGGTGTCGCGGCGCTTCGGCGGCGGAATGCGGTGCACGATCGCCTCGAGCACCTCCTGCACGTTCAGGCCGGTCTTGGCGCTGACCGCGACCGCGTCGGAAGCGTCGATGCCGATCACCGCCTCGATCTCGGCCTTGGCCCGTTCGACGTCGGCGGTAGGCAGGTCGATCTTGTTGAGCACCGGCACCACCTCCAGCCCCTGCTCCACCGCGGTGTAGCAGTTGGCCACCGACTGCGCCTCCACGCCCTGGGCGGCGTCGACCACCAGCAGCGCGCCCTCGCAGGCGGCCAGCGAGCGGCTGACCTCGTAGCTGAAGTCGACGTGGCCCGGGGTGTCGATGAAGTTGAGGTGGTAGGTCTCGCCGTTGCGGGCGGTGTAGGACACCGACACCGAGTGCGACTTGATCGTGATGCCGCGCTCGCGCTCGATCGGGTTGTTGTCGAGCACCTGCGCTTCCATCTCGCGCTCGGTCAGCCCGCCGCACAGCTGGATGATGCGGTCGGCCAGGGTCGACTTGCCGTGGTCGACGTGGGCGATGATGGAGAAGTTGCGGATCTGCCGCATCGGGTCTGACATGGGGGAGGCGGCAGCCGCTCGCTCGTTCCGGGACAACGCGGGATTATCGCACAGGGCCGGCCCCGCCCCGTCTGCGCGCGGCCGCGGCAGGCGCCGCGGACCGACCCCCGCGGCCCGTTCGCGCGGGCCGCGGGCGGGGCCGGCGGGGCGGCCGACCGGTCAGTCGTCGCCGTCGGGGGTGATCGCCACGAAGCGGGTGCCGCCGGACCGGCCGCGCACCAGCAGCATCACGGTCTGGCCCGGCTTGACCCCGCGCAGCTCGCGCTCGAGCGCGGCCACGCTGTCCACCGGGGTCCGGCCCACGCGCAGCACCACGTCGCCGGGCGACAGCCCCGCCTCGCGCGCCGCGCGGCCCTCGACCCGGGCGATGGCCACGCCCTCGCCCGCCTGCAGGCCCAGCTGGCGGCGCTGCGCCTCGCCCAGGTCCTGCATCACCAGGCCGAGCACGTTGGCCGCGCCGGCCGGGCCCGCGGACGGGCCGCCCGGGCGGGCGGGGGCAGCGCTGGCGACCGGATCGTCCTCGAGCTCGCCCAGCACCACGTCGAAGCTGCGCTCGCGGCCATCGCGGAGCACGACCACCTTGATCCGCGTGCCCGGCGCCTTGTTGCCCACGATCGGCGGCAGGTCCCCGGGCTGGCGGATGACCACGCCGTCGGCGCTGCGGATCACGTCGCCGACCTCGATCCCGGCCTTCTCCGCCGCGCTGCCGGGCACCACCTCGCTGACCAGCGCGCCGAGCGTGTCGGGCAGCTTGAACCCGCGCGCCTGCTCGGTGGTGATCGGCGTGGCCTGGAACACCACGCCCAGCTGCCCGCGACGCACCCGGCCGGTCTCCTTGATCTGCTCGGCCACGTTCATCGCCACGTCGATCGGGATCGCGAAGGCCACGCCCATGTAGCCGCCGGAGTTGCTGAAGATCTGCGAGTTGATGCCGATCACCTCGCCGCGCGTATTGAGCAGCGGCCCGCCCGAGTTGCCCTGGTTGATGGCCACGTCGGTCTGGATGAAGGGCACGTACTGCTGGTTGGCGTAGCGGTTGCTGCGCCCGACCGCGCTGATGATGCCGGCGGTGACGGTCTGCTCGAAGCCGAACGGCGAACCGATCGCCACCGCCCACTGGCCCGGCTTGACGGTCGAGGCGTCGCCGGTGCGCACCACCGGCAGGTCCTTGGCGTCGATCTTGAGCACCGCCACGTCCGAGCGTTCGTCGCTGCCCACGACGGTGGCCTCGAACTGGCGCCGGTCGGTGAGCGTGACCTTGACCTCGTCGGCCCGGTCGATGACGTGGTGGTTGGTCAGGATGTAGCCGTCGCCGGAGATGATGAAGCCGGTGCCCATCGCACGGCCCCGCGGCGCGGGGCTGCGGCCGCCCGGCCCGGGGAACTGGAAGCCAGGGCCGAAGAAGCGGCGGAAGATCTCGGGGATCTGCTCCTCGAGTTCCTCGTCGGTGGACTGGCTGCGGCGCGCGCCGATGGTGGTGTCGATCTTGACCACGGCCGGGCCCACCTCCTCCACCAGGCGGGTGAAGTCCGGCAGTCCCGAGACCAGCGGCGCGGCGGGCACGGTGGTGGGCTGGGCCGCGGCGGCCACCGCGGCCCCGGCGGGGGTCCGGGCGGTGGCGATCGGCAGCGCCACCGCGGTGGCGGCGGCGGAAACCAGCAGGATCAGGGCGAAGGCGGAGACCGGTGTTTTCATCGGGACGGGTTCTCGGATTCAACCAGGACGGGCCGTGCGCGCGGGCCTGGGGCCTGCGCCGCGGGTGGCGCCGCGCGCGGGCGCTGCGCCGACATCATGCACGCAACCGGCTCAGGGTTGGCGCGCGTCCGCCGCGGCCGCTTCGCCCGGATCGGCGGGCGGCGGCCAGGGCAGGGCCTGCGGCGTGGCGGGCAGGAACGGTTCGAATACCGGCGCGCGCGGGGCCAGGCCGCCACCGGAAACGGTATAGCCACCGGCCGAGGGCAGCAGCGATCGCGGCCAGGGACGCGTCGCACCGGCCGGCGGCATCGGGAACGGGTCGTTGGTGGCCGCCGCCGCGGGCGGTTCCGCGGCGGACATCGACGCCAGGGCGACGTCGACGGACGCGCGGTCCGGCGTCGCCTCCGGCGGGACGGCGGGGGACGCGTCCGGCCGCGCCTCGCGGACCCGCGCCACGGCCGGC
>Ga0123333_10002480_pt1 | contig 18709 bp, 19 predicted proteins | sample BioC12SIPDNA_3_FD_89957 | JGI IMG/M metagenome (GOLD analysis project Ga0123333, IMG submission 89957) | Anaerobic biogas reactor microbial communites from Washington, USA - Biogas_R2_B C12 SIP DNA | ecosystem: Engineered > Bioreactor > Anaerobic > Unclassified | place: Washington, USA... | reverse complement strand
CCCCGGTAGCGGGTGCCGGCGATCGGCCGCGAGACGACCGTGCCGTCGCGGAGCCGCACGAGGGGCTCGGGCGACGAGCCGACCAGGGTGACCTCCGGCGTCCGCACGAAGTACATGTACGGGCTCGGGTTGACCTGGCGGAGCACCCGGTACACGTCGAACGGGTCGGCGCCCAGCTCGAAGTCGAAGCGCTGCGCCAGCACGACCTGGAAGATGTCGCCGGCGAGGATGTGCTCCCTGGCGACGTCGACCGCGCCCCGGTAGGCGTCGCCCGGCATGGTCGAGGTGACGCCGTCGAGCTCATCGGCGCCGGTCGGCGGGTCGAGCAGGATCTCGTCGAGGGGGCGGGCGCCGTCGCGGGCCAGGCCGTCGAGCCGGGCGAGGGCCTCGTCGTAGAGCCGGTCGACCTCGTCGGGCGTCGCGCCCGGGGCGACCGGAACGTTGACGACGAGCGTCACCCGCTGGCGCCAGTGGTCGAACGCGGCCAGCTCGCCGATGACCGACAGGGAGGCGTCGGGCAGGCCGAGGTCGTCGGCCGGGACGTCGGGCAGGCGCTCGACCTCGCGCACGACGTCGTAGCCGAGGTAGCCGAGCAGCCCCCCGTGCAGCGGCGGGAGGTCGAGGCCACGGGGCGACGCCGCCCGGGCCAGCACCGCCTCGACGGCGGCGAGCATCCCCCGGTCGCGCGGGATGCCCTCGACCAGGTGGCCGTCGGCGCCGTCGACGGTGACGCCCAGCCCGCGGGCGGTGATCGTGGCGAGCGGCCGGCGGGCGACGAACGACCACCGGCCCCAGCGTTCGCCGTGCTCGACCGACTCCAGCAGGGCGCCGGGCTCGCCCTCGGGGCAGAGGCGGCGGAACGCCGACACCGGTGTGACCTGGTCGGCGAGCAGCTCGCGCCAGACCGGCACGACCGCGTGGTCGCGTGCGAGGTCGGCGAAGGTCGCGCGGTCGGGGCGGATCACGGGACGGTCACGGCCGGACCGGGAGGCCGTTCACGGCGGTCACGCCGGCGCCTCCGAGGGTTCCGGCCCGTCCGGCCCGCCGAAGTCCCGGAAGAAGCACGAGCGGGCGCCGGTGTGGCACGCGCCCGCCCCCTCCTGCTCGACCTCGAAGAGCAGGGCGTCGCCGTCGCAGTCGTAGGCGGCGCGGCGCACCCACTGGCGGTCGCCGCTGGTGTCGCCCTTGCGCCACTCCTCCTGGCGGGACCGGCTCCAGAACACGGTGCGGCCCTCGCTGAGCGTGCGGCGGAGGGTCGCCTCGTTCATCCAGGCGAGCGTGAGCACGAGGCCGGTGCCGTGCTCCTGGACGATCGCCGGCACCAGGCCGTCGTCGTCGTAGCGGATGCGGGCGAGGTCGTCCGCCCGGACCTCGATCGGGGTCGCCTCGGGCATGGCCGGGAGGATAGAGGGCGTCCGGGCCGCTCCCCGCAGCCGTTAGAGGGCGAGCCGAAGGCGAGCCCGGGGCCGAGCGGCCCATCGGCGACGAGGGCGCCAACGAGAGCGGACCAGTACGGCCGGGCTCTTCCGAGCCGCCAGGCGAGGACCAACCGTGGCCACGACCAGGCCCCACTGCGGACGCAGCTAGAGGTAGAGGCCGGTGGGGCTGTCCTCGAGGCGGCCCGAGGCGACCGCGTGTACGTCGCGCTCGCGCAGGATCACGAAGTCCTCGCCGCGCACCTCGACCTCGTAGCGGTCCTCGGGGTTGAAGAGGACCTTGTCGCCGACCTCCATCGCCCGGACGTTGGGCCCGGTGGCCACCACCTCGGCCCAGGCCAGGCGCTTCGACGTGGCCACCGTGGCGGGGATCAGGATGCCGCCGGTGCTCGACCGCTCGCCCTCGGCCTCGCTCCGCACCAGGACGCGGTCGTTGAGCATCTTGATCGGGAGCTTCTCGGACACCCGGCGAGGCTACCGGGGCCGCCGTCGGGTCCCCGAGGTCGGGCGACCCGGCGGACGCTCACCCCGGCGGGTCGGACGGCCGCCGGGGGCGAGGCGTCAGCCGACCGGGCGGACGGTCACCCCGGCGGCGGCCATGACCGCCTTGGCCTCGGCGACGGTGTGCTCGCCGAAGTGGAAGATCGACGCGGCGAGCACGGCGTCGGCCCCGCCGGCGGTGACCCCGTCGACGAGGTGGTCGAGCGTGCCGACCCCGCCGCTGGCGATCACCGGTACCCCGACGGCGTCGGCGACCGCCCGGGTCAGCTCGAGGTCGAAGCCGTCGCGGGTGCCGTCACGGTCCATCGACGTCAGCAGGATCTCCCCCGCGCCCCGGCGCTCGGCCTCGACCGCCCACTCGATCGCGTCGAGGTCGGTCGGCCGGCGGCCGCCGTGGGTGAAGACCCCCCAGCCGGCCGAGGGGTCGTCGACGACGCGGCGCCGGGCGTCGACCGCTACGACCGCGCACTGGGTGCCGAACTCGTCGGCGACCTCGGAGACGGTCTCGGGCCGGGCGATGGCGGCGGTGTTGAGCGAGACCTTGTCGGCGCCGGCGCGCAGCAGGCGGCGGGCGTCCTCGACGGTGCGGACTCCCCCGCCGACGGTCAGCGGGATGAACACCTGCTCGGCGGTGCGGGCGACCACGTCGACCATCGTGTCGCGGTCGTCCGAGCTGGCGGTGATGTCGAGGAACACCAGCTCGTCGGCGCCCTCGGCGTTGTAGCGGGCCGCCAGCTCGACCGGGTCGCCGGCATCGCGGAGGCCGACGAAGTTGACGCCCTTCACCACGCGCCCGGCGGTCACGTCGAGGCAGGGGATCACCCGGGCGGTGCGCACCCCTCGAAGCTAGACCGCCACCCCCCACCCCGAGACGTCGGTTGTTACATCCGGGGTCAGACCCCAGATGTAACGCTCGGTCCCCGAGGGCTAGGGGGTGCCGGCCGCGGCGAGGGCGTCGTCGATCGACAGCGAGCCGTCGTAGAGGGCCCGGCCGACGATGGCGCCGGCGAGGACCCGGTTGCCGACCTCGAGGTCGGCGAGGTCGCGGAGGTGCTGGGCCCGCCCGACCCCGCCGGAGGCGACGATCTCGGTCTCGCACTCGGTGAGGAGCAGCTCGTAGGTGTCGAGGTCGGGTCCCTCGCCGGTGCCGTCGACGGCGATCTGGGTCACCACGTAGGCCGCGAAGCCCGCGTCGTCCATCGCGGTGGCCAGCTCGACGAGGTCGCGCCCCGAGCCCTCGGCCCACCCGCGCACGGCGACCTCCCGCCCGCGGACGTCGAGGCCCAGCACGACGCGTCCGGGATGCTCGGCGGCGATCCGGCGCGCCCAGCCGGGGTCGGCGAGGGCGGCGGTGCCGAGCACGACGCGGCGGACGCCCGCGGTGAGCAGCTCCTCGACGTCGGCGTCGGAGCGGATGCCGCCGCCGGTCTGCACCGAGGGCCCGACCGCGGCGGCGACCGCGGTGATCGCGTCGCGGTTGGCGGCGGTGCCGGTGCGGGCTCCGTCGAGGTCGACCATGTGGATCCACGGCGAACCCGCCTCGGCGAACTCCCGTGCCACCGCGAGCGGATCTTCGCCGTACACGGTCTCGCGGTCGAAGTCGCCCTGGGTCAGGCGCACGCAACGGCCGCCGCGGAGGTCGATCGCCGGGTAGAGGTCCACGGGCGGCGATCCTTCCACCCGCGCCCGTCGCCGGTCAGGTCCGGTAGGCGGGGTGCGGCTCGCGTGGGGACGGCGAGCCGGCCGCGCTCGACGCCGCGCACTCGGCGACGAAGCCGCGGAGCAGGGCGAGGCCGACCGCGCCCGACTTCTCCGGGTGGAACTGCGTCGCCCGGCACCGGCCCCGCTCGACCATCGCGGTGACCGGTCCGCCGTAGTCGCAGGTGGCCACGATCAGGTCGTCGGGCACGTCGGCCGCGTACGAGTGGACGAAGTAGACCCAGCTCGGTTCCGGGAGGTGCACGGCGATCGACGGTCGCCGGCGCCAGTCGAGGACGTTCCACTGCATCTGCGGGTGCTTCACCCCGTCGGGCAGGCGGCGCACCCACCCCGGGAGCACGCCGAGGCCGGGGACGCCGGGCGTCTCGTCGGAGCCCTCGAACAGCATCTGCATCCCGATGCACACGCCGAGGAACGGGCGCCCACCCGCGACCGCGTCGCGCACCGCATCGGCCGCCACGTCGGCCAGCCCGACCTCGGCGAGCGCCTCCATGCAGCGGCCGAAGGCGCCCACGCCGGGCAGGACCACGCCGTCGGCGGCGGCCACGACCTCGGGGTCGGCGGTGAGCCGGGCGTCGGCGCCGACCCGCTGCAGCGCCTTCTGGGCCGAGCGCAGGTTGCCGATGCCGTAGTCGAGCACGGCGACCAACGGTCGGTCCGCCGCCCGATCGGACCGACCGCCGACGGGCGTCGGCCCGGGGTCGGGCCGCTCGGTCACAGGGTGCCCTTGGTCGACGGCACTCCCCCGCCCTCCACCCGCACGGCGTCGCGCAGGCAGCGGGACACGCCCTTGAACGCGGCCTCGATCTTGTGGTGGGTGTTGCGCCCGGCCCGCAGGTTCACGTGCAGGGTGATGCCCGCCGAGGTCGCGAACGACTGCCAGAAGTGCTCGGCCATCTCGGGGTTGAACGGCGGGTCGCCGAGCGGGAGGACCTCGCCGAAGGGCACGTCCCACACGAAGTACGGACGGCCCGACAAGTCGAGCGCCACCTCGACCAGCGCCTCGTCGAGGGGGTAGAGGCCCGACGCGAACCGGCGGACGCCCGCCTTGTCACCCAGGGCCTCCCTGAACGTCTCACCCAGCAGGATGCCGACGTCCTCGACCGTGTGGTGGCCGTCGACCTCGAGGTCGCCCCGGGCGTCGACGGTGAGGTCGAAGCCGCCGTGGCGGCCGATCTGGTCGAGCATGTGGTCGAAGAAGGGAAGACCGGTCGAGACCTCCACCTCGCCGCGGGGGCCGTCGACGTCGAGGGTGACGCTGATGGCGGTCTCGCGGGTGGTGCGCTCGCGCCGGGCGGCACGGGCGGGTCGGTCGACGGCGGTGCGGTCGGGGGCGGTCATGCCAGGACCTCCGTGAGGGCGGCGAGGAAGCGGTCGTTCTCGGCGGGCGTGCCGACGGTGACGCGGAGGCAACCGTCGAGGCGGGGCCACGACGAGCAGTCACGCACGAGCACGCCCCGGTCGAGCAGGGCCCGCCACACGTCGGCGCCGGCGACCGACTCGGGGCGGAAGAGCACGAAGTTGGCCTGCGACGGCCACACCCGGCACGGGAGCTCGCCGAGCCCGGCCTCGATGCGACCCCGCTCCTCGACGAGGTGGGAGGCGCGCCGCTCCATCTCGTCGACGTGGTCGAGGGCGAGGGTGCCGGCGATCTGCTTGAACGCGTCGAGGTGGTACGGCAGGACGACCTTGTCGAGCTCGGCGACGACCCACGAGGGGCCGACGAGGTACCCGAGCCGGGCGGCGGCCATCGACCACGTCTTGGAGAAGGTGCGGGTGACGACGAGCGGCACGTCCTCGTCGACCAGGTCCATCGCGGACCACGGCGCGAACTGGGAGTAGGCCTCGTCGACGACGACCAGCCCGGGGGCGAGGCCGAGCGTGGCGGAGACCGAGGCGGCCGACTCGACGCCGCCGGTCGGGTTGTTGGGCGAGCAGAGGAACGTCACCTCGGGCCGGGCCTCGGCGAGCACCCGCTCGACCTCGGCCGGGTCGACGGCGTGGTCGGCGTCGCGCTCGCCGGTCGCCACCCTGGTGCCGGTGAGCCGGGCGATGTGGGAGTGCAGGGCGTAGGTCGGCTCGAACACGGCGGCGGTGCGGCCCGGCCCGCCGTAGGTGAGCAGCAGCACCTGGAGCACCTCGTTCGAGCCGTTGGCGACGAAGACCTGCTCGGGTCGGACGCCGTGCAGATCGGCCAGCCGGCGGCGCAGCCCGGAGGCCGCCCGGTCGGGGTAGCGGTGCCACTCGATGTCGCCCACGGCCCGGGTGACCGCCTCGACGAAGGCGGCGGGCGGCGGCTCGGGGGCCTCGTTGGTGTTGAGCCGGACCGCCACGTCGACCTGGGGCGAGTGGTAGCCGTCCATCAGGGCGACGTCGTCACGGGGCGCGAGCCGGCGCGACGCCGCGTCGGTGCCGGAGGCGGCCGGCGCGCCGCCGGGCGCGGTCACGATCGCTCGAGCCGGCGGGTGACCGACTCGGCGTGGGCGGGCAGGCCCTCGGCGCGGGCGAGGACGGCGACGTGCGGGCCGACCGCGGCCAGCGCCTCCCGGTCGAGCGTGACGACGTGGACGTCCTTGGTGAAGTCCGAAACCGTGAGGGCCGAGCCGAAGCGGGCGGTGCCGGCGGTGGGGAGCACGTGGCTGGGCCCGGCGACGTAGTCACCGACCGAGGCGGGGGCCCACGGGCCGACGAACACGACACCCGCGTGGCGGAGGCGCTCGACGAGCGTGGCGGTGGCCTCGGGTGCGGCCATGACCTCGGCGTGCTCGGGCGCGACCAGGTTGACGACCAGGGCGGCCTGTTCGGGCCCGTCGACCAGGGCGAGGCGGCCGCCGCTGGCGAAGGTCGACTCGACGTCGTCGCGACGGGGCGAGGCGGCGACCTGGGCGGCCAACTCGGCCTCGACCGCCGACGCGGCCTCGTCGTCCCACGTGACCAGCCAGGCCCGGCCGCCGGGCCCGTGCTCGGCCTGGAGGATCACGTCGACGGCGGCGAGGTCGGCGGGGGCGGTCGCGTCGGCCACGACCACCACCTCGGACGGGCCGGCGAAGGCGGACGGCACCCCGACCCGGCCCTCGCCCGCGACCTGGCGCTTGGCCTCGGCGACGTAGACGTTCCCGGGGCCGACGATCACGTCGACCGGCCGCACCGACGCGGTGCCGTAGGCCATCGCCCCGATCGCCTGGGCGCCGCCGACCCGGTACACCTCGGTGACGCCGGCGACGGCCGCCGCCGCGAGCGTGAGCGTCGGCACCTCGCCGTCGGGCCCGGGTGGCACGCACAGGGCGACCTCGGGCACCCCGGCGACCAGCGCCGGGACGGCGGTCATCAGCACGGTCGACGGGTACCGCGCCCGACCGCCCGGCACGTAGCAACCCGCCCGGTCGACCGGCTGGGCCCTCCCCTCGATGACGATGCCGTCGCGCTCGTAGCGGGTCGGGGCGCGGACCTGGCCGCGGTGGAAGTCCTCGATGCCCGCCGCGGCGACCCGCAGCGCCTCCAGCACCTCGGGCTCGACGCGGCCGGCCGCCGCCTCGACCACGTCGGGCGGCACCCGGAGGTCGGCGACCTCGACCCCGTCGAAGCGGGCGGTCAGGGCACGGACGGCCTCGTCGCCCCCGTCGCGCACCGCGTCGAGCACGGCCCGCACCGCCTCGCGCGGACCCGCGTCGTCGGCCGGGGGTGGCGGCAGGGCGGCCGCCACCTCGGTCGGACCGAGGCCGCGCAGGTCGAGTCGGGTGAGCACGTCGGGCACGCTATCGAAGCGCGCTCCCGGCTCCGGCAGGCGAAATCGACCCCCGCCGACGTGCGAACGGCCCAGGGACGCCGATCGGCGGCCAGACTGGCCGCCATGGCCGACGACACCGTGCCCACCGCCGCGCAGCTCAGCGCCCTCACCGACGCCGTCGACCAGCTCGTCGAGCGCATCGCCGCGGGGGCGACGGCGAGCGACCGCTCCCCGACCGAGGCCGTCGCCGCCGCGCTGTTCGACGCCGAGCGGTCGCTGCGCTCGGCCCGACGGGCCCTCGATCGCGCCGGCCGATCGCTGCCGTCGTCGCCCTGATCGGCGCCGCCGCGGGCGACCGCGCCGCCCGGCCCGGGGACCGGTGTGGAAAAAGACGACGGGGGCGCCGAAGGCGCCCCCGTCGGGCGACGCCAGGCGGCGGATCCCGGCGTCGCGGTGAACCAGGTGGCGGGAACCTGGTCGGGCGCCATTGTATGCCGGATCGCGCCCGTGTCCAGCAAACCGGGGCACGAAATTGTCACACGCCCGGTCAGCTCCTGGTCGCCGGGTGGCGGTCGTGGTAACGGTTTTCCTCCGACCCCACCCGTTACCGTACGGTCCGCGCGGATGACCGAGGAGCGGCACGACGGCGGGTGGCGGGTCGACCGGCGGGACCGCAACGGCGAGGCCTGGCTGTCGGCGCCCCCGGCACCGCCGCCCGGTGAGGGAGGCCCCGGCGTCGACCACCGGGTCGCCGTCGTGCGCGCCGCCGTCGAGGCGGCCGCGGCCGACGGGGTCACCGCCGTCCACTGGGAGGGCGAGGACGACGACGTCGACACGTTCGAGGAGGTCGCCCGCCGGGCGGGGCTCGACCGGGTGCGCGACATCCTCCGCCTCGAACGGTCGCTGCCGATGCCGCCGGAGGCCCGCGCCGGGCTGCCGACCCTCGCCGTGCGCCCGCTGCGGCCCGGCACCGCCGACGAGGCGGCCTGGGTGCGGTGCAACAACCGGACCTTCGCCGACCACCCCGACCAGGGCCGCGAGTCGGTCGCCACGCTTCACGCCGCCATGGGGCGGCCGTGGTTCGACGCCGCCGGCTTCCTGCTCCTCGACGGCGACCCCCCGGTCGACGAGGGGGGCGACCTCGACGGCTTCTGCTGGACCAAGGTCCACCTCGCCCGACCCGGCCGGCCGGCCGCCGGCGAGATCTACGTGATCGGCGTCGACCCCGACGCCGCCGGCCGCCGCCTCGGTCCCGCCCTCGTCCTCGCCGGGCTCGACCACATGACCTCGATCGGCCTCACCCGCGCCCTCCTCTACGTCGACGCCGAGAACGCCCCGGCCCGGCGCCTCTACGGGCGGCTGGGCTTCGAGCCCGCCGCGATCCGCCGCGTCCGCAGCCGCGACGTCGGCTAGCGCTCCCCACCGTCCCCGTCGGCGTCGCCCGGACGACCGAACGGACCGGAGGGGCCCGATCCGGAGGCGTGGTCAGACGACCGGGTAGGGCGGTTCCTCGTCACGGGGCAGCACGCCGCGGACGGGGTGGAAGCCGATCGGGACCCGCCACCAGGCTCCCGAGTTGGCGCGCAGTATGCCGACGATGGTCAGCACCAGGTTGACGATCGCCAGGGCCATCAGGACGACGAACCCGATCCAGAACCAGCCCGGCGGCGGGGCCGACGTCGACTCGTCGACGGGGAAGATGTCCTCCCAGATCGCGAACATCATCGGGGCGAAGACGACCAGCTGGAGGACGGTCATCACGATGGCGAGGTTCAGGGCCTCCGCACCGTGGTGGCGGACGAAGCGCTTCTCACGGCCGGCGACCAGGTAGAGGATCAGCGGGCCGATGAAGCCGGCCACCAGCGAGATCACCCACACCAGCATCGCCATGGTCCGCTCGCCGCGCCGGGCGGCCTCGAGCGCCGCCTGGTGGTCGTACGGCGCGTGGCCCGCCGGAACGCCCGGCGCGTCCGGGACCGCCCCGGGAGCCCCGGGCGCGGGCGGGGCCGCGGTCCAGGTCGATCCATCCCAGTACCACCATGCGCCCCGTGCGTCGGCGTACCAGCCGGGCTCCTCCGGCGGCGGGGCATCGCTCACGGGGAGGCACCCTAGGGCCGCGCGGCCGAGGGGCCGGCGGCACCGGCCCGTATCCTCGCCCGGGTGGTGACCCTGCGCTACGACGTCGATCGCGACGAGCTCGCCGCCCTCCTCGACGACGAGCCGCGCTACCGCGTCGACCAGGTGTGGACCGGCCTGCACGAGCAGCTCGCCGGGCCCGCCGAGCTGACCAGCCTGCCGAAGCGCCTGCGCGAGCGTCTCGCGACGGCGCTGCCCGAGGGGCTGACGCCGGTGACCGAGGCGATCGCCGACGACGGCGACACGGTGAAGTGGCTGTGGACGCTCCGCGACGGCGCCCGCGTCGAGACGGTGCTGATGCGCTACCCAGACCGCTCGACGGTCTGCGTGTCCTCCCAGGCCGGCTGCGCGATGGCGTGCGGGTTCTGCGCGACCGGGCAGGCCGGATTCTCCCGCCACCTGACCTCCGGCGAGATCGTCGAGCAGGTCGTGCGGGCGGCCCGCCGGGCCCGCGACGACGGCCACCGCCTCGGCAACGTCGTGTTCATGGGCATGGGCGAGCCGTTGGCCAACTTCGACGCCACCTGGTCCGCGATCCACCGCATCCACGACGACCTCGGCCTCGGCGCCCGGCGGATCACGGTCTCGACGGTCGGGATCGTGCCCGGCATCCGCCGCCTCGCCGCCGCCGACCTCCCGGTCAACCTCGCCGTCTCCCTCCACGCCGCCGACGACGAGCTGCGGGACCGGCTGGTGCCGATCAACCGCCGCTACCCGCTGTCGGTCCTGGCCTCGGCGTGCGCCGACCACGTCGCCGTCACCGGCCGTCGGCTCAGCTTCGAGTGGGCCCTGATCGACGGCGTGAACGACCGGCCCGTCGACGCCACCCGCCTGGCCACCTACGCGCGCGACCTGCGCGCCCACGTGAACCTGATCCCGCTCAACCCGACCCCCGGCTACCCGACTCGGGGCACACCGAGGGCGGGCGTCCGGGCGTTCCGCGACCGCCTGCGCGACCTCGGGGTGAACGTGACGGTGCGCGACACCCGCGGCCGCGACATCGACGCCGCGTGCGGTCAGCTCGCCGCCGGCTCACGCCTCGCCGATCCCGTCCGACGCGATCGGGAGGACCCTCGCCGCACCCGGTAGCCTCGGTGGCCGCCGGCGGGCCAGGGGGAGGTGAGATGGCGATCCGCAACGACTCGCACGGGCGCACCCGACGCCGGATCGCGGCCGTCGTCGCCGTGGCCGTCGGCCTCGCCGTCGCGCCCCCCGTCGCCGCGGTCGACCCGGCGGCAGGCCGTCCCGTCGCCGCGTCCGCCCTCGCCGAGCACGCGTTCGAGCCCGGCGCCCAGGACGCTCCGGCGATCCCGGACGATCCGACCGCCGGGCCGTACGACCCGGGGTTCGTCGACGACCCACGCCTCGACAACCCGCCGTCGCCCCGCCTCGACGACCTGGACCTCTCCGGCGACGAGCTCGACGCCCGTCGGGGCGACCTCGACGCGGCGGAGGCCCGGCGCGACGACGCGGCGGACGAGCTCGACGCGATCCGCGACCACCGCGACGACCTCGCCACCGAGCGGGTTCGACTCGCCGAGGAGCTCGAGGCCCGCGAGGCCGACGTGGTCGCCCGGCGCGAGGACCGCCGTCGGGCCCACGAGCTCCACGTGCGCCGCACCACCCAGGCGCAGGTCGCCGCCGACGAGCTGGAGGACGCCCGCGCCCTGCTCCGCGACCTGGTGATCGCCGCCTACGTGTCGGAGTCGTCGGCGCAGTCGGACGTGGTCGTCGCCCTCACCGGCACCGGTGCGGTCGACGACGCGGTCCTCCGGCTCGCGCTCGGCGACGGCGCCGCCACCGGGCGGGAGGCCGACGTGCGCCGCCTCTCGGCTGCCCTCGATCGGGCCGAGGCCCGGCGCGACGCCGCCCGTGACGCGCTCGAGGCCGCCCGGGAGGAGGAGGCCCGGTCGATCGACGCACGCGACGCCACGCTCACCGCCATCGCCGACAACGAGGCCGCCCAGGAGGCGGCCCGCGTCGACGAGCAGGACGCCGTCGAGGTGCTCGCCCGCCGCGACCGCGACGTGCTGGTCGCCCTGGTCGCGGTCGCCCCGGCCCGGCTGCGCGCCGACGTCGTGGGCGACGGCATCGACTTCCCGCTCGTCGCCCTCGACGCGTGGGTGAAGGCCGCCGAGGCCGCACCCTGCCGGGTCGAGTGGTGGGCGCTGGCGGGCATCTCGCGCGTCGAGAGCGGCCACGGCACCCACGGCGGCGGACGGCTCGGCGCCCGCGGCTACCCGTCGGTGCGCATCGTCGGTCCCCGCCTCGACGGCAGCTTCGGCTTCGCCCGGATCCGCGACACCGACGGCGGCCGCTGGGACGGCGACACCGGGTTCGACCGGGCGGTCGGCCCGATGCAGTTCATCCCGTCGACGTGGTCCCGCTGGGGGGCCGACGGCGACGGCGACGGCGTCGCCGATCCGAACACGATCTACGACGCCGCCGCGGCCGCGGCCCGCTACCTGTGCGCCGGTCGCTCCGACCTCACCGACGAGGCGCAGCTCCGCTCGGCCTACTTCTCCTACAACCACTCCGACCTGTACGTGGCGGTCGTCCTCGCCGCCGCCCACGGCTACCGCGACGCCCTCACGGTGCCCCCGCCCGAGGCACCGCCCGCCTGACCCGCCCGGTCCGACCCGTCCGCCCGGCCCGACCGGTCCGCCCTGGTCAGTTCCGAACGAGGACCGTCAGGCGCTCGGCCCGGATCGCGTCGACGAGCACCTCGCCGGGAGCGACCCGGGACCCGGGCCACACGACCGCCCGACGCACGTCGGCGCCCTCACCCACCTCGGCGCCCTCGCCGACGACCGGCTCGCCGCCCGACCAGGCCAGGTTGGCGGCGAGGTAGTCGGCCGGCGTGCCGCAGTCGACGAAGTCTCCGTCGTGGCGGACCAGGTCGAGCCGCCCCTCGGCCTCGGACCGGGCCCACGACCGCTCGTAGAGGCCCGCCGGCTCGGGACCGAGGTCGCGGACCTCGCTCCAGGGCATGAGGGCGACCCCGCAGTACCGGAGCGTCCCGAAGTCGCCCCGGGCGGCGTCCTCGACGCAGAGCAGGCGCACCCGCTCACCGTCCCACCCGTCGACGAGACCCGCCAGGTCCGCCGGGAGCCACGCGTCGGCGTTGGTCACGACCGTCGGTCGCCCGTCGATCCAGCCCCGAAGGAGCCCGAGCGCCCCGGCGGTGCCGCGCGCCCGGTCGCGCTCGATCGACAGGTGCGGGACGTCGGCGGCCTCCCCCAGGTGGTCGCGCATCGCGTCGAGCCCGTGGTGCAGGTTGACCGCGACGCTCGTCGTCGCGGTGCGCACCCGGGCGAGGGCGTGGTCGACGAGCGGCCGGTCACCGACCGGGCAGAGCGCCTTGGGCCGCAGACGGGTCAGGGGGACCAGGCGGGCACCCGCACCGGCGGCGAGGACCACCCCTGCCAGACTGTCAGCCATGGCCGCCCTCACCCGCTGGACCAACCCGTCCCTGCCCCAGACGCTCCAGATCGGGATGTTCCTGCTCTACATCGACGCGGTCTTCGGCCTGCTGTTCGGGACGGTGCTGGCCTTCCCGATCGGCACGGCGATCGTGGTCGGTTCGGCGGCGGCGGGCCTCGGCATCGCCAACGAGATGAAGTGGGGATGGGTGCTCGGCGTCGTCGTGTCGGTGGTGTCCCTCGTCTTCGCCGTACTGCTGTTCGCGTCGGTGGGCTTCTCGGCGGTCATCTCGCTCGCCTTCGCGGTCGCCCAGCTCCTGCTGCTCGTCCACCCGCAGAGCCGGGAGCACCAGCGCGTGTGGTTCCAGTGACCCGGCCGGGAGGGGTGGGAGCACGGACACCACATCGGCCATGATGCCCACATGACGACGACGATCGACGGCATCAGCGGGCTCAAGGAGCTGGTGGGCACGCACCTCGGCTACTCCGACTACCTGGAGATCACGCAGGAGCGGGTCAACACCTTCGCCGACGCCACCGGCGACCACCAGTGGATCCACGTCGACCCCGAGCGGGCGAAGGCCGAGTCGCCGTTCGGCGGGCCGATCGCCCACGGCTACCTGACGCTGTCGCTCGGACCCGTGCTCGCCCCCCAGATCATGCGGGTCGAGGGCATCAAGATGGGCGTCAACTACGGCTGCGAGAAGGTGCGCTTCCCGTCCCCGGTGCCGGTCGGCTCGCGGCTGCGCCTCGGGGCCGCGCTCGACGCGGTCGACGACATCGCCGGCGGCGCCCAGGTGTCGATGACCTTCACCTACGAGGTCGAGGGCGCACCGAAGCCGGCCTGCGTCGCCAGCATCATCTTCCGGTACTACGAGTAGTCCGGCGCGGTCGTCCGACCGCCGGCCCGTCCCCGTGCCCGCCCCCACCTGGAACCTGGCCGACCTCTTCGAGGCGGTGGTCGACCTCGTCGGCGACCGCGAGGCCGTGGTCACCGACCACGAGCGCGTCACCTACGCCGGCCTCGACGCGCGGGCGAACCGGCTCGCCCACCTGCTGGCCTCGCTCGGCGTCGGGCCCGGCGACCGGGTCGGCGTCGTGCTCCGCAACGGCTCGGAGCACCTGGAGGCGGTGCTCGCGTCGTACAAGCTCCGCGCCATCCCGTTCAACGTCAACTACCGCTACACCGAGAACGAGATGCGGTACCTGCTCGACGACGCCCGCCCGCGGGTGGTCCTGCACGGGCCCGAGCTCGATCCGGCGGTCGGCCCGGCGGTCGAGCAGCTCACCCGGGCCGGGGAGCGGGTCACCGCCCTGGTGGGACGCGGCCCCGACCACGAGGCCCGCCTGGGTGAACACCCGCCGGTCCGCCCGCCCGTCGCGGGCCGCAGCGGCGACGACCTGTACCTGCTCTACACCGGGGGCACGACGGGCATGCCCAAGGGCGTCGAGTGGCGCCACGAGGACATCCTGTTCGCCGCGCTCGGTGCCGCGGGGGGCGTCGCCGTCGCCCACGCCGACGCCGAGCCGCCCAGCACGCCGACCGAGCTGGTCGAGCGGGCCCGTCGGGGCGGGATACGGGCCGTCACCGCCAGCCCGTTCATCCACGGCACCGCGCAGTGGGTGGCCCTCGGCACGCTCCTGGCGGGAGGCACGGTCGTGACCACCCGGTCCTCGACCTTCGTCGCCGCCGACCTCTGGGACCTCGTCGAGGCCGAGGCGGGCACCGTCGTCGTCATCGTCGGCGACGCCTTCGGCCGTCCGCTGGCCGACGCCCTCACCGCCGAACCCGACCGGTGGGACCTCGGCTCGGTCGTCGCGGTCGTGTCCGGCGGGGCGGTCCTCTCCCCCGCGGTCCGCGACGAGCTGGCCGCCCACCTGCCGTGGGTGGCGGTGGTCGACGGCTACGGCACGTCGGAGACCGGGGGCCAGGGCAACGCCGTCACCTGGCCCGGCCAGCCGACGACCCGCGCCGCCCGGTTCCCGCTCGGCGGCCACACCGCGGTGCTCGACGAGGACGGCACGCCGCTGCTCGGCGGGATCGACACCGGGCGCATCGGCCTGATCGCCCGGCGCGGCCACATCCCCCTCGGCTACCGCAACGATCCCGAGCACACGCGGGCCACGTTCCCCGTGATCGACGGCGAACGCTGGGCGGTGCCCGGCGACGTCGGGCGGGTGGAGGACGACGGCACCGTGACCCTGCTCGGCCGGGGGGCGAGCTGCATCAACACCGGCGGCGAGAAGGTGTTCCCCGACGAGGTGGAGGCGGTGCTGAAGGCCCATCCCGACGTGTTCGACGCGGCGGTGGTCGGCGTGCCCGACGACCGGTGGGGCGAGCGGGTCGCGGCCGTCGTCGCGCCCCGACCGGGCCGCACGCCGTCCGACGCCGACCTCGACGAGCACTGCCGCGCCCACCTCGCCGCCTACAAGGTGCCGCGCACCGTCGTCACCGTCGCCGAGGTGCGCCGCCTGCCCTCCGGCAAGGCCGACCACGCGTGGTTGCGCGCCACCGCCGCCGCTCCGACCCCGCCCCGATCCGACGAGACCACCCCGAGGACCCCATCGTGACCCACGAGTTCACCCTCGCCTCCGTGTTCGACGCGATGGCCGCCGCGTACCCCGACCGGGACGCGATCGTGTTCCGCGACCGGCGGCTGTCGTACGCGGCGGTGGCCGAGCGCAGCCGGCGCCTGGCCCACGTCCTCGCCGACGCCGGCCTCGGTGCGCGCCGTGAGCGCGACGGGCTCGACGGCCACGAGTCGCACCAGGACCACGTCGGGCTCTACCTGCACAACGGCAGCGAGTACATCGAGGGCATGCTCGCCGGCAGTGCGGCGCGGGTGGCGACGTTCAACGTCAACTACCGCTACGTCGCCGAGGAGCTGACCTACCTGCTGCGCGACTCCGACGCGCGCGGTCTGATCTACCACGCCCGCTTCGCGCCCCTCCTCGACGCGATCCGAGCCGACCTGCCCGACCTGACGGTCCTGATCCAGGTGGCCGACGAGAGCGGCGAGGCCCTGCTCGAGGGCGCCCTCGACTACGACGAGGCCCTCGCCGCCGCCGACCCCGGCCCCCTCGACCGCCAGCCGTCGCCCGACGACCTGTACATCCTCTACACGGGCGGCACGACCGGCATGCCGAAGGGCGTGCTGTGGCGCCAGCACGACATCTACGTCGCGGCGATGGGCGGCCGCCCGTTCGGCTCCCCCGACGTGTTCCCCGACGTCGACGCGATCGTGGCGGCGGCCGCCGGCGGCGGCATGCGCGCCGCCCTGACCCCGCCCCTGATGCACGGCGCCGCCCAGTGGCTCACGTTCAACACGTTCACCGGCGGCGGCGCGGTCGTCATCCCCGACGACCCGAGCCGGCTCGACGCCGCGAACGTGTGGGACCTCGTCGAACGGGAGCGGGTCAACATCGTGCAGATCGTCGGCGACGCCTTCGCCCGCCCCCTGATCGACGAGCTCGACCGCCGGGGCCGCGACCTGTCGAGCGTGGTCGCGGTCGTGAACGGCGGCGCCCCGTTCACCGCCGAGCTGAAGGAGCGCCTGCTCGAACGGATGCCCGACATCATGGTGCTGGACGCCGTGGGCGCGTCGGAGACCGGCGCCCAGATGGGCCAGACCTCGACGCGGGGCACCGCGACCACCGGCACGTTCACGCCCGGCCCGGGCGCGGTGGTCGTCGCCGAGGACCTCGACCGCCTGGTCGAGCCGGGATCCGACGAGCTGGGTTGGCTCGCCCAGCAGGGGTACGTCCCGCTCGGGTACCTCGGTGACGCCGGGAAGACGGCCCGCACCTTCCCCGTGATCGACGGGATCCGCCACGCGGTGCCCGGCGACCGGGCCCGCTGGAACGCCGACGGCGTGATCGAGCTCCTCGGCCGTGACTCGGTCACGATCAACTCGGGTGGCGAGAAGATCTTCGCCGAGGAGGTCGAGATGGCGATCGCACCGCACCCCTCGGTGGCCGACGTCGTCGTCACCGGCCGCCCGTCGGAGCGGTGGGGGTCCGAGGTCGTGGCGGTCGTGCAGCTCGTCGAGGGCGCCGCACCCGACGAGGAGGGCCTGCTCGCCGAGGCGACCCGGCACATCGCCCGCTACAAGCTCCCCAAGGCGTTCGTCTTCGTCGACGTCATCGTCCGCTCCCCCGCCGGCAAGGCGGACTACCGCTGGGCCCGCGCCCGGGCCGAGGAGGCCGCCGACACCTGAATCCGCCCAGATTTCCAATCCTGGTCCGCCGTATGGGTGGATCAGGGTTGAAGTTTCGGGTGGTCTACTCGGCGACCCGCTCGGTCACCGGCGAGGCGAACTGGAACACGCACATCGCCTGGTGGTCGCCGGCGAGCCACTCGACCTCGGTGGGCACGAGGGCCCGCAGGTCTAGTCCGGTCGTGTCCCGCTCGACGGCGGCGTCGACCGGCTCGCGACACAGGTCGAGCGCCGTGGCGGTCAGCTCGGCGACCCCGGGGTACGCGTCGGACGACCCGGGCAGCTCGATGGCGACGACGACCTCCAGGCGATGGGCCTCCCGGCACGCGACCTCCTCGCCGGGGTCGGCGGCGTCGCCCGTGTAGCAGCCGCCGATGCGGCCGTGACGGCGGACGTCGGCCCCCGACGCGGCGGTGCGGTCGCGCGCGCTGTCGATCGTGTCGACGATGCCTCGCTTCTCGGGCGTCAGGTCGATGCGGTCCCACGCGTCCGGCACGTCGAGGCGGTCCCAGTCGTCGACGAGGCTCACCCCCGCCCCGACGAGCAGGGCGCCGCCGACGAGGAGGGCCAGCACGGCCAGGCCCGCGCCCCGCGCGGCCCGCGAGTGCCGGCGCGCCTCACCGAAGGAAGCGACCGAGTAGACGACGGCCAGCAGGCCCGACAGGACGGCGACGATGCCGAAACCGATCGTGAACATCCACCACCGGCCCGCCTCCCAGTCGGGCAGGATGTGCGTGGCGCGTGCGACCGCCAGGCTGACGGACCCGAGGGCGATCGCCCACCCGACCCGGGTGAGGCCCTCCACGTACTCCCGGCGCGGGCGCGGCAGCGTGTCCGACGGCGCCGCGACCTGGGGCGCCGGCGGAGCGGACGCCCACTGGGGCAGCGATGCCGGCGGCGGGGCCTCGCCCGGTGCGTAGACGTCTTCCTGGTTCACGTTCCCCCTCCGCGCTCACCGCGGACGGTGGCCAAGCTAGCCCGCGGCGCGCCACCGTCGGTGATCGCCCGGTTCCTCGGTCCCGGCGGGTTCCCCCGGTCGCGGGACGGCCCCGTAGCCTCGCCCGACGTGACGACCCCGACGCCCGGCCGCCCGCTCGCCTCCGGCGACCTGCCCGACGCCGACCACCTGCCCGAGGGGGCGGAGAAGGTCGCGGCGGTCCGCTCGATGTTCGACACGATCGCTCCCCGGTACGACCTGGTGAACCGGGTGATGACGTTCCGGATGGACGTGGGTTGGCGGCGGCGGGCGGTGCGCGCCCTCCAGCTCCCGGCCGAGTCGCGGGTCTACGACCTGGCCTGCGGCACGGGCGACCTGTGCGAGGAGCTCCGCCGCGTCGGGCACCGGCCGGTGGGGTTCGACCTGTCGTTCGGGATGCTCCTCGCGTCGCGGACCGAAGCCCCGCTGGTGCACGCGGACGCCCTGCGGCTGCCGGTACCCGACGCGAGCGCGGACGGCGTCACCTGCGGTTTCGCCCTGCGGAACCTCGAGGACCTGGCGCCGTTCTTCGCCGAGCTGGCCCGCGTCGTGAGACCCCACGGCCGCATCGCCCT
>Ga0123333_10002478_pt1 | contig 18723 bp, 14 predicted proteins | sample BioC12SIPDNA_3_FD_89957 | JGI IMG/M metagenome (GOLD analysis project Ga0123333, IMG submission 89957) | Anaerobic biogas reactor microbial communites from Washington, USA - Biogas_R2_B C12 SIP DNA | ecosystem: Engineered > Bioreactor > Anaerobic > Unclassified | place: Washington, USA... | reverse complement strand
GCCAGCTCCAGCGCCTTGCGCGCGCGCGTCTCGAGGCGCTGCAGCCGCTGCGCGCGCCGCTCGCTGGCGCGCAGCTCGAGCGGGCCCTCCCCGCCGCCGTACCGCTCGAGGAAGGCGGCGGGGGCGTCGACCAGGCGGCGTAGCTGGTCCACGGTGGCGTCGAGCGCGGCTCCTTCCAGCGGCGCCGTCTCGAGCGCCGCCTGCGCCGCCGGCTGAGCGCTCAGCGCCTCGACAACCGCGCGCGCCAGGGCGGCGCCCAGCAGCGGCCCTACGCCGTCGACGCGCCGACCCACCTGCGCCAGGCGCGCGCCCGCCAGCGCCTCACGCAGCACGGCGGCGTCGGCGGTGCGCGGGTCGAGCTTGGCGTACGGCGGGGGCGGCACGTAGGGCAGTCCCACGCGCAGCTCGCGGTAGCGGTTGCGCTCGGCGGTCACCTGGCGCTCCACCCCCAGGATCACCCCCGCCTCGTCGAGCAGGACCAGGTTGGCGTTGCGGCCCGTGAGCTCGACGACGAGCTCCACGGGCGGCGTGGGCACGAAGCCCTCCTCGCCCTCGAAGCGCAGGCGCAGCACGCGGTCGAGCTGCGGCTGCCGGGCCGCCACCAGCCGCCCGCCGGCGCGCGCCCGCAGCTGCTCCTGGAACGGCGAGCGAGGCCGCGCGGCCTCGGGGGCGCCGTCCAGCAGCTGCACGGCGGGGTTCGGCGGCCGGCTGGCGATGAGCAGCGAACGCTCGCTCACGAGCGGCAGCACGGCGGTGCGGTCGTCGGGGAAGCGCCACGGGAGGCGCTCGGCCGGCAGGTGGGGGGCGAGCAGGCGCAGCTGCTCCGCGATCAGGAGGCCTTCCACGGCGTCAGGGCTCTCAGTTGAGGACGCGCTCGAAGCCGCCGAGCCGCTGCTTGGCGCCCTCGACGTACTGCTTCAGGGGCAGGTACCACTCGCTGGCCACCTCGGTGTAGTCGAGGGCGGCCTTGGCGTGCTGCAGGAGGCGCGCCACGTAGCCGTCGCCCAGCTGGGCGTAGACGTCGGCGAGCATCTGCTGCGCCGCCACCCAGAAGGGGTCGCCGGGCTGGCTGGCGCTGACCGCCTGCTCGTACCAGCTGGTGGCCTCCTCCAGGCGGTAGTACTCGAACGCCACGCTGCCGAGGGTGATGCAGGCGGGGGCGGTGGCGCCCAGCTCGAGGGCCTGCTGCGCCAGCTCGGCGGCGGCGTCGAGCTCGCCGCGGCGCAGGTAGACGTCGGCGAGGTCGGCGAGCGCCTCGCCGCGGTGCGAGTACGAGGGGTCGGAGACCACCTCGGCCAGCAGCGCCTCGGCCTCGACCAGGCGGTCGGCCTCGATGAGGGCGAAGGCCGCCTCGTGCTGCGTGAAGGCGCGGTGCTCGGCCGGCGCCAGCGCCAGCGCGCTCTCGAACGCCTCGGCGGCCTCGGCGCTGCGCCCGAGGGCGGCGAGCGCCTGGGCGCTGGCGAAGACGACGCTGTAGGAGGGGCCGTCCTCGTGGTCGTCGAGGGCGGCGGCCGCGCTGAGCAGCTCGAGCGCCAGGTTGGGGTTGTCGAGCTCGAGGTGGACGCGCCCCAGCAGGTAGCGGTGCACGGCGCGCTCGCCGTCGCTCAGCAGCGCGTCGTCGATGAGCTCGAGCTCCTCGAGGGCGTCCTCGGTGCGCAGCAGCTCGACCAGCGCCCCAGCGAGGCTGAGGCGCTCGGCCCCCTGCTCGAGGGGCGGGGCCAGCTCGACGGCGCGCTCGAACGCCTCGGCGGCCTCCTCCCAGTCGCCCATCAGCTCGGCGCACTGGCCCAGCAGCGACCAGCGGCGCCACTCGAGGTAGGCGGGCAGCGCCCCCTCCTCGATGCCGGCCAGGCGCCGCGCCGCGCTCTTGGCGGCGTCGACGGCGAACAGCGCGGCCGCCGCGTGGTACGAGGCCACGGCGTAGAGCTCGAGGTCGGGCTCGGGCACGCCCTCGATCTTGGGCGCCGCGAGCTCGGTGCCCTTGAGGCCGCGCTTCACCTCGCCGACGCTGGCGCCGCGGTAGGCGGCGAACTCCCAGTAGAGGGCGCGGTAGAGGGGGTGCTCGGCGAGGTTGGGGTCGGCGGTGACGGCGTTGCGCAGGGCGGGCTGGCCGTTCTCGAGGCCGTCCTCGCCGTACAGGGCGTACAGCGCGGCCAGGTGCAGCCAGGTGGTGCCGAGGGCGTAACGGTTCGGCACGCGCCGCAACGCGCTCTCGAGCATGGCGAAGGCCACGTCGTACTGGCCCTCGGCCAAAGCCTGTCTGGCCGATTCGAGGTCGACCTGGCGCTGACGCCGGAACAGCATGGCGCTACGCTACCACGCGCTCGCGTGCTGCACGAGCCTGCCGCCACAGCCGCGGGGGCCGTGCTGCACGGGCCTCGCCGCCCTGCCGCCGGCTCTCGGACGGACGCCGCCCGGCCCCGCGGACGCCGGCCCGGCGCCCGGGCGCCGACCCCGGGGCGCGCCGGCGCTCACAGGCGCTCGACGGTGCGCGGCGCCTCGCCGGGCGCCACCGGCGGCCAGGCACGGTGGAACGACTCGACCAGCAGCCGCTCGGGCATGCGGCGCATGAAGGTCAGCACCGAGAGAGCCTGGGTGGCGTGGTGGCCGAGCGCCTGCAGCTTGAGGGCGAGGAACTCGCCGGCGTCGACGAAGTGCGTGGGCGGCAGGTAGCGCGCGTGCATCTCGGCCTCCTCGAGGAAGCCGGGGCGTTGCGGCCCGACGAACGACGCCGGGGCCGCGTAGTAGTAGAGCGCCTCGAGGCCGTGGCCGTCGCGCTGCGTGACCCGCTCCACGGCCGCGCGCACGAGCCGGCTGGTGGTGACGTGGTCGGGGTGGCCGTTGGAGCCGTTGGGCGGGAAGGTCAGCACCACCCGCGGCCGCGTGCGCTCGAGCGTCCCGACGATCGCGTCGAGCAGCTCCGCCTCGGGCACGGCGGCGAGCCCGGGGTGGGCGGGCAGGCCGCGGTCGTCGTCGGGCACGTAGTCCTGGTGGTCGAGCACGGTGACGTCGGCCACCCCCAGCACCTCGAGCGCGCTGCGCAGCTCGCGCTCGCGCACGGCCGGGAGCTCCTCGCGGCTGCACAGGCCCAGGGTGCGGCCGGCGGCGCCGCGCGTGAGGGTGAGGACGGCGGTGCGCCCGCCGCCCGTCGCCACGCGCGCCAGCAGCGCGCCGGCGCCGAAGGCTTCGTCGTCGGGGTGGGGCACGATGAGGAGGAGGTCGGTCATGGGGCCAGGGTAACGCCGCTCGCCCCGCCGCGAGCAGGGTCGGGCGGCGCCCCACTTGCCTTCCGCGCGCTTTGGAGCGATGATCGAGAGCGGGCCGGTCGCGGTATCGCGATGGGCAAGGCGTCGGCGCCTTCGCGCCGCGCACCCTCTACCCACCCGATCCTGAACCTGGACAAGCACGCGACCACGGCGGCCCACGAGAGAGAGGCTCCCTAGTTGCAGACCGACACGCAGACCGCGTCGCCCAGCTTCGACGTCCGTAGGTTCCTACCCCGCGCCTCCGACTACGACCGGCGCAGCGTGCGCTTCGACGTGCTGGCGGGCATCACCGTCGCCTTCGTGGCGCTGCCGCTGGCGCTCGGCTTCGGCGTCACGTCCGGCGCCGGCGCCACGGCCGGCATCGTCACCGCCATCGTGGCGGGCATCGTGGCCGCCATCTTCGGCGGCTCCAACTACCAGATCACCGGCCCCACCGGCGCCATGACGGCGGTGCTGCTGCCGATCGTGGCCGAGCACGGGCCGGCCGCGCTGCCCCTGCTGGGGGTGGGCGCCGGCCTGATCCTGATGGTGCTAGGACTAGCCGGGGTGGGGCGCTACGTGCGCTTCATCCCCTGGCCGGTGGTCACGGGCTTCACCAACGGCATCGCCGTGATCATCTTCCTGCAGCAGCTGCCGGCGGTGCTGGGGGTGGCGGCGCCGCGCGGCGAGCGCATCGTGCAGATCTCGTTCGAGACCGTGGCGACCTGGCTGGCCGCCCCCGGCTTCCTCACGATCCTGCTGGCGCTGCTGACGGTGGCGGTGATGCTCGCCTGGGGCAAGGTCAAGCAGCTGGCGGCGGTGCCGGGCAGCATGGCGGCCCTGGTGCTCGTGACGCTGGTGTCGCTGCTGCCGGCGTTCGACGCCGTGCCGCGCATCGGCGCCGTGCCGCGCAGCCTGCCGGCGCCGATGCTGCCCGACCTGTCGCTGCTGAGCGACGGGGTGGTGGACATGGCGCGCGCCGCGCTGGCCATCGCCGTGCTGGCCGCCCTCGAGAGCCTGCTCTGCGCCGTGGTGGCGGACGGCATGACCGTGGGCAAGCGCCACGACCCCGACCGCGAGCTGTTCGGCCAGGGGCTCGGCAACATCGCCGCCGGGCTCTTCGGCGGTCTCCCCTCCACCGCCGCCCTGGCGCGCACGGCGGTCAACGTGCGCTCGGGCGGGCGCACGCGCCTGTCGGCCATCGTCCACGGCCTCACGCTGCTGGTGGTGATCCTGTTCCTGGCGCCCCTGGCGGCGCGCGTGCCGCTGGCGGTGCTGGGCGGCATCCTGATGGTGGTGGCGGTGCGCATGGTCGAGCGCGAGGCGGCCTCCCTGATCATGCGCAGCACCAAGTCCGACGCCTTCGTGCTGCTGCTGACGATGGTCGTGACGATCCTGTTCGACCTGATCCTCGCCATCGAGGTGGGGCTGGTGGCCGCTGCGGTGCTGTTCATCGTGCGCATCAGCAAGATGTTCACCGTCGACCCGGTCTCGCTCAGCGGCGAGCCGCTGGGCGAGACCGCCGCGCCCGAGGCCGAGGAGCAGCCGCTGGACCGCAAGGTCGTGGCCTACCGCGTCGACGGCCCCATCTTCTTCGGCGCCGCCGAGCGCTTCATCGACCAGCTGCTCAAGGTCGACACCAGCATCGAGGTGGTGGTGCTGCGCCTGAGGCGCGTGCCGGTGATGGACGCCACCGGCGTGACGGCGCTGCAGGCCATCCACGACCGCCTCAAGCGCCTGGGCATCGCGCTGTTCGTCTCCGGGCTGCAGCCGCAACCGAAGGAGCTCCTGGAGCGCATGGGCGTCTACCAGGAGCTCGTCGACGACGGGGTGCGCATGTTCGCCACCACCGAGGAGGCGCTGGCGGCCGCGCGCTGAGTCAGTTGGGCGCCGCCGCCGGCGTCTCGACCCGGAAGTCGAAGCGCCGGCCCGGCTCCCTGCTCGGCTCGACCCGCACGGTGTCGCCGTCCTGCACGCGGCCGGCGAGGATCTCGCGCGACAGCGGCGTCTCGATGTGCTCGCGCACGGCGCGCCGCAGGGGCCGCGCGCCGAACACCGGGTCGAAGCCCACGCGGCCGAGCTCGTCGAGCGCGGCGTCGGAGACCTCGATGGTCACGCGGCGGTCCGCCAGCCGGCGCCGCAGCTGATCGACCTGGATCGCGGCGATCTCGCGCACCTGGGCCGCGTCGAGCGGGTGGAACACGATCACCTCGTCGATGCGGTTGAGGAACTCGGGCCGGAAGTGGCCGCGCAGCTCGTCGAACACGGTCTGCTTCAGGCGCTCGTAGTCGGCGCCGGCGCGGCTGGCCTCGAGGACCTGCGGGGAGCCCACGTTGCTGGTCATGATCACCACCGTGTTGCGGAAGTCCACGGTGCGGCCGTGCGAGTCGGTGAGGCGGCCGTCGTCGAGCACCTGCAGCAGCACGTTGAACACGTCGGGGTGGGCCTTCTCGATCTCGTCGAGCAGGATCACCGAGTAGGGCTGGCGCCGCACGGCCTCGGTGAGCTGGCCGCCCTCCTCGTAGCCGACGTAGCCCGGCGGGGCGCCGATGAGCTTGGCGACGTTGTGGCGCTCCATGTACTCCGACATGTCGAGGCGGATGAGCTTCTCCTCGCTGTCGAAGAGCTGCTCGGCGAGCGCCTTGGCGGTCTCGGTCTTGCCCACCCCGGTGGGCCCCAGGAAGATGAACGAGCCGATGGGGCGATCGGGGTCGGCGAGCCCGGCGCGCGAGCGCCGGATGGCGTCGGCGACGGCCTCGATGGCCTCGTCCTGTCCGATGACCCGCTCGTGCAGCGCCTGCTCGAGCTCCAGCAGCTTCTCGCGCTCGCCCTCCAGCAGGCGCGCCACGGGGATGTTGGTGGCGCGCGCCACCACCTGCGCGACCTCCTCCTCGCCCACCTCGAGGCGCACGTAGCGCGCGTCGTCGAGCTTCTCGGCGAGGCGCTTGGTGTCGGCCTCGAGCTTGGGCAGCTCGCCGTAGCGCAGCTTCGCGGCGGCCTCCAGGTCGTAGTCGCGCTCGGCGGCCTCGATCTGGGTGCGCACGCGGTCGAGCTGCTCCTGGTTGGCGCGCCACTCCTCGAGGGTGGCGCGCTCGGCCTCCCAGTCGGCCTGCGCCTGGCCGATCTGGTCGGCGATGGCCCTCAGCTCCTCCTCGATGCGCAGGAGCCTGGCGGCAGAGTCGGGGTCGGTCTCCTTCTTCAGCGCCTCCTGCTCGATCTCGAGCTGCAGCTTGCGGCGCCGCAGGCCGTCGATCTCCTCGGGCAGCGAGTCGAGCTGCACGCGGATGCGGCTGGCCGCCTCGTCGATGAGGTCGATGGCCGAGTCGGGAAGGCGGCGGTCCGACACGTAGCGGTGCGCCATGGTGGCGGCGGCGATGAGGGCGGGGTCGGTGATGCCGACGCCGTGGTGCACCTCGTACTTCTCCTTGATGCCGCGCAGGATCGAGATGGTCTCCTCCACCGACGGCTCGTCGACGAGGATCGGCTGGAAGCGGCGCTCCAGGGCGGCGTCCTTCTCGATCTCGCGGTACTCGGCCAGGGTGGTGGCGCCGATCATGCGCAGCTCGCCGCGCGCCAGCGGCGGCTTCAGCATGTTGCCGGCGTCGACGGCGCCCTCGGCCTTGCCGGCGCCCACGATGGTGTGGAGCTCGTCGATGAACAGGATGATCTCGCCGTCCGAGCGCGCTGTCTCCTCGATGACCGCCTTGAGGCGCTCCTCGAACTCGCCGCGGTACTTGGCGCCGGCCAGCAGGCTGCCCATGTCGAGCTGCACGACGCGCTTGCCCTGCAGCCCCTCGGGCACGTCCTTCTTGACGATGCGCAGCGCCAGCCCCTCGGCGATGGCCGTCTTGCCCACGCCGGGCTCGCCGATCAGCACCGGGTTGTTCTTGGTGCGGCGCAGCAGGATCTGCACGGTGCGGCGGATCTCGTCGTCGCGGCCGATGACCGGGTCGAGCTTGCCCTCGCGGGCGCGCTCGGTGAGGTCGATGCCGTACTTATCGAGCGCTTCGAAGGTGCTCTCGGCGGAGCGGCTCTCCACGGTGCGTCCTCCCCTGATGGCCAGGGCGGCCTCGGCCAGCGCGGCGGCGGCGGGCAGGCCCGGCAGGTCGGTGGCGGTGCGCGCCAGCGCCACCAGCAGCGTGTCGGCGGCCACGAACGAGTCCTGCCACTCGCGCGCGAGCGCCTCGGCGGCGTCGAAGGCGCGGCCGAGCTCGGAGCTCAGGTACTGGCCGGCGTCGCCGCTGACCTTGGGGAGCTTCTCCAGCGCGGCGTCGACGGCCGTGCGGACCGTCTGCGGGTCGGTGCCGGCGCGCTCCACCACGCGCGCCGGCACGCCGCTCGGGTCGGCGAGCAGCGCGGCGGCCAGGTGCAGCGGCGCCACCTGCTGGTGCTGGCGGGTGCGCGCCACCGACTGGGCGCTGGCCACCAGCTGCAGGGCTGCCTCGGTGAAACGTTCGGGATCCATGCCTCGATGATAGTAACTTGAGTCTCTCCTTGTCAATTTTCCTGAAACACCGGCGCTGAACGCGGGCGGCGGCCCGGCGCGACCGGGGAGCGCCTCGATGATAGAAGCGCGTCCGCCCCGGCACCGGGGCGGACGCACGTCGACGCGGCCCTGGTCGCCGGGCGCGCTAGGCCACGACCTCCTTGAACTCGGCCACCAGCGAGCCGAGCGTGGCCTTGGCGTCGCCGAACAGCATGCGCGTGTTCGGCTTGTAGAACAGCGGGTTCTCGACGCCCGAGAAGCCGGGGTTCATCGAGCGCTTGAGCACGAACGTGGTGCGAGCCCGGTCGACGTCGATGATCGGCATGCCGAAGAGCGGGCTCGCGGGGTCCTCGCGCGCCGCCGGGTTGACCACGTCGTTGGCGCCGATGACCAACGCCACGTCGACGAGCTCCATGGTGGGGTTGACGTCCTCGGGCTCCACCAGCTGCTCGTAGGCCACGTTCGCCTCGGCTAACAGCACGTTCATGTGCCCCGGCATGCGCCCCGCCACCGGGTGGATGGCGTAGCGCACCTCGGCGCCGTTGGCCTCCAGCAGGTCGGCGAGCTCCTTGACCACGTGCTGCGCCTGCGCCACCGCCATGCCGTAGCCGGGCACCACCAGCACGCTGCTGGCCGCCTCCAGCACGTAGTAGGCGTCGTCGGGGGTGATGGGCTTGATCTCCCCCTCCACGGCGCTGGCAGAGCCCGCGGCGCCCGCCCCGAAGCCGCTGAACAGCACGTTGCCCAGCGAGCGGTTCATGGCCTTGGTCATGATCTGGGTGAGGATCAGCCCCGACGCCCCCACCATGGCTCCCGCCACGATCAGCACGCTGTTGCCGATGGCGAAGCCGGCGGCCGCCGCGGCGACGCCCGAGTAGGAGTTGAGCAGCGAGATCACGATGGGCATGTCGGCGCCGCCGATGGGCAGCACCGCCAGCACCCCTAGCGCCAGCCCCAGCACGATGACCGCCAGCAGCGCGGGGTAGGCGCCGGCGGGCGCGACCACGAACAGCACGCCGAGCAGCAGCGCGCCCCCGAGGATGGCGCCGTTCACGGCCTTCTGCCCGGCGAACAGCATCGGCTTGCCCGTCATGCGCTCGGAGAGCTTGGCCCAGGCGACCAGCGACCCCGTGACCGTGACGGCGCCCACCACGATGGCCACGTAGATCGACAGCGCCGTGATGGCGCCGGCGTCGGGCGCCCGCAGGTACTCCACCCAGCCCACCAGCAGCGAGGCGGCGCCGCCCGAGCCGTTGAGCAGCGCCACCAGCTCGGGCATCTGGGTCATCTTCACCGTGCGCGCGGCGACGGCGCCCACCGCACCGCCGACCAGCAGGCCGACCACGATCCAGGTGTAGTCGAGGCCCGCCACCAGCAGCGTGGTCACGACGGCGATCAGCATCGCCAGCGCCGAGACCAGGTTGCCGCGCCGGGCGGTGTCGGGGCGCCCCAGCATCTTGAGCCCGATCACGAACAGGGTGGCGGCGACGACGTAGGCGAGCTCGATGACGACGTTCACGCCTCAGCCCTCCCGCGCGCCGGCGCCGTCGTCGCTCCGACCGCCGCGGGCGCCGCCCTCGAACATCCCGAACATGCGGTCGGTGACGAGGTAGCCGCCCACCACGTTGACGGTGGCGAACACCACCGCCAACGTGGCCAGCAGCGTGCCGAACGTGCCCTCGATGGCGGTGGCGGCCAGCGCCCCCACCAGCGTGATGCCGGAGATGGCGTTGGTGCCCGACATCAGCGGCGTGTGCAGCTGCGACGGCACCTTGTTGATCAGCTCGAAGCCCAGGAAGACCGCGAGCACGAAGACGAACAGCAGCAGGATGGTCATCGCGTCCTCTCCGAGAGCGCCGCCACGCGCTCGTCGCGCACGGCGCCCTCGTGCGTGAGCAGGCAAGCGCCCACCACCTCGTCGGTGGGCTCGAGGTCCAGGCGGCGCGCCTCGGCGTCCCAGGCGTGCTCGATCAGCAGGTAGAGGTTGTTGGCGTACACCTGGCTGGCGTCGCGCGCCACCGGCCGGGCATGTTGGTCAGCCCCACGATCAGCACCCCGCCCTCGGTCATGACCTCGCGCCCCGCCACCGTGCCCTCGACGTTGCCGCCGGTGGAGGCCGCCAGGTCGACGATCACGCTGCCGGCGCGCATCCCCGCCACCATGTCGGCGGAGACGATCTTCGGCGCGGCGCGGCCGAACACCTGGGCGGTGGTGATCACCACGTCGGCGCCGGCCACCACCTTGGCCATCTGGCGGCGCTGCTCCGCGAGCTGCTCCGGGGTGAGCTCGCGCGCGTAGCCCTGAGCGGTCTGGCCCGTCTCGCCGACGTCGATCTCGACGAACCTGGCGCCGAGCGAGCGCACCTGCTCCTTGACCACCGGGCGCGTGTCGTACGCCTCCACCCGCGCGCCGAGGCGCTTGGCGGTGGCGATGGCCTGCAAGCCCGCCACGCCCGCACCCACCACGAAGACGCGCGCCGGCGGGATGGTGCCAGCGGGAGTGCTCATCATGGGGAACGCCTTGCCCGAGCGCTCGGCCGCCACCACCACAGCGGCGTAGCCCGCCAGGCTCGCCTGGCTCGAGAGCGCGTCCATCTTCTGGGCGTAGGTGGTGCGCGGCACCAGCTCCATGGCGAAGGCGCTCACGCCCCGCTCGGCCAGCGCCCGCACCAGCGCCGGCTCGAAGAAGGGGTCGAGGAAGCCGAGGGTGACCGCGCCCGGGCGCAGCCCCGCGACCACCTCGAGCGGCGGCGGGCCCACGGTGAGCAGCGCGTCGGCCTGCGCCAGCAGCGCCTCGCGGTCCGCCCCCAGCTCGGCGCCGGCCTCGCGGTAGGCGCCGTCGTCGATCATCACCCGGTCGCCGATGCCGCACTCGAGCGCGACCGAGGCGCCGAGCCGCACCAGCTTCTCCACCGTTTGGGGCGTGACCGGCACGCGGTTCTCGCCGGGGTTCGCCTCCTTGAGCGCAACGATTCTCATGTTCCACGCATCATGCCACGGCGCGGCGCGCGCCGCCGAGGGACGGAAGTTCCCCCCAGCGCCGTCGGGCGCGGCCGCGGGGCGCGAACGGGCGCCGCCGGCGCGCGGCCGTATATTGGGCCCCATGAAGCGTATCGGCGTGCTCACCAGCGGCGGCGACGCCCCGGGCATGAACGCCGCCCTCCGGGCCGTGGTCCGGACGGCGGTGCACGACGGCCTGACCGTCTTCGGCATCTACCGCGGCTACCAGGGACTGATCGAGGGCGACCTCGCCGAGTTCGGGCCGCGCAGCGTGGCCAACGTCATCCAGCGGGGCGGCACCGTGCTGCGCACCGCCCGCAGCGAGGAGTTCTACGAGGCCCCGGGCCGGGCCAAGGCCGCGGAGGTGCTGCGCGCCCACGGCATCGAGGGCCTGGTGGTCATCGGCGGCGACGGCAGCTTCCGCGGCGCCGAGGCCCTGCACCGCGAGCACGGCGTGAAGGTCGTCGGCATCCCCGCCACCATCGACAACGACATCGCCGGCACCGACGTGTCGATCGGCTTCAACACCGCCCTCGACGTGGCGCTCGACGCCGTCGACCGCCTGCGCGACACCGCCGCCAGCCACGACCGCCTCTTCCTCGTCGAGGTGATGGGGCGCCGCGCCGGCCACATCGCGCTGCACGTCGGTGTGGCGGGCGGCGCCGAGGCGATCCTGGTGCCCGAGGTGCCGATGCCCCTCGAGCGCGTCGTGGACCTCGTGCGCGACGCCGACGCGCGCGGCAAGACCTCGAGCATCATCGTCGTGGCGGAAGGGGCCTACGGCGGCGGGGCCCGCGTGGTCGAGCAGGCGCTGCGGGAACGCGCAGGCTACGAGGTGCGCACGGTGATCCTCGGCCACACCCAGCGCGGCGGCAGCCCCGTCACGCGCGACCGCGTGCTGGCCTCGCGCTTAGGCTTCCACGCCGTGCGCGCCCTGCTGGCGGGCGACGAGGCGGTGATGGTCGGCACCGACCGGCGCCAGATCACCCACGTGCCGCTCTCGAGCCTGCCCGGGCTGAGCAAGGGCATCGACGAGGAGCTGCTGGAGATCGCCGCCGTCCTGGCGGTCTGAGCCGCCGGCCGCATGAGCGTCCGGCGTTCGCTCGCGCTGCCGCTCAGGCGCGCTTCACGCGCACGAAGCGGTCCTTGCCCTTCTGCAGCACCCGCGGCGTCTCGAGCGCGAGGCGCAGCGTGGCGTCCTCCACCACCTCGCCGTCGAGGCGCAGGCCCCGGTTCTGCACGAGCCGGCGCGCCTCGCCGTTGGAGGCCGTGAGGCCCGCCAGCGTGGCCAGGCGCAGCACCCCGACGGTGCCGTCCTGGAACTCCGCGGCCGGCACGCTCACCTCGGGCACGTCGTCGGGGATAGCCCCCTTGGCCACCTCGTCGTAGCGCCGCTCGGCCGCCGCGATGGGCCCCTCGCCGTGGTAGACGCGCGTGAGGGCGCGGGCGAAGGTGCGGTGCGCCCCCACCGGGTCGCTGGCCAGCTGGTCGGCGAGCGCGCTCAGGTCGAGGTCGGTGGCGAGCTCGGCGTACTGCAGCAGCAGGTCGTCGCCCACCTGCATGGCCTTCTTGAACATCACCTCGGGCGGCTCGGCGATGCCGATGTAGTTGCCGAGCGACTTCGACATCTTCTCGACCCCGTCGAGGCCCACCAGCAGCGGGGTGGTCAGCGCCACCTGCGGCTCCTGGCCGTAGGCGCGCTGCACGTCGCGGCCCACCAGCAGGTTGAACAGCTGGTCGGTGCCGCCGAGCTCGACGTCGGCGCGGACCGCCACCGAGTCGTAGGCCTGGCTCAGGGGGTAGAGGAACTCGTGCACCGAGATCGGCACGCCGGCCTCGTAGCGCTTCGTGAAGTCGTCGCGCTCCAGCATGCGCGCCACCGTGTAGGTGGAGGCCAGCCGGATCATCTCCTCGAAGCCGATCTCGTCGAGCCACTCGGAGTTGTGGCGGATCTCCAGGCGATCGGGGTCGTCGATCAGCACCTTGGTGGCCTGGGCCAGGTAGGTCTCGCCGTTGCGGCGGGTCTCGGCGAGGGTGAGCACCGGCCGCGTCTTGGAGCGGCCCGAGGGGTCGCCGATGGTGGCGGTGCGGTCGCCGATGATGAGCACGACCTTGTGGCCGAGGTCCTGGAACTGCCGCAGCTTGCGCAGCACGACGGCGTGGCCGATGTGCAGGTCGCTGCTCGAGGGGTCGACGCCGAGCTTGACGCGCAGCTGCCGCCCCTCGCGTTCGGCCAGCTCGAGCTTCTCCAGCAGGCCGCCCTCGGGCACGATCTGCTCCGCGCCGCGCTCGAGGAGCGCGAGCGCCTCCCGGTGCTTGTCGCTAGCTTCCGCCATGGTGGTGTCCATCCTCAACCTTCCGTGCCGCTGCGCCCGGGGGACGCCACAGGCACGCCGTGGGCGGGCCCGCGGCGCGCTCACGGCGCGACCAGCGTCAGCGGCGCAAAGTCTAGCATGGCCCCCTGCTAGCATCGGAGCCGCGGGGCCGCGACGCGCGGCGCCCGGGCGAAGGAGGTCCAGGTGCAGCTCGCCATCATCGGGTTGGGACGCATGGGTGCCGACATGGTCCGCAGGCTGTTGCGCGACGGGCACGAGGTGGTCGTCAGCGACCTGCGGCAGGACGCCGTCGCGCTCCTGGCCGCCGAGGGGGCGGTGCCGGCGGCGAGCGTGACGGCGGCGGTGGAGCAGCTGCGCGCCCCGCGCGTGGTGTGGTCGATGGTGCCCGCCGGCGCCGCCACCGAGCAGGTGCTGCTCGACGCCATGCGCTCGCTGTCGCCCGGCGACGTGGTCGTCGACGGCGCCAACTCCAACTGGAAGGACTCCATACGCCGCGCCGAGGCCGCCGCCGGAGCGCAGCTGGGCTGGCTCGACGCCGGCGTGTCGGGCGGGGTGTGGGGCCTCGCGGAGGGCTACAACCTGATGGTCGGTGGCGACGCGGCCGCCTTCGAGGCGGCGCGCCCGGCGCTCGAGAGCCTGGCGGCGCGCGGCGGGCTGCTGCACGTGGGGCCGGCCGGCAGCGGCCACTTCGTGAAGATGATCCACAACGGCATCGAGTACGGCCTGCTGCAGGCCTACGCCGAGGGGTTCGAGGCGCTGGCCGCCTACCCCCACGCCGAGCTCGACCTGGCCGGCGTCGCCGAGCTCTGGACCCACGGCTCGGTGGTGCGCTCCTGGCTCCTCGAGCTGCTGGCGGGCGCGCTCGAGCCCGACGCGCGGCTCGCGAGCATCGAGGGCTACGTCGACGACAGCGGCATGGGCCGCTGGACCGTCGACTTCGCCGTCGAGCACGCGGTGCCGCTCCCCGCCATCAGCGCCGCGCTGTACGCGCGCTTCGCGAGCCGCCAGGCCGAGAGCTTCGCGGCCAAGGTGGTGGCGGCGTTGCGCCACGGCTTCGGTGGCCACGCCACAAAGCCCCTGCACGCCCCCGAGCCCCGGGAGGAGGGGTGAGACCCGCCGTCGCGCCGCCGTGCGCGTTCGTCATCTTCGGCATCACCGGCGACCTGTCGGCGCGCAAGCTCATGCCCGCCCTCTACCGCCTGCACGCTAGCGGGCGCCTGCACCCCGACACGGTCATCGTCGGCCACGCCCGCAGCGAGCTCGGCGACGCCGCGCTGCGGGAGCGCATGGAGGCCGCGCTCCGCGAAGAGGTAGCGGAGTTCGACCCCCGGACGTGGGCCGAGCTGGCGCCGCGCCTGCGCTACCTGCAGGGGCCCTACGACGCCCCCGACGGCTTCGTGCGCCTGCGGGCGCTCCTCGACGAGCTGGGCCTGCGCGGCCGCGTGTTCTACACCGCCACCCCGCCCACCGTCTACGAGGCGATCGCCAAGGAGCTCGCCGAGGCGGGGCTGGCCGCGGCGCCCGAGGGCGGCTTCGCGCGCCTGGTGGTGGAGAAGCCGTTCGGCTCCGACCTGGCGTCGGCGCGCGAGCTCAACCGCGTGCTGGCCGAGCGCTTCGCAGAGGCGCAGCTCTACCGCATCGACCACTACCTCGCCAAGGAGACGGCGCAGAACATCGGGGTGCTGCGCTTCGCCAACTCGATGTTCGAGCCCGTGTGGAGCAACCGCTACATCGACCACGTGCAGATCTCGGTGCTGGAGCCGCTGGGCATGGAGGGGCGCGGCTCCTTCTACGAGGAGGCGGGCGTGGTGCGCGACGTGTTCCAGAACCACCTGCTGCAGCTGATGGCGTTGGTGGGCATGGAGCCCCCGGCGCGCTTCGACGCGCGCGAGGTGCGCAACGAGAAGGTCAAGCTCCTGGCGGCCGTCAGCTGCCCCGACCCCGCGGGCGTGGTGGTGGGCCAGTACGTGGCCGGCAACGGGCACGCGGGCTACCGCCAGGAGGAGGGCGTCGACCCGGCCTCGCGCCAGGCGACCTTCGCGGCCATGCGCCTCGAGGTGGCGAACTGGCGCTGGGCGGGGGTGCCGTTCTACCTGCGCTCGGGCAAGCGCCTCGAGGGCAAGGCCAGCGAGATCGTGCTGCAGTTCCGGTTGCCGCCGCACGTGCCGTTCGAGCTGGAGGCGCCCCTCAAGCCCGACCGCCTGACGCTGCGCATCGCGCCCGACGAGGGCATCGAGCTGCGCTTCAACGGCAAGCGCCCCGGCCAGCGCATCGACCTCGACCGCATCAGCCTCGAGTTCGGCTACCGCGAGGCCTTCGACGTGCCCGTGCCCGACGCCTACGAGACGCTGCTGCTCGACGTGATGGAGGGGGACGCCACGCTGTTCATGCGCGCCGACGAGGTCGAGGCCCAGTGGCGCATCGTCGAGCCGGTGCTGCGCTACCTGGCCGACGAGCGCCCCACCCCCGCGTTCTACGAGGCGGGCGGCCCGGGCCCGCGGGCGGCCTTCGAGCTGCTCGAGCGCGCCGGCCGCAGCTGGGTGCGCCCCGAGGGCCTCCGGGAGGGCGCGCGGGAGGCGTGATAGCGTGAAGCATGGCTGAGGTACGCGTCCTGGGCGTCCCGATGGACCTGGGCGCCGGGCGGCGTGGGGTCGACATGGGCCCGAGCGCCCTGCGCGTGGCGCACCTCGCGGCCACGCTCCGCGAGCTCGGCCACGAGGTCGTCGACCTGGGCAACGTCGATGCGCCGGTGGCGGAGGCCACCGACGGGCTGGAGGCCGCGGGCCCGGAGCGCCGGGGCCTGGCCCACTTCGCCGACGCCATCGCCGCCACCTGCGCGGCCGCCTACCGGCAGCTCGCCGCGCTGCCCGCGGAGGCCTTCGTGATCACCCTGGGCGGCGACCACTCGATCAGCATGGGCACGGTGGCGGGCCTGGCGCGCGGCGAGCGCACCGGCGTCATCTGGGTCGACGCCCACGCCGACCTGAACACCCCCGACAGCAGCCCCTCGGGCAACGTGCACGGCATGCCGGTGGCGCACCTGCTCGGCCTCGGCGACGAGCGCTTCCGGGCGATGTGGGGCGGAGGCGCCGCCATCCTGCCCGAGGACCTCGTCTACATCGGGCTGCGCAGCGTCGACCCGCCCGAGCGCGAGCTGATCCACGAGCTCGGCCTGCGCGCCTTCACCATGAAGGAGGTCGACCAGCTCGGCATCGCCCGCGTGGCGGCCGAGGCCGTGGAGCGCCTCTCGGGGCTGGCGCGCGTGCACGTGTCGTTCGACGCCGACGCCCTCGACCCGGCCGTGGCCCCCGGGGTGGGCACGCCGGTGCCGGGCGGCCTCACCTACCGCGAAGCGCATCTGCTGATGGAGCTGCTGGCCGACGCCGGGCTGGCCACGAGCCTCGACCTCGTGGAGGTCAACCCCACCCTCGACCGGGGCAACCGCACCGCCCGGACGCTGGTCGAGATGGCCGCCAGCCTGCTGGGCAAGCGCATCCTCTGAAGCCACGCGCTCACGCGCCTAACGTGGCGCTCATGTGGACGCACGAACCCCCTGCTGGACGCGGCCCCGAGCCGGCCCGGAGCGCCCACCCGGCGGCCTCCGATGAGAGCGAGGAGGCGCGACCAGCCGCGTCCAGGACGGCGCATTTGTGGTTCGTGTGGCCCGGGCGAACGCGCCTTTCATCCAGTCCGGAGCTTTGTCAGGAACGCGACCGCTACCTTGAGGCCACCTTCGGGTACCGGTGATGGCCCGCGACCGGCGCGTGGCGACCGGCTCCCCCCAGGAAGGAGAACCGACGTGAAGACGCGCAACACCTTCCTAATCGTCACGGGCGCGGCCCTGGTGCTGCTCCTCGGCGCCTGCCAGCGGGGCGGCGTCAGCTCCGACGACGCCGCGGCCATCCGGCAGCAGCTCGAGGACGTCGCCAACCGCCTCGACGTCGTCGAGGACCGCATCGACGACCTGGCGACCGACGCCACCGGCAACGAGATGCTCGTGTCGCAGGTGCGCAACGAGCTCAACCAGGCGCGCAACACGCTGGCCGAGGTCGACGAGGTCCTCGCCGCCGAGACGGCCGCCGACACGGTCACGGACGACGGCCTCACCGACGAGGGGTTCGGCGACGAGGCTCCGCTCGAGGGCTTCGGGCAGGACGCCGGCGACACCCTGCAGGACTTCGGTGACGACGTGAACGACGCCGCCGGCGACGTCGCCGACGACCTCAACGACACCTTCGACGACGCCACCGACGACGGCTTCGGCGCCCCGACGACCCCGGGCGGCGGCCTCGGCGACGACGGCGTCAACGACGGTGACGGCAACGACGACCTGAACGCCCCGGCCGCCCCGGGCCCCGGCGGCGCCGGCAACGACACGGTGCCCGGCCTGCCGGCCGATGGCGGCGCGGGCCTGTAACGTCGGTCGCTTGCCCTGCGAGCGTCGGCGGCGACGCGGCCTAGCGATCGCGCCGCCGCCCACCGGGGCGCACGTGAGCGCTCGACGCTGCGCGCGGGGCCGCGCGACGAACGACCAGGGCCGGCGAGTACGTCCTCGCCGGCCCTGGTCGTCGCTCACCGCCTGACCGCTGCTCGATGGGCCCTAGCTGGCCGCTACCTGGAGGGCCGTTCGGCCACCGAGGCGCGGCCTCAGGCCTCCGCCAGCGCCAGCCTCACCTGCGGCACCAGGCGACTGAGGGCGGCGTCGCCAGCCCGGATGGCCTCGCTGGCCCGGTGGAAGTTCAGCCAATGGATCGGCGGACGCGTGTGCACCTCGAGGCGGCGGGGGGCGCCGGCGGAGTCGTAGCTGCCTTCCAGCGCGAGGCTGGCCTCGTCCGGGCTCCCCGCGCCCGGGCTGCCGTCGCCGGCGCCACCGGCGTCGGCGAGCCAGCCCTCGGCGGCGAACGCCAGGGCGCGGCCGAGGCGCCCGATGGCGCCGCCGGGGCGGCGCTGCACCACGGCCTGGTGCCAGCGCCGGCCCTGCGGGGTGGCGAGGAAGCGGCGCGCCAGCCGGATGGCGCCCGAGTCGCGCGCCTCCAGCCCGGCGCCGATGCCGATCGCGACCTCGACGTCCATCGACTCGAGCGTGGAGAGCGGCACCGGGGAGCCGATGCCGCCGTCCACCAGCCGCCGGCCGTCGATCAGCGCCGGCGCGAAGATGCCGGGGATGGAGGCGCTGGCCCGCAACGCGGGCGCCAGGCGGCCCTCCGACAGCAGCACCTGCTCGCCGGTGTCGATGTCGGTGGTCACCACCACCAGCTCGACCGCCAGGTCGGCGAAGGTGCGGCCCTCCAGCAGACGGTCGAAGTACGCCTCGAGCCGCTCGCCCCCGAAGAGCGCCGCCCTGTGCAGGCCGAAGTCGGCGATGTGCGGGAACACGTCGCGCCGACGCATCGCCTCCGCCTCCGCCAGGATGTCGGCCAGGTCGCGGCCGGTGGCGTAGAGGGCGCCGACCACGGCGCCGAACGAGGTTCCCACGACCAGGTCGGGGGCGAGGCCGTGGCGCTCGAGGCTGGCCAGGGCGCCGAGGTGGGCGTAGCCGCGGGCGCTGCCGCCGCCGAGGGCCACGCCGAGCCGTCGCCTCGGGGCGGCGGCGTCTTGTCCGAGGGGGTTCACGGGAAGCATGGTAAACGCCGCAGGGTGAGATGCATGTGCAGCGG